>Ga0307474_10000680_pt1 | contig 24257 bp, 22 predicted proteins | sample atmos_gasesECM1C_2_FD_203312 | JGI IMG/M metagenome (GOLD analysis project Ga0307474, IMG submission 203312) | Hardwood forest soil microbial communities from Morgan-Monroe State Forest, Indiana, United States - atmos_gasesECM1C_05 | ecosystem: Environmental > Terrestrial > Soil > Temperate... | reverse complement strand
ACCGGCTGCCCGGTGTGGTGCTCCTATCCCGAGATAAACGACATCGGTCTGACTGCTGTCGAACGCTTCACCCACGGCAAGAAAGAAATCGGATTCTCCTTGCGCGTCGGTGGCGGTCTCTCCGCCGATCCGCATCTCGCGGTGCGTCTCGACGCTTTCGTCTGGCCGGAACAGGTCGTGCGCACCGTCCAGGCCATCACCGAAATTTTCCGTGACCAGGACAGTCTGCGCCAAAGCCGCGAACGCGCCCGCCTGAAACATCTTTTTACCCAGCACGGCTGGACCGCCGATTCATTTCTCGCCGAACTGAACTCCCGCCTTGGGTTCGAGCTTGAGCCAGCCGCGCCTGAGACTAAGCCCTCTGATATTTATCGCGATCATTCCGGTATACAGCCACAACGCCAGACCGGATTGTACTCCGTGGGTGCAGCCGTTCTGCGCGGACGCATCACCGCCCAGCAACTCCGCGCCGCCGCCGACCTCGCCGACCGTTTCGCTGGCGGCCACCTGCGCACCACCAATATGCAGAACCTGATTGTCGTCAACATACCCAGAGCAAACACTCTCGCGCTCGCGGACGGTCTGAACGCCGCGGGCCTGGTCGTGAATGCCTCGCCGTTCTGGCGCGGCGCGATCGCCTGCACCGGTTCTGAATTTTGCAAGCTGGCCATTACCGAGACCAAGAGCTTTACCCGCTGGCTGGTCGAAGAACTCGAAGTCCGGGTCCCCGGATTCGATCAACAACTCAAATTGCACGTCGCGGGCTGCCCGAACTCCTGTGGCCAGCACTGGATCGCTGATATCGGCCTTGAAGGAAAAAAAATCAAGCTCGGCGACCAACTGGTCGACGCCTATTACTTCTGCCTGGGCGGCGCCGTCGGTGAACACCAGAACATCGCGCGTCTCAGCGGCTATCGGTGCATTGCGCAGGAAGTGCCTGCGGCCATCGAGCGCCTGCTGACCTCCTATATCGCTCAGCGCCACGATTCGGAAAACCTGCGCGCTTACTTCTCGCGCCATTCCAATACGGAACTGCGCGCTCAACTGGCCGGCGAAGAAATCATCGCCGTCAGCCGCGACCTTTCCCCGGGTCCCGTTCCGCATGGAGTTGCAGAGTAACCATGGCCGCGCCTCTATTTCCGGTATTCATCAAACTGGCGGAGCGACTCTGCCTGGTCGTCGGCGCAGGCCAAATCGCTGAGGCCAAAATCGATTCCCTGCTGTTGTCTGGTGCTCGGGTTGTCGTTGTGGCGCCGGAAGCCAATCCCGCGATTCGTGAATGGGCGGAGAAAGGCCAACTCTTTTGGGAAAAGAGAAAGTATCAACCGTCCGATCTCGATGGTGCTTTCCTGGCCATCGCCGCCACCTCCGATTTCGCATTGAACCATTCCGTGTTCGCCGAAGCGCAACGCAGCGGAATTCTATGCAACGCCGTGGACGATCCACCCAATTGCGATTTTTATTTTCCAGCCGTGGTGCGGCGGGGAGATCTGCAGCTTGCGATTTCCACGGCGGGAGAAAGTCCGGCGTTCGCCCAAAGACTTCGCCAAGCGCTGGAAAACGCGCTCGATCTGAATCTGGGCAACTGGCTTGCCGCCATCGGCCAGATCCGCCGTGACATCCTTGCCGTTTATCCCGCTTCGGAAGCGCGCAAACGCGCCCTTCATGTTCTAGCCCAGGGTGGAGTATCCGAGCCGATCGAAACTCAATCCCTCGCCGTCCATACGGTGCACACGCCATGAGCGGGCAGAATCAGCGAGGCCTTGGGAAGGTTTTTCTGGTCGGCGCCGGTCCGGGCGATCCGGAACTTCTCACCCTGAAAGCTCATCGGCTGCTCCGGCAGTCTGATCTCATCCTGCACGACGATCTCGTCAGCGCCGCCGTCATTTCCCTCGCCGGTCCGCGCACCATCGTGGTCAACGTCGGCAAGCGCTGCGGCCTAAAAAAAATTACTCAAAGCGAGATCAATGCGCTGATGGCCGATAGCGCCCGTGAGGGTAAGCAAGTAGTGCGCCTGAAGAGCGGCGATCCTGGAATCTTTGGCCGCCTGAACGAAGAGCTCGAATCGCTGCGCGCCTCCAAAATCGCGTTTGAAATTGTGCCCGGCGTCACCACCGCAAACGCTGGGGCCGCCTCACTGGGCGTTTCGCTCACCGATCGCGATAAAAGCGCCCGCGTAATTTTTGTCAGCGGCCATCAGTCCGCAAACAAGGGTCTCATCGACGAACCCGACTGGAATTCACTGGCCCAAGCGAATGCCACCATCGTCGTGTATATGCCCGGAAAGGCGTTGCGCCATCTAAGCCGCAAGTTGATTGCCGCGGGTCTCGCGTCCGAAACGACCGCCGTCGTGATCGCCCAGGTCAGCACGCCCAATGAAAAGCACTACTGGTGCACCGTCGGTTCTCTCGGCGAACTCGATGCCGCGGCTAGCCCGTCGATCCTGCTCATCGGCCGCGCTCTCGACGTCGCCGCCGCTCGCGCGGCACTCGAAAGTCTGCCTGAGCTGCGACCCATCAAGACTTTGTTACCCGCTCCAAATGAAAGGAGGATCACATCATGAGTAGTACAAACGTCGAAATCTTTCCAAAAAAGAAAAGTCAGCCTGTGCCGCGATTTTCTTTGGATACCTGGGCCGTTTTTCTGGCGCTCGGACTGTCACTCTTGATCTGGGCGGGAGTCATCAAGCACGTCCCGTGGTAACTGCGGCATCGCCTCGGCTTTTTCGCAGCGAATGACTTACGGAGGAAATGGTTCATGGCAAGTTCAGTCGCAGTGGCACAGCCGGTTTCAGAAGGCGGATTTTTCCGGCGATTCATCGATTTGGTTCCGGGAGTTCTGCTGCTCGTCGCGGTGGGCTACGCCGGAAAAATCATCGAAAAGTCGATCGCGACCTATGGCAAGGCGCACCACCTGACGCTTCCGAATATTGAATACGTACTCTGGGCCATCGTCATCGGCCTGGTCATCGCCAACACCGTCGGGATTCCTCGGATTTTCCAAGCTGGCATCGCCACCTATGAATTTTGGCTCAAAGCGGGGATCGTCTTGCTGGGCTCGCGGTTTCTCCTCGGTGACGTCGCCAAGCTTGGCGGCATCAGCCTGGTGCTCGTCGTTATCGAAATCGCGCTGTCGCTGGTCTTTATGACCTGGCTCGGACGCGCCTTTGGGTTGTCCCCCAAACTCACTACCCTACTTGCCGTCGGCTCATCGATCTGCGGCGTCTCCGCCATCATCGCCACGAAAGGCGCAATCGATGCGGACGACGAAGACGCGTCCTACGCCATCGCCGCGATTCTATCTCTCGGAGCGATCAGTCTGTTCGTGTTCCCACTGATTGGTCACTGGCTTCATCTCAACGACCTGAGCTATGGCCTGTGGGCCGGTCTCGGAATCGACAACACCGCAGAAGTCACCGCCGCCGGAAATCTGTATTCGGACGCCGCTGGAAAAGTTGCGGTTCTGGCCAAGACCGCGCGCAACGCCATGATCGGCTTCGTGGTTCTGGGCTACGCTATTCACTGGGCGCGTAAAGAGGGAACCAAGCAGGTGGGTAACAAAGCCGAATTTCTGTGGAATAAATTTCCAAAATTTGTTTTGGGATTCCTGGTCATCTCGGCCATCGCCACGGCCCAAGTGTTCAGCAAAGACCAACTCGGCAGCCTCGCGAATCTATCGCGCTGGGCCTTTCTGCTAACCTTCGCCGGTGTGGGTCTTCGCACCAATATTCGTGAACTGGGCAAGCAAGGCTTCCGTCCCTTCGTGGTCGGCGCCGTCGGAGAAGTCGTGATCGCGTTTCTGACCCTCGGTTTGGTATTTGGAGCCGACAAATTCCTGCGCTGAACACCAAACCCGCCCGGAAAAGGCGCAGGTTTCCATCGCAATTTAAGAAATGAAACCGCTTCCGGTATCTCACAATCTTTAGCGCGCCTCGGATGCAAAACGCCGTTCAGCGCTCTTAGCGGTATTCTTTGGGCAACTAAAACCCTACAATAGTGTTCAACGGTGCAGAGGGGACGCCCACGTCCAAACTGTGCATCGTTCCATGTGTCGCGTGGTTCTCATCACCAACTAACTCAACCGGACTAATCTAATATTTTCGATTGCACTTTTGCTTTTCTAAAAGGGGCTTCATGATGAAGAGAATTTCTTTACTGATCGTTACGTTTTTGTCATTCAGTGTTTTCTTGGGCGCCCCGCGCGCCGCGTCCGCCCAGGACGATCCGCCCACCCGGGTGGCTCGCCTCAATTTCATCCAGGGCTCAGTTTCCTATCAGCCCGGCGGTGACGACCAGCAGGAATGGGTCGCCGCGGATCCCAATCGGCCACTCACCACGGGAGACAATCTCTGGTCCGAAGAAAATTCCCGTGGCGAGCTGCACATCGGCAGCACCGCTGTCCGTCTCGGAGCGCAGACTGGTATCTCGATTCTGAATCTCGACGACAATACGATTCAGCTCCAGCTCACCCAGGGCCTCATCGAAGTTCACGTCCGCGGCTACGACCCAAACAATTCGTACGAAATCGACACTCCTAACCTGGCCTTCACCATTTATGCGCCGGGAAAATATCGCATTCAAACCGACTCGGACGGCTACTCCACTATGATTCTGGTCCGCGACGGTGCAGGTCAGGTCACCGGCGGCGGCCAATCGTATGACCTAAATCCGAATCAGATGTACACCTTCAGCGGCACCGATCAATTAGGTTATGACGTGCAGCCCGCTATGGGCCCCGACCCATTCGAGACTTGGTCGGCCTCCCGCGACATGCGTGAAGACGCTTCGGCCTCTTCCCGCTATGTCTCACGCGACATGGATGGCTACTATGATCTCGACGACAACGGTGACTGGCAAAACGATCCGGAATATGGGCCAGTCTGGATTCCCCGCAACGTTGTGGTCGGCTGGGCTCCCTATCACGACGGCCATTGGGTTTGGGTCGCGCCCTGGGGTTGGACCTGGGTCGATTCTCAACCGTGGGGCTTTGCGCCATTCCACTACGGTCGATGGACCCTGGTCCGCGGCAGCTACTGGGGATGGGTTCCCGGCCCTCCGGCGGTCCGCCCGGTGTATGCGCCCGCGCTCGTCGGCTTCGTTGGCGGCGGGCCCGGCAGCGCTGGAGTTTCGGTGGGATTCGGTGGCGGATTCGCCGGTGTGGCCTGGTTCCCTCTTGGCCCGCGCGATGTGTATTTGCCCTCGTACCACACTAGTCCCGCGTACGTTCAGAACATCAACGTAACCAACACGCGAGTGGTCAACGTCACGCAGGTCACCAACGTTTACAACACCTACCACACCACTACCGTCGTCAACAACGTGACGGTCAACCGCGTGAACTACACGTACGCGAACAATGCCGGTGCCGTCACTGCTGTCTCGCGAGAAACGTTTGTCGGCGCCAGGCCAGTCCAAGCTTCTGCCGTTCGCGTCACGCCCGAACAACTCCAAACCGTGCGCGTGGTTCAGACTGCACCAGCTCTTGCTCCCACTCGCGCCAGCTACGTTTCGGCCACGGCCCGCGTTACTCCGCCGGCCTCCAGGCCGCCAGTCGCGTTCGCGCAAACCAGAGTGGTCGCCCGTATCGCACCTCCGCCGCCCCAAGTTCGGCCTGGTATAGCTCCACGTCCCGCGCCTCCCATCATCAGCGCCGGAGTTGCTCCGAAGGGTGGTCAACCCGCCGCACGCACCAATCCCGCAGGCGCCGCAATCGTCAAGGCTGCTCCGCCGGCGCGACCCAACCCTAACAACAATAAGCCGCCAGCGAACAATCAGCCTGCGAACAACAAGCCTGTGAACAATCAACCCGCCGCAGTCCCGCAGCCGACTGAACGCCCGAACAACCAGCCTCGCCCAATTCCAGCGCCAGAAGCGAAGCCGGTAACGCCGGAGCGGCCAGCCGTAAACGAAAAACCAGCGGAGCGCCCTGCGCCGCCCCCGCCAGCTCCGGCGGATCGATCGAATCTTCAGCCGCGACCTGTTCCTGCAAACACACCACCCGCAGCTCGTCCTCAGCCGGCCCCAGCCACACAGCCGGCTGAACGCCCGAGCAATCAGCCTCGCCCAACCCCAGCGCCAGAACCGAAACCGGTAGCGCCAGATCGGCCAGCCGCAAATGAGAAGCCAGCGGAGCGCACTGCGCCACCCCCGCCCGCGAAGAATCCCCCGCCGACGAATCCGCGGCCGGAGGAACGAAACGCGCCAGTTCAGCCCAAGCCAGCGCCGCCACCACCGCCACCGCATCAACCGACCCAGGCGGAAGCAAAAGAACAGCAACGGCAGCAGAAGGAACAGCAAAAGGACGCAGACAAAAAGAAAAACGAAAAACCGCCGAAGTCCCAACCGCAGCAGAACTAGTTCCGGCGAAGCAATATCAAAGTTCGCGGCAGACCCGTCGGTTTGCCGCGAATTTTTGGATCCCATCCAAACTTTGTATCCAGTCCGGAGCGATTGTGTTTCGGCGCCGGGCTACTTCGATGGCAAAATGGCTGCGGCAGCGTCTGGCCATTCCGCTCTACGTATTTCCTTTTTAATTTTGGCTGCCTTCGGAGGCACTCGTGGCGGAGCATATCTTCAAGCATGGCCTAGCCGTTCTCGGCGCCGGGAAAATGGGCGGCATCCTGATCGAAGCCTTCCTGAAACATGGCCTGGTTTCGCCGCACCACATTTTTGCCACGGTGCAACAGAGCAGCTCGGAACGCCGCACCATCTCGAGTGCGCAGATCACCCCGGGCAACAACAATCACGCCGCCGCAGAAAAATCCGAAGTAATTCTGGTTTGCTTGAAGCCACTTTCAGTGGGGCACGTCCTCGACGAAATCCGTGATGCGCTGAATCCCGACAAGCTGGTGATTTCCATCGCCGCTTCCGTTCCCACGGCTTATTTCGAAACGCGGCTCGGCTCGAAAGTGCCGGTCATTCGCGCCATGCCCAACACCCCGTCGATGGTCGGCGAAGGGATCACCGCGATCTGCAAGGGCAAATATGCGACGGCCGAGCATCTTGAAATCGCGCGCAAGCTTTTTGATGCAGTGGGGAAAACCGTGGTGGTTGACGAAAAGCATATGGATGCCATCACTGGACTTTCCGGCAGCGGACCGGCTTTTCTTTACATCATTCTGGAAGCGCTGGCCGAAGGCGGGGTAAAAATGGGTTTGTCGCGCGAACTCGCCACTTTGCTCGCCGCGCAAACCATGTTGGGCGCGGCCAAGGTGGTCCTCGAAACCGGCCATCATCCGGCATTGCTGAAAGACACGGTAACGACGCCGGCCGGCTGCACCATCGACGGAATCCTGGAACTGGAGGAAGGCAAGTTGCGGGTCACGCTGATTAAGGCGGTGGTCAAAGCATCACAACGCGCCAAGGAATTAATGTTCACCGACAGCTCGGCATAAACAAAAAGGGCGGCTGAAGCTCACGCTCCAACCGCCCCGCAAAAACTTTTGCTTTCCCGCAATTCGCGGGATGCTCCTACCACTTCAGCAAAACAAGTTCGCAGCAGAATCCCGGCCCCATGGCCGCCAGAATACTCAGGCTTCCCTTCGCTGGCCGCCGGTTCGTGAACACATCCTCCAAAACCAGCAATACCGACGTAGACGAAATATTTCCCACTTTGCGCAAGCAGGCCCACGATGCCGCCAGATCGTCTGCCGTAATTCCCAGCGCGGTCGCGGTCGATTCCAGCACCTTCGGGCCGCCGGTATGCATGATCCAGGTCTTGATGTCCGATCGCTTATGTCCCTGCTCGCCCAGGAATGCATCGACGTCTTTCCCCAGGTGCTTGATTACCGTCGCCGGCACTTCCGGAGACAACACGATCTTGAATCCTTTCTCCGAAATGTCCCAGCCCATCACTTTTTCCGTGTGCGGGTACAGAATCGATTTCGTCGCCAGAATTTCCGGACCGTCCGCCTTGCGCTTGTCGCCGGTCACAATCGTCGCCGCCGCGCCATCTCCAAATAACAACGCCGAAATCAAATGCGCCATCGAAATATCTTCACGTTGCAGCGTTAGCGAACACAGCTCGACCGACAACAGCGCCGCGGCCTGATCCGGATAAGCTTTCACGTAATCTGCCGCGCGCGAAATTCCCGCCGCGCCCGCCACGCAACCCAACCCGAAAATCGGAATCCGCTTGATGTTCGGCGACATGCCCATCCGGTTCGACAGGCGCGCGTCCAAAGATGGAGCCGCAATCCCGGTAACCGACGTCACAAAAATTGCCCCTAGATCCTTGGCCCCGATCCCGGCCCCGTGCAGCGCCTTGCACAACGCTTTCTCGCCCAGTTCCATCGCATGGGTAATCCACGCATCATTGGCTTGGCCCCAGGTAGTTAAATTGATGTAAAACTCAATGGGATGTACCAGGTAGCGCCCTTCCACTTGCATGCTTTCATCGAGCCGATCGAGGATGTCCGGATTCGGCAAACGATGACGCCAGTCGTTCTTCAGCGCCTCGGTCAGAACCTCCTGTTTGTAGTAATACTCGGGGAAGGCGCTCGCAACACTAGCAATCTGCATCGATTGGGCTCCTGGTGACTCGGCTTAAGCTAAAAACGTTCCGCAAGATACTATCGCGAGTCTCACTATTATCCCACGCCCAATTATTAGAAACATGTAAAGAAACATAACATTGGGCAAACCGCGATTTTGTGCCCGAGCTTCGCTGGATAAACTCTACCTAAAGTACGCGAGATAATTGAACTCGGATTGACTAGCTGCCGCAGTTTCAACGAACGACGAACAATGCCATGTCGGTCCTTCTACTTTACTAAGGACTCAGGCCGAATAGCAATGTCATGAACGGTGACTAGGGGGCGGGTAAAGAAAGGACCCCGAGCCTGGGGGTGCAGGCTCGGGGCATGGGGGTTGTGGGCAGAGGGCCGGAGGATCTTTTTGTACTTCAGTAATTCCAGCGCCGCATCATCAGCGTCGTGCGCAAAATCATCTGAAACGCGATTACAATGGCAAAGTCTCGAACTGTTGCCACCCAATCTCGAATTCCCGAAGTGCTTGCCGATTGTTGCAGCTTCATGTTCTCGGCGTGTGAGTGCATCCTGAACTCCGTATTACAGCTCGTGAACGGGTTCATCTGTTTTTGGCCTAATTGACCACGTAGACCGGGTTGTCGTGCTCCACTCCCAGAACCATGGACTTGAAAATGTCCACTTCCCAGCTATCGGCGATCCGCAGCCGCACCACTTCGTTCGTTTCCGATACCAGGCGCCCTCGCAGCGGCACCCTCAAATTGCCCGCAACTACCCTTAGAATCACCGGTTGCCCCATCCAGGTTGTGTACCCGCCTTCCATGTTGTCCCCCGCGGTTCCAGAAGCGTGCTCGAACAACTGCAGTGTGCGGGAGAGCCTCGGGCTGGCCAATGGTACAGGGGGCTAAACTCGGTAGGAGGAAAGTACCAACGGATTTCCGGGCTGGATCAGGCCGGATTTAAGGACGGCGGCACGGCGATTTTCTGCTATGTTTAATGTTAGCGTTGCGCTGTATTTACTCACCTGAATCGCAAGGATCTTTCGAATTGCCTGAAATCATAAGGAATTTTCTGCACCACCTCCTCGACGTGCGCGGCTTGATCGAATGGGGCGGCGTCGCCATGGTTTGCGTGATCGTATTTGCCGAAACCGGTTTATTCGTCGGGTTCTTTCTGCCAGGCGATTCCCTGCTGGTGACCGCAGGAGTGTTCGCCGGTGCGGGCCAGTTGAAACTCTCCTGGCTATTGGGCCTCGTTACGTTGTGCGCCATTGCTGGAGATCAGCTCGGCTATCTGATCGGATATAAAGCGGGCAAGGCGCTCTACGAACGTCAGGATTCGCGATTCTTTAAACGGAAGTATCTGCTGCGCGCGCACGATTTCTACGAAAAGCACGGTGCCGGCACAATCGTTCTGGCCCGCTTCGTCCCCATTGTTCGCACCTTCTGCCCTCCGGTGGCCGGTGCCGCAAAAATGAGCTACCCGCGCTACCTTACTTACGACATTTTCGGCGGCTTCCTCTGGGTTTGGAGCATGGTGCTGCTCGGGCACACGCTAGGCCGCACCATTCCCAACATCGACAAAAAAATTCATTACGTCATCGCTGGTGTGATCGTCGCTTCGCTGATTCCCGCTGCGGTTTCGGCGTTGCGCGCGCGGTCTGCCATGAAATCCTCCGCCGTGTCGCTCCCGCCGCCCGGCGAGAACTTGTAAGCGTTTTGCCTATTCGGTCGCTCCAACGCAACGTTTCTGCAAGAGTGCTTCGACTTCACGCAGCGTGCTTACGCAATTGCGGCACTAACTAATTTTCGTATGTCGAACCACTCTTCATTCGCAATCTCACATGAATAACATTCTGTAAACCACACCGCTCGAATCCGGCACCCTTCAATGACTTTGCTGAATGTCATCGGCACCACATTCTAGAATTCATACGTTCGTAAAAATTCAGCGAGATGCTCTTGTTTTGTTGAGTTTACCTGCGTCCTTCACCTCGAAATTGCGAGCCGTTCCTGCGCGACAGCTGACTTGAGTTGGCCCACATATTGCAACGCATTGGGCAGCGAATTCTGGGGTCGAATCCGGCGAAGAACTCTTTCGTGTGGTGATTCGAAAAAAAGCCAATGAGGAGAAATGCGATGGGGGGAAAGTTTCAAGGAGCCACGCGCGGATTCATACTTCTGTTTGCGACCTTGCTGTTCTTGAGCGGCACCCGCCTGCACGCGCAGGCGAATTCCAGCCTGACCGGCACCATCACCGATCAGCAAGGCGCGGTGATGGTCGGCGTCGACGTAACCCTGGCCAATCCCGCTACCGGCTTTTCGGTCGCCGCCAAATCGAATGAAACCGGCGTCTATTCGTTTAACAACATTCCGCCGGGCGACAACTATTCTCTTACCTTCACTCGCGACGGATTCCGCACGCTCAGTCTCAACCGCGTCATTCTGAGTGTCGATAACAAAGAGACCCGCAACGTTAGCCTGGAATTGGGTGACACCAAAACCACCGTCGAAGTGACTGCCAGTGCCGGCGAAACTCTGAACACCACCGATGCCAGCGTCGGCACGGTGGTGCAGGGAGACGTAGTGCAGGATCTGCCCAGCCTTTTTGTCAATAACGCCGCGCTTTACCTTGAATTGGCGCCAGGCGTCATGCAGCCCACCAATCAGGCGGCCGATGGTGAAGGGTCGGTCACCGGGTCGCGTTCGGACCAAACCAACGTGACGCTCGACGGCCTCGACGTCAACGACCAGCGCAACGGCCAGGCCTTTGTTTCCAGCGTGAATACGCCGCTCGATTCGATTCAGGAATTGAAAACCACGGTAGCTGGCGGCGATTCAACCTTTGGCACCAGTGCCGGCGGCCAGCTGGAACTCGTCACCAAAAGCGGCACGAATAATTTTCACGGCCAGGCCTTCGATTTCAACCGCGTTACGGCACTCGCCGCCAACGATTACTTCAATAACCTGCAAGGAATTCCCAACCCCCAATTAATCCGCAATCAATTTGGCGGCGACCTGGGCGGTCCAATCCTGAAGAACAAAGCGTATTTCTTCTTTTCTTACAACGGCCTCCGCCAGACGTCCGGCTTTGAAGAAAACCAGGTAGTGCCTTTGGCGGCCTTGCGCAACGGCCAGCTTAATTACGTCGACACGGGCGGAAATCAGGTGACCACTCCATTGACCGGTCCGAACTCGCTGCAGCAGCTCGACCCCGCGAAAATCGGCGCCGACCCAGCGCTGCTGAGTTTCTTCAACACGCGGCCTTATCCAATTTCAAACAATCTGGCGGTTGGAGACGGAATCAATACCGGAGGTTTTTTCTTCACCGCACCCACCCATCGCAAAGACAACGTCTTCGTCGGTCGCCTCGATTATCAGATCAGCACCAATCATCGATTGTTCGCGCGCGCCACTTTCGACCGCTCCAACGATGATGACGACATTAACCACGTCATTCAACAGCTGCCGGGCGACCCGGCGCCGGGAGCATCAATCATCGACCATTCTCGTTCGTGGGTCGTTGGAGACACCTGGGTAATTTCGCCAGACAGGACCAATCAAATTTCATTCGGCCAAACGACCTCAGTCATCGGTTTTCAAGTAAACCAGGCTCCCACGGCCCCGAACTTCCTCAATTTTTTCTTTAACGGAAACCAGATCGCCGCTCCCTTCCTCTCGCCCGGCGGACAATTTCCAACAGTTCCGGTGTACCAGGCGCGCGACACCTTCACTTGGGTGCGCGGCAAGCACACCATCCAACTGGGCGGCGTCATCAAGCCAGTGATTTTTAAGTCTGGCAACCTGACCGACATCAATACCTTCTCCATCGGCCTCGGCGGAAATGTCGGCAATTTACCCGCCACTAGTTTTCCCTCCGATTTTAACGGCGACGCCACCGAATTCGGTTCGCTCTTCGCGCTCGCGCTGGGCCGCTATGCCAGCACCGGATCCACGTTCAACTATGACGTCAACGGAAACGCACTCCCGCAGGGTCTGGTTGCGAATCGCGACTACCATTCGACCCAGTACGAATTCTTCGCCCAGGACTCCTGGCAGGTGCGCTCGGGCCTGACTGTCACCTACGGACTGCGCTGGCAATATCACAATCCCCTTTCCGAGGTGAACGGATTCCAGGCCGTTCCCAGCATGTCCGCGGCGCAAATCTTCGGCATCCGCACCAATGATGCGGCACAGGGAATTTCCGGGCCAAACGCGGTTCCGTTCCTCTCGTACAGCCTGGGCGGCAACGCGAACAACGGCCCGGGCTACTACCGTCCCTCATTCACCGATTTCGAGCCACGCCTGGGCCTGGCGTACTCGCCATCCTTTACCAGCGGTTTCCTCGGACACCTGTTCGGAGATCGCAAGACCAGCCTGCGTGCCGGCTTCGGCATCAATGATGACGTCAACCTCATCGGCCAGGGATTCGAACTCGATGAGACCAGCTTTCTCTTCAGCAATACGATCCCTCAGAATTTTGGAAATTTGGCCACCGACCCTCGTTTCACCGGTTTGAACAATTTGCCACCTACTCCAGGTGGCGGCACCACCCCTCGCCCAACGTTTACGCCGAACGTCGATGACACCGGCTTCCCTATCGGGTTCTTCGACGGCGGCTTTGGCGCAGGTCCATTCTTTAACTTCGATCCGAATTACAAGACTCCGTACGAAATGACCATCACCGCTGGCTTTCAACGGGAACTCCCCGGCGATTGGTTCGTGGCTGCCACCTACGTTGGCAGGCTCGGACGTCGCCTCACGGCTCTCGGCGATCCGGCGCAGACCTTGAACTTCAAGGACGCCGCTTCCGGTCAATTTCTGTACGACGCCTTTGGAGCAGTTCAGAAGCAGATTCAAAACAATGTGCCATTCACCGGCGTTACAAACCAGCCTTGGTTTGAGCATCAGATGACCGCCGCTCTCGCTCAGTCGGGTAACACCTGCCCATCGGCTGGAAACCTCCTTACGGGTGGACAGCTTCCAGGTCTTTCCTGCACCCAGCTGGCAGCCGGTCTCGCTGGTGGCGCGTTCGATATCGGCGACGTTTCAACTGTGATTCAGACTCTGGCGGACAATCACAACGTATCCGGAACCATCCAACAAGGTCTGTTGTTGCCCAACGTCGCGTTGTTGGCCCAGAACGGAGCCGCTGGGTTCATCGGCAACTTCAGCTCTTCGAACTACAACGCCTTGGTGCTGCAGGTAAATCATCGCTTGTCCCACAATCTGACCATGCAGGCCAATTACACTTACTCGCACTCCATAGACAACGATTCGGGCATTCAAAACGCCTTGATCGGCTTTGATACCGCCGAGATTTGCGATCTGCGCAACCTGCGCGTGTGCCGGGGCAGTTCTGATTTCGATCAGCGTCACATCTTAGTAGCCAGTTTTGAATACCAGCTTCCCATCGGGGAGGGTCAGCGGTTTCTCCACGACTCGTCGAAATGGCTCGATTTGCTTGTCGGTGGCTGGAAATTTTCTGGCATCGCCACGGCCTTTAGCGGAAATCCGTTTAAGGTTGATTCCGGAGCCTTCACCATCGATTTCACTCAGACCCAGCCTGGGGTATTCATCGGCAACAAATCGGACATCAAGGGCGGAATTCACCAGGTTCCGTCCGGTCAACCGGGAGTGGCGCCCACAGTTCAATACTTCGCCAACGTGGACAATGCCCAGAACGCATTCACATTCCCCATCGCCGGCGGTCCCGGCAGTCGCAACGTGGCCACCGGACCAAGCTTCTGGAACCTCGATTTCGCGCTGCTGAAGGACTTCAAGATGCCCTACGCGGAATCTCATCGTTTGCAGTTCCGCGCTGAAGCCTTCAACATTTTTAACCACGTCAACTTTGCCAATCCGGGCACTTTGCTCACCAGCCCGGATACGTTTGGCGCCATCAGTCAAGACCGTAACGGCGCAAGGCAAGTCCAATTGGCGCTCAAGTACTCCTTCTAACTCTCAAAAACCGAACAAGGCTAAAAATGAAACGGGCTCCCGCAAACGGGAGCCCGTTAGTTTTTTGAGTGAGAATGACTGGCTGAAATTATTTCAGGAAAAGTGCTTCGCGGACCTGGTCGCGGCCCACGAATGTCTTGGATGACCGGAACTTCCCGAAAATATCCAGAATCTCGCGATTCTGAAAGATCCGCGAATGAACCGCCAAGGTTGCTGACGGAATCAATTCGATGTTCTGCCCGTCAACGATCTTGTAACGGTTAAATCGTTCCGGCGTTTTGCTGTGGAATGACGCCAGGATCGCCCCGCCCGGTCTCAAGACCGTGTACAACCTCTCCATCACCCGCGGCAGCAGTTCGGCGTCGAGGTAATCGAACAGATCCCAGGCCAGCACACCGTGGAAATTGTCCTCCGGATATTGCAGGTTGCTGTCCAGGAATTTTCCAGCCAGCATGCCCTGCGACACCCGTGCGCTTTCGTCGCCGACTTTCATATTGCGCATGTTTTCTTCTTCGGTCGTCAGGAATTCTTTCCAGGAACGCATCATGTCTTCCGTGGAAAGCCGGAACCCGCGCTCGATGAAAAACATTACAGTGGACTGAAAAACCGCACCGAGATCCAGAATCCTTCCCTGGCCCGAGCCGTCAATCAGCCACAGAAATTCCTTGAGCCCATTCGAAATCCGAACGTTTCCGTTGGCTTCGACGGCCTTGGGTCCGGGCTTCGCCGTCCCGGTCGGTTTCAACGAAGGGGCCGTGGGATTTAGTCGTGGTTTGGCCGTCCAACTCATCGTCGACTAGTCCCCGGATCCGCGCGCGGCGGTCGCCCTTAGCCGATCAGCTTCCGTGGTCAATGTCGACGCTGCCGCATCTGCCACTTTCGCGGCGCTTGAAACGGGGGCGCTCACGACCGGAGCCTTCGCTGCCGGGTTTGCCACTTCGCCGGCGCGAATCATTTCGACCTTACCGCGCAATCGCGCTCCATCTTCGATCGCGATCCGCGGAGTGAGCACCGAACCCTGGACCTGGCTGGCTGGTCCCAGCCGCACCTTGTCGCTCGCCTTCAACCCGCCCTGCACAAATCCTTCCACCGAAATCTCCACCGCCTCGATGTCCGCATTCACGCGGCCCTTGGGCGCTACGGTGACTCGGCCGTTCACCAAACGAATTCTGCCGTGCGCTTCCCCCTCAATAACCAGATCCGAATCGCCGGTAATTTCACCTTGGATTTTCAACCCAGCGCCAATCACCGACGCGGTAGTCGTTCGTGGAGCGCTCGAAATTGGCGCGCTCGCCGTTGGGACACTCGACGAAACACTCGGCGTCGTTGTCGGCGTGGAGCTTTGCGCGATCGGAGCTGGCATTGCCGGGACGGCGCTCACGTTCGTCGGCGTGTTCTGTACCGGTTTCGGAGTGGTTGCAGCCGGTTCGGGCAAATTCGATGCTTGCGGATTAGTTTTCGCGTCTGTAGGTTTGCGCCACATAATTTTCCCCCAAGAGGTGTAATCGGAAGTCCGCGGGTGGGGTGCGGCGCTCCCAGGATGCGACTGGAACTATAGTATAGCTTCTCGCCCTAGCGAAAGCAGCCATACGCCTAAATGCCAACAGGCGTCGAATTAGGCAATGGATGCCAATTGAGCGTCCTGGCGCCCTTAACGTTAGATAAGGCTAGACCAGAAACGGCACCAGACGGCGCGTCCGGGCCATATATTGCCGATACGGCTCACCCAGCGCCCCAACCAGTGCGGTTTCCTCCACCCGGATGCGATACGCGTAACCAATCGCTCCGCATGCGGCCAACGCGAACAATCCAGCCCAGTTTCCAAGCGTCAGACCAAATCCGACCAAGGTGATGATTGCTCCGGTATACGAAGGATGGCGAATGTAACGATAGGGTCCCGCCTCGACCACTGTTTGGCCGCCATGCACGGCGACATCAAACGTGAAATATCGCCCCAGCACTCGCATGCAGTAGTAGCGGAACGCGATTCCGATCCACATCAACGCAATTCCTGCAAAAAATATCTGTACTCTCCACCGCGGAATCGCCGCCCGCTGCCCCCGAAGCAGAACGTGAAATCCAGAAAAATGCCTAACCAGATCATCCCCACCAAAAAGAAAAACGAGCCTCGGTCCTTCCCTTTGGCCGCTCCCTTAGCCTTCCGCGACTTGCCGGTCATCACCTCGAACAGTATCCACGCCACATACGACAGAATAAAAATCCCGTCGTAGCGAAGATTTCCCACGAATGGCACGGGCAGCATCGTTGTCCCCTACATGCTTATACTCTCGAGGGTCAAAATACTTTCAAAACGCAGGAGGGAAAGTCTCTGAAAAAGATCCTCACGCCGTCTTCCAAGCTTTCAACATGATATAAGAAGGTACTTGGAGTCGCATGAAGCACACTTCATACAAGCTGCGAACCCTAGTTCTAGGGCTGATAGGCGGATTACTACTCAGCGTATCGAGCTGCAGGTCCTCGAAAAAAGAACCTCCTTCAGGCCCGGCAGCCGAACGAAATGTCTCCGGAAACCAACCTTCGGAGCCTCCGTCCCTAATGTTCGACATCGTTCCCGCGACGAGTTCAGTCACGGGCGGAGTGCAACGGTATCAGTGCACTTACGAAGCCCAAGGCAAAATAGCAAGGTTCCGTGTCGAAATCTCCGAGGGTGCCACTTCTCATGGGCAATTTCCCACCACGAGCATCGACGGAAAATTTGCAGCTGATAAAGACTCAGACGATTCAGTCTTACTCGAAGATCTAAGAAAGCTTCTCCAGGCAACTCGGCCCGCCGTCAGGTCAAAAAAAGTATCAGAGCTTCCTTTTGATGGAGTAATCCTCGGCCGTAATTACAGTAGAGATGCTACGAGCGGTTACAACGCCGAACCTGCTGGCAATTGGACGGTCATGAAGATCTTCCTTCCAAAAGGAAGCGACGACGGAGAAGTATTTCTGAACATTAACCGGATCGACGGTAAAGGCGAGTTCTCTATCAAGGATTCCGACTACGGCGACTACGTTCTAAACGAGTTAGCCAAGGTTTTGTAGCCCGCTAATTCTTCACGTCGCTTTTCTTCGTTTCCCACAACGCCACTAGATATCCGCCGAATTCGTGAAAAAATATCTTCACCCCAGTGCGCGTCTTCCACCAATAATTTGGATCGTAGTCCGAATCCGGCGCGGCCACCGTCAGCAGCTGATCGTTCGACGGCAGAGCGTGTTCGTAGATGTATTGCGATCGTCGCGTGTGGTAATTCGAAGTAACCAGCAGGACCTTTTTCCAGCCATGAGACGCGACGAACTCACTGACTACGGCTGCCTCGTCCCGCGTGTCGTCCGCCTTGTGCGTGAACGGCACGATCGCATTTTCCGGTACCCCGTGCTCGATCAGATCGCGCTTCATCAAATCCGTGGTTGTGGCGTACGAACGCAGAGCCCGCCCCGTCGCTACCACCCTCGGCGCCATCCCCGACTTAAATAATGAAGCAGCTCGCGTCGCGCGCTCCGCGTCGTAATTGTCGCCACTCAGCACGACGATTACATCCGAAGTCTCCGGAGGCTCATCCACCACCCAGAACTCTCCCGCCAGCCGCAGCAGCGGCACCCGCGCGAGGTACAGCACCGCGCACACCGCCAAAATGAAGATGAAGAATATCAACCGAAAGAAAATCCCGCCGCGCTGCCTTAATTTCCGCGCGCTCATTCGTCCTGCTAATTGTCCCGATTCCCCCGCCCGAAAGTCGCCTGGCCAACTTCTCATGAATTGGGATCGATCTGCCGCAATCGTTCGGCAGCCTGTTCCGGATACGTCCCGTTAAAATAGACTTCTTTGATGCTGTAGGACTTGCTGCGCTGCTCCATGATCGGCAGAATTTCGAAATGCCAGTGATAATCGCCGGCAATCGTGCTCCAGTATTCGCTGAGCTCGCCCTTGGTCTGCAGCGTGTTGGGAGCCGTGTGCACCACCATGTGATAGCTCGGCGAAACCTTCAACAAACGTCGCAGCGTCCGCCCCAGCAGACTCGCCATGTTTCGGCGCCTTTCGCCGGGTGACTGAGTCTCGAATTGATGGTTGTGCGTCTTTGGCATCAGCCAAGTTTCAAAGGGCACCCGCGAAGCATACGGGCAAAACGCATAGTAATCGCCAACGGTATCCACCACGCGTTTCTGCTGCCTGATCTCCTGGCTCAAGATGTCGCACAACACGCACCGTTCCCGCTCGCGGTACCATTCCCGCGCCGCACGCAATTCATAAAGGATCCGCCGCGGCACAAAAGTGGTCGCCGTAATCTGCGAATGGGCGTGGGTCCACTCCTCACCCGCCTGCGGCCCCTCGTTCTTGAAAACCGTTACATATTTGAATCGCGCGTCGCGTTTCAGATCCGTGATTCGTTGCGCGTACGCGTCCAGCACCCGTTCGATTTCTTCGTCGCTCATCTGCGCCAGTTGGCGAGTGTGGTCCGGCGTCTCCACCACGATCTCGTGTGCGCCGGTCGGTGCCATCCGGTCGTAAATGCCCTCGGCCGTCCGCCCCGGATCGCCTTCGATGCGGTAAAACGGCCTCAGGTGCGGGTACACGCGCACTTGCCAGCGACCCTGCGCCGGCAAATCCAGCAACGCGTGCGTCTCGATGCGATTCTCCGGGCACAACGGACACGGGTCCGGCCTCACTTTTTCCCGTTCCGGATGCCCCACCACTACCCAGCTGCGTGTAATCGGATCCTTACGAAGTTCCATCAGTCCCCAACAGTCTGTTCTGCCGTCATCTTATACCCCGAATCCCATGCGGGCAAAATATAGCAACTGACAACCGGCACTCGAAGCCAATTCTCTCCGTGCTATTCTTGGCCCGATGCCGGAAGTTTCCGAAACCGACCACGCCTTCATGTCCGAAGCCCTCGAGGAGGCCCGCGAGGCCGCCGAACGTGGCGAAGTTCCCATTGGCGCAATACTCGTCATCGATAATGAAATTGTCGCGCGGGCCGGGAATCGAACCATCACCCATTGTGATCCCACCGCTCACGCGGAAATTTTGGCCCTGCGCGACGCCGCCCTGAAAACCGGGAACTACCGCCTGCTCGGCGCCACTCTCTACGTCACCATCGAACCGTGCGCCATGTGCGCCGGCGCGATGATTCAAGCCCGCATCGCCCGTCTGGTCTACGGCGCGGATGAAGCAAAAGGCGGCGCGGTACGCTCTTGTTTTGAAGTCTTGAGCCACGACCGCACCAACCATCACGTTGACGTCACCTCGGGCGTGCTCGCCGAAGAATCCGTTGAACTTCTTCAAGGCTTCTTCTCTACTCGACGTGGGCGCGTCACCGAAAAAAATTTGTAGTTAGCCCTCGTTCCCATCTCTTCATCCCGGTCCCGCCAGGCGATTGCGATTTGGTAAACTTGTTGGCTGTGGTTCGGGGCCAGTTCCAGACCGGTCGGTTGGCCAGAGTTACTGTTTGAAGGAGATTTCATTGAAGCCTGTAATACCCATCCTAGGGTTCTCGGTTCGCGCCGCGCTAATCGCCATCCTCGTTTTTTCCGCTGGGACCGCCCTGCCCGCGCAGAGCGTGCCCTCGAACCAAACTCCCGAAAAACCGGGTGAGAACGCGCGCAAGGACCTGCTCTCGCAATTCAACGATTCCCTGCAGGAATTGACCGCCCGCGTCACCCCCTCGATTGTTCAGGTCCAAGTCACCGGCTATCGCGCTACCGACGAAAAAAATCCCGACCAAACCGGCGTGATTGGCCGTCAACGCAGCCTCGGCTCCGGCGTCATCGTGGATCCCGACGGCTACATCATCACCAACGCCCACGTGGTGAAAGGGGCGCAAAGCGTTCGCGTGGTTCTTACTCCGGTTACCGCCGGCGATTCTCAAGTCCGCGCCAGCCTTGGCCTCGGCGAGCATTCGCCGCCCATCGAAGCAAAAATCGTCGGCATCGCTCCGACCATCGATCTGGCTCTGCTAAAAATCGACCAGAAAAACCTTCCCGCGATTCCTTTCGCCGATTACACCAAATTAAAAAAGGGCGAACTCGTGCTCGCCTTCGGCAATCCCGAAGGCCTCGAAAATAGCGTTTCCATGGGAGTCATCAGTGCCGTCGCGCGCCAGGCCGATCCCGACGTTCCTTCGGTCTACATTCAAACCGACGCGCCCATCAACCCGGGAAATAGCGGCGGACCGCTGATCAACACCAGCGGCCAATTGGTCGGCATTAACACCTTTATCCTGACCGAATCAGGCGGCAGTCAGGGCTTGGGCTTTGCCATTCCCAGCAGCGTGGTCGAATTCATTTATCACGAACTGCGTAAGTCCGGCCGCGTACACCGCAGCGTCATCGGCGCGGTTCTGCAGGACATCACGCCCGATCTCGCGAATGGCCTCGCGCTCGGCAAACAACGCGGCGTCATCGTCTCCGATGTCACGCCGGACGGTCCCGCCGATAAAGCCGGCCTGAAAATCCAGGATATTTTGCTGAGCCTTGACGGCCGCTCCATGGGCAGCGTGCCGCTCGCGGAAATGATCATTTCCACCAGGCCTGCGGATTCGACCGTAAAGGCGGAAGTGCTGCGCGGAACCGAAACTCTCGCGCTGACCATCCCGGTGATGGAACAAAAGAATGACGTAGACCAGCTCGGCGATCTCGTCGACCCGCAGAAGGATCTCGTGGCCAAGCTGGGAATTTTTGGTGTGGAAATAAGCGGCGACCTCGCCGCCCAGCTCGAAGACTTACGCGAGCCGTCCGGCGTCATCGTCGCCGCCTTGGCCGAGGACAACGCGAGCATCGCCGCCGATCTCCAGGCCGGTGATGTGATTCACGCCTTGAATGGAAAGAAAATCGAGACGGTCGCCGCGCTGCGCGAGGGCCTTAAGAAAATTCCAGCGGGCGCTCCAGCCGTCATTCAAATCGAGCGCGACAGCAAATATATGTACGTAACCCTCGAAATGGACTAGCCTGCTGCGGCGGTGTTGTTCGCCCTCACCGCCTTTGTTAAGCTACTAACGCAACACGCTGCGGAGAGGTGTCTGAGCGGTTGAAAGAGCTCGCCTCGAAAGCGAGTGTCGGGGAAACTCGACCGTGGGTTCAAATCCCACCCTCTCCGCCATTCCTTCCTTCGATTCAACGCCGAAATTACGGAGCCGTAACCGCTGCAGTCGAATTGCCTTGAACCTCATGGGCCTCGCAATGCGTAAGCACAACCGGCATTCCCTGCCTCAGAGTGTTATGGATTTCAGCCAGCGAATCGGTGTGACGCATTAAATCGAGTATCTTTTCTCGTGAGGCACGCGCCGTAACTGCGGCTCGATAACTGATCCTGCGGGCGGCCTCGCCCTCGCCGCCAAACTCTCCGTCCACTTCGACCTTCACATTCTCCACTTCGATCTCGCGCTTTTTCGCTTCGCGATAAATGTCATTGCAGTAGCAGGTTGCAAGCGCCAGGAATAGCAACTCCGCCCCGTTCACGCTGGAGCCAAAACCGTCCGCCTTGGCCGTGATCGCGACGGAATGCTCTCGCTGTTCCGTTCGCAGTAGAACCGCATGCTCGCCCTTCTTGTTTTCGATTCGAGCTGAGACGTTCACTTCGGTGCCTCCAGGATTTGTCGCGCTTTAACTAATCGAACGGCAAGCCCACATAATTTTCCGCCAGCGTCGTCTGGCCCGCGCGCGAACCTGTAATGTAATCCAATTCAGCCAACTGTCGCCGGCGATCGAACGCGTTTTCATCTGGAAATCGATGCAACATCGAAGTCATCCACCATGAAAACCGCTGCACCTTCCAGACGCGCCGCAGACACGTTGCTGAATAGTGTCGCAGGCCTTCTGCGCTGTCCCGCGAGTAAAATTCATCGAATGCTCGCGCCATTACCCGTACATCCGCCACCGCCAGATTTAAACCTTTCGCGCCGGTCGGCGGCACGATGTGCGCCGCGTCGCCCGCCAGAAAAACCTTTCCGTAGCGCATCGGCTCGACCACGAAACTGCGCATCCCGGTGATTCCCTTTTGAATTACCGGACCTTCCGTAAGCTTCCACCCGTCGTCCGACGCCAAACGAACCTGCAATTCCTCCCAGATTTTTTCGTCCGGCCAATTCGCAATGTCTTCTTCCGGGTCGCACTGCAGATACAAACGGCTGATCTGCGGCGTGCGCATGCTGAGCAAAGCGAATCCGCGTTCGCTGTTTGCGTAGATCAGTTCCTCCATCGAAGGCGGCGCCTCCGCCAGGATGCCGAGCCATCCAAACGGATAAACTCGCTCGAACAACGTCAAAGCAGCGGAAGGAATCGACGGGCGGCAAATTCCGTGAAAGCCGTCGCATCCGGCGATAAAATCGCATTCCAATTCCTCGCTCTTTCCTTCGCGCTGAAAATGGATTCGGGGCCGCGATGCCCCATCCGCGTGTTCAAAATCGCTGATCCTCACGTCCGCAGCCTCGAAAACAATTTGCCCATTGGTCTTCAGCCGCGCCGCAATCAAGTCCTTCACCACCTCGTGTTGGGCGTAAATCGTCACGCCTCTACCGCCCGTTAATTCCGCGAAATCGATCCGATGCGTTCGCCGCCCAAATCGAAGATTGACTCCGTGGTGCACCAACCCTTCCTTCTTTAACCGTTCCCCCACTCCTATCTCCGTCAGCAAATCCACCGTGCCCTGCTCCAGCACGCCGGCGCGAACGCGCTCTTCGACGTATGACCGCTCGCGTGATTCCAGAATCACCGACTCGATGCCTTGCAGGTGTAGCAGTTGCGATAGCACCAGACCCGCGGGACCCGCGCCGACGATTCCAACTTGCGTACGCATTCCGGTTACTCCCAATTCACCTTGCGAGAAACTTCGCTCAAGATTTTCTCGAACGTCTTGACGTCGCGCTCAGCCGCCGTTAGGCTCTACCCGGTCCAAGAATTCAAATCGCATCGCGCCAGCTGCGCGGAGAGAGGGTTTCGATGTTCGAATATCAAAGCCGCCTCACCGTGCAGTGGGGAGACTGCGACCCCGCGGGCATCGTCTTTTTTCCGAACTATCTGGTGTGGTGCGATAACCTGACTTCCGCGCTCTTCGCCGGTGCCGGCCTGCCGCTCCACACCCTGTTCGCCGCTCACGGCGTGATCGGCGTCCCGATTGTTGACGTTCGCGCGACTTTCAAAGTTCCCGCTGCATTCGGAGACGAACTGTTGGCCAAAACCGCGGTCATCGAGTGGCGCCGCAGCAGCTTTGTGGTCCGCCATCTTTTCTACAAGCAAGATTTGCTGACGGCTGAATGTCACATCACTCGCGTGTGGACCGGCCCAGATCCCTCCAGGAAAGGCGCGATGAAATCGCAGCCTCTCCCGCCCGAAATAATTGACCGGTTGTCCTCGGCGAAATAGCCCAGCATCTACCATTCAAAAAAAACTGTTTCGTCCGAACCTTGAAGCATCACGTTCCATTCGAAAAGATCCTTCGTCTCACGGCCGCCCGCAATCAATGTGCGCTTGCGGTCTGGCGGTACTAGACTCAGAACCGCATCGGAATCGTTGGCTACTTCGCCCGGGAAATAAATTCGCGTGTAAAGGAGTTTCAGCAATCCGCGCATGAAAACGAATACCGCAATGTGCGGCGCTTGCGTTTCGCCGCCAGCGCCCCGAACACTTCCTGGCTTGATCGTCCGAAATTCGAATTTTCCGGCCGTATCCGTGAAGATTCTGGCGAACCCGGTGAACTTCGCTGGACTGTGGCTCGTCGCTTCGCATTTATTTTCGCTGTAGTTGCCTTCCGCGTCCGCTTGCCAAATCTCCAATTGCGCGTCCGGTACCGGCTGTCGATCTCCGTCGAGGAT
>Ga0307474_10000679_pt1 | contig 24263 bp, 22 predicted proteins | sample atmos_gasesECM1C_2_FD_203312 | JGI IMG/M metagenome (GOLD analysis project Ga0307474, IMG submission 203312) | Hardwood forest soil microbial communities from Morgan-Monroe State Forest, Indiana, United States - atmos_gasesECM1C_05 | ecosystem: Environmental > Terrestrial > Soil > Temperate... | reverse complement strand
TCCAACTTTACCGCCAACGCCTCAGAAGCGCAGATCGACGGCTTTGAATTTCAGGGCAGCATTGCGCCCGTGAGCGGACTAACCCTCACCGCGACCTACTCCTACAATCATGGCAAGTACACAAAAATCGATCCTGCGGCAGCGCCTTCTCTTGTTGGCGTACCGTTTTCCTACTTGCCGGAGAACAAAGCGAGTGTCGGCGCGACCTACAAGTTGCCGCTGGCGCAAAACACGGGAGAGTATTCGCTTGGGCTCTTCTACTCTTATCAGTCGCGCTTTTTTGATGCTCCGTCGGTGCAGCCATTCGATTACATTGAAGGCTACGGGCTTCTGAACGCGCGCCTGGACTGGAATCACATCTTTCAGACAACTTTAGACGCCTCATTCTTCATGACGAATGTGACCGACAAGGTGTATCGCGTCGGTCAATACAACGATTTGGTGGCCAACGGGTATATCACCTCCTTTTACGGTGAGCCGCGGATGTGGGGTGTGCAGCTGCGCTACCGCTTCGGGAAGACTCCATAGCGACTTGGGGTACCATGCAATGCAAGTCAATGCCCATCTAGGCGGCGTGCCGTCATCAAGATCTCGATGTTCGCCAGCAATGCAATGCACGATGCTGTTGGCGGCGGCGGTTGCGATCCTCGCAGGGCATCGCGCCGTTGCCGACGGCGCGGATTCGAAAGCAGAAAAACCCCCGTTCGTCAGCTTGGACGCTTCGGCGCACCTAAGAGCGTTGACACTGCCCTACTCGAATTTCGCGAGCCCTGAGGCAAAACTCGCCTACGCACAATTGTTCGCCACCGATCATCACGCGCCCCCGGCGGATGCGGACATTGCCACGCGGCGCGCCTTTTACGATCGATTCAACAGCGCACTCGCACACCGCGCTGCGGAAATCTATCCGGTTCGCATCGAGAATCGGGTGTACGGCGGTGTCAAGGCCGAAGTCATCACGCCAAAGGAAGGCGTGTCTGCCAAGGAGCGCGATCGCATCCTGATCAACCTGCACGGTGGCGCCTTCTTGTGGGGTGAAGGCAGTGGAGGCGAGATTGAATCGATCCCGATCGCCAGCGTCGGACGGATCACGGTCATCACGATTGCCTACAGACAGGGCCCCGAGTACAAATTTCCCGCAGCGAGTGAAGATGTTGCTACGGTGTATCGCGCGCTGCTGAAAGACCATGAAGCGAAAAAAATCGGCATTTATGGCTGCTCTGCCGGTGGCATCCTCACTGCAGAGGCGCTTGCTTGGCTGCAAAAGGAACATCTCCCGATGCCCGGCGCGGTTGGCATTTTTTGTGCATCTGCTGGCAAATTTGGCGGTGACTCCGTGCTGCTCGCACCGGAACTTGCCGGTCAGTCACCCCTGCCCGGTTCGACGCAAGGAAAACTGAGCTTCACACCGTACTTCAGCGAAGTCTCCCTTACCGATCCCTTGGTGCTGCCGATGAACTCGAAGCAGGTGATGGCTCACTTCCCGCCAACCCTGCTGCTTGCGGGCTCGCGCGATTTCGCCGTCAGTTCCGTCTGTCAAACCGACATCGAACTGACCAAGGCGGGAGTGAAGACCGAGTTGCATATCTGGGACGGCCTGTGGCATTCGTTCTTCAATAATCCAGACTTGCCTGAGTCTGAAGAAATGTACTCGATCGTGATGAGCTTCTTCGACCGCAATCTAGGCTGATCAACACGCTGCCCGAGTTTCCCGACTACGGTTACTATCTGACCGCCATGAATATCCGGAGAGATTTGGGGTCCTGTGAAGTTCACGTCGGTAACCTCCTATTTTGACGGCACCGTCGGCTCACTCGCTTGAATTGCCGGACTGCCGCTGGCCGATGCGGGCTACGGCAATCCGCTGAAGGAGTCGGCAGATGCGTGGCTCCGCCGCGCCCTCGCGCCTGAGTCACATCACAAATCGCGCCTGCGTCGCCGACAACATGAACCGCCGCATTTCCTGATAGGCAGTCCGTTCCAATTCGCGCAGCATGAAAACTTTTCGCGGCAGATCGGCGTGTCCATATCGCCGGTAGAGCGTGCGCACCGCCGCCAGGTACCATTTGTAGCGTTCGGCGTCGGCATTGAATAACAGGCCTTCCTTCAGCGCGCGCATCGCGACAACGAGGGCGCTCGCGACTGCCGCTATCAAGGCGGCCTTGAAATGAACGATGGAGCTGCACAGCGCGAATACAACGAGTACGGAGCCGACACCGGCAGTAATCGTAGCCAGCAGCAGCACGAAGGTGAACACATCCGAGAGCCTGAGAACCCAGTCCGTGAGCGTTGCCGGAGAGTGCAATCCCGGCCTCAATTTTCGTTCAGCATAGCGCTCTTGTATTCCGAAGCGTTGCCGCTCCATTAGCTTGAGAAGCACGTCTAGTCCGGGCGAGGCGGCGGGAATGGATCCGGGATGATCCCATTCGGCGACGATCCACGGACTGTCTTCCGCCTCATCGAGCTCGAGATGGTGGATCTTGTCCTCCGCTCCGCGAAGATAATCATGACTGAATTGATCCAATTGGGTCGTGCGGAAATCAAGCCATTTTTGCAGATCGTCTTTGCTAGTCGCCGCCGCGACTACCGCCGGTAGGTGATTGACGATCAATTGAAAATGAAATTGGCGGATTCGTTCCGTCCAGAACCGGTTCGTAAGCCATCGCGATTTCGCCCTGCCAGTGAGCACCTGTGTATATCCAAAAAACACGCTTAGGATGGCGAGAAATGCGGCCAAGCCACCGACCACAGCCATCCTCACATCTGGGTTATTTTTCTTAGCATCGACACTCGCGCTTGCAATGCCCTCGTTCTTTGTGAGCGCGACGGCCGAATGCGCATCGGCCGGGACATCTTTCGTCCTCGCGTTCTCCGCAATTAACGGTATCGTGGCGGCCAGGATCAAGCTCAATACACCTGCCCCGACGGCGAATTTTCCCGAACGTCGACTGCGCTTGCGCGCTCTAGCGGCCGGCGCGTCATAGGTCGCAAACAGCGATCGCAGTTCAGGCCAATCGAAGATTGGCGCGAATGCAGGAAAATGGCGCGCAAAAAACCTGCGGTCTTCTTCGTCAATCAATAGATCGCCGTTCGGCCAGTTCTTGAACGGGTCGTCCAAGGGTCCGGGGAGGACATCTGATGGAGGTAAAGTAGAATTATTGCTCATGCGGCCGACCCCGTCAGTTCATCCGATGCAATCTCTGGCGACCGACTAGGGTTCAGTGAACCGCCACGATCTGACGATTGCTGGGGCCGCCCAACTTGCCGCGATTTCTCTCCGAGCTTTTGCTCTACGAACTGAACGCGCTGGCGAGCGACCAGGCTGTAAAATCCCTTTGCTCCAAATCGCTTTGCGATTATTGGCAACGCGGATGCGATTGTGCTTCTTGCCGTGGCTGCGTCGCCTCGATGAGCCAGCAGTTCGGCATTTACGGTATCCCAGATTGCGTAACGCCATGCTTCCGCCGGATGTTGGGTGAGTGGGAATGCCGCCTCTAGAAGCCGGCGTGACTCGGCGAGGGATGCGGCGGCGCGCTTTTCATCGCCCTCTTTGATCGCAAGATCCGCAACGTTAATCAGCACCTGGTCGAGCAGCACGCCGTGATCAGGCAAGCGCGCAATTTCCTCCGCTCGGTGAATTTCCTTCGCGGCGTCGGGCATGCGGCCAGCGTAGGCATCGATCATCCCAATTCGATTGAGTGGCGGCACCAGATCATCGTGCGTTGGACCCTTTAGCTTCTCATCGATGAGTATTGCTTGCCGCAGCATCGGCTCCGCCTCATCAATGCGTCCAACCATCAGCGCGGCGCTGGCTATATTGTTGTCCAGGACGGCAACTTCCGGATGTTCGGGCCCGTAAACTTCCATATAGATCGGGAGCGCTCGCTGGTACATCTCCAATGCCTCGTCGTAGCGCCCTGATTGATAGAGCACGGAAGCGAGGTTGCTCATCGCTTGTGCCGTCATCGTGTGCTTCATGCCCGATGCCTGTTCGTGCAATGCGAGAGCCTCGCGCATTGTTGCCTCGGCGCCCGACAGGTTGCCATTAAAGAAGTAGACGCTGCCCAGTGTATCGAGGGTGCGTGCCAGCACGGCCGCTTGATCTGGACCGCGTTGGCGATCCGCGCGCAGGGCCTCCAGACTCAACTGCTCCGCCGAAGCATACTTCTCTTGCTGCACCTGCACATCGGCGAGATCGGCGAGCGCCTCGGATCTGAGAATATCGTCTGCGCGCAGAGTGCGGCGCGCGAGCGCGACGGCTTCCTCCAGAACTTTGCTGGCATCCTCGTAGTTGGCGGCAAGGTATAAAGTAGATCCCAGAGCAACCAGCGTCCGCACTCGGGATTCTGCGGGGACAGCCACACCACCCTGAGCGGCACGAGCCTCCGAAAGCAACTGTTTCGCGTGATCGTAAAGCCCCAGACCTGAGTACGCCTGGCCCATCGCCGTGAGCAGATCGGCGCGAATCGTGGGCTCGTGCTCCAATCCCTTACCTACCTCCGTGGCGCCGCGATCCAGCACTTCGCGTACCGTGACCGAATTCCCACGGTTTTCTCCCGGATCTGCGATCTTAAATAGCGATACCATAAAGGCCGCCGTGCGATCCGCAGCGGCCTGTTCCATCAAGGCGAGGTTCCGCTGTTTTAGCGCAATGAATCCGGCAATCACGGCGAGCGTTAAGAGAACCGAGAGCGCTCCCACGGTTGCCGTGACCACGCGCCTCCTGCGCTGACGGCGTGCCTGCGCTTGGGCCTGGGAGGCTTGCACGAACTGGCGCAATGGCTCATCGATGTCTGTGCCCCATCGCTGCACCAAATCCCCCGCTTCGGCGAGTGCCAGATTGCCGAGCAGTCGCTCACTCTTCTGCGCTGTCGCCGTGCCTTGCCACAAGGAGTAAGCGTTCTGAGTGCGGTCGAGTGTCTCGTAGTCACGTCGGTCGGCATCGACCGAGTTGCGTAACCGTGGCCAGCGCGCCAATAGTGCTTCATGGCTCCAACGTACCCAGGTGGTGGCGGCATTCGCTCCCGCCCCCGATACGGTAAATATCGCGACCAGGCGGCCGTCTCTCAAGGCTTCGATGAGCAGACGTTCTGCAGACCCCTCTGGAAATGCGCTCAACGGTGCGGAAGTGGCCGTCGGGACAAGATCTTGAAGACCTTTGCGTACCAAGCGGCGAACGACCCGAGGGAATGCCTCCTGAACGACCGGCGGCAATCGAGCGATCACCTGGTCACCGTACTGGGCCAGCGCGCCGGCAGCGCCCCCAAGTCGATCGTAGGTCTCGAGGGTTAGCAGATTGCCACGTCGCTCGCGGAAGAGTTGTTCCAACAAGAACGCGACCATCGGCAGCGCGCCGTCACTCGCGGCTTCGCCCTCAATTTCGGCGGCGAGGTCGCGATGTACGCTGGTCTCAAACTTTAAGCCCGCCGCTTGCGCCGGCCTGCGAATGATGTCGCGATAGTCGGCCCCGCTGGGGGGTGCGAGATCATACAGTCGGCCGCCATCGGCCAGCGCACTCAGATCCGGGTCTTGCCGCAGCCGATCGTAAAAATCATTGCGCATGGTGCCAACCACCCAGACGCGACCGGTCCCCACCAGCGAGGTGAGAAGTCGCAGAAATCTCTGGCGATCGGCCTCCGATCGCGCAAATAATTCCTCCATTTGATCGAGGGCGATGAGAAGTCCGAATCGGCGCCGCGAACCGCCGGTTTTGCCGAGTCCGGCCGTCTCCGAACCGGCCCGATCAAGAGCACGCAGAATCGGGGCCGCGGCGAAGGCGGGACCGCTGGCGGCAAGAGCGGCATAGGACTCAGGAGTTGGGTAGTCTCCGTCAGCGAGCTGGGCCAGCCCCGCATCACTGCTTTCCGCTGGCGCGGCCGGTCGGTACAGCGCTGTCGCGAGGCCCAAACACAGGTCCTCTCCCATCTCCCGAGGCGTAAGGGTGAGATTGCGAAAGGCATGAATGGCATCGCTACCATCCTCCAAGAAGGCTGGTACCCCGGCGGCGCGCATTCGGGGCACCAGTCCCGCCCGCAGCAACGACGATTTGCCCGAGCCGCTGGCGCCCAAAATCAACAGAAATGGCGAACCGCGCCGGCCTATTTCTTGGCCGATCGCGGCTTCGATAAAGCGCGCGCGGGCGCGGCTAATGTCCGCATCCCGGCCGAAGAACAGGCTGGCATACTTCTCTTCGAATGGAAGCAGACCGCGATAGGGAGAGCCATATCTTTCAATGTTCCAGAGGACCTGTCCAGACTGCTGGCGGTTCAGCCATTCGCGCAAATTGCGCGCAAATTGCTGCTCGAAGTCGTCAATGTCAGGGAAACTCTGGAAGCCGGCGATAAGATGACCCGTATCGGAACGAAACCAACGCTCCCAGAATTGGTCCAGCGCCTTCTTTTGGGCACGCTCGACCTCGAGTGCGTCCTCGCTGAACAGTACCTTCGCGGTCTTGCGATAAACGAGGATGTCGGGCAACTGATCCGGGCGTCGATCGCGCGCGTCACGCGCCTCTTCGAACTCGTACTCGGTCCCCGTGCGAGCACTGCCGTCCGGTCGGTTATACCGCGGGGGCAGATCAGTACCCAGGCGTTTCCAAAAGATGAACACGACTAGGTCGTGCTCACCCGGACTCACAATTTGATCCTGAAATGGATTCGTTGCCGTGTAATAGGAGTGCTCCCAACGCGTCAACGAAAACAGAGCCTCCCCAGCATGCTCCGCGTTCAATCGGTCAATCACCGCTTGCGCCCGGTTTCGTTCCGGAAGCACATCTCCAGGCGATGACAGGAAGATTCGGTGCATTTGTGAATCAGCCAGGTTCTAGCGACCCTGATTTTTGTTTGATAGCACCCGGGCAGCGTCCGGGCGGCTCATCCCACCTCTAGTCTGCACTCCACCAGCGGCCGTTGCCAGAAGAATATGTAAAGGCGGCGTCAACGCATTGTTACATCGCGTACGCACGTCGATCCAATGGCGGGGAAATGTATTGTGCGCGGCGTGAAAGTCTGATTTGATAACCTCAACCCTACCGAAGCGTTCACGACTGCGGGCGTATTCTTATAACAAATGCATTCAGAAATGAGGGATCAAACATGAAAGGGCAATATCTAATCGGACCGGCAATCCTGGCAGCGATGGCAATGAGTGGAACGGTCGCCGCACGAACCATCTCTGTAGATTCGGGCGACTACGCAAATTTCGACAGCAGCCTCCTCAATAACGGCGCCACACTTTTTTCGGGAACCGGTCAGTCAACCACGATCGACGGGTTGCTGCTGAGCTTCTCACCCGGAACATCATTGACCACGGGGGCGATGTTCTTTCCAAACAACGGTACCACCGCGGATTACTGCCTGGACACTGGGTGCACCACGGCAATTAATCAGGGCACCGGCGCCATGTTCAACTGGGGTCCCCAACCTGCATCTCAGCTAATAGGTCCCGCGGGAATCACGGAGCAGGTGATTGTGTACAGTCTTGCGGACGGACAATCGCTACCTGTCCTGGGTTCTTCGAGCCAGACATTTACGACGTCGGGTGCGTTCGAAGTGGATTTTAACTACGCCGCCACCAGCGCCACCGGCTGCGCGGGCGAAACCGCCTCGATCAGCGTGGGCAGTCAAAAATATACGTCGGTCAATCCATGCGTTGCAGTCGACAATGCCTTCTTTTTCAATGACGCGGGCGGAAAGTTGGCGCTGGAAGGCACACCGTCAGGTTGGGCCGCGGCCGGGGGCGTGGTATCCGCGCCGGAAATTGACACGCATTCTGCGATCGCCGGGCTGTCGTTGCTGTTAGGCGGTCTCGCGGTGCTACTCGGTCGGCGCCGAGTTACGAAATCTGCGGCATAAAGAGCCGCTAGGATAACTGGGTCGCGCGCTCGCGCGACCCGGTGAGCACCGCCTCGCACCAGGCGACGACTCATCGTTGCCGGCTGAACAAAGATGCTATATCGCGGCTTCGTGAGCATTGCCGCATTGCACCAAGGCCCAGCGATCGTGGGAACCCTCTTCGGAACGAGCGGCTAGCGCACTTACGGCGCAAAGCCGAAAACGACCCGCCAGCCATTGCTTGACTAAGTGTGGCAATGATCAGATAAATCAATCCACAAATAGTTGTCACCGCAATGGTGATCGCAAGAATAGGGGACAGGGATGCGTGCACTGTTGATTCTCGTCATGGGCATGAGTCTTTCCGGATGTTGGGTGCCGACCGCATCGGTCCGCTCACAGGCAGTGTCCTACGATGACGCCATCGAGGACACCACCAACAAGTTTCTGGTGCTCAATATTTTGCGCGCCAAGGATAAGGCGCCGCTCCATTTTGATGAGATCCCCTCGATCCACGAGACTATTCAGGCGACGGGGTCGTTGGGATTTTCCATTCCCTACGGCCCACGGCCTCCGACTCCGGGAAGGAATGTACTGACAACCGGACTGAGTGTTCAAGTCTCGCCGAGTTTTGAGGTAGACCATCTCGATACCAAGGACTTCGTCACTGGGATTGCCTCGCCCATTGATCCGAAATTCGTCAAGTATTGGCTCGACCGCGGACTCGACCGACGCGTCGTGTTGTTACTGTTCTTCTCTGCTGTCGATATTGTGGGCACCGACCAGAACGGCAAACCGCTGAGCATTCGCATCCGCAATTCCCCACGCGATGCCAGCGATAGTCTCAAAATTCTCGCCTCACTGTCTGAACAAACCCCTGATGAGGGCATGCGCTGCGACCGGCAATCCGACTTTCAGCACTACCTGCGCTTCATCAATACCTTAACGACTTTCTATGCGAATTCTTACACAGAGCGACGCGAACTCGCGGGAGGGTTGAAACTATCTTCGGAAACACCCGGGGGAAAATCAGAGGAAAAACCGGGCTCCGGCACCGCGGTCAATTTCTCCTCGATCGCAGCTTTGGACCTGAACAAGTTTCAATGGGTTAGAAACTCAAGCGATGGCACGTACACTATTTACGCTGTTTCCGCGGAGCAAAAAACGGCGCTCTGCGATTCCGGTTACCTAGGTGCGAATTCCAAGGACTCATCGAAAGGTCCCACCCGCTGCTCAACTTCCGTTTACGACCTGTTGAGCGACGATCCGATGCGAGAGGACGCTGCAGAGCAGACAACTCTGGCCTTCCCGCCGGTAACCCGGGCACCGACAGCGCGTTCGCAGTTTTGCGAAGTATTCGATGATGCGGTGATACCGAAGGAAAAGGGCGCTTCGACGCCCGGGTCTCAAAGAGGGTTGCGTCTGGAGATTCGATCGGTGGGTGAAATAATTCAGTTTCTCGGCGACCTCTTGGAGTACCAAGAGCAATTGGCCAAATTCAAGAAGCAAAATCATGAAGCCCACATAACCCTCAATAACCCGGTCACGCTTGGCTTTTGCGGCAAGGATCGCGACATCCCAGACTGCAACGGCATTTTTTTCAATCTCCACTCTGATTCTTGCAACGCGAGATTTACGCTGTCTTATCGCGGCAAATCGTATTCTGTGCCGAATTACGACCCCGTGGACAACTCGACTGCGAACCCTCTTTGCTCATCAGACCCGGATGAAACAATGGCCAATGCGTCAAAAGACCATACCCTCGAGATCCTGGCGGTGGTCCATCAACTCATCGATTTACAGAAATCCGCCCAAGACATTAGGGAAACTCCGTACGTGCAGGTGTTACCGTAGAACGGCATCGATCCAGTTCGTGTTGTTGCGTTTACACCATGCTGATCGGAAGGAAAAAGGTGTATGTCGACGGTCTTCTTTACCGGCCACTTGGTCGATCGCCCCGGCCGGGCGACTCCACGATTTCCTCCATCACTCGCGCCCCAGATCGCACGGCGTATCGCCGGCGAACTTGAGATCGTCGGCGCGACCGACGGTTTCGCCTCAGGGGCGTGCGGCGGCGACATCATCTTTCTAGAAGCGATTATGGCGCGAGGCGGTCGCGCACATATCACGCTGCCCTGCACCGTGGACGCCTTCCGCAAGGATTGCGTCGATATCATTCCAGGCGCGGACTGGGTGGCACGATTTGATCGCCTCCTCGAATTGGCCAGTAGCGTAGAAATTTTGGGCGAGCAATATGCGTCCGACAACGCCATGGCGAGCGAGTGTTGTAGTCGGGTGATGGCGGGTCTCGCGGAACGCTGCGCGCGGGAAAAAGGCGAACGATCCCTCGTTATCGCATTGTGGGACGGCCGCCCCGGCGATGCCGTCGGTGGCACACATTCTTGCGTTCAGTTTTGCATCCAGAATGGATACCGCGTGCTCTTGATGACGGACCTCGCACCGGGCGGGCTTGCCGAGACACGTGAATTATCGCCCGCGTTGGCGGGTACGTCCTCGGCCATCAAACACAGCACGTTAATGGATGAGGCCCCGCAGCAGATCTGTGCCGTCGTCTTTGCAGACGCTGTCGGATTCAGCCGGCTCCGCGAGCGCGAAGTCCCCGGATTTGCCCGCCAATACCTAGGCTGCGCCATGCAGACCCTACAAACTCACGAGATCGTGCCGCTGGTGAAAAACACTTGGGGTGACGGCCTGTATCTCGTCTTTGAGTCGGTGCGCGAGGCCGGCCTATTCGCCCTCGACTTCCGCGACCGAATCATCGCAACGGATTGGTGTCAATTAGGGTTCAGTTGTGCCGTGAGCGTGCGAATCGGCCTCCACGCTGGACCGTTGTACCGTATTTACGATCCGTTGATCTGCCAGTGGAGCTACACGGGATCGCACGTGACGAGAACCGCGCGGCTTGAACCCAGTGCCGATCCAGGAAAGGTCTTCGCGACTCTGGCATTTGTGGCGCTCGCCGAGGCCGAACGCGTTACCGAATTCACCAGCCGTGCCGCGGGTCACCGCCAACTTGTAAAGAACTCCGGTGAATTATCGGTGTTCGAACTTGTAGGTGCCAAGAATGATGTGTGATCCGGATGGTCAGGATGCGCAACCCGTCGGTAGACCAGCCGATCCCCCCGGGCGCAATTTAGCGGCGCCGGCCGCGCCCAATGCGCAACCTAGAATGATCGTTGCCATCGGGCGCGCCGTACCATCCGAATAGGCGCCAATTAGCACGCCGGCTAGGGCGCCGGCGCCATACTGGAACGTGCTCATCAACGATGTGGCCGTCGCCGCATGCGCCGCGTGATGCGATAGGGCGCCCACTTGTGAGTTCGAAGGGATGAAACTGTATCCCAGCGAGAATACCAAGAGCGCAATGAATACTTCCAGCGCACCCGTCTGAGCGGTCCACGCCAAACCGCACAGCACCGCTCCAGCCAACAGCCAAATGCCAATGCCAACTTGGAGTGCGAAAGGGGCACCCATGCGACGAACCAACCAACCGTTGATTCGGAAAAAGCCGATCATGGCGACTCCCAGCGCCGCCAATACCAATCCAAATGCCGTCGTGCTGAGCCCGTCCAGCCCCATCAGGACTCCGGGCGCACCGGCGAGATACGCAAACAGCGCCGCCATGCCGAAGGCGCCTATACACGTATGCACCAGAAACGAGCGCTCCCCCAACACTTCGAGATACAGGCCCATAGCGGACGCCACTCCCAGTCTCTTGCGTCGACCTATTTCAAGCGTTTCAGGCAAATAGCGAACGAGCAGAAACAGTCCGGCGACGCCATAGAGTGCTGCGAGGACAAAAATCATCCGCCAGCTCGTGAACATCAGGATCACGCTCCCCAACACCGGGGCCAGTACCGGCGCCACCGACATCACCAGGAGTACATCCGACATCAGACTGGCAGCCCGCGTCCCGTCGGCCAAATCCCGTACCATCGCTCGCGGAATCACGATTGATGCGGCAGCACCAAACGCCGCCAGCGCTCGGAACACGCAAAAGACCGCCGCATCCGGCGCGGCGGCACATCCCAATGAAGCGAGCGTGTATAGCAGCAGTCCCGCACCCAACGGCGCACGTCGTCCGAAGCGGTCCGAGAGCAGACCCTGCGCCAGTTGCCCGACTGCGAAACCGGCGAAATAGCTCGCCAGAGTCAGCTGAGGCACCACCACGCCAAAACGCTGTGCGATCTGAGCAAACGCCGGCAGATACATATCGACCGAGACCGGTCCCACCGCGATGATAAATCCGAGCAAATAAGCAAAATGACGGGGTGGCGGCGGGTCTGTCACCGTTCCGGTCATGGAAAGAATCTCCCGTAGGTAGCCAATGAAATGCACTATATCCGCATCCGTGGACAGCGGGACTTGATTGCGCGAGCGCGCCATTCGGAGAATAATCGCCCGAAAAAGGGACTTGGCAAGAAAAGAACCAGGAAAACCAATGACCAAGGAAGTCATATGAGCGCCGCGCCATGATCCTACTACTCAATATCGCCCGCGGTCTCATGGTCCTTTGGATCGCTTACGGCTTGCTACTGATGTTTGCGCCCAGCGTTGTTCACAGTGCGCCCAACCCAACCAGCGGCGCCATCCAAGCGATCGTGGCTTTTGCCGTCGGTTACGTGCTCGATCGGATTCTGTCCGTCGTATTACGGCGGCGTGCCGCTGCGCACGACAACCAGGCATCAACGTGATTGCCAGGCTGGTTGTCGTCAATGCGCTTAATCGCCTCGACTAAACCGCCCACCGCCACTCCAACCCCAACGGCAGCGTCGGGGACCCAAATACAAAATGCAGCACGCGCCTTGGCACGAGCGACGTCGACTTCGACGACGCATGCAAGATCAACGGCCGCATCACCAGCGCCCCGCCCCGCGCGACCGGAATGACAGTTTCACCATGGTGTTGGCGAAGCGCTTCGGCTCGGCTCGGATCGACTCGACCTTCCATATGCGAATGCGGCACCACTCGCAATGCCCCGCTCTCCGCGACACAGTCATCAATATGGACTCGAACCGCAACCAGCCGCTCGAGCACGCTGACCGGCGGTTGCACATACAGGAGCCCTTCTTTTTCGGACCATCCCGAACACTCCGTACTCTCCACCCGCTCCTTAACCGGAATACTCAAATCTTGGTGCAGCGACACCAACCAGTTCTTGGTCGGCGACTTATCGAAAAGCGTGCACTGTACCGCCACGGCATTACGCGGCAACAATGAACGAATTCTTGCATCGCCACGCAATGCGCCGGCCAAGTGCGCGCACCATGCCTCATCCAGCAACCTTCGCGACCCGGCCCCGCTCGCGATCCCTGCGACGAATGCGCCCAATCTCCGATTCAAAACGGCGTCGATTACGCCGGGAATCACAAAATAGCCGCTTTTCTTGAATTCAGAGACCGCCTTAGCCGCCAGCATCGGGGCCCTTCAGATCATTCGGCAAGTATTGCGCAGCCGTTACGGCGATCAAACATCCCTGCGGGCGCATGCCACCTCCCTGGTTTCTCTATGTTATCGCAGAACTTCGTTACTTCCGCTCACGCTTCAATGTCGTAGCTGACTCGAACCCGGCCCGCTTTGATCTTAATTTTCCGAATGTCGATCCGACCGATTGCGGCTGCCTCCGCGACATGAGTCCCGCCGCACGGTACAGGGGCGGCATGGCCGATCACGATCGAACGGCGACCATCTCCGCCCAGCGATGCGCTGATCGGAAGATTCGCGCTGCGCATTTCCTCCAGCATTGATCGGAGCGCTTTTTCGAAGTCTTCCGGGTTTGTTGCAATACCCTCGAATTCGACGCGTGCTTCACCGGGCCAGTGGTGCCCAGCAATGCCTCGAAGGCCGGGCTCGATCCGCTCGCCCGCGAGCGCAAGGAGATGCCCAGCCGAATGAAGCCGAGCGTGCAATAGGCGGCTGTCCGCGTCGATTCGCATGAGAACTCGATCGCCGAGCAAGAGTGATGAGTCTGAACCGACCACATGGTCGACGGCGCCGTCATCTGCATTTCGCACATCGATTACCGGAACGGCGACCCCTGAGCCATCGGCGAGGATCAATGCTCCCCGATCAGCCGGTTGACCACCGCCCCTAGGGTGGAAGAGGGTCTGATTGAGGCGTAACGTGCATACCTCGCCCACTTTGATCTCAACAATGCGCGCCTCGCCAGTTAGCATCGCCGAGTGCAAATACAGTCGTTCTGTCATCTCGCCGCCTTAAGCGTTGCCGCGCCCAGTGTCTCTCGCGTCTTCAGATCCACACATCATTTGCCGCCGTCCGCTCGCCGCCTTCATTTCCTGTATTCAGTACGCCGCGCGGCTCGATCAACAGCAAATGTACTTCATTTTCGGCGAAAGGTTTGTGTTCGACGCCCTTGGGGACCACGTACATCTCGCCTTTCGCAATGTGAACCGCGCCGCTACGAAAATCGATCCTTAAGACTCCTTCGAGCACGATAAACGTCTCGTCGGTGTCCTTATGGTCGTGCCAGACAAAGTCACCCTGCAGCTTCACCACCTTGAACTGATAGTCATTCATCTCGGCAATGACTTTCGGTTGCCAATGCTCCGCGAACAACTCCAACTTCTGCCTGAGATTAATCGACTGAAGGTTCATGATCCGCTCCGAACGCTCGAACTTGTGCACAATATGCCAGCACTCCAAGGGATGCGGCCAGTCCAGACCGCCTCATCTCGCCGCCTTCCCCGCGATTCACGCCTTCCTACGCATTCGCGTTCCACAATGAGGACACATCCACATGCCCCGAAACGTCAGTAACTGCAGCAGGGAAACGCGCCTCAGCGACATGGGTGTCTCGCAGTTCGAACAATGACGCGGTGGATTGACCCCTAAGCGCCCGCGTCCAAATCCTGCAACCATGCCGAGCGCGATCAAGGCGCCCATGAGAAGAATGAGAAAAAGTAGGATGATGCTCTCCATGCCGTGTGCCGTCCCTGGTATCCCAACTGCATTCTAGCCGCCCAAGGCAGTTAACGCGAAAGCATCCGTGGTGCTATGCAGCTAGCGGCTCGCCGCCGGAACAGCCACCTCAACCACCCACTTCTCCAGCGCATCGGTATCGGCAATATCGCCATCGTAGGGTAGCGCCGGTTCGTATGGCCCGACCTGACTCGGAGCGCCTGGGTCGACGGACTCCAGCGTGGAAAACATCGAATAGCCGGATGGCAGGTATTGTTCGCGCACATCGACGTAGTGAGTGGCGGCATCGGTCGTTTGGCCGACATGGAAAGCGCCCAGGGTGCGAAAATCATCCGTGACCGACAGGCAGGAGCTGAAGCAGAGGTTGTCCGTCAACAGGATCAGCCGCCCCTTCAGCAGCGAGGGCGGCTGTGCTGCCGCAGGCGGCTTCAAGGGCTCGACCGGGCAGTTGATGGATGCCGAAAACGCCTTGCCTTGAGCGAAGGCGGCGCGCGCATCGCGCAGCGTGTCCTCAACAATCTTCTTGATCTCGGGTCCGCCCCGCGCCACGAGCGGGCTAGCCTGCACAAATTCCAGCTGTTTGATGTTGTCTTCCGAGGCGCGCCAGCTGCCGTCGGGCCCACCACAGGCGGCCTCCGTTGCAGATCCCAGACGTCCATCGGCTGCGGCCGCGCCGAGCAGTGAGGCGGCGATCTGGCGGCCCATGACCGAGGAACCCCCGCCATTGCCGCGCAAGTCGAGCACCACGTACGGCGCCTCTCGCAACGCCATTTTCTGCTCCTCGACCGCCTTCACCACCGCACGGGCGTGATCGCTCAGCAAATCTTGAAGCGCGATCCAGTACCCTTGCCCGACTCGCCGCACGCCGAAGCCCGCCGCGCCGGCGCCGATGGCCTTTTTCACTCGAGGCAACAAGTTCTCACGCTTGATCCTGACCCAGTCCAAGGTCACCGTCTCGCGTTGAGACTTGTGTTCGAACACGCATGTCTTGGGACGCGTGATGAAGGGATTGCCCTCGTCAATCAGTAGCCACGGAGCGTTCTGGATCTGTTGCGCGCCGACGCTCCAGACCGCGTGGAAGCCGCCGATGTTCTTTCGTGCCAGGTCCTGCACAGCTTTCCCATCGCAGCTGATCAAGGATGCACCCAACAGCGCGCTCTGATCACTTTCGGTGTCGGCGACAATCCAAGCCTTACCGCGTTTGCTGACGATGATTCCTGCCCAACGCGGCAGATTGACCACGAAGGTCGGACGGCTCCAGATGTGCTTGTCACCCATGTCGGTGGCGAAGCCGGCGAGCGTGAAGAGATAGCCCTGATAGGAGGTAACGGTGCGGGCCCGCTTGAGCGCCAAGGTGTGAGCCGTGTTCAATCTTTGTTGAAAGGCCGTGTCATGCAACTCGGGCGCCGCGCCGGGATGATTGTCCCGAAGCAGGCGATAGGCCGCCTCTACGTCGCCGATGGCCGCGCCATTCCAACGAGCATCCGCCGGCGCCTTAAAAGTATCGACGTCGAACGCGGGTATTTGCGCGGATGCCGACGGGATGAAGCTCAAACCCATGCAGACGACACCCAGAATCATCTCTGGGATTGCATTTCTTCGTTTCATTGCTGGTCTTTCCTCGTGCCCAACTTGCGCCGCGGGATTCTAATCGACCAGCATATGAGACACTTTGATGGGCAACGAACCGTGAACGATCGACTCCTGCTCACGATCCACGTCAATCGCGCCGAGTTCGTTGTGTCTCTCGATTTTTGCGAGGCCGCAGGCTGTCTTTGGCTTCGACCTCGAAGCGATCCGGCTCCGTCCAAGCGGTCTCCCCAGGACGGTTGGGGTCGAATCGCACCATGGTCCCCCGCAGAATTCCGCCCTCGAGCCGAAAGCGTATGTAGTGAAAGTTCACGGCGGTATCGAGCTTGGAAAGCTCACCAAGTCGAAGCACCGGGACGGGCTTTGCCCCTCCTCCGCCGCTAACCAAATAGGTGCTATCGTCGCGGCGAAATCTTTCGTAGTTGTGTATGTGGCTGCCCACAACGACGACCCGGGCGTGGAGCGAGCCCCCATGCTTGGACAGATAGCGCGCAATTTCCTTCTCGTCCTTCCCTCTGGGAAAGATCGGGTCCCGAACGGGCGGGTAATGCAGCACGACCAGGACGAATTCCACTTGGGAACCCGTATGGGTGATCTGCTGTTCAAACCAGCTCCGTTGTTCGCTTCCGGGCTTCAGGGATGAATCAGAATCGAGTACGAGTACCAGGACCTTCGGCCCGACCGTCACGGAATACCAGCGGAAGGACCGCACGCCGCTCGGGGCAGCAGATCTCCACCAGTTCTCAAGACAAGGGCTCAAATCCTTGTCGCAGCCTTGAAACTCATGGTTACCGAGCGCCGGGAATATCGGGGTCCTGGCCTGCGACCACGCCGCAGTTTCATTCTTGTAAGTTTCGTAGTCCTCAGGACCGCTACCCTCATAAACAAGATCGCCTCCGATAAAAATCGCTGCCGGGTTTTCGATTGCCATCCTCGCGACCAGCGCACGGCGCGCTGTGGCATTCGCCACGCCATCGCGCTGAGTAAAGCGGGTATCACCGTAGGCGATGAATGTCAGCGGCGCCGTTAGATCTGCGACAGGAACATCAAATCGAGGCGGTTCATCGGCCCATGTCCGGATCGCGAGCAGATGAAGAATGGCGAAGGCTGAAAGCTTGATCGACAGGTTCATGGTCCCGAGCCTATCAGACCTTACGGGGCCCGCGCGCCGAGCATCTCGACCTCACGTGCGAACTTCGACCGGGGAAACACTCCCCGGCTTCTTCGTCTAAGGGGCTCCGCGTGACATTGCAAAAAGGCAATTTGGCATAAACCGCCCGACCCCTCATGATTTGAACTCCGAAACTGCCTAGGATGATCCCTTCATGGACGCTCAGCTCCTCATCATTTGCATCCTGACGTTTATCATCCACCTCATCGGCACGTTGGCCTACGCCGCGCGAATCGCCGGCGTGCGCACGCGGCGCATCGCCATATCCTTTTCGCTATTCAATATCCTCATCTTGGTGTCACGCACGTCTAATTCCTTCCAAGGACCGTTTCTCGCCAAGCGCATCGAGAACAATATTGCCGGCGCGGTCGCGCATGGGCTGCTGACCGACTTTCGCTGGATGCTCTGGTCCGCCACTTTGGCAACCCTTGTCGGTGCGCTCCTGATTCCCACGTTCCAACGCCTCTTTAGCCGCGCCGTTTTGGATTTTCAGCAAAATCGCTCCCTGCCGCGCCTGTTACTGCGTATTTTCTTTAAAGGCGGCCTCGCGCAACTCAAAGACGTCGCGAGCATGCCCGCTGCGGCCAACATCACGAAAATCCGCACCGCTGAAGGTATTTCGCCTTGGGTCATCGTGCTCAACGTGGCCGCGATTGCTCTCTGGACCACCGGTGTCTTCGCATCGCTGTACGCTGGATACCTAAATCCCGCACTACGGGTCACCTCCAGCACCCTGTCCGCCGTGGTCAACGGAGTCGCGACGATCTTGATGTTTGTATTCATCGATCCACAAATGTCCGTGATGACCGACGATGTGATCGAGGGAAAGATCAGCGAGCCGCACTTTCGGAGAGCAGTCGTCTGGCTCGTCGGCAGCCGGCTGGCGGGGACGGTGTTGGCGCAACTTCTGTTGATGCCGGCTGCGATGCTGATAGTCTCCGTCGCGGAAATGGTCTAGAGCTGCTCATTAGCCTGATATGAGGCCTGATGAGAACCGGCTTAGTGGCCGGGCAATTTTACCGCCGTCCCTTTCGCCAGATAAACCGCCGCCACCTCATCCGCAATCAAATGCGGATCGCAATAGCCCTGATTCACCAGGACCGCGACGGTCAGTCCATCGTCCACATATCGTGAAATCTGCGTCGAGAACCCCTGCCAGCGTCCATCGTGCTCGACGACGCGGTGGCCGTTGCGCGATTCAACAAACCCCCCGAATCCATAATGAGCCCGATTGGGCTTGCCGCCGCTTAAGGCAGCGACTGTCCACATCTCCCGCTTGCTCGACTCTTTCAATACCTTCTCGGTATAAAGCGCCGCATCCCATTTCGCCAAATCTAGAATCGTGAAATACAAGCTGCCATCCGCCGTCGAATTGGCTGATGGCGAGACCCAATAACTCTCGGATCGTCACCCCGCTCCACCAGCTTGGGGCGTCGGAAAAATATTTGGACAACGGATCGTTGAGGGCGATCTTCCCCTCCTCCACCAACAGCATCACCGCTGTCGCCGTGAACTGCTTGCCGATGGACCCCGACTGAAAAATGGTCTTGGGCGTAACACCCACATTCAGTTCCAGACTCGCGAGCCCAAATCCTTCCTCGCGAATTGGCACGCCGTTACGCGATACCAGTAAGGCCAGCCCCGGAATGTGCTGCTTCTCCATCTGAGCGCGCACAACCCGAGTGACTTCATCGGCAGGTTGAACCGCATGAGCAAATTGCGCCGGAACAAAACAGATCCAAGCGAGCACGCAGACACCAGTTATTCTGAGCATCAGACATCCCCCAAGAGATCCAGTTTCAATTCGTTTTCAGTGTTTCGGAGCTTCGATTGTGCCATCCGGACAAGCCGCTGAATCGCCATTTTTCGGATGTCCCTCCCAGGCAAGTCACCCCTTAGCGGCTTCGTCGGTTGTCCGCTTTGTCCGCGGACAGTGTCCACGGATGTGTCCGCGGTCACTCACCCGCTTCTCTGGCTATCAGATGGCCTTCCAAATGCTCTTTTTGCTGGTTTTTGCAACTGGCACGGCCCTTGCTGTGTTCTACAGGCAAGGATGGATGACAAACTTACTCTCGGAGACGCCCATGAACACCTTCTCTTCCAAACTGACGACTTTCGCGGCCGCTCTTGCAGTGAACAGCCTGATCATGGGCGCTCTCGGGTTTCTATTCGAGTTGCAATCGCACCCGCATCTGTCGGTGATCTCTTTTGCCCGGAGTGTCGCCACGCATCAATGGCTGATCTAGTCTGACTGCTTCAATCGTTACGAGACACCGACTCCCCATTCAATCAATGGGGTTGTCGGGGATCAGCGCTCATTGGGCGTTCACCGGCGTCAAATGGCTTGGCAGCAACGGCGCGACGAAGGTTTGCGCATTCGTTCCCAATTCGGCGATGTAGGCATATCCCGGTTTAAGATTCGATCGACTGTAGATCTGCCGCGGAGTCGTTGAGCACGCCGACAATCCCACGAGCGGCAAGCACAAGAATAACCACGAGAATGAACACCGCATGATTTTCATTTTCTCGTCATTAGCTAGTTCGCATCCTTCGACTTGAGCGCTTGCAGCCGCTCTTTGCTTATCTTCAACACAACGCCCGCATTTCGATCGGCGACTTCACTCACCCGGTACTCGGCAGCCGTTCCGAACAACTCAGCAATTTCGGGGGGCGTTAGTTTATAGTCCTCGGCAATCCAGCCCGCCATGTTTGCAGTTGCACTCTTAAGAGCATCATCGAGCGATCCAGCCAATCCCATTGCCATGATGTGACTTGCGGATTCCACTCTCGGCCCGGGCGTCCGACGCCCGGGGATTACATCAATGGTGAACTCGACCTCCAACGAGGTCTCGAGTGCATTGCCATTTAACTCGCCATCGCCCTGGGCCGCGTGTCCATCGCCGAGATATAAGAGAGCCCCCGGAACTGCCACGGGAAGATAGAGGGTGGCGCCCTCGACGATCTCATTGAAATCCATGTTGCCGCCGTAGCTACCGGAATCACCTGTGGGCGGCGCTCCGCGCGCAGGCGCGGGCGCCGTCGCAACACAGCCCAACATGGGACGAACGGGCACGGTATAAGCCGCCATGTGAGCGCCCGGTTTTTGCAACGTGGCCAGCCCCTGCGCAATATCCAGATGCCATACCACGGTGTTGCCGGCATCCTTCATTTTCACAGCAAGATTATTATCCGTCCCACGACCGACTAGTCCATCATCGCTGATCGCGTAATCCCGGTTCAGTCGCAATCGTGTGAAGTGAACGACCAGCGTGTCTCCCGGTATGGCGGACTGAACATAGAACGGCCCCGTTTGGGGATTGCCGCCCAAGACTCGCCGATGGCCGTCTTGATCGACGCCCGCCGCGTCCACGGTGGTCGTATGGATCGAGTCGCCCGGATTGACAGTTAAAACGGGCTTATTCGATGCGGAGAACTCGCGGTAGAACACGGAGGGCGTAAACTCATGATGCAGCGGCGCAGTCCGGTGTTCTTGGCGAATCGGAATTGCAACGAATGAGTAGCGCTGCGAATGAGTTTCATCCGCCGCATCGGTTTCAACCACCGTGCCCGATAACACGCCATTCTTGAGCGCCCCGTCTACCTTCGAGGTCCCACCCGAACTGTCCTTGGCGACGAAGTGAATCGCGCTGCCATCCAGTGAGCCCTCAAACTTGTCCTCGAAGTACTCCCCCGTGATCTTTTGGCCTTGCGCCTCGACATTCAAACGCCCATAGATCGTCGTCCCGTGAAGGTCGGCAGTCACAAGCCAATGATTGGCGAGAGGTTCAGCGGCACCTGCGACTTTGGCCAACTGCGTCAGCGAGGCCATCGCCAGAAAGAGAGGAATTGCCCCAAGCGTTATGAGTCTCATTATCGCGCCCCTCGTTTGGATTGAGCCCCCGCCTCATCCGGCGAGAGGGCCCTCGAGCTATCGTATACTCCACTGACTGCCAACCGCAAAAACAAGGAAGTCCGATGACAAGAGCGCGAATATTGAACCGGTTGATAGCTCTGCTGTCATTCCGTCCATGAATCCTCTAGAGAGAGACTCATGAGGTATGTTCCCGCGCGAATCGTCGTCAAGGCTTTGAGTCTCGGCTTGATTTGCGGATTGGCGGATGGGTCCGCTTCCTTACCGAGGCATCCAGCGGACGGACCCGTTATTCATATTGAGGACGTGGCTGCATTCTATAAGCTGTACGACGCGACCAACGGACACCCGACTGCCGATCAACTTCAGCACGACTACCTTGATCCGGGTTCGGAAGGCCTGCACAACCTCGCGAAGGTGCGTAACGTCACCGGAGCGAGGATCGCCGATAACGTCGCCAAGCACCCGGAGATCTATTCGGATGCCAGGCAATGCATGGCGGTGTTGCCGCCCGTGCGTCAGCGCGTGGGGGTCGCGCTAAGAGAACTGGGCCGTCTGTATCCGGAAGCACGGTTGCCACCGGTGACCATCGCCGTCGGACGGGGGAAACCGGTTGGCGTGGGGAGCCCCGTCACCGGTCTGCAGATCGGTCTCGAGGCACTGTGCGCGGTGAAGTGGATGGATCCCAATATCGAGGACAGATTCGTACGCATCATTGCCCACGAATATATCCATGTCCAGCAGACCGCGGCTCTCAGTGATGATGAACATCCCACTTTGCTCGAGAGGTCCCTCATGGAAGGCGCCGCGGAATTCGGCGCTGAACTGCTGACCGGTCAGCCCGGCGAAGTCACCAGCCCTCAGATGCGGGCAGCGACACAGGGACATGAAAAGGAGATCGAGAGCGCATTCCTTACTGATGACGAGAGCACCGATTTTTCCAAATGGCTGGACAACTCAACCTATGACAAGCAAGGTGACTTGGGTTACTGGGTCGGCTATCGCATCGTCAAATCCTACTACCAGCATGACAGCGACAAGCGCGGGGCGCTGCGCGAGATCATTGAGATGACCGATCCGAAGGCGTTCCTGGCCAAGAGCGGGTGGTTTCCCGGAATTAAGCTGCAATGAGTGCACGACCCATGGCCTCAAGACTCGTTTCCCTCATTTTCCTCATCTTGATGAGTCCGATGGCGCAGGCTCAATCCAGGGAGGAATTCATCTGCACATTCGGCTCCAACAATCGAATGGTGAGCGTCGTCAAGACCGACGCGGCGCGCGAGCCCAAGGCTTGCCGCGTGGACTACACACGGAACGGCAGAACCACGACCCTCTGGTCCTCCAAAACCGGCTACGCCTACTGCGTGGCCAAGGCCGCCTCGCTGGTCACCAAACTCGCCCGGGACCATTATTCCTGCAAGCCCCAGTCAGTAGGGGCGCCCGATGATCGCAGCGAGTCGTCCAAATGAGCCGCGCAAGGTCCCTTGTCCTGGGCGTCAATACGTCTTGATCGTGCGTCCGCCCTGATCCAGGGCCTCGAGCGTCACGTCAAAACCCCATAACCAGCGCAAATGCTTCAGCGTCTGCTCGGTCTGTCCTTGGTGCAGCGTCCTGCCGTTGTAGCTTTGATGTTGCAGCACCAGCTTGCGGTCGGAATCTCGTCCATAGCGCACCACTGATATTTCCGGTATGTAGGACTCGAGCCGATAGGAGGCCGCCAATTGACTGCGTATTGCCTTGAACCCCTCACCGCCGGCCGTGTCGACGACCTTCCAATGATCCAAGCCTTCGCCGGTTTGAATCGCCATCAAGCGAAAATCACGCGCCAATTTCGGGGTCAGGAACTGCAGCAAGAAACTCTCGTCGCGATAATTTTGCATCACATCGTGGAAGGTTTTGAGCCAATCCTGGCCGGCGATCTCGGGAAGATATTCGCGATCTTCCGCGGTGGGCGCCTCGCACACCCGCTTGATCTCGTTCCAGGCCGCGAATCCCAGCGCATAGGGGTTCAATCTCCCATATTCCGGCTGCCGGATGACATTGGTATGGGAGTGCAGGCACTCGAGCAGAATTCCCTGATCGATCTGCCGCGCGTCGTACATGTCGTTGAGCAGGCGATGATGCCAAAATGTCGCCCAGCCCTCGTTCATGACCTGAGTCTGGCGCTGCGGGTAGAAGTACTGCGCGATCTTACGCACGATGCGGGCGAGTTCGCGCTGCCAGGGTTCGAGCTTGGGCGCGTGCTTCTCGATGAAATACAGTAAGTTTTCCTCGGGGCTTGCCGGGAACACCGGCTCGGCGGCGATGGATTTTTCGGCGTGCGGCACGACGCTGTAGTATTCGGCTTGGCGCATCGACTCCTGCGCTATCGCCAGGCGCTTCGCCTGTTCGACGCGCTCCTTGCGCGTGTCGAGCTTGCGCGGCCGCTTGTACTTATCGAGTCCCTGATCGCGCAGCGCGTGCAAGGCATCCAAAGTCTGTTCGACACGCTCGGCGCCATGGCGCTCCTCGCAATCGGCGACATAGTTGCGGGCGAACAGCATGTAGTCGAGAACCGCGTCGGGCTGAGTCCACTGCTGGAATAGATAATTTCCCTTGGAGAAGCTGTTGTGGCCGAAACAAGCATGCGGAATCACCAGCGACTGCATGGCCAGGGAATTGCCTTCCATCAGAAAGGCGATGCACGGGTTGGTGTTGAGCACGATTTCGTACGCGAGGGCATTGGCGCCCGACTGGTACTTGCCGCTCTCGATCAGAAAATGCTTGCCGAAGCTCCAATGCCCGTAATTCACCGGCAGACCGCTCGAGACATAGCTGTCGAGCATTTGTTCGCTGGTGA
>Ga0307474_10000678_pt1 | contig 24276 bp, 19 predicted proteins | sample atmos_gasesECM1C_2_FD_203312 | JGI IMG/M metagenome (GOLD analysis project Ga0307474, IMG submission 203312) | Hardwood forest soil microbial communities from Morgan-Monroe State Forest, Indiana, United States - atmos_gasesECM1C_05 | ecosystem: Environmental > Terrestrial > Soil > Temperate... | reverse complement strand
AGAAGTCGCGCATTCGTGAAGAAGGATACCGCCGTCCGCAGGATGCGCTGCTTTCCGTGCAGGGAGTTCGCGCGGAAGAAGAGCATAAGCCCCAGCATCCGGTGTATGGTTTGGCGCACGGCGCTGCTGCCGGGGCAGAGGGTACGCCTGCGGTAAAGACCTTCACCATGCACGAAAGTGAAGCGGGCCGCGAACAACTCGAGCGCTTGTACAACACGCTGGTCGCCGCCAAAAAGAAGGCGGGAGAGAACGTTACGGGCAATCTCGATTCCTTCTCCACGTTTGTGCAGAAAAAGACGGCGGAGATCCGCAAACAGTATCACTGCCAGGATGTTGAGTTCTCGGTGGAGCTGGCCGGTGGGCACGTGAAGTTGAAGGCAAAGGCGAAAACGTAGGCGTAGGGACTACGCTTTAGTGAAATTGAATACTTCCATTCGGACCACGATCCGCCATCTGGCATAGACGGGAGCTCTCCAGACGAAGGGGCAGCAGGAGATCGACTCCTCTCGGATCTGTCATCGCACGATAGTGCACCGTAGATTCTGGCTGCCGAAAAATGTGAGCTAGGTTGATCTCGCGCTGTGAAACCAGATTGAATCCTTCCTGGCTAAGAGATAGGGGCCCTAATAGGACACGTCGAGGAAAGGGATTATTCACGACGGTCCGCACCGGCACGTCAAAACAAAAGTACTCCTTCGTCTGAGCCACGGCGCATGCCGAAATTAGCAACGAAAACGTAACAACGCGCACCAAAGAGGTCATAAACCTCCCGCTAGACCAACATGTTACACCTCTGAAACCACTCTCAGCAGGAAAGAGTGACCTGCTTAGGATTGGTTGCCGCCAAACGACTAATGCCTGTTTGCTGATAGAATCTTCGGTCGCCCCGCACTCATCTTCCATATCAGAGGTTTCATGTCTTCCAGTACTACCCGCGTCCAGCGCGCCATCCTCAGCGTCACTGACAAAACTGGGCTTGTGGATTTCGCCAGGCAGCTTTCTGCGCTTAACATCGAACTCATTTCTACGGGCGGCACGGCCAAGCTGCTGCGCGACTCCGGCATCGCCGTCAAAGACATCTCTGATCTCACTGGCTTTCCCGAAATGCTCGATGGACGCGTCAAGACGCTGCATCCCAAGGTGCACGGCGGGATTCTGCACCGGCGAGAAAATCGGGTGCATGTCGCCGCCGTTGCCGAGCATGGCATCGAGCCGATCGATATGGTTGTGGTAAATCTTTATGCATTCGAGAAAACCGCGGCCAAGGCAGGCGTGGCTTTCGAGGAGTTGATCGAGAATATCGACATTGGCGGACCTTCGATGATTCGATCTGCGGCCAAGAATTTTGACGATGTCGGCGTGGTCACTTCGCCGGCCGATTACCAGGCGATTGCCGACGAACTCGCGCGCTCCGGCGGCGCGCTCTCGCTCGAAACCAAATGGCGGCTGGCACAGAAAGCCTTCGCGACTACGGCTGCTTATGATTCTGCGATTGCTTCTACGCTGGAAGGAATTCCCGACATTGCGAACTTTGGGCACGCTGGCGGCACTGCGGAGCTTCGCTCCGGTGGACAGCCGGGGGCGGCTGTCCCCACATTAACCCCGGCTCTACCCACATCAGCCGGAAGGTTCCCGCAAACCTTGCGCTTGTCATTTCAAAAAAACCTCGACTTGCGCTATGGGGAAAACCCGCACCAGAAAGCTGCGATGTATTCCGATGGGTCGGGCGTTGGAGTGGCCAATGCCCGCCAGCTTCAGGGGAAAGAACTTTCCTACAACAATATTGTTGACTTGCAGGCCGCCTGGGATCTCGCGCAGGAATTCGCTGGACCTGACGATGAACCGGTCTGCGCCATCATCAAGCACACCAACCCTGCGGGAACTGCCACCGGTAAAACCATCGCCGAAGCCTATAAGCGCGCGCTGGAATGCGATCCCGTCTCTGCGTTCGGCGGCGTTATAGGCGTGAATCGCCCGATCGACGGCGAAGCCGCCGAGGAAATGCACAAGCTCTTCCTCGAAGTGATTGCAGCTCCGGGATTCGACGAAGCGGCTATGGCCAGGTTTGCCACCAAGAAAAATCTTCGTCTACTTGAAGTCGTAGCTGCTCCGCAGAAGTGGATTCTGAAGAATATTTCCGGAGGAATTCTCCTGCAGGACGCAGACTCGCGTCCTCTACAAGACGTCGACCTGAAAGTTGTTACGGAGCGAGCCCCCACTCCCGAAGAAATCCGGGCACTGTTGTTCGCGTGGAAGGTCTGCAAGCACGTGAAGTCGAATGCCATTGTCTACGCGCGCGATGGCCAGACCGTTGGCGTTGGCGCGGGCCAGATGAGCCGCGTCGACTCGGCCAAAATCGGGGCGATGAAGGCGCAGTTGCCGCTGAAAGGCACGGTCGCCGCGTCTGACGCATTCTTTCCCTTTCCCGACGGTGTGGAGGTAATCGCTAAAGCCGGAGCGACCGCCATCATTCAACCCGGCGGCTCGCAGCGCGATGCCGAGGTCATTGCGGCCGCAGATCGCCTGGGACTAGCCATGCTGTTTACGGGCGTGCGGCACTTCCGGCACTAGGGACGGAATGTCATTGGGGAATAGTTGTCTTGCCGAGCGCAGGATCATGGTGTTTGCCTGGGCATTACTTGCGGTGGTGCAAGCATGAACCATGGTCCCTCGCTTCGCTCGGGATGACAGCGTTAGGGTTAACGTTTTGGCTGCGCCGATGACAGACTCAGATCTTTACGGACTTTGACAAACTGGGCTCTACAAGCCCCTCGGTCCCTGAACCTTCGGGACTCAAAGCCAGCCGCGGCGGGCGCAGTGTTTTTCCCCAATCTTCCCCCAGCCGGGTTAGAATTAAGGGACACCACCCCCGGCGGTCTTGCATCCAATGATTATGGTTTCGGGAAGTGCGCGCGGTCGAATAGAAAGAAAGTCCAACAGAAATAATTCCAAAATTTTCAGGTTGAGCATGAATCGAATTTTTCGCGCTGTATTGGTGTTGTTGTTTCTGGCAGCGGGCGCGGCCGCGCAAAGCAGCCCATCCTTGCCGTCAGACTCCTCTGCGGATTCTAAGGCAGCATCCAAGCCCGTGCCGGTTTCGCCCCGCAAAGTGGACCGCGCCGCCGCTTACTACCATTACACGCTGGCGCACATGTACGAAGAGCAGGTCACGGTTTACGGCCGCAGCGAGCTGGCGAATAAAGCACTGGAAGAGTACCGGCTGGCGATCGAGGCGGATCCCTCTTCCGAATTTCTGACTTCTGGCCTTGCAGAACTCTACGTAAAGACCGGCCGCATTCGCGATGCCGTGCTCGAAGCGCAGGACATCATCAAGCGCGACCCGAACAATCTGGAAGCGCACAAACTGCTGGGCCGAATTTATCTGCGGTCCCTTGGCGACATGCCGGGAAACGGCAACGGCTCCGACAACGTGCTCAAGCTGGCCATTGAGCAGTATGAACAGATCGTCAAGATCGAACCCAACAACGTTGATGACCACCTGCTGCTAGGGCGCCTTTACCGCCTGAACAACGATTTGCAGAAGGCGGAAAACGAACTCAAGACCGCGGTGAAGCTGGATCCAGACTCGGAAGAGGCTGTTACCACTCTGGCCCTCCTTTATACCGACGAGGGTGACACGGCCCACGCTTTACAAGTGCTTAGTGCCGTGCCCGATACCGGCCGCTCGGCCAAGCTGTATGCGGCACTGGGCGCCACCTACGAGCAACGCAAGGATTACAAGAGCGCGATCGATGCCTACAAGCATGCCATCCGGCTGGATCGCGACAACCTCGATTCGATTCGCGGGCTGGCAGAGAATCTTTTGAACGATGGCCAAGTCGATGCCGCGCTCGATCAGTACAAAGTGATCGCCGACGCGAATCCCGAAGATGCGCAGACTTACCTCCGAGTCTCGGAAATTTACCGGCGCCAGGGCAAATACGATGACGCACTGGAAAGCTTGAAGAAAGCGCAGGCGATGGTTCCCGATGCGCTCGAGGTTCCCTACAACATTGCGGTGGTGTACCAGGCCCAAGGCCGGTATGACGAAGCCGCAAAGCTTCTGCAGGATCTGCTGAAGAAAACCGAGAAGCCCGAGACCAGCTATTCGCAGGCCGACCGCAACAATCGGGCCATATTCATTGAACGGCTGGGGATGATCTATCGCGATCAGCAAAATTATCAGGCTGCGGTGGAAACTTTCCGCAGGATGATTCCGCTGGGCGACGAGAATGCCCGCACCGGCTATCAGGATGTGATCGATACCTATCGCGAGGCCAAGCAGTGGGCGGAGGCGACGGCTGCGGCAAAAGAAGCCGCACAGAAAATGCCGAACGACCGCGACCTGCGGATGGTGCTGGATGCTCAACTCGCCGACAGCGGCGATCCGGAAAAACCTCTGGCGGACGTGCGTTCATTCCTCAAGGGCACTCCGGAAGACCGCGACGTCTATCTCCGGCTGGCCATCATGAACACGCGCCTGAAGCGCTGGGCCGACGCGGAGGAGGCTCTCAACAAGGCGGAGCATCTCTCGACCAAGGCTGAAGACAAAGAGTACGTTTACTTCCTGCGCGGATCCACCTTCGAGCGCGAAAAGAAGTACGATGCTGCGGAAGCTGAGTTCAAGAAAATCCTGGCCGCCAATCCGCAGAACGCTGCTACCCTCAACTATCTTGGCTACATGAATGCCGATCGTGGCGTGGAGCTGGAACAGTCGCTGAACTACATCAAGCAGGCCGTTAACCTCGAGCCCACCAACGGCGCTTATCTGGACTCGCTGGGATGGGCGTATTTCAAACTCGGCAAATACGATTTGGCCGAGGAGACGCTCAACAAGGCATCGTTGCGTATGGGGTCCGATCCTACCGTGCAGGACCACCTGGGCGATCTCTACCAGAAGACGGGCCGGCTAAAGCTCGCTGCCGCACACTGGGAGCGCGCTGTTTTGGAGTGGAACAAAACCGTGGCTGCGGACGTGGACAACGACCTGTTGACCGCCGCACAGCAGAAACTGGACGCTGCAAAAGTTCAACTGGCCAGAGAACAGTCCGAGAAGCGGTAAGACGAATTTTGTTGATTGTTGATTTCTGATAGTTGATTGAACGGCCGATTGCTGGGGATTCTAATCGGCAATCGACAATCAGCAAATCAACAATGCTAGACTCTCTCTATGCTGGCCGGCTACGCGGTGCAGGTGGAGCAATCCCGCGGACGCCGCTTCCCTGAGCCGCCTCATCCTTACCGCAACGATTTTCAGCGCGACCGCGATCGTGTCATCCACGCCCGCGCCTTTCGACGCCTCGAAGACAAGACGCAGGTCTTCACGCGCCGCTACTCCGATCATTTTCGCAACCGGCTGACCCATACGATTGAAGTAGCGCAGATCACGCGAACCGTGGCCGGCGCCCTCAATCTGAATGTGGATTTGGCGGAAGCGCTGGCGCTGGTGCACGATCTCGGCCACCCACCGTTCGGCCATGCCGGGGAAAAGGCGCTCGATGCCGTTATGCGCGCACACGGATTGTTCTTCGACCACAACCTGCACGCGCTGCGCATCGTGGAGGATTTCGAGCAGCGCTACGCTGCCTTTCGCGGTCTGAACCTCACCTTTGAAGTGCGCGAAGGAATTATCAAGCACTCGCGCGACTACGAGGTGGAGAAGCATCCCGAACTGGCGGAGTATCTGCTCGAGCAACGGCCTCCGCTCGAAGCTCAACTCATCGACCTGACCGACGAAATCGGCTACAACACCGCTGATCTCGATGACGGATACGAAGCGCACCTGCTCACTCTGGACCAGATTTGCGACGGCGTGCCCGTCTTTGCGCGTTTCTTCCGCCAGGTTGAGCAGACTTATCCCAGTGTCGCCGATAAGCTGAAGTTCAATGAAACCGTCAAATGCGTGTTCAATCGCCTGACGGGCGATTTCATCACGAACACGCAGGCGCGCCTGAAGCACGCTGGGATCGCAACCCTGGCCGATGTGCGCCTCCACAAAGAACGCATCGCCGCCTTCAGCGCCGAAGTGGAAGCGGAGCGCAAGGAGATCAAGGACTTTCTCTACGAAAACCTTTACTACAGTCCGTCCTTGGCTGAGGAAAAAATCGATGCCGAGCGCATCGTCACGGAACTTTTCGCATTCTGGATAAAAACTCCTTCGGCGCTGCCGCATTATTACCAGGAAAAGGCGGAACAGGAGACTCTGCCGCGCGTCGTCTGCGACTACATCGCCGGCATGACAGATCATTTCATCATCGAGCAGTATGAGAAGCATTGCGGCGCGACATAATTCTTCATTCTTCGTGCAGCGCGAGCAAAATAACTTTAGCAATGTCAGTTCCTATTGGTCCTGATAACGGGCATAGTTCGTAGACGTCCAAGGACTATTATTGGCAAGCTAGTTTTATCCCAAATGAGAGCAATTGGCCACACGCTCGCCCTGCTCACGCTTGCGGTTTGCCTCGCCTCGGCACAGCAATCCGCGGCTCCATCGTCCGACTCTCATGAATCTCTCGATGACGCCTGGTGGACCGGTCCCTTGCTCGCACCCTCGGCCAACACGCTGCCGCGCGGGCACGTGCTGATCGAGCCTTATCTTTACGACGTAATCACGCAAGGATTCTACGATTCCAGCGGCAAGCGGCGTAGCGCTCCACATGCCAACGAGTTTGGCTCGCTCACCTATGTCAACTATGGTCTCGCGAATAGATTCACCGTTGGCCTCATTCCTACCTTCGGCTACAACGATGTGAGCCAGGGACTGAACAGCTCCGACCCCGGCATGGGAGATCTCACGGTGCAGGCGCAGTACCGGTTGAGGCTTTTTCACGAAGGCAGTTGGCTTCCTACCACGTCGATCGCCGTGCAGGAAGCGCTCCCCACCGGTAGATACGACCAACTGGGCGACCGCCCCAGCGACGGCCTCGGTGCGGGGGCCTATACGACAACACTCTGTTTCTACACGCAAACATTTTTCTGGATGCCGAACGGCCGAATCCTGCGCACTCGCTTCAACGTCACGCAGGCGTTCTCCCACGGCGTCAATGTCGAGGACGTCAGCGTCTACGGCACTGCTCAAGGATTCCGTGGACGCGCCAACCCCGGTGCTGCGCTTTTCGTCGATGCCGCCTGGGAATACAGCATCACCCGCCACTGGGTTCTGGCTCTCGATGCCGTCTATCGCCACCAGTACAACACGCCCGTAAACGGATATACCCTCTCCGATCCCGCTCAGCGGATCTCGTTCAACTCCGGCTCCAGCCAGATTTTTGGGCTTGCTCCCGCCTTTGAGTACAACTTCAACAGCAAAGTAGGAGTGATTCTCGGCACCCGGATCTTTCCGGCCGGCAAAAATACAACCGATTCCTTCACTCCCGTGATCGCCGTCAACATCGTTCACTGAGTTGCGCATGTGGAGAAGGCAATGCTCGGCTGTGTGGAGGGCAGTGCGGTTCGATACGTTGTTAAGGTTCGTCCGCGGAAATCCGGGTAGATCCGTGGCGAAAGGGACTCATTTGCCCGCCAACTCCGCCACCAGATCAAACAGAATCCGCGGCCCGCGACGAACTTCTTCCACGCGGATGCGTTCATCGTTGCCATGCTCCGAATTCCCCTCTTCTTCGGTGGCTGTGTAAGGAGTGAAACCATACGAGTTGATGCCCAGTGGCCGGTAGCGCTGGTTCTCGGTATAGCCGCTGGTGATGTGCGGAACAACCGGAGTGCCGGGGAAATACTTGCCTGAAACTTTCCGAATGGCTGTGTACAGCTCTGTATTCGTCGGCGAGTAATTGGCCTGCCGAAATTCCTTATTCAGAGGTTCGACCGTAACGTTGGGATCGTTTACCACCCGCCGAATCTGCTCCAGCAACGCCTTCGGATTTCCACCAGGAAGAATTCGCACATCAAGGTTCGCCCAGGCCTCCGGCGGGATTACATTGGTCTGCTCGGAACCGCCCATCATGGTGAGTGAAATTGTGTCGCGCAACAAAAAGTTCAGCGAGTCATCCTTCTCCACGTCCTGCTGAAATTTAGGATCCTCGACCGCCTTGCGGATGTTGCGATACGCTCGCGCCTGATCTGGAGGCTGGTAGGGAGCCATGTCGCGCAGAAATTCCTCGACCACGGGCAAAACCTGCAATGGCGTGCGGTAGGCGAGGACTCGATCAAGAGCGTGCACCAGCCGATTCGGAGCGGAATCCGGATTCGGCCGCGATGCATGTCCGGGACGGCCGTGAGCCACAACGTGCAACCAGAACGTGGTCTTTTCGCCAACGTCGACGCCGATGTATTTCACCCTGCCGTTTTCGAGCAGATTTTCACCGCCTTCGTTGATTAGAAATTCCGCGTTTTCGAGCAAGTCGCGCTGATGAGCGATGAACCAGTCGGTGCCAGTGTTGTCGGCTTCTTCGTCGGCGACAGCGAGGAAAATCACGTCGCGATCCAGGTCGACCTTCTCTCGCTTCAGCATTACCATCGTGACCAGTTGCGCCAGACCTTCATCCTTCATGTCCTGGGCGCCGCGTCCCCAAAGCCATCCGTCTTTGATCTCGCCGCTGAAGGGCGGAACTTTCCAGTGCACCGCGTCGCTGGTTACGACGTCCATATGATTCAGCAGAATGAGGGGCCGTTTGGCTTCTGCCGTAGTGCGTGGAAGGCGGGCCCACAAGTCGCCGCGGCCGGGAGCATATTCAAAGGCCCGATTTTCAATGCCTTCATCGTCGAGAATTTTCTTGTAAAAGGAAACAGCGCGCATCTCATGACCGGGTGGGTTGGTGGTATCGATACGCAGATATTCCTGCATCCATGTCAGCGCAAGATCGGAATAGCGCTGCATATGATCGGTGGGAATACGCGACGAAGCGGTTGCGGGCGCTGGCTCTTCTGCCGGATTCCCCAACTCTGAAGCTGCGGAACTAGAGGAAGCTAGAGCGATGGCACTCAGCACCATGACCACCGCCAGCTCCACAACTCGCCGGCTGAGTTGCACTCGATTTAATTCCGCCCGAAACCTTCCCGTCCAAAAAGATGCGGTTGATACCAAAGTTGTCCCCCCCGGCCGTTGACGACGCACGCAGTTTTTATATCAGGTTTCCCAAAATTACCCTCCAAGTTGCAACTGGTCTATCGCTCCCCGCCGGACCAGAGGTACAATGTCTTTAGATATCAATCATTTAGCTGTTCAACCCGAAAGTGAGTTTTGGCATCAGACCTGTAGTAGAGAATGCAGGCGCCGCAGGGATCGCGGCGCCGAGTTTTGAGATTTTAAGGGTATGCGTAGCGTCAGCGCATGCCAGTAGTTTCAGGGGACGCAATCAGTAAATCACGCAACACGCCCGTTTCGGCGTGCTGGAGTGGAGCCCCCAAACGCTCCCCCAACTTGGAGGAAGTCTCGTATGAATAACCGAATTCTAGTTACCTTACCTCTGGCCGCACTGCTGGCAATGCCCGCATTCGCCCAGACTTCGTCTACCCAGGATCAATCTACCCCGCCCGCGGCATCGTCGACTCAGTCGACCGACACCGCAACCGGCAAGCAGCCTCTTCAGACGCCCGCACGCGAGGGTTTCTGGGGCCGCGTAAATCCATTCGCCCGCAAGAAATACGTCCAGCGCCAGACCGAACCGATCCGCGACCGCGTTAACGAATTGGACGATCTGACGGCAGCGAACGGCAGACAAATCAAAGACACCGATGCGCGCGCGCAGGCTGGCATCAAGCTAGCATCCGACAAGGCCAATGAGGCTGATCAGCACGCCATCGACGCCGGCAACCGAGCCAACGCCGCGCAGCAGAGCGCGCAACAGGCTTCCGCCCGCATCCAGACCGTGGAAACGGTAGTCGGAAACATCGATCAATACAAAGCATCGAACCAGACGGAAATCCGCTTTAAGCCCGGCCAGACCATGCTGAGCAAGAACGCCAAGGATGCGCTGGACGAGATGGCCAACACAGTGAAGGGCCAGCGTGGCTACATTATTGAAGTGCAGGGCTTCTCATCCGGCAAAGGCCAGACTGCGATTTCAAACTCGCAGAAGATGGCCGAGTCCGTAGTCCGCTACATGGTGCTCAACCACGAAATTCCGGTCTACCGGATTTACCTCGTAGGCATGGGCAATGCTCCGGTGGCGGGTACGGAAGAAAACGAGAAGAGCAGGCACATCAGTGGTGGGCGCGTGGAAGTCAGCCTGCTGAAGAACGATCTGGAGCAACTCTCCAGCAATTCTTCGGCTCCCGCAACCTCCACCATGGACCAGCAACAACAGCCTAAGTAAGAATCGTCAGTTTGGGACACAGGGCGCCTCGCCCAAGTCCCTCCCCCAGAAAAAGCCCTCGCGCGAGCGGGGGCTTTTTCGTGGCTGGAAGAAAACGATGCGCCGGGTGTGTTGAAATGCACCTAACCTGGTTGGTGATGAAAGTGGAGCAACAACATGTGAGTCACAAAGCCAACAACAAACCAAACTGCAGCTTCCAGTATTCGCTTGAAACGTGGGGTCATGAGGAAAGAATACCCTCACGATCCATTCCGTGCCAGACAGATAATCTTAATTGAATTTCTTACTGCCTGGCCGTGTCGGAATTATCGCGATCTCGCGTCCGCTCAGTGAACGGACGAAGGCGTCGGTTCGCGGAAGAGTTGTGCGATCCGAACCGGATCACATGCCGTCGTAATTCGGCCCGCCGCCGCCTTCCGGCGGGACCCATGTGATGATCTGGTAAGGATCAGCGATGTCGCAGGTTTTACAATGGACGCAGTTTGAGGGATTCAGGCTGATCCGCTTGCCGTTGGGTTCGGCGGCATCGTCGACCATTTCGTAGACGTTGGCAGGACAGAAATTCTGGCAGGGGCTGCCGAACTCTTTCACGCAGCGCGTATTGCAGATATTAGTGTCGTGGATGACCAGGTGCGAGGGCTGATCTTCTTCGTGCCTGGTGCCGGAGTGGTAGAGGTCGGTGAGTTTGTCGAAAGTAAGCTTGCCGTCACCTTTGGCGGGGCCGAGAAGATGGGCTTCATCTCCTCCGTCGGCGGGGAGATCGGCGAGCTTGTGCATGTGTTCGTGACCGACGTGCGCAGGATAGCGGTTGTAGAGCCCGCGTCCTCCAGTGACCATTTGCAGCGCAGTGTGGAACATTCCGGCGTAGAGGCCCTGTTCGAACCCTTGGTGCATGTTGCGAACTTTCCAGAGTTCGTCTTTGATCCAGCTGGAGTCTACTTTTTTCTGGTAGGCGCTCAGCGCCGCGGCGGACGAATCGTCTTTCTTGAGGGCATCGAAGGCGGTTTCAGCGGCGAGCATTCCGCTTTTGATGGCGAGATGGATGCCTTTGAGGCGCGCGGAATTCAAGAATCCGGCGGAGTCGCCGAGGATCATCCATCCATCGCCGGCGACAGGGGGAATCGCCCACCAACCGCCGTAGGGCATGGACTTCGCGCCGTAGCGGATCATTTTGCCGCCTTCGAGCAGCTTGGCGACGAAGGGATGCTGTTTGAAATCCTGGAGGACGTGCTGCGGGTCGAGGCGCGGGTCGGGGTAGTCGAGGCCGGTGACGAAGCCGAGCGAGATGACGTTGTCTTTGCCGCCGTAGATCCAGGCGCCACCATATTCTTTTGTGGTGAGCGGCCAGCCGAGGGTGTAGATCACTTCGCCGGGCGCGATGCGGCCGGAAGGGACCTCCCAGAGTTCTTTAACTCCGACGCCGTAGGTTTGAGGATTGGAATTCTTCGCGAGATCGAATTTCGAGACGAGCTGTTTTGTTAATGATCCGCGCGGACCTTCGGCGAGAATGACGATTTTGGAAGTGATGTCATAGCCGGGCTCGAAGTTGGATTTTGGATGCCCTTCCTTGTCGACGCCTTTGTCGTCGGTGCGGACGCCGGTGACGCGATTGCCGTCGTAAAGAAGCTCGGAGCCGGCAAATCCAGTGAAGATGGTGATGCCGGTTTCTTCCACCTTGCCGCCCAGCCACTTCACAAAGCGGTTGAGAGAAATCACGTAGTTGCCATGATCGCGGAGCGGCGGCGGCGTGATGGGAAGTTTGAACTTACCTTTCTCTGTAAAAAAATAAACAGCTTCTTTGGTGACTTGCGCGTCGAGCGGAGCTTCTTTTTCAAATCCGGGAAACAGCTCGCGCATGGAGCGAGGATCGAGAAGAGCGCCGGAGAGGCAGTGCTGGCCGATCTCGCGAGCTTTCTCGAGGACGTAGATATTTTCTTTGCTGAGTTGAGAATTTGGGTTTTGCGCGTTATGGGCGTCGATCAGTTGCGACAGACGCAGCGCGCAAGCCATGCCTGCGGGGCCGCCGCCGACGATGACGACGTCGGCGGGCATCTGGGGGCGTTCAATGCCTTCGATGGGTTTGCGAAAGATCAGCATGAAATCTACCGGTTGGCCAGAGTTGAAATCTCGCCCAACCCCAGCAATTGCGTATCAGCGGTGATAAGAGTCAGCTTTAGTACCTTTGCAGTGGCGACCAAAAAACGGTCGGCAGGATCACCATGAGTTAAATTCAGGGCAAAACTGGTACGAACAATTTCTTGCGTAAGAGGCGCTTCGCGCAGCTGTTCTGCCGCTTGCTCCACCCATGAGAGCGGATCGTCCACTCGAACGCGACCTTTCCGCATCAGCGTCAAGGCCTCCCATACACTCACGGGAGAAAGCCACATCTCGTTGCCGACTGCGGAAAGTTCAGTGGCAACACGCTTTCCAATCCGGCCAGGCTCAAGTTGGCTCCAAATCCAGATGTGCGTATCCAGAAGCAGTTTCAATCGCGATATGCCTCAAATTCATCGAGATCAATGATCGGAGAGACAATATCGCCCACAATCTTGCCGGTTCCGGCCATCCTTCCCAAGAACTTACGCTCTCGATCAGGCCCAGCCGGAATCAACTCCGCAACGACCCGGCCGTGTCGCGTAATGCGCAACGGTTGGCGCGTCTTATGAACCTGCTCAATGAGACCCAGGCATTTGGCTTTGAACTCGGAAATGGAGACATCCGTCATATGGTCAATATTATAACCATAGTCAATATATAGGTCAAATGTCGATTACGCTTTTACCCTCCTGCCTTCGCCTTCTTCACTTCTTCAATCAGCGGGGGGACGATGTCGAACAGATTTCCGACGATGGCGTAGTCGGCGATTTCGAAAATGGGCGCTTCGGAGTCTTTGTTCACCGCGATGATGGTGCGCGAGCCTTTCATGCCGACGATATGCTGGATGGCGCCGCTGATGCCGAGGGCAAGATAGAGTTTCGGGGCGACGGTTTGGCCGGAGGAGCCGATCTGGCGGTCCATGGGAAGCCAGCCGGAGTCGCAGATGGGGCGCGAAGCGGCGAGGTCTCCACCGAGAGCGTCGGCGAGTTGTTTGGCGATTTCTATATTTTTTTGCTCTTTGATGCCGCGCCCGACGGAGACGATGATTTCGGCCTGGGTGAGGTCGACTGCTTGCTTGGCTTCTTTGAAAACTTCCTGTGGTTTGTTGCGGACTACGCCGTCGGCGATTTCGACATTCACGGTTTCGATGGGTGCGGCGGCCGATCCGGCTTCGGCTTTGTCTCCGCGAAAGGCTCCATTCTGGAAGGTGGCGAACCAGGGTGCGTCGGAGTTGAAGCTAACGTCGGCGGCGAGTTTGCCTTGAAACATCTGGCGGGTGAAAAGCAACTTGCCGTTTTCGTGCTTGAATCCGATGCAATCGCTGATGACGGCGCGCCCCATGGCGGTGGCGAGTTTGGGGACGAAGTCGCGCACCTGGTAGGTATGCGGCATAAGCACAAGCTTCGGCTGCTTCACCGTGATGAGTTGCTTGAGAGCTGCGGCGAAGGCGTCAGGGGTGTAGGGCTCGAGCTTTGGAGATTGCACCGCATAGACCTTTGCGACCTTCTTGGCGGCGACTTCGGCGGCTATAGCAGAAGCGCTGGCACCGACGACGGCAGTTTCGAGAGTCCAGCCGGTGGCGGCTGCAATGGCTTGGCTCGCGGTGATAGTTTCCCAGGAGACGCGGTTGAGCTTCCCCTCGCGTTGTTCTACGACTACTAAGATGGTATCCATAAATCAGCTTCTAGCTGCTAGCTCCTAGCTTCGGGCTTAAAAACGGCCGAACTGCGCCCGCCGGACAGTCCATTCGACTTCTTCAGGGTAAGGCGAGGGCGGCTGGCTATCCCCACAAAAATCTTGCCCCTCACATTACTCGCAATTCGTTGCGGAGTTTATCGACCAATTTTTTGGCTATTTCTGCGGGCGAGCCTTCGATGTGTTCGGTCTTTTTTGTTTTCTGCGGGACATACAGGCGTTCAATTTTCTGCAAGTTATCGCCGATTGCAGATTGCACCTCAGCCAACGCCACTTTGCGGATAGGCTTGTTCTTTGCCTGTTTGATGCCGATCAGCGTCGCGTAGCGCAGCTTGTTGATGCCGGACTGAATGGTCAGGACGGCGGGCAGGGGCATGTCGACGAACTGGAAGAATCCGGCTTCGAGCTCGCGCTTGACGCGGATGCCGGCATCGTTTTTCTCGATTTGCATGATGATCGTGGCATGCGGCCAGCCAAGCAACTCGGCGAGAATTACGCCGGTTTGCGCGTAGCCGTAATCGTCAGATTGCAGTCCGGTAAAGATCAGATCAAACTGCTCGTCTTTGATAGCGGCGGCAAAAGCCTTCGCGGTATTGAAGGCGTCGAGACCGACAAAGGCATTGTCTTCCAGGTGAATGGCGCGGTCCGCGCCTTTGGCCAGGGCTTCGCGCAGCACCTGCTGGGCGCGCGCCGGGCCGCTGGTGATGACCACGACTTCGCCCTTGTGCTTCTCTCTCTGGCGCAGAGCCTCTTCCAGGGCGAAGGCGTCGGGTTCGTTGACTTCGTACGAAACATCTTCACGAATCCAGGCGGCGGATTCGTTGAGCTTGAGCGGTGCATCTTTCTGCGGCACCTGCTTCATGCAGACCAGAATTTTCAAAACATTACTCCTTATTCCCAGCGCCTTCGGGAGGCCACGGGAAACCTGTCAGTATAAACGAGGGAGCGTTGGAAATAGAACCTGATGTGATCAAGGTCGCAGACGGATGTGCCCACTGAGCCCCAGCATTGCGGAGAGGATTTCATGCCAGAGGACTTTTCGTGCAATGCGCCAGGCGTGACTGACGGGCCCGGCATGCACGCCGTGGGCGAGCAATTCGCCCGGGGCCAGGTGTTTCTGCAAAAAAGCCGCCGAATTCTTAGGATGCACTTCCGATTGGTTCAGGGAAAGATGCCAGAGCCCTTTGAAACCTGCTCACTCAGTGAACACGACTGACTGCACGCCGGAGATTTCGAAGCGTTTGCGGCAGCGCAAGTTTTTGCAGGCCATCAGATCGTCTTTGCGGAGCATGTAGGAGCGGGCTTTGGCGAAGCGGGCGCGGTCGCGCTCATCGGCTCGTCCTCCAAGTTGGCGCTTCTTGGTGCGCACGACCCACGTGACTTCGTACTCGGCGGGCTGGTGGCAGTGGGGACAGTTCAACGTTGCGGGTTTCTTCTGCGTGCTCTCGTCAAAAAAATCTCGTTCTTCCATGAAGGCGTCGATGTTGGTGGTGGTTTGGCCGGTCAAAACCTTTTGCACCGTCCACGAATATCGATTATTGCATGTTCGATACCGTACACGCTATGGCAACATGAAGGTCGGGATATCGAAAAATGGCACGTAAGAAAAAGCTAAAACGATTTCGTGCGGTGCAGGCGGTGAAGGAGCTGGCTCGCGAGCGCATGGGTGCGCCGCCGGTTGAGAAGGTAGTTCCCCACAAGAACAGAAAGGCGGAGAAGCACAAACCTACACTAGGCAAGCTGCTGGAAGAAGGAGAATAGGCAGCTTATTTCCAGCGCTGCGCTCAGTTAATTGAAGGTTGCCGTCAATGTCGTATTGAGCTCGAGAGTGACGGTACAAACCGAAGCGTTTAGTCCACTAGTGGAGTTGCATCCGCTCCAGCCTCCAAATGTGCTAGTTCCGGTAGGGGAAGCCGTTAACGAAAGTGTGGTGCCAGTGGTGAATTGATTGCTGCAAGACGACGGGGTCGAGCAACTGATGCCCGAGCCACTAACGTTTCCAGTGCCGGTTCCGGCGAAGCTGATGGTTAGAATTGGCTGGGGCCCAGCAGGCGTACAGCCGGAAGCGGCCGGTCCGTTAACGGTGACGGCAACGGAGTTGCTAACCACGAGATTGGATCCGTCTTTAAAGGTCGCGGAGATGTCGCCAATACCGCAGCCCAAGTTCGGCGAAACTACCCCCGCGCTGCTAACCTGAACGACCTGAGGATTGTCGGTTTGCCAAGTCACCAGGTTTGTAATGTCTTTGGTTTGAGGAGGATGAATATAGGTGCCGTAGGCCTTGAAATTAAAGAACAACGCAGGGTCGGCCGCGCCGAAGGTGCCTCCTGCGGAGGGCTGAACTTGAATCGAGGTCAGGTGCTGGTTGTAGGCGCAGCTCAGACTGAACAATACCGTCGCGGCGGTTATAAGGGCGAGAATGCTGAACCACTTCCGGGTCATCAATGGCTCCTGGGATCAAGCGCTCCGGCTGAAAATGCTCAAAGCTGGGGGATGGGCCAATTTAGTCAAAAATGGGGCAAAAAGCAATCGCTAAGAAGAGTGCCAGAACCTTAAGTCATCCCTTTACTACTTCGGCGACGACCCCTGCAAACTTGCGGATATCTTCCTCCGTGGTGTCGAAGGAGCACATCCAGCGCACAATTGATTCCTCTTCTATCCATGTGTAGAAAAAATATTGCTGCTTGATTTTTTCGATCGAGTGGTGCGGAACTTGTGCGAAGACGCCGTTGGCTTCGACCTTCCATATCACTTTGACGCCGGGGATACGGCTGATTTCTCTTTCAAGCAGTCGAGCCATGCGGTTGGCGTGCTCGGCGCTGCGGTGCCAGAGATCGTTGGTAAGCAAGGCCTCGAATTGCGCGGCGATGAAGCGCATCTTCGAGGCAAGCTGCATGCTTTGCTTGCGCAGGTAGAGGAAGTCGCGGCTAAGATTGGGCTGGAAGAATACGACCGCTTCACCTCCCAGAATTCCATTCTTAGTGCCGCCAAAAGAGAGCACGTCCACCCCGAGATCGCGGGTGGCCTGGCGCAGGGTCTGGCCGAGCGAGGCGGCAGCGTTGGCGAGACGAGCCCCATCCACATGCAGAAACATATCGTGCTCGTGCGCGAAACGGGCGAGTTCCTCGATTTCTTCCGGGCGGTAAACGGTGCCCATCTCGGTAGACTGAGTGATCGAGATGACGCGAGGCTGCGAGTGATGCTCGTCGCCAATACCATGGTAAGCATGGCGCACAGAATCCAACGTGATTTTGCCATTGTGGTGCGGGAGGGGAATCAGCTTGCATCCGGTGTGCTTTTCGGGTGCACCACATTCATCGGTATAGATGTGGGCATAGGCGCTGCACAGCACCGACTGGAACGACCTCGTCAGGGATTGCAGACTCAGCACATTCGCGCCGGTTCCGTTGAAAGTGAAAAAAACTGCAATGTCAGGGCCGAAATGCTCTTCAAACTTTTCGATGGCGGAACGTGTGTATGCATCGTCGCCGTACGCTACAACGTGGCCTTGGTTAGCCCAGGCAATGGCCTCAAGAATTTCGGGATGCACCCCGGCATTGTTGTCGCTGGCAAAGTTGCGGGTGGGCTGGGGGAACGTCTTTTTCATAGCGAACCAATGTAGCAGAGTGAGATGAAGGAAGAGGAGTGGGACCGACCGGCCTCCGCCAGACGCTTTGCCGCGGGACTTCTACCTTTCTGATTGGCAGACGGGGTATGATTGTGCGTTCTGGCAGGCCTTGGTCAAACTGTTAGACTCCTAACGCTTGGGCTAGTTCATCGTCTAAACTGTCGATGCAGAGACCGTGGGAAATTTATGTCCGAAAGTATTCGAAGTAAGTATTTTGCGAAAAGCATTCTCCTGACGGCACTTGCGGCTGGCGCAGCTACGCTGGCGTGTTCGGGCAAGGCTTCGCAGAGTGCTGAGGCAAGTGAGCCGGCGATGCCGGTGAAGGTGCTGGAGGCACGAGCCACGCCGGTCAACGATGCTACGGAGTATGTAGCGACGCTGAAGTCGCGCGATTCCGCAGTCATCATGCCGCAGGTGGAGGGGCAGGTCACGAGGATTTTTGTGCATTCGGGCGAGACGGTCAGCGCCGGAGCGGGGCTGATGGAAATCGATCCGCTAAAACAGCAAGCGACAGTCAAGAGCCAGGAAAGCTCGCTCGCGGCGCAACAGGCGAACTTGAAGTGGACTAAGCAACAGTACGAACGCTCACAGGGACTTTACTCGGCGGGGGTGGTGAGCAAGCAGGACCGGGATCAGGCGAGATCCGCGATGGACGCGGCACAAGCACAGATGGACTCGCTCGACGCTCAGGTGCGCGAGCAGCAAGTGCAACTTCATTATTACCGGGTGGTGGCGCCATGGGGCGGAATTGTAGGTGATATTCCGGTAAGGGTGGGCGACCGGGTTACAACTGCAACACCACTGACCACCGTGGACAAGCCGGGCGGGCTGGAAGTCTATGTTTATGTGCCGATTGAACATTCTTCCCAGCTCAAGATGAATCTGCCGGTGCAGGTGCTCGATGGCGACGGCAAAGTGGTGGCCGACAGCCGCATCAGCTTCATCTCGCCGCAGGTGGATAACACCACGCAAACCGTGCTTGCGAAGGCGCGCATCGCCAACAGGAATGATGCGCTGCGGCAGTTGCAATTTATTCGTGCGCGCATTGTATGGGGAACACACCAGAACCCGCAGGTTCCTATCCTGGCGGTATCACGCCAGGCGGGACAGTATTTCGCATTTGTGGCGGAGCCGCAGAATGGAGGAGGCTACGTGGCGCGGCAAAAGCCGCTGACGATTGGGCAGACGGTAGGGAACGATTACGAAGTCCAGGACGGCATTAAACCCGGCGATAAGGTGATCGTTTCTGGAACACAGTTTCTGCTGGATGGGGCGAAGGTGGTTCCCCTGAGCTGAAGTGAGGCGTCGGGGGTCGGCTTGTGGGCTTCGGCTTTTTCAATTAGGGCATGCAGCCTTGATCAATTGAAGTTTTCAATTTGAGTGCAACTGGGATTAGCCTGCTCCGCCGTCGCTTGAGCAACACATACTGGTATTCGTTAATTGTTTGGCCGAAGCCGGAAAGCTGAAGGCCGAGGCCTGATCTTATGTTCGCTGACTTCTTTATTCAACGCCCAGTATTTTCCACTGTTTGTGCGCTGCTGATTGTTCTGGCAGGCGCGGCCGTGATCCCAACCTTACCGATCGCGCAGTTTCCAAATCTCGCGCCGCCGCAGGTGGGAGTCAGCAGCTTTTACACCGGGGCCAGCGCCCAGACGGTCGAGAGCGCCGTCACCATTCCGCTGGAGCAGCAGATTAATGGCGCAGAGGGCATGAAGTACATCACCTCTACCAGTGGCAACGACGGATCGAGCAACATCACTGTCACTTTTGATCTAAATCGAAATCCCGACCTGGCTACGGTCGACATTCAGAACCGCGTGAACACCGCTCAGGGACGGCTGCCCGCCTCGGTTAAGGCGGTTGGAATCACGACCGCGAAAACGTCGCAGGATTTTGTCTTCGGCGCTGCCATCATAGCCGACAACAACAAATACTCCACGTTGTTCATGTCCAACTACCTTGACATTTACGTCAAGGACTCGCTCAAGCGAATTCCTGGAGTTGCCGATGTCATCATCTTCGGCGAACGTAAGTATTCGATGCGACTGTGGCTGGACCCGGGGCGCATGGCCGGACGCGGACTAACGGCGCCGGATGTAGTCAACGCGCTGTCAGAGCAGAATGTGGAAGTCGCGGCGGGCCAGGTCGGCCAGCAGCCCGCCAAAGAAGGGCAGCAGTACCAGATCAGCGTCCGTGCGGTGGGGCGCCTGAGCGAGACCTCTCAGTTCGACAACATCATCCTCAAGACGAATGCGGACGGAACTTTGGTCCGTTTGAAGGATGTGGGCCGGGCCGAACTGGGCGCGGAAGACTACAGCAACGATCTGCAGTTCAACGGGCAGGATGCGGTCGGCCTCGGAGTTACGCAACTCTCCACGGCAAACGCGCTTGATGTCGACCGGCGCGCCATTGCGGAATTGGAGCGCCTTTCGAAGAACTTCCCTCCAGGAATGCGCTATAAGCTTGCCTTCGACACCACCGACGCCGTGGGCGAATCCATTCGCGATGTGCTTTTCACTGTAGGTTCGGCAATCGCGCTAGTCATTCTGGTGATCTTTATCTTTCTTGGCGACTGGAGGACGACGATGATTCACTTTATCGCCACTCCGGTTTCGCTGATTGGCACTTTCGCCTTTGTGAAGTTACTCGGCTTCTCGATTAACACGCTAACGCTGTTTGGCATTACCCTGGCCACCGGACTGGTCGTTGACGACGCCATTGTGGTCATTGAAAACATTGAGCGGCACATCGCCGGGGGCGAGCACGACTCGCATAAAGCCGCGTCAGCAGCCACCGCCGAGATTACAAGCGCCGTTATCGCCACCTCGCTGGTACTGGTTGCCGTCTTTGTGCCGGTTGCGTTTTTTCCCGGAACGACGGGCATTCTATTTCGTCAATTTGCGTTGACCATTGCGTTTTCCATTGCGATTTCCGCCTTCAATGCGCTGACTCTGGCTCCCGCGCTGGCGGCGATTTTTCTGAGCGGCGGCCATCACGGACAAAAGTGGTGGTGGCTGCGAAAATTTGACGAAGGCGTCGTAGCGCTCACCCACGGGTACCGAACCCTGCTGCAGCACGTGCTGAAATATAAGCTGGCCATGGTAGTGCTATTTTTGGCTGGCCTGGGCGCAACTTATCAGGTGCTGCGACATGTGCCCACCGGCTTCGTTCCGGACGAGGATCAGGGATATTTCATCATCGTGGTACAGGCGCCGTCGGGAGCGTCGCTGGAATATACAAAGGCGATCGGCAAACAGGTTTCGGATTTATTAGCCGATGTCTCGGAGTCTGAGGGGACGTTTTCCGTGGCCGGGTTCAGCTTCGCAGGCAGTGCGGCAAACCAGGGACTCATTTTCGTTCCGTTGAAGCCGTATTCCCAACGCAAAGGTGAGGAACATACGGCCACGGCCATTCTGAACCGTGTCCGGCCGCGACTGTTCTCAGTTTCTGGAGCGATCGTGTTTGCCACGCTGCCTCCGGCAATCAATGGGTTGGGTGCTTTCGGCGGCTTCCAGTTCATTGTGCAGGATCCGGCTGCGCACAAACTTGAGGAACTCTCGGCCACAACCCAAAAGGTTATCCAGGAGGCTGGCGCGCGCAAGGATCTGGTTGGCTTGTACACCCCTTTCACCGCGAATGACCCGCAATACCTAATCACGATTGACCGAGAAAAGGCCAAGAGCCTCCACGTGCCGCTTTCGCAGATCACCGACACGCTGGGCGTCTTCATGGGCTCCTCCTACGTGAACGATTTCGATTTCAATAACCGTTCGTATCGCGTCTACGTGCAAGCGGACAGGCAATTCCGGTCTCAGTCGCAGGATATGAAGGAGTTCTATGTGCGCTCTGATTCCGGCGCGATGGTGCCGCTGGACAATCTGATCAGCATTGCGCAAACCACAACGCCGCAGGTGATCAGCCATTACAACTTGTTCCGCTCAGCGGAAATTGATGGCTCTGCCGCGCCCGGCTACAGCTCAGGACAGGCGATTGCGGCGATGGACGACTTAGCCAAGAAAATGCCGCGGGGTTTTACGTACAGTTGGACGGGCCTGACGCTCGAGGAACTACAGTCCGGCGCAACGACGCTGATTCTTTTTGGATTGGGCACGCTAGTCGTCTACCTCACGCTGTCCGCGCAATATGAAAGTTTCGTTTTGCCTTTCATCGTCTTGCTGGCCGTGCCCATGGCGCTGCTGGGCGCGCTGGGCGCGCAGTGGATCCGGGGACTGCAGAACGACGTTTTCTGCCAGGTGGGACTGGTGATGCTGGTGGGCCTCTCGAGCAAGAACGCGATTCTGATCGTGGAGTTCGCCGAGCAGTTGCGGCATCGCGGGATACCGCTGGTGGAAGCTGCGATACAGGGAGCGACGATCCGCTTGCGCCCGATTCTGATGACTTCGCTGGCCTTCATCCTCGGAGTCGTGCCGCTGGTCTTCGCGACGGGCGCCGGCGAAAACGGACGTCACTCGGTGGGAACGACTGTGTTCGGCGGCATGATCATGTCGACGATCCTGAATCTGTTTTTCATTCCCGTTCTGTATCTGATTATCGAGGGATGGAGAGAGAGCGGGAATGTGCCGGAGAAAGCGCAAGGCGGCAATTAGTGATCAGTTGTCAGTGATCTGAGGGAATGCCGATGTTTTTCTCTGACCATTGACCAACTTGCAGGGTTCACGGCTTTGACTTCAGCTTTTTCTCCTTGCGCCGCATCTTGGCCATCCATTCACGCGAATACATGGTGCCGCGGCATTTGGGCGAGCCGCAGTGGCAGGGGGCTGGGTTTTCATCATCGTAAAGGTTGTAATCCCAGAGCAACTCTTCTCCGGCGGCGATGTCGCGAAGGGCAAAGATCCACGCGCGGTTTTTGATTTCATCGATCTCACAGTTCGGGTCGCAGGAATGATTCAGGTAGGCGCCCAGGCCCTCGCCATCGATAATTGTCTTTCCATCCTCTAGACCGTAAAGGTAGGTGCGGGGCGCGCCATCGTACAGGCGGTCAGCCTCTTCCGGCGTGATGCGCGGCCCGGCATATTCAACGATACGGGTGCCTTTGCGAACGGGCGTGGTGGTGAATACGCCCACCGAATGAATTCGTGAAGGACGGACAACCAGGGCCATACAACTAATTTCGCACGGCTCCGGTGTTCGATGGAAGGTCAGCTGAGGATAAAACAGAAGAATGTCTCAGGCGCAAGCCCGGCCAAAACTTTCTTGGATCGGAACTGATCCCGGTCTACGGATCGTAGACGGAGTTGCCATAACCCTGTTTGCGAGCGGACTCTTGCATTTCTCCCAGGCGTCTCTTCTCATCCTGGAGCCGGGCCTGCGTACTTTCTATCTGTAGTTCTTTTCTTCGATAGGCTTCGTTCCAGCGGGGACATCCATTGGCGCAGTCGATAGGAGCGCGAGGGATTGATTGGGTCACTTCGTCGATACGTCGTTGAAGAAGCGCAATCTGATTTTTCAGGGCACGGATTTGCGACTTTACGCGCTCGGCGGATTCCTTCCGTACGTGCGAAGAAGGGTACGCTGGGCGGGCATCGGAGCTGGTTGCTTCTGGTGTGGAATCCGGATGTTCCGGAATTTCTTCGTTCGTAACGACCTTTATCTGCGTGGATTTCGACTGTTCCTTTTGCTGGCGCTGCTGGCGAGCGAGGTCTCCCAGAGAGGGGGACTCCTGCGCACTGGCGGATACGGCAAAAAGAGATGCCGCTGCCGCTGAAATGAAAAAGCTGCGCTTCGTCATAATAGAGAGCCCTCCCTGCACCTGCGAAAGAGCACCGGATGCTAGGCAATTTTATTCGCGAAGCACCGCTGCGTTGAGCATTACGAACGGGTGGTGTATACATCGGCAAAGGAACAGCGACAAAAGGCACTACGAGGAACGGCCTTCAGCGATCGGCGAAATGTCGCACTAGACCAGGGTTTTGGCGTTTATCGGCAAAAAGATCCGCTGGCCAGTTTCGCCCGCCGAGAAAGCGCGAAAGGAGAGTATCCCGCCGCAAGGATCGGCGTGTTCAGTCGCAGGGGCGCGGTGTGAGTTGCGCGACCAGACTATCGAGTTTCGCAAATAACGCACCATTGCCCTGGCGGGGATAATCTTCTAATTTTTCCCGATAGAGTGGCAGGTTGTAGAGGAAAGATTCGATGCGCTCTTTGTTCAATTCTTCCCAGTAAGCTCCATAGCCGGTTTTTTGCAGCCAGTACGCATTGAAGATCTGTTCGAACTGGTGTTCGACGGGCATTGCGAGGTAGGGCTTGCCCAGGTGCAACGCTTCGGTGACCAGCGAAAATCCAGAGTTGGCGACGATAGCTTTTGCGCATGTGAGATCGCGAAATAATCCGTCGAGCGACGGTTTCTTATAGAGAATGTTTCCTTCTCCGCCTTCCCTGCCAAAGCCGTAAGCGATAAAACGGGCGCGCACACCGCTCAACATGTTGCCAAGCGCTGGCGCAGGCGAGGTCACATAAACCAGAACGTGCTCTCTCTCAGCAGGCGTTGCTTGAAGAATCTCTTGCCGCAGTATCGGTGGAAACAGAAATGTATTCGGTTTTTTCAACGGGGCGGTGAAAAAAGAAATT
>Ga0307474_10000677_pt1 | contig 24316 bp, 24 predicted proteins | sample atmos_gasesECM1C_2_FD_203312 | JGI IMG/M metagenome (GOLD analysis project Ga0307474, IMG submission 203312) | Hardwood forest soil microbial communities from Morgan-Monroe State Forest, Indiana, United States - atmos_gasesECM1C_05 | ecosystem: Environmental > Terrestrial > Soil > Temperate... | reverse complement strand
AGGCATGAAGCCGCCCGCTGCCGCGGTCGCCCGCTAGGATCCGACCATGGCGTTGCATGTAGGAGGCGTTGAGGAAGAGGGCACGGCGATGTCGGACATCAACGTCACGCCGCTGGTGGACGTGATGTTGGTGCTGCTGATCATTTTCATCATCACCATTCGGGTCATCTTGCATCAGGTACCGCTGACGCTGCCCAAGGCGACGAATCTGGTCACGCAGACTCGACCCGAGAACATCACCATCGCGGTCGACAAGCAGGGCGCCATCTACTGGAACACCGTCCTGCTGTCCGGCCAGGATGACCTGCTGAACCGGCTGCGCGGCATCGCGCGGCAAGAGCCGCAGCCCGAGGTGCACATTCAGGGCGACGCGTCCGTTCGTTATCAATTTGTGGGCCAAGTGTTGGTGGCGACGCAGAAGATCGGTATTCGCAAGGTTGCGTTCATTACCGAACCCGATCGTCCCAACTCGCGGTAGGAGATTTCTTCATGGCTATGAGTGTAGGCGGGGGCGGCGAGGGCCAATCCTATTCGGAAATCAACATGACGCCGCTTATCGACGTCATGTTGGTGTTGCTGATCATTTTCATCATCACGCTGCCGAGTCAGACGCACGCGGTGAAAATCGACAACCCGTTACCCCCTCCGCCGAACTTCGTCCCGCCGCCGCCGCCGGAAGTGATCGACCTGACGATCGACTTTGACGGGACGTTGCTGTGGAACAAGTCCCCGGTGGACCGCAAGACGTTACAGGGCTACATCGAGAACGAAGCCCAGAAGGACCCGCAGCCTGAAGTGCATATTACGGTGGACAAGTTCGCCAAATACGAGATCGTCGCGCAGACGTTGGCGGATTTGCAGCATCGTGGGTTAAAGAAGATAGGATTCGTCAACAACGATTTCTTCTAGAAGGGTACCCCTGAGTGGTTTTACGGCGCGTCATGCCCTATTGGTATACGCGCCGTTTGTTTGAACGAATAAGACGCCCGGCACGAGCTTGAAGCCGCGCCAACTAAATTTGCGACATAGCGAGGTCTGCTCAATGAGTCATTCGATAATGGGTATTCGATACCGCCCACTCCTTCTGTGCGCGTGCGCACTCCTGGGACTTGCGGGCATCTCGCCGGCGGCGTATTCGGCTGACAAGTCCGATAAGCCCAAGCAGGAAATCAGCCGAGCCATCGCCAAGGAAATCGCCTCGGCGCAAAAAGCCATGCAGGCGAGCCAATGGTCCGAAGCGCTGAAAGATTTGGAAGCTGCGGAAGCGAAACCCGGGCAGACGACCTTCGATAAGAAAACCGTCGCTGAATTCAAAGGCATTTGCTACGTTCGCTTGAACAATCTCAAGGCGGCGCAAACCGCCTATGAACAAGCGGTGGCAACCGGAGGCTACTCCCCGGAAGATTTGCCGAAGACCTACCGTCTATTGTTCCAATTGGCCGCGAACAACAAGCAAGAGTCCAAGGCCATTGAATACGGCAAGCAGGCTTCTGATGCCGGCTCCGCCACCGACGATGACCTGCTGATCATGTCGCAGCTCTATTACCAACAAAAGGACTGCAAGAATTCGGCGGTGTGGGGCGACAAGGCCATCGCGGCTTTTAAAAAGGCCGGCCAACCGCCCAAGGAAGTGCTGTACCAGCTCAAATTGCAGTGCGCCAGCGACGCCAACGATACGGCCGGCATGAAGGCCGGGCTGTACGATTTGATTCGGCTCACCAACAAGACCTCGTATTGGAATAATTTGATTCGCCTGGAGCGCCAGGACGAGCGCGAAGACCGCAATACCTTGATGATCTACCGCATCATGTTCGATACGAATTCCATGAATGCGGATAGCGACTATATGGAAATGGCGCAATTGCTGGGCGATGCAGGCTTGCCGGGAGAGGCCTACGCCGTTCTGGACAAGGCGATGAGTTCAAATATCATCCAAGCTGATCATAAGGAACGGTCGACGCGCCTCTTGGCCGCACTGAAGACGCGCGCCGATGCCGACAAGAAGAGTTTGCCTCAGCTCGATGCCGAGGCCCAGAAGAGTCCGGCGGGACAACTCGATGCGAAGCTCGGCGAAGTCTACTTTGGCGCCGGCGATTATCAAAACGCGGCGACCGCCATCAGCCGCGGCATTGGCAAAGGACAGATCAAGCAGCTGGACGAGGCCTACGTCTATCTCGGCCGCGCGCAAGTGGCGCTCAAAAATTACCCCGAGGCGAAGAAGGCGTTTGAAAAGCTCAAGACGGTTCCGAACGTCAGCCCGCGGGTGCTCAAGTTGTGGGATCTGTATTCGGAAAAGCTTGGCTCTTAAGGATCACAGGAAGCAACTATGACCATCAAAGCCGGCGATAAAATGCCCGAGGGCGCGTTCACGCGCATGACCAAGGACGGCCCGCAGAAGATGACCACCGAGCAGCTCTTCGGCGGCAAGACTGTGGTGCTGTTCTCCGTACCGGGCGCGTTCACACCCACTTGCGATGCCAAGCACCTGCCGGGCTTCGTGGAGCTGGCGGATCAAATCAAGGCCAAGGGCGTCGACACCATCGCCTGTACCGCGGTAAACGATGTGTTCGTCATGAACGCCTGGGGCAAGCATGGCAATGTCGGCGACAAGATCTTGATGCTCGCCGATGGGAATGGCGCCTACGTCAAGGCGCTGGGATTGGAAATGGACGGCAGCAAGTTCGGCATGGGAATGCGCGGCCAGCGCTTCGCCGTTATCGTCAAAAATGGCGTCGCGACTCACGTTAATGTCGAGGCGCCGGGGGAATTCAAGGTCTCTGCGGCCGATTACGTCCTAAAGCAACTCTAGTGGGTCGGTGCCCCCGTCAGCGGCCACACGCAACTCGTCCTCGAGCACTGTGAGATTGAACGTCCTGCATGCAACGGCCTGGGGAATTGGAAGCGTCAAGGCCCTGCGCTCTTCCGGGCCTTGACGCTTCCTATCCCCCAGGCCATGCGCGCCGTCGTTCAAACTCACAGTGTCGAGGCCCCGCTTTCAGCCGGTTCCCAGCAGCTTCTCGAACTCAGGTACGGCTTGAAATAGATCGGCGACCAATCCGATGTCCGCCACCTCGAAGATGGGCGCTTCGCCATCCTTGTTGATCGCCACGATGGTGCGTGCGTCCTTGATTCCGGTCAGATGTTGAATCGCGCCGGAGATTCCGATCGCTATGTACATCTCCGGAGCAATGATCTTGCCGGTCTGGCCGACCTGCATTTCGTTCGGTGCGTAGCCTGCATCAACCGCAGCGCGCGACGCGCCCACGGCCGCGCCGAGTTTGTCGGCCAAACTGAATAGCAACTTGAAATTCTCCGCGCTGCCGAGCGCTCGGCCGCCCGATACCACCCGGGCCGCGGTCTGCAGGTCCGGCCGGTCGGTCGAGCCCGATTTGGCCCCGACATAGCGCGTGTGCGAGGGCAACGACACGTTCAGAGTCTTTGACTCCACGGCGCCGCCGCCGCCGGACGGTGCGGCTTGAAACGAGGCGACGCGCACCGTGGCAATGAGCTTGCGCGCAGGGTCCGCTTCCACCGTCACGATCGCATTACCGGCATAGACAGGGCGACGAAAACGATAGGCGCTTTCGACCGCCATCAAGTCGCTGACCTGCGGAACCCCGAGCAGCGCGGCCAGCCGCGGCATCAAATCCTTGCCGAAACTGGTGGAGGGGCCAAATATGTGCGAGTAGTCGGCGGCCAGCGCCGCGAGTTGCGGCGCGAACAGCGCGGCGAGGGGATGCAGATTCTCGGGCCGATCCACGCGCAGCACCGTTTTGACGCCGGCCAGCGCGGCGGCCTGGGCCGCGACGGCGGCGGTGTCGGCGCCCAACAGGACGATGCTGATGTCGGCGTCCGCGATCCCTTTTGCGCAGGTCACGCATTTCGCCGTGGCGGGATTCAAGGCTTTTCCGTCGTGTTCACCGACGATGAGTATGTTGTGCATTAGATCAATCCTTTTTTCTTGAGAGCATCGATGAGCTCGGGGACATCCTTGACCATGACGCCCTTCTGACGCTGTGCCGGCGGCTCGGTTTTTATGCTCTTGAGCAATATTGCCGCGCTGACTCCGAGGGCGTCGAGCGAGGTTACATCCAGCGGTTTTTTCTTGGCTTTCATGATGTCCGGCAGTTTTACGTAGCGAGGCTCGTTCAGGCGCAGGTCCACCGTGATCACCGCGGGCAATTCGACCTCGATGGTCTCCAATCCCGCATCGACCTCGCGCGTGACCGTGGCTTTGGCTGCCGCGATTTCGATCTTCGATGCATACGTTGCTTGGGGCCGCTCCCAAATCGCTGCCAGCATCTGACCGGTCTGGTTGGCGTCATCATCGATCGCCTGCTTGCCAAGCAAGATCAAATCCGGGTTTTCTTTTTTTGCCAGAGCCAGAAACACGCTTGCGGCGGTCAAAGGTTCCACGGCAACGTCCGATTGAACCAGAATCGCGCGGTCGGCACCCATGGCCAGTGCGGTGCGCAGCTGTTGCTGCGTGTCGGCAACGCCGATGCTGACGGCAACGACTTCGATGTTTGCGCCGCGCTCCTTGATGCGCAGCGCCTCCTCGAGCGCAATTTCGTCAAACGGATTGATGCTCATTTTGACCCCGTCGAGCATGACGCCGCTGCCGTCCGGCTTGACGCGAATCCGTACGTTGTAGTCAACGACGCGTTTGATACACACCATGATCTTCTGCACGAAAGCTCCTTAAACCGTGGCTCGGGGCACCGTCTGTGCGTCGGCCCTAGCTTGTTGTTCCGAAAATACCGTGCTGATTTTAGCCGCGCACTGGCGCAACTTCGGCAAAAATCGTTCGATTCCGGCCCTCAAGGACAATGCGGGCGCAATGAAACGCACCGTCAAGACGGCCAAGGTGCGGTCATGCAGAGGCACGGGTATGCCAATGGAGTATTCATCGACGAGGCGCCGGGTGCGCGTCGCCGTCGCAAAGCCTTGCGATTTGATTTCGGCCAGCGCGCGCAGCAACTCGGCGCGATCGCGCGCCGGCTTGTCTTCTTCCTTGTTGGAGCGCGCCAGTATCTCGATGAGCGCGTCGCGCTGCGCGGCAGGACAGTTCGCCAGGTATGCGCGGCCGGTCGCGGTGTTCAGAAGCGGCAATTGGAAGCCGGCCGAATAGCGCTCGATTGCCAGCGGCGTGCTGTGATCGGTGGCCTCGCGCAGTATCATTTTCGCGCCACACAAGGTTGCGATGCTGATAGGCCAGACGATTTCGGCGCACAGGCTATGAATCAGGGGCTTGGCAATTTGGTTGACCCATGCCTCATCATCAAATCCGTCGCTCAAGCCGCGCACGAGAATGGTCAGCCGATAGCGCTCGTCAGCGCTGTCTCGATAGACGAAACCGGAATTGCACAACGTTTCCAAGATTCGATAGACGGTGGTACGGGGCAGGCGGATGTCATGAGCCACTTCAGAAACCGTGGCACCGTCTCGCGAGTTGAGAACAGTCAGTGCATCAAGGCCGCGTATCAACGCGCGGATGGGTCGAGTGGAATCCATGAAGCCTCGAGAATGGGTGAACTCAGTAGTCTAAGGAGCCATACTTCTCTTGTCCACCTCGCGGTCAGTCAGTAGACTGGAGCGCAGATGACGCGCTATTTCTTCACGCGGCTTGCAGGCGCTGTTCCCACGCTGTTCATTATCATCACGATGACTTTTTTTCTAATGCGTGCAGCTCCCGGCGGACCCTTCGATCAAGAACAGGCGCTGGCGCCCGAAATCAAGGCGAATCTGCAGCGTGCCTACGGCTTGGATCAACCGGTGTGGACTCAGTACGGACGCTACCTGAAGTCGCTCCTGCATGGGGATTTCGGTCCCTCGTTCAAATATAAAGACTTTACGGTCACCGAACTGATCGGCCAGGGTTTTCCCGTCACATTGCAACTCGGCGCCATGGCAATCGCGCTGGCCTTGTTGTTGGGCATTCCCTTAGGAACATTTGCCGCGCTCCATCACAACTCGGCCGCCGATACCGCCACGATGTCTCTCGTCGTTACGGGTATCGCGATTCCCTCATTTGTACTTCTACCGTTCCTCGGTCTGCTATTCGGCGTATATCTTCATTGGTTGCCGGTCGCGGGCTGGGAGAGCGGCTCGCTGCGCCATCTTGCGCTTCCCGTCATCGCCTTGGCGTTGCCGCCGTTGGCCTATATCGCGCGCCTGACACGCGGCAGCATGCTGGAAATTCTGCGCAGCCATTACATTCGAACCGCTTTCGCCAAGGGACTACCTCTTCACAGCGTGATTATTCGCCATGCGCTCAAGCCCGCGCTCGCTCCCGTCGCAAGTTACCTCGTTCCCGCCGTGGCGTCGATTCTGACCGGATCCTTGGTGGTCGAGTCCATCGCGGGGCTGCCGGGCATCGGACGATATCTGGTGCAAGGGGCAATCAACCGCGACTACACGCTCGTGCTCGGCATGGTGATCATTTACTCGGCGTTACTCATCGTCATGGGACTGCTTGTCGATCTTCTCTACGCGTGGCTCGACCCACGCGTGAGGCTGTAGCGAAATGAGCGTATTGCTCGACGACGCGATTCGACGTCTGCGAGCCAGTCCCGCTGCCGTATTTGCATTGTTCATCATCGTCGCCGTCGTGATGATCGCGTTGCTCGGTCCCTGGCTCAACCCCAACAATACCCAGACGCTCGATTGGCTGCATGTGGCTGCCGCGCCCACATTGCAGAGCGCGCATTGGTTCGGCACCGACCGCTTGGGCCGGGATCTGTACGTCCGCACCCTCGCCGGCGCGCGGGTCAGCATCGCCATCGGATTGGTGGCGAGCACGATCAGCATCCTGGTCGGCGTCAGTTACGGTGCCATCGCCGGATACATCGGCGGCCGCACCGATCACTTGATGATGCGCATCATCGAAATCCTGAGCGGTCTGCCGTTGATCTTTTTCGTGATATTCCTAACCGTCATTTTCGGCCGCAGCGAATCCCTGTTGTTCATCTCGATCGGCGCCGTGGGGTGGCTGACCATGGCACGAATTGTGCGCGGTCAGACATTGAGTATTCGTCAGCAAGAATTCATCGCTGCGGCGGTGGCCGGAGGCGCCGGCACGGGCCGCATCATCGCAAAACACGTGATCCCCAACGTTATCGGGCCGGTGATCGTGTATGCCACGCTGACCGTGCCGCAGATTATTTTGTTCGAGAGCTTTTTGAGTTTCCTGGGGTTGGGTATTCAAGAACCCGGTGCCAGCCTAGGATCGCTGATCGCCGAGGGCGTGGGGGAAATGGAAGCGGCTCCCTGGATGCTGTTGGTTCCCGGCGGCTTCTTGGCGGTATTGCTGCTTTGTCTGAACATCTTTGGCGATGGTCTGCGCGACGCGCTCGACGTCAAGGAAGCTTGAAGTGGTTGCGACTTTGAGCGTCGATAATTTGAATATCCGCTTTGCGCATCGGACCGGGACGCTCGAGGCGGTTGCCGGCGCGTCGCTGCGCATTGAGCCGCAGGAATGCGTCGGCATTGTCGGCGAATCCGGATCCGGAAAGACCCAGTTGTTCCTGGCCGCCATGGGGCTGCTCGCGGGCGTTGCCCAGGTCAGCGGCAGCATCCGCTTCGCGGGCAACGAGTTACTGGGTGCGAAGGCCGCGGCTCTGAACCGGGTCCGCGGCTCAAAACTCACCATGATTTTTCAAGATCCGATGACTTCGTTGACGCCGCACTTGAGGATTGGCACGCAACTGGCCGAGGTCCTGGTTTCTCACGCAGGGCTTTCCTGGAAAGAGGCGCGCGGCGCCGCGGAGCGCATGCTTGAACAGGTGCGAATCCCGGATCCAAAGCGCCGGCTGCAGCAGTACCCGTATGAATTGTCGGGCGGAATGCGTCAGCGGGTCATGCTGGCGATGAGTTTGTTGTGCAAGCCTGACCTTTTGATCGCGGACGAGCCGACCACGGCGCTCGATGTGACCCTGCAGGCACAGATCATGGAGCTGCTGCGCGCCGCACGCGGTGAAACCGGCATGGCCCTCGCGCTCATCAGTCACGATCTGGGCGTGATTGCTGGCCTCGCCGATCGGATTCTCGTGATGTATGCGGGCAGGATCGTGGAAAATGCGTCGGCCGCTGAACTGTTGCTTCGGCCGCGCCACCCTTATACCGCCGAGTTGCTGAAGTGCGTACCGAGATTGTCCGGGCCGCGTTCGGCGCGCATGCCGACTCTCGCCGGACAGCCGCCGCAGCCCGGCGAAGCGCTTCAAGCCTGCCCCTTCGCGCCGCGCTGCTCGCGCGCCGCGGACCGTTGCCGCGTTCAACCCCCGACGCTGGCAGGCAGCTCGATGAGCCAAGTGGCCTGTCACTTTCCGCTGTCATGAAAGCGCCGCTGCTGCAGGTGCGAAATTTGCGTGTCGAATTCGGCCAGCAGCTGGCGGTACGGGATGTGAATTTCGACTTATTCGCCGGGGAGACCGTGGGCCTCGTCGGCGAATCGGGCGCCGGAAAATCAACGTTGGCGCGAGCCCTGTTACGCCTGTTGCAACCGGCGCAGGGCAGCGTGCAGCTGGCAGGCCTTGATTTGCTCAAGTGCCCGCCGGCAGTGATGCGAGCGCAGCGCCGCAACTTGCAAATCATCTTTCAAGATCCGCTAGCGAGTCTGAATCCACGCATGACCGTTGGGGATGCGATTGCCGAACCGCTGCTGATATTCGAACCTGAGTTGACCGCGGCCGCGCGGCGGGGCAGAGTTGCGGCGATGCTGGAGCGCGTGAGCCTCACAGCTGACATGGCGAGCCGCTACCCGCATGAACTCAGCGGCGGTCAGTGCCAGCGAATCGGCATCGCCCGCGCCGCGGTGCTGCGTCCCAATCTCTTGGTTTGCGATGAAGCAGTCAGTTCTCTCGATGTGTCCATCCAGGGCCAGATCATCAATTTGCTGCTGGATTTGCAGCAGGAGATGGGCATGGCAATCCTGTTCATCAGCCACAACCTGGCGGTGGTCAGGAACCTCAGCCATCGCGTGCTGGTCATGTACTTGGGAAAGTTGGTCGAAGTCGCCTCATCCGAGGCGCTGTTCGCCGCGCCGGTCCATCCGTATACGCGCGCGTTGCTGGCCGCCGTGCCGCGGATCCCCCCGGTTGCCGGCGCGCCCGAGCCACTTGCAGAAGCCTCCCTGGCAGCGGATTCCATCACTCACGGATGCGCTTTTCGCGACCGCTGTCCCTATGCGTTGCCCCTGTGCGCGTCCACCGATCCGCCCCTTTCCGAAATTGCCGCCGGGCGCTGGGTGGCCTGTCATCGTTCGCACGAGACGCTGAATCCGCTATCCTAGCGCTGATGACTCAAAGAAAACCTGTGCGGCCGAGTGATGGACTCGCCAATGTGCGCTACGAGATCCGCGGAAAGCTGGCGCGGCGCGCCTTGGCGCTCGAGCGCATGGGCTACGACATCGTATCGTTGAACATCGGCAATCCGTTCGCTTTCGGCTTCCGCACACCCGAAACGATGCGCTTGGCCATGATTGAGAATCTGCGCAACAGCGAAGGCTATGTCCACGAGAAGGGCATCTTTCCTGCGCGTGAAGCGGTGGTGATGCAGCAGCAGGAGCGCGGTGTACGCGGCGTTACCGCCGAACAGGTGTTCATCGGCAACGGCGTCAGCGAACTGATTGATCTGACATTGCGTGCATTGCTCAATCCCGGCGATGAGGTTTTAGTGCCGAGTCCCGACTACCCTTTGTGGACCGCCGCGGTCAATTTAAATACCGGCCGCGCCGTGCATTATCCCTGTCATGCCGCGCGGGGCTTCATTCCGGATCCGGAGGAAATCGAGTCGCTGGTCACGAAGCGCACCCGAGCCATCGTCGTCGTGAATCCGAACAACCCGACTGGGGCCGTGTATCCGCGAGAGGCCTTGACGGCGATTGCGCAGCTGGCCGAGAAACACAGACTGGTGGTGTTGTGCGACGAAATCTATGACCACATTCTTTACGATGATGCCGAATTCGTCCCAATGGCGACCTTGGTGCATAACACTCTGTGCTGCACCATGAGTGGTCTGTCCAAGGTCTATCGCGCGTGCGGCTATCGGGTGGGTTGGGCAGCGTTTTCCGGCGATATCGAGAGCGCGAGCGAGTACCTGAGCGGCCTGGAACTGCTCTCGTCGCTCAGGCTTTGCAGCAATGTTCCCGCGCAGTGGGCGGTGCAAACCGCGCTCGGCGGCTATCAGAGCATCCACGAGCTGACGTGTCCGGGCGGCCGATTGTACGAATCGCGTCAGGCCATTCTCGACGCGGTGGCGCGCAGCAAGTATTTGAAATTGGCGCGGCCGATGGGCGCTTTATACGCCTTCGTCGAAGTTCGCAGCGACGCGTTGCCGAACTTCGACGATCAAGCCTTCGCGCTCGAGCTGCTGGAAAAGAAGCACGTGCTGGTCGCGCCGGGCGTGAGCTTCAATGTGCCCTATCGCAACGCCTTTCGGATCACCAACCTGCCGGAACCTCACGTGCTCGCGACGGTGTTCTCGCGCATCGATGAACTTCTCGACGCCCACGCGGCGGAAGGACCGGCGCTGAAGGTCGTCTCTCCCGCCGTCAAGGTCCAGCAGCACTGAGCGTGGAGCGTGTTTCTCCCGCCTTGCTGGCGGCCGTCGCGGCCGGACGGACCGTTCTCGCGCCGAATACGGAGTTGGCCAACGCGTTGTTCGATGCGGTCCAACGCGTCCACCGCGATGCCGGGCACGAGGTCTGGCCGACTCCCCGAGTGCATGACTATTCAAGCTGGTTGCGCGAACGGCATGTGCAGCGGCAACTTAGCGAAGCCGTCGCGCCGCGTCTGTTGAGCGAGGTGGAAGAGCGCGAGCTCTGGCGCATGGTCATCGACACGGCGCAGATCGGCAGGGACTTTCTTGATCCTGCGGGCGCGGCGCGCGCGGCACGACGCGCTCGGCGCACGCTATTCGAGTACGCCATTCCCATCGAAGCTCTCGATGCCGCGCATTCCGAGGAATGCGCGGCGTTTTTGGAGTGGAACCGCGCATTCGAGCGGCGCTGTGGCGCCTTAGGCTGCGTCAGCGCGGATAGTTTGCTGCACGGCCCAGGCTCGCCCGGCGACCCAGGCTCTCCGGGCGCTTCCATCGATTGGATCGAGAGCCCCCAATGGCGGCCTGCGGCCCGCCGCTGGCTGGAGCAGCACGGGCGCGCACTGCCGCCGCAGCCTCAGGTTCAGGTCGAGTTATCCGTCGTCAAGGCGTCGTCGCCCGCCACGGAACTCGCCGCCATCGCGGATTGGGCGCGAGCCAAACTGGCGGAGGACGGATTTCGCGCATGGGTCTGCGTCCCGGACTTGAATCGTCGTCGAGCCGAGGTGGTGGATGCCTTCGATGCGGCATTGGCGCCGCAACGATTCGCGCTGCGCGGCGACTTGAGGGAAGCGCCCTATGCCGTGGCGGGAGGCACGCCGCTGGCCGACTATGCGCCAGTGCGCGCGGCCTTGGAATTGCTGGCCGCGAGTGTGGACAGCGTTTCGTTCGTACAATTCAGCGCGTTGCTGCGCGCGCCAGAATTACAGGATACCGACTCTGAGGCCGGCAGCGCGGCAAGGTTGGACGTCGCGCTGCGCCGCCGTGCGTCGAACGATGCGGATTTTACGGGCTGGCTGGATTTGGCCGATCGTGTGGCGCGAGCCGAGCAAATGGCTCCGGCGGCGGCCGTGCAGAGACTGCGCGCGGCCCATCATGTGTTGTCGCGGTTGCAAGGCGCGCGACTCTTCAGCGAGTGGGTAGCCGTTTGGATGGGCGCGCTTCAGCTCGGCCCTTGGGCGTTTAGCCGGCGCTGGTCGAGCGTCGAGTATCAAGCCGCCGAGCGATTCCGAGAGCTGCTCGCCGGGTTAGGTTTGGGCGATGCCGTATTCGGAACGCATTCGCGCGATTCAGCGCAAAGAATCCTGGCTCGCGCGGCGCGCGAGACGCCGTTTCAAGTACAGACCGGTGTGCCGGCCATCTGGGTGAGCGGCCAACTCCTCGATCCCTGGCTTGATTATGCCGGGCTCTGGGTGAGCGGTTGCAATGATGAACAATGGCCGCAGCCGGTGGCGCCCGTGGCTTTGCTGCCCGTCGCAGTGCAGCGCCAATACGGCGTCATCCCCGCGAGCGCGCAATCGCAGCTGGCGCTGGCAATCGACCTACAGAGCCGCTGGCAGAAGCGCGCGAATCAGTGCGTGTTCAGCCTTTCCGATTCCGTCGAGGGCAGTTCAAGCATGCCCAGTCCGTTGCTGCCGAAGATCTCACCGGTTGACCTGACAGTAACGCCGCAGCCTCACTGGCGGAAGATGCAGGAGAGGGCGCCTGGATTGGAGTCAGTCTGGGATGAGCAGGCCCCGCCGCACGCGGGGACCGAGCGCACGCGAGGCGTTGCCACCTTAAGAGCCCAGTCGCGCTGCGCATTTCGAGGATTTGCGGAAACGCGGCTCGATGCCCACCCGCTGGAGCAGCCGGTCCCGGGATTCAACGAACGCGAACGGGGCGAGCTTGTGCACCATGCCCTGCAGCATGTGTGGATCGCGCTGGGCGACTCGAATGCGCTGCAGGCAGTAGGCGCCGAGGCCGAGCGGAGTCTGATCGATGAAGCCGCTTCCCGTGCAATCGAGTCCGTGTGCCAACGGCGAGATCCGGGGCGGCGCTGGCGTCTGCGTGAAGCGGTCCGGCTGCGAAATCTGCTGACGACATGGCTGCAGATTGAACGGATGCGCGCACCCTTCCTCATCGAAGCGCTCGAGGGACGCGATCAAATCGCTCGTTTTGGCGGGCTCGAATTCCGGGTGCGTATTGATCGCATCGATCGATTGGCGGATGGCGCGCGCGTCTTGATTGACTACAAGACCGGGGCTGCCGCGCGCGATTGGCGCGGCGATCGGCCCGACAATCCGCAGTTGCCGGTTTATGCGCTGCTGTCTCCGCAGGCCTTGGTCGCGGTCGCCTACGCCAAGGTGAACGCCGCGGAATGCGGCTTTGTGGCCGAGTCCGAGCGGGGCGGTATTTTCCCGAGAACACGCCAGAGCGACTTGGAAGGAATGGCGGCGTTCGCCGACCTCACAGAGGTTTGGTCACGGCGCATCGAGCGGATCGCCGGCGAGTTCGCCGCCGGCCACGCGGAGGTGGCGCCGACCATCAAGGCGTGCCAGAGCTGCAAGCTTCAGGGCCTGTGCCGCGTGCCCGCGGCGCTTGAAGAGGCGGACGAGTTCCATGAGTGAGGCCGCGCGAATCGCCGCCGATGCCCCGGCCCGCGAACGCGCCATCATCTCGGAGGGCTCGGTGTTGGTCCAAGCGCCGGCCGGCTCCGGCAAGACGACACTGCTCGCGCAACGATATCTGCGTCTGCTGGCATCCGTCGATTCGCCCGAGCGCATTTTGGCGCTGACCTTTACGCGCCGTGCCGCTCAAGAAATGCGGCAACGGGTGCTCGGTGCCTTGAGCGCCGCGCGCCTTGCCGACTGTCCGCAGGGAATGAATCAGCTGACCTGGAGCCTCGCGGCGGCGGCCAAGAAGCGCATGGACTCGTTGAATTGCGACCTGCAATCGCAGCCTTCGCGATTGCGGATTGAGACCATCGATGCATTCAATTCCTGGCTCGCCAATCAATTGCCGATCGCGGCGGGCGCCGGGGCGGGCTTACGCATTCAGACCGATGCCGCGCCCAGCTACCAGGAGGCGGCACGCCGCGCCTTGGCGCACCAGGGCGGCGATCAGTTCGGGCTGGCCGTGGATCGGGTGCTCGAACTCGACGATCAGCGCTGGCGCAAGCTGGTGAAGCTCATCGCCGAGATGCTGCCCAGCCGCGACCGCTGGTTACCGTTGCTCGCCGGGCGCCTGCAGGCCGCGAGCGCGATCGACGAGGTGCAGCTGGCGAGCGTGCGCCGGCATTTGGACGAGGACTTGCGGCTGCTGGTCACTCGGCTGTTGCTGCGCGCGCACGAAGTCTTGGGAAAAGAAAATACTGCCGAGCTATCCTCGCTCATGCACGGCGCTGCGCAGCGCCTCGAAGATCCGACCCGCCTCGCAGGGTGGCGTGAAGATGCGAGCCCCTTGCGCGAAATTCCTGAGGATGCCGCGCGTTGGCGCTGCATGGCTGCGCTGCTCTTAAGAGCGGACGGGCGTGCATTGCGAAAGACTGTCAACAAGGCGCAGGGTTTTGCGCCCGGCAGCGCCGACAAAGCATCCATGCTGAGTCTGATGGAGAGATTCGCCGCGGACCCGCGGATTTTGGACGCGTTGATCGAGCTGCGCACGCTTCCGGATGCGTACTACAGCGACGCCGCCTGGGGGCGTGTCCGCGAAGTGGCGCAGGTGCTGGTGTTGGCGGCGGCTGAACTCGATGGAGTGTTTCGCGAGCAAGGCGCCGTTGATTTTTCCGCGGTATCGATTGCGGGCTTGCGCGCGCTCGGCAGCGTGGATGCGCCCACGGATTTGAGCTTGCGTCTCGATTACCGGCTGCAGCACATTCTCGTCGACGAATTTCAGGATACCTCCAGCTCGCAGTTGGCACTGGTGCAGCTCCTGACCGGCGGCTGGCAACAAGGCGACGGCCGCAGCGTGTTTTGCGTGGGCGACCCGATGCAGTCCATCTACGGTTTTCGCCAGGCGGAGGTCAGGGCATTCCTCGAACTCGCGGAGGAGGGCATCGGCGAGCTGCGCTTCGAAGTGCAGCGTCTGCGCAGCAATTTTCGGTCCGCGCCGCCGCTGGTGGACTGGACCAATCGCTGCTTCGCGCGGCTCATGCCGCGGATCGATGATCGTAACCGCGGCGCCATTGCCTACCGTGCCAGCGAGGCCGCGGTGGCGATGTCGGATGGCGCCGAATGCGGCGTCCAGTGTCGGGGATTTGCGAGCCGCAGCGCCGAATCAAATGCGATCGCCGCGATGATTGCCGGGGAAGTCAAGCGGCATCCCGATTGGCGCATCGCCGTCTTGGTGCGTGCCAGAACCCATGCACGCGGAATTGCGGCGAGTTTGCGCGAGCTGAACATCGACTTTCGGGCGGTCGATATCGAGCCGCTGCAGGATCGCGCCGCGGTTCGCGACATCATGATGCTCACTCGCGCGTTGCTCCACTGGGGCGATCGCATCGCCTGGTTCGCCGTGTTGCGCGCTCCCTGGGCCGGACTGACCCTGGCCGATTTGCTCACCATCTCGGGCGCCGGTTCGCTGGTGTGGGATGCGATTCGAGACGACGCGCTGCTCGACGCGCTCAGCGAGGATGGCCGCGCTCGCTGTGCGCGCCTGCGCCTCACGCTCGAGGCTGCGTTCGAGGTCCGTAGAGAGACCGGAGTGGCACGCTGGATCGAAAGAACCTGGCTGGGTTTGGGCGGCCCCAGCTGCATGACGAGCGTGCAAGATCTGCAACTGGCGAGCGCCGCGTTCGTTCGCATACGGGACCTCGAGGAGCGCGGCATGCCGGACCCGGCGGATCTGCCGGAGATCTTTGCCGACCTGTTCGCCGATCACGGCAGCGCGAGCGCCGTGGAAATCATGACCATTCACAAGGCCAAAGGCCTGGAATTCGATCTGGTCGTGCTACCGGCGCTTGATCGTGCCGTGCCCCCCGATCGAAACCAACTGTTGTTGTCGCACCAATTCTCCCGCACGGGTCGCGACGGCATGGTGCTGGCGGCCCGTCCGCCGGTGGGCACCGAGGCCGACCTGCTATTCGAGTTCTTGCGCTGCCAGCGGCGCGACGCAGCCTTGCTCGAAGCGCAGCGCCTGCTATACGTGGCTTGCACCCGCGCGAAATGCCAATTGCGTCTGACCGCTGTCATCGATGAGGTTGATAATGCGGATGACCTCGACGAGTCGGCGCCGCGCCGAGAGTTCCGGCCGCGTGCCGGAAGTTTGCTGCGCGCCCTCTGGCCGGTACTCGCAGGCGACTTCGAGCTGGCGACACCGCTGCTCAAGCAAGCCGAGGCTGACGACGATGCGCCTCGCGGCGGTCCGCTCAAGCGCCTGCCATTGGAATCGGGGGAGGACCGCCATTTTGCGCCGCTGGCGGGCGCGGCGATTGTCGTTCCTGTCGCGAGGGACGAGACGCCGATATTCGACTGGGCCGGCGAAACCGCGCGACGAGTCGGCAGCCTGGTGCATGCCGAACTGCAGAAGATGGACCTCGCAATCCTGGATGAGGCGGCGATCCGTGCGCGCGCAGACCATTTCCGCCGATGGCTAAGGCTGCACGGGGTGCCCGAGGACCGATTGCACCAGGCGACCGGGCGCGTCGTGGAGGCACTCCTCGGCGTGCATCGCGATCCGCGCGGACGTTGGATACTGAAGCGTCGGCTTCGCGAGGACCTGCGCGAACACGCGTTGTCCGGATACTGGGAGGGGGAATTTTCGCGAGTCGTGCTCGATCGCAGCTTCATCGACGAGACCGGCATCCGGTGGGTGATCGATTACAAAACCAGCCAGCACTTGGGCGGCGGTCTCGAGCTGTTTCTCGACCGGGAGGTCGAGAGATACCGTGGCCAACTCGAGCGCTATGGGCGCCTGGCGCGGCGCCTGGGACCCCAACCGGTTCGGTTGGGATTGTACTTTCCCCTGATGCGAGCCTGGCGTGAATGGACCCCCGACGTGGCAGTTGACTAGAGGGGCTACTGGTTATATAAACAGTATCCCAAAAACAAATTGGAGGGATCAGTCATGATTGGATACGTCACTCTCGGCACCAACGATTTGAAGCGCGCCGCCGCCTTTTACGATGCACTGCTGGGCGAAATTGGCGCCAAACGCATGATGGAAAGCGATGATTTTGTCGCCTGGTCGGTGAAGCCGGACCTGCCTGGCCTCGGGGTCACCAAGCCCTATGATAAGAACGCCGCCTCGGTCGGCAACGGCGTCATGGTGGCACTCGTGGTCGATAGCGAGGACAAGGTCAAGGCATTGCACAGCAAGGCTTTGCAATTGGGAGGCAAGGATGAGGGCGCACCGGGCAGGCGCTCGGAAAACTTTTATGCCGGCTACTTTCGAGACTTGGACGGCAACAAGCTGAACGTATTCGTTGGCGGCTAAGTTAGTTCGCCTCGGCATACGAGTGCTGCATGGGGCCACTCGACCGACGCCAGCCATTCGAAACCAACTCCCGCGCAATGTCACTAGAACGTAAATTCGAGCTCGACCGGAAACCGTCCCGCAGAATCCCTCGGGCGAAGTTGCGCTAAGTTGTTCAATTGACCGCGAAGGGCCGGGGAGGCCTCGGCGCGCTCCTTGAGCGTCCCGGACAACATGCCGGTGCGCGTCGCAGGGGAGAATCGAATCTGCGCTTGAGCCTCCACCGGTCCGCCCTTGTCATTGACAGTTGCGCTGATGCTGCCGTCGGGGGCGATGCTTTGCGGAGCGAGTTGCAGCTCGTAGCTGCCCAGATCCGATCCCTCGGCGATGCTCAAGGACGCAAGATTAGCCACGTCAATTTTGCCGACCGCCGCATCGAGCTGGCGGAACGTGCCTTTAATCTCGCTGAAAGCCATCGAGACGCTGCCTTTCCAACCCGCTGCAAACCCGAGTGTCTGAAGGTCCTCAACAGGACCGCCGCCCCTGATGCCGTGCGCGGCGAAACGGCCCGGGCCGATTTCCGCCGTGCCGTCGATGAGGAAGCCGACCTTCACCCAGTGAATATCCGCAACGATCTCCAGGCGCAACAAGGAAAGCGGATGCAGCCGCCATTCAATCGCACCGGCATCGCGCGCGTTGATGCTGATCTTTCCCGCGGCGCCATGCAGAAGGTTGCCGGAGAAGTCCTCAGCGTGAACTTGGGCCGGCATGAAGCGCGCGGCGAAGGAGGCCGGCAGCGCGAAGATCACGACGGCTGACAGTACGATCAGACCGATCAGACCGAGAAGGATGAGCGGCCAGCGTCTAGCCGGCGGCGTGCGCCTAATGTCGCGGCTGGGTGAACGAGATGCTGGCATTGACCAGACCCGGGGCGGGCGTGTGATCCACGGTGATCGATTCGATCGCAAGACCGAAGCGCCGATCCAAGGTATCCAGCCAAGTCACCATCGTGTCGAAAGACGCGGATTCCAGCTGCACGCGAACGCCCCCGGTCGCGTTGGGCTGCGTCCCCCGGAGCGCACTGCCCAGCCCGACCTCGCGTCCGATTCGATCGACCACCACGACCGGCGCATCCTTGGTGGGCTCGGGAACCTCGCCGGCGCGTGCGCGGATCTCGGGCGCATTCGCGCGCATCCAGGCCAAATCCTCACGTCGGGTTGCGTTTCCCTGGATTGCGCGGGAGACGGCGGATTGCAATGGCATGAGAATGCCGAGTATCAGGATGATCAACCCCAAGGCGACGGCGCCCACCGCAACCACGCGCTGCTCACGCTGCTGCAGACCCGCATACCATGCTTTTAGTTTGTTCATCGCTGCGCAGCCGCGCGCTGATCGCGAATGTGAAGATGCGCCTCGACGCCCGTGGCCACGGGATTGGACGATTGAATTTCGGCGGCAAGTCCCACTTTGCCCACGTCCTGCGTCAATTGCGATAGCGCCGCGAGACTTGGCGAGTTTACCGTCAGATCCAACGCGTTCTCCCGGTAGCTCAACGCGCTGATGGTGGTTTTCGGCGCCGCCGCCAGGGCGCCGCTCAATGATTGCAGGGTGCGCAGAAAGTATTGCGGACCGGCGCCGGATTTGCGGATTTGCTCGAGTTTGGACTGCATTTGCCGGCGTGGATCACCTGACGCATTGCCCGTCATGGCTGAGGAGAAGACTTGTGAGATCTCACTGTCGAGTGCCGCCGACTCATGCTTGGCTTGACGAATTTGCAGCGCCTGCGCGGCGACATGGACCACCAGAAGTGCGGCTGCGAGGGCGGCCGGAAGCCGCCATCGGTGCCAGCGCGCGCCGTAGTCGGCGGTGCGCGAATACTCGCCCTGCAGCAGATTGACGGCGTCGGCACTTTTCATCCCGCGAGCCAACCAAGGCAGCGGACCCTCGCTGAGCAATTGAACCTTGAGCGAGGCGAATTCTTCCAGCAACTCTTCGAAATCCCCTTGCACTCGCGTCCAGTCTTCGCGCGTCACGTAGAGAATCGCGCTTTCCTTCGGCTTGGGCTCCTCGCTTGCCAGCATTGGGTCGCTGATGACGCCCGCCACCACGAGCGCCTCCTTCACCGGCGCGAGTTCCACGGCGAAGGGAATGGCGCCGGGGCGACGCACTGCCAGGCGATCGTTTTCCAGCCACAATACTGTCTGGCCGGGATTCTCCGGCATCGCCAGGATGTCGGGATAGATCGCCTGGGGATCGAATCCGGCCGCGCTCAAATCGGCGATCCAGCCTTGCATCACCGAGCGCGACACCACGGCCACGGGTGTGGTGCCGTTGCTGCGGCGCTGGCCGATCGCGAAGCTCAACTGATCCACGTCTTCGGTCAGGTGTTCTTCGAGTGCAAATGGCACCGCCCGCACCAGCTTGGGTCCGCCGCCGGGAGGGAGTGCCGGCTCGGCCAATAGAATCTGAGCTGCCGGTGCCAGCACCACGACCCTTCCCGAGCGCCACACCGCCGCCGCGAGGCTCAAGGATCCTCGCTGGCGGGACGGCGTCGGTGCGCCGGCGTCATCCAGTATCAGCCACTCGGTCTCGTCTTGGCCCGGCGGGGGGAGGCGTAGTAACAAGGATTGCGGCATGCTCTTAGGGCGTCCCAAATGATCGCAGCAGCGGGGTGACCTTGGCGCTGCCGCGAAACAAAAGACTGTACAAGGTGAACTCCGTAGTGCCAAGCGCCACGCGCGTAGTGAGCTGAAAGTATTGACTTTGCGTGCCGAGCGGAGTGCCGAGGCCTGCCATCGCTGAAGGTCCGCCGGAAGACGTGGCCACACCGGTGAAGGTCTGCACGTCGGGAAAGCAGCCGGTCTTGCGGCTATTCGTCAGCTCCCCGGGATTGTTGGACCACTCGCCGCTCAGGCCTTGCACCAGGCTCTCGAGCACCAGCGCCGGCGCCGTGCAGAGATTGATCTTGGTGTTGGCGCTGGGCAGGGCGGTGACATAGGGCGCGATCTTGCGATAGCGGTCGGCGCCGAAGCCTGGGAGGTTCATGAGCTCGCTGGGCGACATCATGGGCCAATTGCCCGTGCGGTAGGGCGGTGTTTGCGAGGTATAGACCGTGTCCTCCGCGCCGTCGGGGTTCCCCACGACATCGTCTTGATCGAGCCAATCGCGCGCCAATCCCGCCCACTTCGGCTCCACGCCGACCGAGGCCAAGAGACGCTGAAATTGCTGCAGCGGCAAGGGATCTTCGGTGACGCCGTCCGTTCCCAAGCGGGCGAGGCTGTTCAAGTTGAAGCGCCCCTGCATATCTTCCAGTGAACCCTGCATCGTACCGATGGGCTCGCCCTCCGGATTGTTATCCGGCGTGATGGGCAGCGGCTGTGTCACCTGCGCCCAGGGACCCGCCAACGTCGTGTATTGGGGACTGGTCTGCGCATCTTGCATGAGCACATCCGCGGCCAGCGCTTCGGCGCCCAAGCCGAAATGCAATGCCTGCTCCGCGGCCATCATGCTGGTGGTACGCCGCAATTCGAGAAAGCCATCGAAACTCAATTTTGTCGCCAATACGGTCGCGAGCGCGACCAGGATGAGCGCAATCATCAACGCGACGCCGCGCTGCCGCTGTCGGCCGCCCCTGAAGGACTTCATCCAGAAACCTCAACGAGGCGGCGTATCGCGCCCCAATCCTTGAATTGGATGATGATTTCCACCGCAATGGGCCGCGACTGCCAGTCTGCCGTCGAGCCGTTTTGAATGGTCGTGCTTTCGGGCCATTGGTTTTGCCACGCTTGATTGCCATCCAGATAGCGCAGCTGCACACCCTGCACGCCGGTCAACAGATCCTGCACCACGGGTTTATTCCCCTGCACGGTGTCCAAATTGACCTGATAGCTGCGCTTGAGCACGTCGCCCACGAGGGCGTAGGAAACTCGCTGCAAGGTGCTGCGTTGCTGGCCGGCGGTGTTCGACCATCCGGCGCGAGTCAAGTCGACCATCGAGACCGTGTTGGGATCGGTCGTCGATCCAAAGGCTGAGCTCGAGCTCGATCCGGAATTGAAAGACATGCCGGGGCTTGGCGTGGCGCCTGAGTTGAAGCTCATGCTGGAGTTCGAACCCAGGCTGCCGCTGGAATTCGCACCCAGGCTTGCCGAGGTTGCGGTCACGCTCCCCGCGCCCGGCGTGCCGCGCAACGCGGGAAGTCTGCTTTGGCCGAGGATATCCCGTACGGGTCGCGGTACCAGCTGCGCAAAATCGGCCACCATGATGCGCATGCCGAATTCAATCTCGCGGGATCGTTTCAGAGAATCCTCGGTGCGCTCCGCCGAGATTCGCGCCGCGCGGTAGGTCGAATACCCCAGTCCCGCCATGATCGCCAAAATCAGCAGTGCCACCAAGATCTCGACCAGGGTGAAACCCGCTGCGCCGTGGCGCAGTTTCTGGAATCGTGAGCTCATGGGTTCGGCTGGGTAGTCGGCGGGTTTGTGGGCGGGGGCACGACTGTCGTGCCGCCGGGCGACCCTACATTGCCCGGCACCGGTGGGATGGAGCCAGGCTGCAGAGGACTAGGCGTACCCGCGGCGGTACCCGTCACGACGCCTGCCGTCCAATCGACGACGGTCGATCCCGGTGTCGAGATCGAACTCCCGAGGAAGCCGACGGCCTGCGCCAACGGGTTTCCCTTGGCTTTGGCATCGCCGAGATACACGCGGACAACCACGCGTTTCATGCTGGCCATGCTGGTGTCGAAGTAGCGGGTGTCGTAGTGCCATTTGCGGTTGCCGAAATCAAGCTCTCCCGTATCCGTGTTTTGGCCAAATTTTGTGACGTTGAGGCGCACCTCCGTCAGGCGATTGAGCGCTATCCACTGTGCCAAAGACTTGTCGCGCAGAAAGCCGCTGGTGCGCGCCGTGCCGTTCACCGCCACCATCAGGGCAGTCAATCCCAGCGCGACGACCACGAGGGCGACGAGCACCTCGACCAGTGTAAAGCCGCGATTTCGCCGCGAATGGATCAAGTGCGTTTTTCCACTTTGTTCGAGCCTTCGCGTGAAACTTTGCCGAGCGAGTCCCCATCGACCGCTGTCTTGGCTTGCGTGGCGTCGCGCTGCAAGATGAGGCGAAAAGGCGTGCCTTCGCCGCTCGCGGCGATCGCGATTTGCGGATTGGGCGGCGCGCCGTTGGACAGGTTCGTGTCAATGGGTTTGATGACCACCGTTTGCGAGTCGAGCTGCAGCTGGAAACTGATGCCCTTGGGCAGGTCGCGATGCCGAAATTCGCTCTCCTGGTCGAGCTTCATCCACAGATTGCGGCCCGTGTCGTAGACGAGGAACCCATAGGCGGCCGGTTCGATCATCAAACCGAAATCGCGGCCCTCCAAGAGCGCGCGCTCATGCAGCAGTCCGACCAGCCCCTCGATGCGGCGGCTCTCCTCGTCGAGTTGGCCATCCCGTCCGGTTGAAGTGACGGAGAGCACCGTGAGCGAAATGACCACGGTGATGATCAACATCACGATCAAGATTTCTACGAGAGTAAAGCCCTTGCTGCGCATGGCTCGTCAGCGCCTTAAGCGAGAGCCTTGAAACAGGTCCCAGGCTTACTTCTGGTCGAGTGAATAACTGGCAATGTCTGCGTCCGGACCTTCGCCGCCGGGTTTGCCGTCGCGCCCGTACGAAATGATGTCGTATTCCCGTCCATCAGCCCCAGGGCTCGCGTACAGATAGGGATTACCCCAGGGATCCTTGGGAACCTGCTTCAAGTATCCGTTGGCAGGGTAGTTGGTGATGGTCGGATCGACCGGCTGTTTGACCAGGGCCTGCAGTCCTTGTTCGGTCGTCGGGTACTTAAAATTATCGAGACGGTACAAATCCAACGCCGTGCCGATGGAGCGGATGTCAGTCTTTGCCGCCGTTATGCGTGCCGTATCGACCTTGCCCAAGATATTTGGCACCACGAGTGCGCCGAGCACTGCCAGAATGACCACGACGACCATGATCTCAATTAAGGTAAAACCGCTTTGGCGATGACGCATAGTGACCTCGAAAATTCCTCGGATAATAGCAAAATAGAGAACACCGATGCCTCGTAAGGCCGCAAACCGCTTCGCGCCGATCGTTGCGGCACTACAGTGGGATCGCGGCCGGTGGATTTGGTTGCTTCTTATTTTATTGCTGCTGGGCGCCGTGTTGGGTCTTGGCGACAGTATCAGCGAATTGTTTCGCTATGATCGCAGTGCTATTGCAGCGGGAGGCTGGTGGCGGTTGCTTACCGCCCACATCGTGCACCTCGACGCACACCATCTGATCCTCAATGAACTGGGCTTGGTGTTGGTGTGGGCGTTGTTTGCCCAGGATTACGCTGCGGAGGAGTGGTGCGCGATCGTCTTGAGCGGTGCGTTGGCGATCAGCTGCGGACTTTGGTGGTTGAGCCCCCACGTCAGCTGGTATGTCGGCGCCTCCGGCGTGCTGCACACGGTCATGGCTGCGGGCACGGCCAATCACCTCGCCACGCGTGCCTGGGATCGGTGGATACTGCTTTTGGGGTTGTGCGCAAAATTGGCGTGGGAGCAATGGGGCGGACATCCCACGCCCTTGGTCGTCGTTGACGCCCACTTGTATGGGGCGGCCTGTGGATTTGCAGTAGGCGGCGCACTGTCGTGGCGGACCGCTATAATTCACCGGCGGTCAGCTTAAGGACAGAAAAAACATGTCGCTCGCCTTCGTATTCCCCGGCCAGGCCTCCCAGTCCATCGGCATGATGAGCGCCTTGGCGCGGGTGTCTCCGGTCATTGCGGCCACTTTTGCCGAGGCAAGCGGCGTGCTGGGATACGATCTCTGGCAGATATGTCAGGAAGGTCCGGCGGAGGTGCTGAATTCCACAGAGTGTACCCAGCCTGCCATGTTAACCGCGGGCGTTGCCACCTATCGGTTGTGGCGCGAACGGGGCGGGGCTAAACCTACAATGATGGCGGGCCACAGTCTCGGGGAATGGAGCGCGCTGGTGGCTGCGGATTATTTGGATTTCAAGAGCGCGGTAGGCCTGGTGAGGTACCGGGGCGAGCTCATGCAAGCAGCGGTGCCGAGCGGCCAAGGCGGCATCGCGGCCATATTGGGACTCGAAGATACGGATGTTGAAGCGGCGTGCCAGGAAGCCTCGCAGGGCGAAGTTGTCGAGGCGGTTAATTTCAACGCACCGGGCCAGGTGGTCATTGCGGGTCTCGCGACGGCGGTGGCGCGCGCGATCGAGATCGCCACGGCAAAAGGCGCGCGTCGCGCCATGGCGCTGCCCATGAGCGTTCCTGCCCATAGCTCGCTCATGAAACCGGCGGCGGAAAA
>Ga0307474_10000676_pt1 | contig 24327 bp, 19 predicted proteins | sample atmos_gasesECM1C_2_FD_203312 | JGI IMG/M metagenome (GOLD analysis project Ga0307474, IMG submission 203312) | Hardwood forest soil microbial communities from Morgan-Monroe State Forest, Indiana, United States - atmos_gasesECM1C_05 | ecosystem: Environmental > Terrestrial > Soil > Temperate... | reverse complement strand
CGCGAACAGATCGAGCTGCTGTCGGAGTCCGGCAAGCATGTTTTGATGTGCGCCTGCACGGCACTGCCCAACGACGCCGGCGGCGCGGCCGGCGTGGTGCTGGTGTTCGACGACATCACCACGCTGCTGCAAGCGCAGCGCGATGCCGCCTGGGGCGAGGTGGCGCGGCGCTTGGCGCACGAGATCAAGAACCCGCTCACGCCCATCCAGCTATCCGCGGAGCGGATGCGACGCAAGTTCTTAGGGCAAATGAATGAGCAGGACGCCCAAATCCTCGAGCGCGCGACCACTACCATCGTGGCGCAAGTCGACGCCATGAAGCAGATGGTCAACGCGTTCAGCGAGTACGCGCGCGCGCCCGACATGCATTTCTCGCGCTTCGATCTCAATCAGTTGATCACCGAAGTCGTGGATCTGTATCGGGTGCAGGACAGCAGCGCCGAGATGAAGCTGCTGTTGAACCCGCAACTTCCGACGATTTCGGCGGATCGGATGCGAATCCGGCAGATCCTGAACAACCTGGTCACGAATTCCTTGGAGGCGCTCGAGGGCAAGGTGGGCGCGTGGATCGAAATTGAAACGCAGCTCGTCGACGAGGGTCAAAAGCATGGGGCGTCCGTCGCGATCGTGGTGACCGACAATGGTCCAGGCTTTCAGCGGGATCTGATCGGCACGGTCTTTGATCCCTATGTCACCAGCAAGCCGAAGGGCACGGGGCTGGGGCTGGCAATTGTTAAGAAGATTGTGGAAGAACACGGCGGGCGCATTGAGGCAGATAATCTGCGCTCGGGCGGCGCGCGCGTGCGAATTGTATTGCCGTTGGCCGACAGCGCGCGCTCCGCGGGCTCCGTCAAGCCGCGCGCAGGTGAACACAGGAGAGAACGTGTATGACCGCTTCTAGAATACTGGTGGTGGACGATGAGGCGGATATCCGCGGGCTGCTGAAAGAGATTCTCTCCGAGGAAGGCTACGAGGTGGAGATTGCGGCGGATGCGAGTCAAGCGCGCTCCTCGCGCGCGGCGCAGGTTCCCGATCTGGTGCTGTTGGACATCTGGATGCCCGATACGGACGGCATTACGTTGCTGCGTGAATGGTCCGTGACCGATGGCTACGATTGCCCGGTCGTCATGATGTCGGGGCATGGCACGGTCGAAACGGCCGTCGAGGCCACGCGTCTCGGTGCGTTCGACTTCGTCGAAAAGCCGCTGTCGCTGACCAAACTGCTGCGCACCGTGGAACGGGCGCTCGATGCCGGACGGCGCAAGCGCCTGTCGGCGCGCACTCAGGGTTCAGCGCTGGCGGTGCCGATCGGCAAGTCCAAGATCACGCAGATGCTGCGCGAACAGGTCCAGCAGGCGGCTTCCAGCTCCTCTCCGGTGCTGTTCGTAGGCGAGTTGGGATCGGGCCGGGAAGCGTATGCGCGCTACCTGCATTCTTTGAGCGCGCGTTCCCCGAAGCCTTTTTTCACCGTGGTCGCGGCCAGTCTCGGAGCGGACCCCGCCGCGGCGCTGTTCGGCAGCGAGCGCGACGGCAAGGTCGAACCGGGTGCCTTCGATCAGGCAACGGGGGGCTCGCTCTACTTGAGCGGCCTCGAGGATTTGAACGCCCATGCGCAACGCGCGCTGCTGGGCGCCATCGAACAAAACGGCTATACGCGGATCGGCGGCCGGCAGCGCCTGAATCTCAATGTGCGCTGGATCAGCTCGGCCCAGGAAGGTTTCGAGGCGCACTCTTCGGCCGAGCCGTTTCGCCGCGACCTCTTGGCACACTTGAGCGTGATCACCTTGCGCGTGCCGCCGCTGCGCGACTACGCCGAGGATGTTCCGGATTTATTGCGCTACTACGTCGATCGGCTGGTCGATGAGCAACACCTGCCGCTGCGCCGTTTCAGCGTCGCCGCCCAGAACCGTCTGCGCAACTATCCCTGGCCGGGAAATGTCGGTGAGCTCAAGAACTTGGTTCAACGCGTGCTGATCCTGGGCGCGGGCGAAGAAATCCGGCTCGAGGAGATAGAACGCGAACTGGCCGTCAAGATGGCCGTCGATGAGCCCCTGGTGAAGCAAGATCTCCTGGCCCTGCCGCTGCGCGAGGCGCGAGAACAATTCGAGCGTGCCTATCTTCAGCAACAATTGCTGCTTTGCAATGGAAAAGTCGGGCAATTGGCGAAGAGAGTGGGCATGGAGCGAACGCACTTGTACCGTAAGTTGCGGGCATTAGGGGTCGATTTTCGGCAATTAGGCGAGGATTAGCGTGATATTGCTCGGTTCGAGCGCCCATCACGGAGGGTGAGAAGAATCGAGGCCCGAAAGCAACAGGCCCTAGATTCTTCTCACCCTCCCTGACGGGATCTCAAGCCCATTACTATGAGTACATCATCCGCGTCTTGACATAACTTAACAATTCACCGTGTGACTGGCATACTTCACGGCGCGTTCGCGTTCGTCGCGCGGGGAAAAACAAGATGGAAGCAATAGCCACCGGCTCAGCGATACGGTCCGACAGCCGACATTTCTATGTCTGGATGGCTGGCGGCTTTTTGCTCGTGGCGTTCGGCGGATTCGTTCCGACTTATTGGGCGAAAGTGGCCACGGGGACCTTTCACGCCGAGCCCATCATTCACATTCACGGCGCTTTGCTGTTCAGCTGGACCTGTTTCTATTTCGTGCAGACGGCGCTGGTCGCCTCCGGACGCACGCTCACGCATCGCGCCTGGGGATTGGCGGGGATTTCGCTATTCACCGCCATGATGTGTTCGATTCTGCTGGGCCAGGAGGCCGTGTTGGCGAGAAATGCGGCCTTGGGCTACGGCGAGGCCGCCCTGCGATTCTCAGCGGTAACGTTGCTGGCGTGGCCACTGATGGCAGTCATTTTCACCCTGGCAATCGTCAAGGTACGCCGGCCCGAAACACATAAAAGACTGATGACCTTGCTGATGATCGCCATGATGACGCCGGCGATTGCGCGGCTGTTTCTCACGTTTTTCGCGCCGCCGGGCCTCGTCGGACCGCCGCCCCCCTTTGTCGCGACACCCCCGGCGCTGGTCGCCGATTTGTTTCTGGTGGTGGCCATGGTGCGTGATTGGCGCATGCTCGGACGCCCTCACGCGGTTTATATCTATGGAGGCATCATCGTGGTCGCGCAACAACTGCTCACGGCGCCGATTGCGGCCACCCCCGCCTGGATGCACATCGCCAAGGCCTTTGCACGATTGGCAAGTTAGCGGCTAGTCGCCGACGCGGATCTCGAGCACGTCAATATCGGCCTTGTGCAACGTCTGGCGCATGCGATTCAGATCGTCCAGCTTGGAAATGGGACCGATGCGGATGCGGTGCCACGTATCGGTATCCACCGTCACCTTTTGCACATTCGATTCGATGCCCAGCAACGCCAGCTTGGCCCGTACGCGGTCGGCGTCGGCAAAATTCTTGTATGAGCCGGCTTGCAAAACATAGGTGCCGGCGCGCGTCTCGGGCACGGATTTGATGTCCGGCCTGACATCCTTGTCCTTCTCGGGCACGACCACTTCGAATTTCGGCAACATCTCGTAGAAGGCGTAGGATTTCGAATCGTCCGCCACCGGCGGATCGCCTGCTTCAGGCGCCTCATTGCCGTGGGGCCGTTTCTTGATCGCCTTGCCGGTGTGGGTCTCGGGGACATCGAGCCGGTGATCCTTCAAGTAAATCACCCCGGCCACCGCGAGCCCGAGGCCCAAACCCAAGGCAAGCCCAAGCCATCCCGAGAAGCCACCCGGTTTCTTGCGCTTAGGTTTGTAGTCGCGTGCCATGAGTCCTTACATCGTGTCGGGCGCGGACACGCCCAGCAGCGCAAGCCCATTGCGGATCACGATTTGAGTCGCAAGCGCCAGATCGAGCCGCGCATCGCGCACGCCGCCATCTCCGACGATGAATTGGTGCGCGCTGTAGTAGGTATGAAAATCATTCGCCAGGTCGCGCAAGTAGTGCACCAGCGAATGGGGAGCGCGCTGCGCCGCGCACTGCTCGATGACGCCGGGATACGCGCTGATGCGCTTGATCAATTGCAGCTCTTGCGGCTCCTCGAGAAGCCCCAAGGACGCGATGCCATGCGCAACGTCGTGCTCAAGTCCGCGTTCCTTGAGCTGCCGCCGAACACTGGAGACGCGCGCATGCGCATATTGAATGTAGTACACCGGGTTTTCGTTGGATCGCGACTTCGCCAGCTCCATGTCGAAATCCAGATGCTGGTCGTTGCTGCGCATCACGTAGAACAGCCGCGCGGCATCGTTGCCCACTTCCTTGCGCAGGTCCCTCAACGTGACGTAGTCGCCTGAGCGCTTCGACATCTTGGCTTTCTCGCCGCCGCGAAACAGCGACACGATCTGCACGAGCAGCACCTCGAAGCGCTCCGGCTGCCCGCCGAGCGCCATCAGAGCCGCGCGCAGCCGCGTGATGTAGCCGTGATGGTCGGCGCCCCAGATATACAGGAGGTGCTCGAAGCCGCGCTCCAGTTTGTTCAGCACGTAGGCAATGTCGGAGGCGAAGTAGGTCTTGAGGCCGTTGTCGCGGACGATGACGCGGTCCTTCTCGTCGCCGAAATCCGTGCTCTTGAACCAGAGTGCGCCGTCTTTGAGGTAGGCGTGTCCGGATTTTTTTAAAGTCTCGATCGAGCGGTCGATGGCGCCGCTGGCGCTCAACGAGCGTTCGGAGAACCAACAATCGAAGGTGACGCCGAATTCGGCAAGATCCTCACGGATGTCGCCGACGATGCCCTCGAGCGCGGTGGAGAGCACCGTCTCGTAGGCGGCGTCGCCAATCAGTGCGCGCGCGCGAGCGATGAGTGCATCGATGAAGGCGTCCTTGTCGCCGCCTTGCGGTTCGTCCGGCGGCAGACCATCGAAGACCTCGGGCGCGGAATGCTTGAGCGTCGTGCCGACGGCGGCGAACAGCTGCTCGCCGACCGCAACCAAATATTCACCGACATAGGCGTTGGCCGGAAAGGTGAATGTTTCGCCGCAACGCTCGAGATAGCGCAGCCACGCGCTGACGGCCAAAATATCCATTTGACGGCCGCCATCGTTGATGTAGTACTCGCGCTGGACATCGAAGCCCGCGGCCTCGAGAAGATTGCTGAGCGACGCCCCGAAGGCAGCATGGCGCCCATGGGCAACGTGCAAAGGCCCGGTGGGATTCGCGGAAACGAATTCCACTTGCACACGCCGCCCCGCGCCCAAGTTCGATCGGCCGTAGGATGCGCCATCCTGCAAGATCTTGGCGATCTCGCGATGATAGGCATCATCCCTTAAAAAGAAATTGATGAATCCGGCGCCGGCGATTTCCACTTTGGCGATGGAATCGTTCGCGGGCAGCGCCTCTACCAAGGCTTCGGCGAGTTTGCGGGGATTCTGCCGCGTGGCCCGACCTAAGCGCATGGCAAGATTGCTGGCGAAGTCGCCGTGCAGCGCATCGCGGGTGTTTCCGACTTCGATGCCGACCCCGCGAGCGCCGCGGGGCACGATGTCTTCCGGGAGCGCATCCAAGGCGTGCTGCAGCAAGGCTTCGATCAGAGTCTTCAAAGAGGCGATCCCTGGGGTGGCAAAGGCTGCGCAGTTTACCGCAAAGCGCTCAGTCGACTTCCAGCGGATCGACGTCGATGGACCAACGCAATCCGGTCGGATGCGGCAGGGCCTCGATTTTTGGCAGCCAGCGGGCAAGGAAACGCTGCAGAGTCGACCGAACCGCCGTTTCGATCAGCAAGTGCGCGCGGAAGTGATCGGCCCGGCGCGCGATCAGGGCCGTCGCGGGCCCCAGGATTTTCACCGCGCCTTCGCTCAAAGTCTCGCCGGCCGCGGCGGCGGCACGCAAGAAGGAGTCCAGTGCCGCCCTGTCCTTTGCCTCGGCGCGCAGCAGTGCGAGGCGCGAGAAGGGCGGCCAACCGGCTTCGCGGCGCTCTTCCAGAGCGCTCGAGGCGAAGCTCTCGTAGCCTTCGCTGATGAGGCGGTTCAGGAGCGGATGCTCGGGAAACTCGGTTTGGATCAGCACCTCACCGGCGCGCGCCTCGCGTCCGGCCCGGCCTGCGACCTGCGTGATGGTCTGCGCGAGGCGCTCGGTCGCGCGAAAATCGCTGGCAAACAGCCCCTGATCGGCGTCCAGGATCACCACCAACGTCACGTCGGGAAAGTGGTGGCCCTTCGTGAGCATTTGCGTGCCGACCAAGATGCGCGCCTCGCCGCTGTGCACCCGGTCGAGCACGGTTTGAATGGAGCCGCGGGCGGACGCGCTATCGCGGTCCAATCGGGCGAGCGGCGCGTCGGGAAAGAAACGCGCCAGGGTCTCCTCGACCCGTTCCGTGCCTTGACCCACCGGCAACAGGGCTTGTCCGCAGCTGCCGCAGATGGTGGGCACGGGGGCTTGCGCGCCGCAGTGATGGCAGCGAAGTTGCTGCGCCCGGCGATGCAAGGTCATGCGCGCATCGCAATGCGCACAGGGGGCGACCCAGCCGCAGGAATTGCAAAACAAACTCGGTGCATAGCCGCGCCGATTCAAGAACACGATGATCTGTCCGCCGGCCTTGAGGTGTTGATCGATGGCCTGCATTGCGGGTGTCGAGATCCCCTGCTCCGCGGCGTGCCGGCGCAGATCGATGAGCGACATTCGCGGCGGTTGCGCCGCGCCGGGGCGTTGCGGCAGCAGGTGTTTGACGTAGCGTCCGCTGGCGGCATTCTCCAAAGTTTCGAGCGATGGCGTCGCGGAGCCCAAAATAACGGGAACATCGGCGCCGCGGGCCCGCATGACCGCCAGGTCGCGCGCCGAATATCGAAAACCTTCGTGCTGTTTGTACGAGGCGTCGTGCTCTTCATCGACGACGATCAAGCTAAGCCGCGGCAGCGAGGTAAATACCGCAGAGCGCGTTCCAATGACGATGCGTGCCGCGCCGCTGTGCGCCGCGCGCCACGCATCGCGGCGTTCGCTGTCGGTCAGGCCCGAGTGGACCACGGCAACGCCGGCGCTGAAACGGCGCCGAAAGCGCTCGACCAGCTGCGGCGTCAGGGCGATCTCCGGCACGAGCACCAGTGCTTGGCCGCCGCCTGCAATGGCCGCGGCGATGACCCGCAGGTATACCTCGGTCTTGCCGCTCCCCGTCACCCCATAGAGCAGGTGCGTGTTGAAATTCGACTGCGCGAGGATGGTATCGACCGCCTGCGCTTGCGCACCGGTGAGCGCGAGGTCGCCGGGATGCATCTGCATGGGAATCAAGATGTCCGGCACGTCGGCGCGGCGCGCGGTGATCCAACCGCGCGCCGCCAGACTCTTGAGGAGTCCCGGATTAAAGGCGGCGCTGACCTCATCGGTCGTCGCGCCGTCGCGATCTGCCAGCCAGGAGAGCAAGGCGCGCTGTTGCGGCGCGCGCTTCGAACTGGGCTCTCTGAGCTCCTCGCGCCCCTGATCGGTGACACTGAAGTATTCGGCGCTTGCGGCGGCAGGTTGGCCTGAGCGCAAGGAGACCGGCAATGCGGCCGCGTAAACTTCTCCGATCGGATGGTGGTAGTAATCGGCCGCCCAACGCAGCAATTCAAAAGTGATGGGATCGAAGACCGGCCGTTCGTCCAAGAACTCGTGCGCAGCCTTGAGTTTGCTCAAGGGAAGCGTCGATGCGGAAGCGGTGCCAACCAAAATGCCGATCAGACGTTGACGACCGAAGGGCACGACTACTCGCACGCCGGGCGGCGGCACTATTTGCCCAGATGATTCTTGCGCCGGCGGCAGGTAATCGAAGACGCGGCGCAGCGGCGTGTCGAGCGCGATCTGCAAAATCATGAATCTTTTGTCCACAAAGTCTGTGGATAAGTCTGTTGAAAAGCAGGGGTCATTTACCCTAAGTGCCCGTTCCGTTTCGGGTCCTGTCAAATTGATGGGAAAACACCCGAAATCGAATTGATTCTTTTAAATTCAAAGGATTACGGCCCCCACCGGATTTGACGCCGAGGTAAAGATCGAAAATATTGCAACGGGCGTCACATGCGGTGTGCGTAAGTCGCTGATCTTGCGCTATTCGCGGCGTCAACCAACCCTTCGGGTAAGCGTTTATACAGTGAATGGAGATGATACGCATGGCTCGCTTTGATACGCTCAATACAGCATGGATGGTCTGGGATAATCCCGCTCCAGCGCCGGAGGGAGCGGTTCTGGAGTACACGAGAGAACTCGAGAAATTCTTGGCTGAGATCGAGCGTCGGGCTTTTCGCATGGCGCAGGTCGCGTTGCGCGATCCGGACGATGCCCTCGATGTCGTCCAAGACGCCATGCTCAAGCTCACGCGCAGTTACGCCTCACGTCCCAGCGCGGAATGGCGGCCGCTGTTTTATCGAATTCTGGAGAACGGCATACGGGACCTGCAGCGGCGCCGAACGGTGCGCAAGCGGGTCATGACATGGTTGCCGGGACCCAAGGAAGATCCGGAGAATGAGGCGCAGGACCCGTTGGACAACGTCGCGGATTCCGGGCCCACCATTCCGGAGAAATTGATGCAGGGGCAGGCGATGGAGCAGCTGGAAGAATCGCTGCGGGCATTGCCGGCGCGGCAGCGCGAAGCTTTCATGCTGCGTAATTTTGAAGGAATGGATGTTGCCGAGACGGCGAGCGCCATGGCTTGCTCGGAAGGCAGCGTCAAGACGCACTATTCGCGCGCGGTGCATGCATTGCGCGAACAGCTCGGCGAGGTCTGGTAATGAGCGAAAAAAATAACGATGCCTTCGAGACGCGCAGCCGCGCGCTGTTTCAGGACAGTGTCGATGGGCTGGATATGCGCATCCGCTCGCGTCTGACGCAGGCGCGCAATGCCGCACTCGAGGCTGCTTCGGCAAGGCGGCGACCCTGGTTGTTTGGCTGGAAGATGTGGGCGCCCGCAGCCGGCGTGACCGCCGCGGCCATTTTGGGTGTCGGACTTTGGATCGGCTCTCCGATCGGCCATCAGGCGGCAACCGTGGCTGAGTCGAACCTCGAAGACCTTGACCTCGTCGCTGCGACGGACGAAGGTTCGGCTGATGCCATGGAGATGCTGCAAGACGATATCGATTTTTATGAATTTGCGGACAAAGCCGCGAACTCGGGACCGGCTGCGTAGGTTGACTTTCGCGGGCTTCGCAAGGAGCTGGCTGCTGTTGGGTGTGCTGTGCGGGACGGTGAATGCAACTCCGCCGCAGGCGACTCCGCCTCCGCCGGCGCCAGCGCAAACTCCGGCGCCGACTCCGGCACCGCCCGCGTCATCGGCCAAACCGCCGCCGCCGCCCGATGAAAGTTTCCTCGAGTTTTTGGGCTCGGACGACGTGGGCGATACTGCTTGGTGGGAGTTTTTGAAGAAGGCGCCGCCGCGAGGGAGTGATCCTCCACCCGCAACGCCGCCGCAGGATGCGAAGAAATGATCCGGAATTTGGCTATCTGCGCCAGTCTTGCGTTGAGCGTTGCCACCAGCTTCGCGCAAACCCCTGCGTCCGCGCCGCCGGCACCGCCGCCCGCCGCACCGGCGCCCGGCATGCCGCCAGGCGCTGCCCCGGCGCCTGCCACGCCGAGGGCTTGGGAGTCGCTCTCGCCGGAGCAGAAGCAAGTGCTCCAAGGCTATCAAGGCAAGTGGAATAGCCTGCCCCCGGAGCGCCAGCAGGCGCTGGCGAAGGGCAGCCAACGCTGGATTTCAATGACGCCGCAACAGCGCGCCGGCGCCCAGCAACGATTCAATGTGTGGCGAGCCATGCCGCCGGAGCAGCGGCAATTGGTGCGTCAACGCTGGCAGGAATTCAAAGCCCTGCCCCCCGAACGGCAACGCGAAGTGCGGGACTCCTTCAATCGATTCCGCCAGATGCCGGCGGAAAGGCGTCAGCAATTGCGGCAGCAATGGCATCAAATGACGCCGGAACAACGGCATCGCGCGGTGCAGGGCATGCACGCGGCGCCGCCGCCGCATCGGGTTCCTCGCTAGAACCCAGCCCCCTAGGCAGTTCACGCGGGACGCTCAATCTCACTTACCCGGCTGGTAACTGCGTTCCGCATGAGCGCGCACGTCCTCGGGATAAAAGAGCACGTCGCGAAATCGTCCCTGAGTGAACATCAGGGCTTGATCGGTGAAATGCGGCGATGAGGGATCGCCGCTCTCGCCGCCGCTCATCAGGGCCTTCGCATGGATGGTCGGACCGAAATCCACCGCCGCGATGAAACTGTTGCCCGTAGACCCGTAGATCTTTTTGGTTTTGCGGGGCTTCAATGAGTCGAAGGAGGCCAGCGCGCCCCACTGCGAGGGTGCGAAGCCCACCGGCAGACTTGGGCGCGCATCGTCGAAGGGCTGCACGATGTCGCCGGTCAAACGCTGAAAGCGGTTGATCTCGCCCCATGCGATCTGCCAGCGGCCGAAGTCCTGCTGCAATTTTGCGAGCGCGGCGCTCAAGCCCTCGAGGCGCTCGTCGTCCGTCAATTTGTCGACCAGATAATCGTAGGCCGGTTCGTCCGCATCGCGCGCCGCGGCGCCGTTGCGCTCGATCAAACCCTGGCCCCAGAAAATCGCGACCGCTGTCGCCACCGAATCCGCGGAGGTGCGCCGGTTCCAGGCTCGCAACGTGTCGATCGCTTCCCCCAAGCCGGCGCGCCGCGTGTCCGCGCCGGGCAGCGCGTCGTACGCGTGGATGAGGGGCGGCAGCAGAATATCGAAGGCGGTCAAGTGGCCGTCGTAGCCTGCTGCGATCAGGCTGTCCAGAGTGGCGCTGCGGAGTTTGCTCAAGACTTCGACGGCGTGCGGGCCGCGCGGGTTCTCGCCCTTGGTCCACATGTAGCGCGGGTAGTTTTCGACTTTCGGACTCTGCTCGCCCGCGGCGGAGAACGGCCAGTTGTTGCTGTTGAACAGCCAACCGTTGCTGGGATTCAACAGTGTGATGGTGTCCGCGATGGCATGGGGGCCGTGCCATTCCGTGGCCGGATTGCTGCCGTCGACCGGGTGCGTGAAATCGAATGAGGTATCGCGCTTCGGTATGAAATTTCCATGGAAGTAGGCGATCGTTCCACTGGCGTCCGCATAAACGGTGTTGTTGGACGTATCGGTGCGCATGTCCTGGGTCTTGCGGAATGACGCGTAGTCGGTGGTTTTCGTGCGCAAGAAGGATTGCGATAGCGCCGGCACGGGTTCTTGCAGCAGTTTGATGGCGATCCACTTGCCATTCTCGGCGCGAATGATCGGTCCATGATGACTGTGATACACCGTGAACGAGCGCTTGCCCAAGCCTGCGGCCTGCTTGATGGGAATGCTGACCACGCTCGCGCGCAGTTTCTTGAGCCCAGGTCCATAACGGTAATAAAGCCCATCGGGTTTTTTGACCAGGTCTTCCGCGTATTCATCGATGGCATCGCCGCCGTACGAGGTATGCATCCAACCGTTGTGCGTATTGAAGCCCTGGTAGACGAAGAACTGTCCCCAGGTAACCGCGCCGTACACGTTGAGGCCCGCTTCACTGACCATCTGCAGTTCCGATCGAAAATAATAGGAAGTGTGCGGATTGATCCAAAGCATTGCATGTCCGGAGGCAGTCAACTTCGGAGCGATGGCGAATCCATTCGAGCCGCCCGGAAACTCCTCTGGAACGGGATCAGTTGCCGCCCTCGAGAGCGGCGCCATCGGTGGTGTGGCGGGCCCGTAGAATTTTTCCAACTGCTTCAAGTCGATGGTTTCAATGTCGCCGCCGATACTGCCTTCGGTAAAGGACAAGGCCATCCAGGGCTCAAAATGCCGAATGACTTTCGGGTGTACGGCCGAATGGGTCGACAGGAAGTAGTTCAGTCCGTCCGACCAGGCATCCATCAGCGACTTAAGCCAGACAGGTGCCGCGCGGTATTGTTGCTGCAGCCGGCCGACATCGATGAACAGGCGTGCGCGCAGGTCGCTGTAGAGAGCGGATTCACCCTCCGCCTGCGCCAACCAGCCAAGGCTTACGAGGTAGTTGTGTTCGATTCGATTGAAATCGTCTTCCGCCTGCGCATAGATCATGCCGAACACGGCGTCTGCGTCGGATTTGCCGTAGACATGCGCGATGCCCCAATTGTCGCGAATAATATGGACACGCTGTGCGTGTTGTCGCCAGGCGTTTTCACTTGCAGCGTTACCTGCGCCCGCGGCGCAGACGACAGCGGGAATGCACATCAGCGCGGCAAAAAACAATTTCATGGTTTATACCCCTCCGGGGCCGTAGCATCGCGCAATGCGAACCTCTTTGCGCGTGGTTTTATATCTGGCCTTAATTTTTGGCGGCCCTTCCGAAGCGGCAACGACCTTCCAGATCCCGGACGCAGCGCTTCCCGATCCGTTGATTTTAGTTGCCTACGGGGACATGCGGTTCACCGAAAGCAGCGAAACCGCGGCCAGCTCCCCGACCGCACGTCGAGCGTTGGTCGCGAAGATTGCGGTGGAGAATCCGGCAGCCATCTTCATCAACGGCGACCTGCCGTTTCATGGCACCGCCGTTGACTACGAGGTGTATCGCGCGGAGACCCAGGTCTGGCGCGACAAGCATTTACGGGTCTATCCGGCGCTCGGAAATCATGAACTGTCGGCCTGCTTCCTATCGAGTTGCCTCGGCCGGTGGTGGAATGCCTTTCCTGAACTGAACGGGCTGCGCTGGTACTCGGTTGCCGTCGGCAGCAGGTTGGTCGGCATTGCGTTGGACAGCGATGCCCCGCTGTTGCCGGGCAGTGCGCAACGGACGTGGCTGGAAAGCCAGATCACCTCGCTCGAGCCGACGGTTCGCCTGGTGCTGATCGTCATGCATCATCCGCCGGTCGCGGATGTGCAAACGGTCAAACTCGTGGACCACAATCCCCGCGCGAATGAACAGGCGCTGGCGGCATATCTTAAGACCGCCGCGGCCCACAGCACCGCCCGTTTCGTGGTCAGCGCGGGCCATATTCACAACTACGAGCGGCTCTCGCAGGACGGAGTCACTTACCTGGTTTCCGGCGGCGGCGGCGCGACGCCTTACGAAGTGGATCGCACGGCTGCGGATCTATATCAAGATGCGGACTTTCCGAACTATCACTACGTGCGCTTCGAATTGCGGGGCAAGACATTCAGCGGCGAAATGATCCGCCTGCAGGATTACACCGCCCGCAGCCCGTCGCATTGGCAAACTCGGGATCGCTTCGAGATCAGCCTGCAGCCTTGACGGCTTGGATCAGCTGACTCACCGCCGCCTGCGCATCGCCATACAGCATGCGGGTTTGATCGAGCCCGAACAACGCATTGTCGATACCCGAAAATCCCTGGCCTTGTCCGCGCTTGATCACGATGACATTTTTCGCCTTGTCGGCGTTCAAGATCGGCATGCCGTAAATCGGGCTACTCTTATTGGTGCGCGCATCGGGATTTACCACATCATTGGCGCCGATGATGAGCGCCACGTCCGCGGTTTCGAACTCCGCGTTGATCTCGTCCAAATCCGAAATCAAATCGTAGGGCACTCCGGCTTCCGCGAGCAGCACATTCATGTGGCCCGGCATGCGGCCTGCGACCGGATGAATGGCGAAGCGCACCTTGACGCCGTGGTCCATGAGCAATTGCGTCAGTTCCCAGACTTTGTGCTGCGCCTGCGCCACCGCAAGACCATATCCCGGCACGATGATGATCTTCTGCGAATACGCCATCATGACGCCGGCATCGGAAGCCTCGATGGGTTTTTGCGTGCCGGCGGCGCCGCCGCCGGCCACTGACGTCTCGCCGAAATTCGAGAAAAGCACATTGCCGAGCGAGCGGTTCATGGCCTTCGCCATCAGCTGCGTGAGCAGCGTACCGGCAGAGCCGACGACCGTGCCGGCGATGATCATCGCCGCGTTATCGAGCACGAAGCCTTCGAAGCCCACCGCAAGACCGGTGAGGGCGTTGTACAACGAGATCACGACCGGCATGTCGGCGCCGCCGATGGGCAGCGTCATCGCGACGCCCAGGATGAGCGCGGACACGAAGAGCAGCGACACGACAGGAAGCCCGGAATCCGCGCCCACGCCGCTCACGACCATGAAGCCGAAGCCGACGGTAATCAGCAATATCGCCAAATTGACGAATTTTTGGCCGGAAAAGCGCACCGATTTGGTGATCAAGCCCTGCAGCTTGGCGAACGCAATCAGGCTGCCGCTGAAGGAGACGGCGCCGATGAATCCGCCGACGGCGGCCATGGTCAGATGCACCGGGTTGTGCTCATTGCCGCTGTACAGCTCCACCGCGGCAATCGCCGCCGCGGCGCCGCCGCCCATGCCGTTGTAGAGGGCGATCATCTGCGGCATGTCGGTCATTGCCACGCGCTTGCCGCTGACCCACGCAATGACGGTGCCGATCGCGATTGCAATGATCACCAGCATCAAATTGAGCGAGGAAGCGCCCATGAACGCCAGCGTGACGATGGTGGCCAGCAGCATGCCGACGCCCGCCCAGCGAACGCCGCTGACGGCGGTGACGGGCGAACTCATGCGCTTCAGGCCCAGAATGAACAGCGCAGCTGCAATGAGGTACGACAGCTGGGTCAGGGTTTGAATGGTCGAAGCGGAAGGCATCCTTTAAGGTCCTTTCTTTTTGCCGGCGAGCACGAACATTTTCAGCATGCGCTCGGTAACCACATAGCCGCCGACGGCGTTTCCGGCGGCCAGCAGCACGCCAATGAAGCCGATGACCCGCACCAAGGTCGTATCGGCCGTCGCCAGAGCGACCATCGCACCCACCAAGACGATGCCGTGCACGAAGTTCGATCCCGACATGAGCGGCGTGTGCAGGATCACCGGTACGCGCGAAATGACCTCGTAGCCGGTGAAGGCCGCCAGCATGAAAATATAGAGTGCTATTACGCCGTCAATCATGTCTTCTGCCCCTCCACTGCCGCGCGTGTGGCTTCATGCTTGATTTGTCCGTCATGCGTGAGCACCGCGCCGGCAAATACTTCGTCGCTCCACTCGATCGCCAGCTCGCCTTTGGGCAGCGCCGGCTTTAGAAAATTGAACAGATTGCGCGAATACATTTCGCTGGCGTGGTACGGCAAGGAGGCGGGCAGATTCAACGGGCCGACGATTTTGACTCCGCCTTGCAATACGGTCTCGCCGGCCTTGGTCAATTCGCAGTTGCCGCCCTGCTCGGCGGCGATATCGACGATGACCGACCCCGCCTTCATGCGCGCCACTGCCGCTTGAGAAATGATGCGCGGGGCGGCGCGTCCGGGGACCGACGCCGTGCTGATCACCGCATCGCTCGCGGCGATGCGCGCATCCAGGACTTCCTGCTGCTTGGCCTTTTCTTCCGCCGTGAGTTCGCGCGCGTAGCCGCCGGCTCCTTCCGCGGAAACGCCGGTCTCCACGAATTTCGCGCCGAGCGACTTGATTTGATCCTTTGTCGCACTACGAACGTCATACGCCTCGACCACGGCCCCTAAGCGTTTTGCGGTCGCGATCGCCTGGAGCCCGGCGACGCCCGCGCCAATCACCAAGACTGTGGCCGGCCGAATCGTGCCCGCGGCGGTGGTCAGCATGGGCAGAAATCTTTCCAGCGTATTGGCAGCGATCAAGGCGGCTTTATAGCCGGCAACGGAGGCCTGCGAGGACAGTGCGTCCATCGATTGCGCGCGCGAAATACGCGGCACCAACTCCATCGCAAAGGCGGTAATGCCACGCTCTTTGAGCGCCAGGACCAGATCCGGGCGCGCATAGGCCTGCATGAAGCCAACGATGACAGCGCCTTTTTTGAGCGCTGCGACTTCCGTCAAGGAGGGCGGCTGGACTTTCAAGATAACGTCGGCAGTGGCAAGAATCGTGGAGGCATCGCTGAATTCGGCATCCGCATACAGGGCATCGGGAAAATGCGCTGCTGCCCCCGCGCCGCGTTCGATCAGCACACGGACGCCGAGGGACTTGAGTTTGGTGGCGATCTCCGGAACCAGGGCAACTCGGGTTTCTTTGGCAGCGGTTTCCTTGAGGACACCGACGACGACAGACATGCAAAACTCTCCCAAGCCGTAAGTTACGCGCGAAACATTGAATTATGGCATAAGACTCGACTATCTTTGGTGCGTTATGAACCTGAGCGAGCAACACAAGTATCAATTGCTGGATTGGCGGGATGACCTTACGGTGGTCTCGCATGCTCATCCTTTGTCCCAACAAATCCTGCGCACCGATGTCTCCGGCATGCCGCTCGAATGGGTCGACTACCGTGAGGCGGCGCGCCTGTACCACACCGATCAAGTGGCTTACACCTGCGGATCGCTGCTCTACCGGCTGTACGGCGGAACCTGCGCGCGGACCGGACTTCGAACCATCGTGGACGTCAATTCGATCATTGCCACGCTGGGCGTGACCGGCAATCCCGGCAACCTGCGCGGCGCGGGGTACACGCCGCCGCTCAACAATCAGACTCTGTTCCGCCGCGACGCGTATCTGTGTCTGTATTGCGGTGCGCGCTTTACCTATAGCCTCCTGTCGCGTGACCACGTGACGCCTTTCAGCCGCGGCGGCCAAGACACGTGGAGCAATGTGGTGTCGGCTTGCCGTCGCTGCAACAATGCCAAAGCGTCCCGCACGCCGGAGCAAGCCGGCATGCAGCTTTTGGCCGTGCCTTTCACGCCCACCTATGCCGAGTACATTTTCCTGAAAGGCCGGCGGGTGCTCGCGGATCAGATGGACTACCTGGTGGCGCATTTCCCGCGTTCCAGCCCGCTGCACGAGCGCATGCAACGCTGGCCGATGTGAACGCATTCGCGGGGATCCCCGTTCCGCGGTCGGGCGTGGTGTACTACATCGACGCCAGCTATTTTATCTTTCGCGCCTACCATTCCATGCCGCCCGATATGGTGGATGCCGACGGCAATGCGACGCATGCCTTGTACGGGTTCGCACGTTTTCTATCGGACCTTCTCGAGAGGGTGCGGCCGGAAAGAATCGGCGTCGCATTCGATCTGAGCTTGCGCAGCGTGACATCGTTTCGCAATGGTATTTATCCGGCATACAAAGCCAATCGTGAAGCGCCGCCCGCCGATTTGGAGAGGCAATTCGCGCTCTGCCGCGAGTTTTGCCGGCATATGGGATTGGCCGAGTTCGCGAGCGCTGAATACGAGGCGGACGACATCATCGGGACCTTGGCCGCGCGCTCGCGCGCCGCGGGTCTGCGCAACGTTTTGGTCACGCGCGACAAGGACCTATCGCAGTTGATCCGGGACGGCGACGTATTCTGGGATTACAGCGGCAACACACGCTATCACTATCACGACATTGGCCCGCGCTTCGGCGTCGCGCCCGAACTCATCGCCGACTTCTTGGCGCTGACCGGAGATACCGTCGACAACATCCCAGGTGTGCCGGGCGTCGGCAAGAAGACCGCCGCGGAACTATTCGGCGTGTTCGGTTCCCTCGATGAATTGTATGCAAATCTTCATCGAATTCCGTTCTTGAAGCTGCGCGGCGCCGCCGCCGTCGCTGCTAAACTACTGGCTCACAAGGATGCCGCCTACCTTGCCCGGCGTTTGACCGGTATCGTATGCGACATCCCGATTGAGGCGACGCTCGATGACTTGAAACCGAGACCGCAGGATCGCCGCGGGCTCGACTCTTTTTTTGACGCCCATGGATTCGGGAATATTTTGCGACAGCAGGTGCGCCGCATCGCCACCGCTGCTTAAAGACGGGGTAGACCATGGCGCAGAAAGATATTCAATCGGTCCTACAAGAGGACCGCGTATTTCCGCCTTCCAATGCCTTTGTGCAGCAGGCCTCGCTCAAGGCCGCCGAATTGCAGAGCATGTACGACAAGGCGGCGGGCGACTACGTTGGCTTCTGGGCGGATTTAGCCAACGCTGAAATTGACTGGAAACAGCCATTTACGGTGCCGCTGGATGACTCGCGCGCGCCCAATTTCCGTTGGTTTACCGACGGCCAACTGAATGTGTCGCACAATTGCCTGGATGTGCATTTGGCGCGCCGCGGCGACAAGCTCGCCGTTATTTTCGAAGGCGAGCCCGGCGACGTACGCAAGCTGACCTACGCGCAACTGCATCAACAGGTATGCCAGTTCGCCAACGCGCTCAAGGCACAAGGGGTCGGTCGTGGCGATCGCGTGATTATCTACATGCCATTGATCCCCGAGGCCATTATTTCGATGCAAGCCTGCGCGCGCATCGGCGCCGTGCATTCGGTGGTATTCGGCGGATTTTCCGCGAACGCCGTCAAGGATCGGATCGAAGACGCCGGCGCGAAGCTGGTCATTACCGCCGATGCCGGGTGGCGCGGTGGCAACGCCGTCGAACTTAAAGCTGCGGTCGACAAGGCGCTGTCTGAGGGTTGTGAATCCGTGCAACGCGTTATCGTCTATCGACGCACCGGCACGCCTTGCGAGATGCGTGCGGGCCGCGATGTGTGGTGGCACGACGCGATATCGGGAAAGCCCGTGAGTTGCGATCCCGAATGGGTCGATGCCGAGCATCCTTTGTTCCTGCTGTATACCTCCGGGTCCACCGGCAAGCCCAAAGGGATTCAGCATTGCAGCGCCGGATATTTGCTCAATGCCAAGCTGACGACCAAATGGGTCTTCGATCTCAAGGATGACGATGTTTACTGGTGTACAGCCGACGTCGGTTGGGTTACCGGGCACACCTATGTGGTTTACGGCCCGCTGGCGGCGGGCGCCACGCTGTTCATGTACGAAGGTGCGCCGACATTTCCTGATGGCGGCCGCTTTTGGAAGATGTGTCAGACGCATGGCGTCAGCATTTTCTATACGGCGCCCACCGCGATTCGCGCGCTCATGAAGTTGGGCGACGCGGTGCCAGGCAAGTATGATTTACGAAAACTGCGGGTGCTCGGCAGCGTCGGTGAGCCCATCAATCCCGAGGCGTGGATGTGGTATCACCGCGTGATCGGCGGTGAGCGCTGCCCCATCGTCGATACTTGGTGGCAAACCGAAACCGGCGCCGCCATGATGGCGCCCGTTCCCGGCGTGACCGCCACGAAGCCCGGGTCCTGCACCAAGCCGCTTCCGGGAATCTTCGCGGATATCGTCGATGAGGACGGGCGCCCCGTAAAGACACCGGATGCGGGTGGATACCTCGTGATCAAGCGGCCATGGCCCTCCATGCTGCGCACGATCTGGGGCGACAACGACCGGTACATCAAGACCTACTGGGAGAAATTCAGGAATCGCTACTATGTTGCCGGCGATTCGGCGCGCCGCGATAAGGACGGCTATTACTGGATCATGGGACGCATCGACGATGTCCTCAACATCGCCGGCCATAGATTGGGCACGATGGAAATCGAGTCGGCGCTGGCCGCGCATCCAAAGGTGGCCGAGGCCGCGGTGGTCAGCAAGCCGCACGACATCAAGGGCGAATCGGCGTTTGCCTATGTGGTGCTGAATGTGCCGAGGCCGCAGGGCGCCGCCGCGAAAGTCTTGATCGATGAGCTTCGCGGCTGGGTCGGTGATCAGCTGAGTCCCATCGCCAAGCCGGATGAAATTCGCCTGACGGACAATCTGCCGAAAACGCGTTCCGGCAAAATCATGCGCCGCTTGCTGCGGGCGGTGGCCCGCGGCGAGGAGATCACCCAGGATATGTCGACCCTGGAAAATCCTGCAATTCTCGATCAGTTGCGCGGCGTGGATTCGGACGGCCCCGCAAAAGCCGCCGCAGCTCCCAAGAAGACGGTGAAGCAAGCGGCAAAGAAGTCGGCTAAGAAGGTAGAAAAGAAAGCCGCGAAGAAAACGGCGAAGAAAACGGCCAAGAAGCTCCCTGCAAAGGCGGTCAAAAAAGCCGCGAAACGCGCCGCCAAAACAGCCGCGCGTGCGGCAAAGCCCGCCCGGGCCGCTCAGCGCAAGGCCCTAACTCGCAAGTCGGCACCGAAGACCCGGTTCGCGCCGAAGCGCGCCAAGCCCTCCGGGCCGAAGGGTTCAGCGCGACGTAAGAAGTAGCGGCGCCGTTTACTTCGGCGTCTTTACCAATACATAGGTGATGGAACCCTTGGGCGATACCAGCACCTTGTGCGGCGCGCCCGCGGGAATGAACAGCACGTCACCCGGCGCCAATGAGTAGTCCGTTCCGCCGGAGATCTCGCCGCCGAGCCATTCGGTCGGCAACGTTTCGTGATTGCCCGTCACCTGGCCACCGACGGTGATTTTTGCGTGGCCGCTCTCGACGACGTAAATGTCGTTGAACGCCATGTGAACCTCGGCTTCCCCGGTTTTAGCGCGGCGAAGGATGTACACGATGGAACCAGGGCCGTTTAAGAATTGATTACCCGCGATTCCCTTCACCGGGTGAGCGACTTGCGCCTTGAGCTGCGCCGCGGAAAAGAACTGAATCTTCGGCGTTGCATCATCCGCGAGGGCCAAGCGCGCGCCGCAGACACTGAGCAAAAATCCAGCCAATGCAATCGAGTGTAAAGATACTTGCAGTCTCATTCGTTTCTCCTTGTTGGCCTTTCTCCTCTCCCATCGATCATTTTAAGGGTCGGTCGGGTTTCCAGTGGAGAGATCAACGGGAAAAACTCCGTAGATGGGCGCTCCCCGGTAGAGTGTCGGGGTATCCGCGCCGACAAAGAGCTTTGTTCCGACGAGGGTTAGAGAATCAAAATTTGCGCCGCAGGAATCGCAGGGTAGGGCGCTCGTGAAGGTCGGATCCGGATTTCCCGTGGACGTATCCACTTTGGCGAGGTTAAACGACGGGGTTCCGCGGTAGCTTTGGAAACTACCGGCCACTACGATCGAAGAACCGGAGCTGAGCAGCGCTTGAGCGTTGACAAAGCCGGTGGTTTGGGAAAACGTTGAATCCAAAGCGCCGGTGATGGGATCCAACTTGAGCAGACCTTGAACAGTGCCGCCGCGATACGAATTGACATAGCCGCCTGCATACAACGAATTTCCCGCGAAAAGCAGCGACTGGACGTAGTCCAAAGGACCGCCGGCCCCAGTCGTCTGAGTAAATGTTTGATCGAGCGCGCCGGTGGCGGGATCGACCTTCGCGAGATTGCGGGCGGGTAGGGCACCGTAGTTCTGGAATTGGCCGCCCACATAAATCGCGGTCGGCGAATCGGCGAGCGACATCACCGTGGCGTCCGGGCCGCCGTTAACCGAGAACGCGGGATCGGTTTGCCCTGAGAGCAAATCCATCTTAGCGAGATGTGTCAGGGAGAGGTTGCCTCCGCCGATGTACAAGGAGGTGCCGTGGATCAGCATGGCGTCAACAAAGAAGGGGGCACCGCCGGCGGCGAATGCGGCATCGCAGGCACCCGTTCCGGCGTCAACCTTTGCGATATAAATCGTGGTCAGCTTCCCACAAGAAGTAAATATACCGCCAAGGTATAGAGTGCCGCCGTTCAAGGCCATCCTGATCACGTTGCCGTTGGTCCCGGCGGCCGCGCTGAATGCCAAATCGGGCTCATCCGTCGCCAGTGAAAATTTGGCGATGTTGTTGGCCGCCGCCCCGCGGTACGTGCTGAAAACGCCGCCTGCAATCACTTGCGACCCAGTGGCCGCAAGCGCGTATACGGTATCGTTGGCACCTGTCGGTTGAGTGAATGTCGTGTCGAGCGCACCGCTCGTTGGGTCGAGCTTGGCAAGATTGTTCGCGCTTGCTCCTCGGTAGGTCGTGAAGCTGCCCCCGACATAGAGACTGGAATTCGCTAGCAGTAGCGAGTACACGCCAGAGTTAAAACCGGCGCCCGCACCAAAGGTTGCATCCGTGGTTCCCGCGGCGGTATCAATTTTCTCTAGAAGCGGTGGGCCGGTCCTGCCGATGTAAAGTGCATTGCCGGATAACAAGAAGCTCGACACTGTAGAGACGTTGGCGACACTTTGAGTAAACGCCGTATCGAGCGCGCCGCTGTTTGCATCCACACGCGCAAGAGCGGTCTGGATGCCTGCAAAATGCGTAAATGAACCGCCAACGTAAAGTTGGTTCGCCGTTATCGCCAGTGTCGTGACGAAGAAGTCGGGTCCCGGCGCGGCAGCAAAGACCGTGTCGACGGCGCCCGTCGCCGCGTCGAGCTTGGCGAGGTATGGGGTAGCGACGCCGCCAATATGCGTAAACCCTCCGCCGACATACACCGACGTACCGGAGACCACGATTGCGGTGGAAGGGGCGTCGGGTCCCGGACTCGGGTTAAAAGCGGGATCCGCAGCCCCGGTGGCGAGGTCCAGTTTTACCATTCGCGGGATCGTTGTGCCGCGATAGGTGCTGATATTGCCAACCACATAAAGCGACGATCCGGATATTGCGAGCGCATAGATCGTTTCGCCTAGTTGTGCGCCGAACCCTCCACCGCCGATAAAAACAGGATCGATGGCGCAGCTCGTCGCGTCGATTTTGGCGAGCTTGCCGACAACCGCGCCTCGGTATTGATTGAAATTCCCCGCCGCATAGATCGAATTGCCGACCGTCACGATGGCAGCGACATAACCGCCGAGAAACCCGGTGCCGAGATCACAGGTGGTGGCTGAATTTCCGGAGGTCTGATCGACGATGGCGAGACGCGGCGCAGAATAAGGGTTGACGGCGCTGAACCGCCCGCCGACATAGAGATTGGTGCCGTCCGTCGCAGTGGTGAAGACAGCGGCATTGACGCGAATTCGCAAAGCGCGGACCGGTGCCGTGGCGGTCGTGCCCTGGCCGTCCGTGACTTGCACGGCGCTTAGGCCGCTGACGGTGCCGACGGTGTAGACACCTTGGGCGCTCACGGTGCCCGAACCCGAGACCAAAGAGTATTGATACGGCGGGACGCCATTGATCCCGACAAACAGTGTCGTTTGACCGCTGCTCGCAGTCAGCGTCGCGGATGCAGGAGTGATGGACAGTGGTGGATTGATGGTGATCGTGACCAACGTCGATGATCCGAGCGAGTCCGTGATGCTCACGACGCTCGTGCCCGCCGTCGCCGGGGCCGTAAAGCGACCGGACGCATCGACGGATCCGCCGCCGGAGGTGACTTTATAGGTGAACGGTCCTTGGCCCCCAGCGGCGCCGATCGGCAGCGAGGTGCCGCCGCCGACGGTGGTTGTGGGTTGATTGGCAACCAGTGGTGCATTCACCGTGATCAACGCTTGGGCGGTCGCACCTTTGGAATCAGTGACCTCGAGCGTCACCATCGCGGGACCGTTTGGCGAGGTGAGCTGGCCCGACGCATCGATACTGCCGCCGCCCGCTGCTATCGAATAAGTGTAAGGGGGCGCGCCGCCCGTGGCGATCTGTACCGTGGTCGTGCTGGAATCGACGCTCGCCGTCGCGTTCACGAATGCCACCACGATGATTTGCAGCGAGGTCTTGGCGCTCGCGCCGTTTTTGTCGGTCACCTCGACCACGGTCGTGCCGGCGGTGGCGGGCGCGGTGAAGAGTCCGGTACTGTCAACCGTGCCAGCGCCGGAGCTGATTGAAAACGCGTACGGTGTCTGGCCGCCCGCGGCAGTCAGAGCAAGGGTCGTGCCCGCACCCAACGAAGGCGCGGGCGAACTCAATGTCAGAGGCGGCGGGGGCGCTGGGCCGCCTCCACCACCGCCTCCGCAAGAAGCCAGCAGCAGGATGCCGACAGTCAGCAGCGCAAGGCGAGCGCGGCGTAATTGTGGATAGCCCAGAGTCTTAAAACAAAGGGAGAAGTCAGACATAGCGATCCCTGCCGTATTGTTATTTTGTGGGCGTGCTCTCCCGTGAATGATGCACGCGTTCAAATCATACCGCCTTTGCGATGGGGGCTCCGGCCTTTCGTTGCCGCGAAATCGATAAGGCAGGTCCTGGGTAGGCGCGAAAGGGGTTATGTCAGCTGCCGGTTTGCCTGATAATCGGTGCCATGAATCTGAACCAAGTGACGTTGCCGGCCACCGACGTGGAGCGCTCAGCCGATTTCTATCGGCGCTTGGGGTTTACGCAAATCGTCAGCGCTCTGCCGCGCTACGCCAGATTCGAATGCCAGAATGGCGCGACCTTTTCGCTGCACGCGTTCGACACGGTGCTGCCGTCGCAAACCGTGGTCTATTTCGAATGCGACGATTTGGATGCCACCTACGAGCGGCTGTGCAAGCTTGGAATCGAATTCAACCAGGCGCCGAGGGACCAGATCTGGCTGTGGCGCGAGGCTTATTTGCAAGATCCGGACGGCAATATCATTTGCCTGTATCACGCAGGGCATACCCGCCGATTTCCGCCCTGGCGCTTGTCCGACGATTCGCCCAGGCTTTGAGCTAAAAGCTGAGGACTTGGGCCCCGAATTCGGCTAAAATACCCCCTGCCGGAAAGGCCGAATATTGACGCCTTGCGTGCCTTACGCGAACGACCCGGCACTCCATCTAGACGAGTTTTTTAGGCAATTGTGGCCG
>Ga0307474_10000675_pt1 | contig 24333 bp, 22 predicted proteins | sample atmos_gasesECM1C_2_FD_203312 | JGI IMG/M metagenome (GOLD analysis project Ga0307474, IMG submission 203312) | Hardwood forest soil microbial communities from Morgan-Monroe State Forest, Indiana, United States - atmos_gasesECM1C_05 | ecosystem: Environmental > Terrestrial > Soil > Temperate... | reverse complement strand
TCGTACCTGAGTTTTGAGATGGAGTAAACAAAGAGTAAAGCGTTAAAGTGGTGCGCCCGGAGAGACTCGAACTCCCAACCCTCTGCTCCGAAGGCAGATGCTCTATCCAGTTGAGCTACGGGCGCAGGCAGAAGGATATTCTACGGGAAACTGATTTGATGGACCAGAGCAACCCGGGTCGATCAGAACTTCACGGTAACGGGTTCGCGGTCGGCCTCGGTTGTTTCGAAGAATTGGCGCTGCTGGAAGTTGAACATGCCGGCAAGAATATTCGTCGGGAAGGACTGGATTTTTGTATTGAGGTCCCGGACGACGGCGTTGTAGTAACGGCGAGCGTTTTGGATGGAGTCTTCGGTTAAGCTGAGCGATCCCTGGAGCTGAGTAAATTCTTCGGAAGCCTTGAGTTCAGGGTAATTTTCGGCGACAGCGAATAGACTTTTTAGCGCGCCACTGAGCTGGTTCTCAGCCACGGCTTTGCCTTCGGGCGTAGTGGCTTGCATGGCTTGTGAGCGGAACCTGGCGATGTTTTCGAAAGTACCTTTTTCGTGGGCGGCATAGCCCTTCACGGTCTCGACGAGATTCGGGATCAGGTCATGGCGGCGTTTTAACTGGATATCGATGTCGGACCAGGCCGAGTCGCAGCGCACACGGAACTGCACCAGGCTGTTGTACATCCCGATGAGAACAACGGCTAGGACAACCAGGATTACGAGAAAAATGACGCCGACCATGGGCCTCCTCTTAGAGAGTCGTACTTGAGCTCGGAATCAATGGGACGTTAGCACAGTGGAACGAGGGAGGCAAACTGGGTCCAATGGCCTGCGTCGGTTGCCGCTGACCGCTGCCAGTCAGCCTAAACAGCTTTCCAAAAGAGCCTGGAATGGGGTCAGTTTCCGTATGGCACGTCCGGGGGATTACCCCAGGCCACGCGGTGCTATTACGGTCATTACTCTCTCGCAATTGTGCGTCAAAGCCCTGAAGCGTAACTTCACAACATGAACTCACGCACACATACAATTCTTCAAGCGAAAAGACAACTGGCCTCGATCCTATTTATTGCTTTTGTGGTACTGGGAGCCGCTACCGTCTCGAAGGCAGCCGGCCTGCCGGATGCCCCTAGTGCCGTCGCCGCGATGGAGCCTGTGACCGCGGAGCCCGCAGTCTCAGTTTCAGCGCCGAAGTTTGAAACCAGAAACCCCGTAGACGCCAAATTCCTAGCTTTGTCGATCATTTCGGCAGGGAGCACGTTCAGCGATTCTTACACTACGTTGTTTGCCCGGCAGAACTGGTTGGCTCATCGACAGGGAGTCTGCAATGTGGAAACGCAGTCCCCTTACCTCTACGGCACTCACCCAACGGTGGGACGCGCTTACGCGGTGGCTTCGGTAAAGAGTGCCGGATCCATTGTTGCCGCTTACTATCTACGCAAGCATCACAACCGGTTTTGGAGTGCGCCGTTGATCGCGAACTCGTTGATGAGCTTAGAAGGCGTGACCCAGAACATGATCGCCTGCAACTAGCAGGCTGGTAGAGCCTTACTGCACGGTTACGGTGACTGGCAGGGAATGCTGCAAACCGCCTGCTGTACCGGTAACTGTGATGGTGTAGGTTCCAGTCGCCGTCCCAGGCTGGGATGGCGGGGGATTGGGAGCGATTCCGGTTCCACCCGCACAAGCCGTCATCGAGATAAGACCTAAAGTTAAAAGAGCGAGCAGAGCGAAGCTCTTGTATTTTCTTGCCTTAGCTTTCACGCCGATTAGCGTTATTCCCAGCAATCCAAACGCCTGCAAGCGAATCCAAACTGCGGCCACAGCGGTCTTTTGCGATGAAACGGGAGTTACCTCAGCGCTACCAGCGGACGTTACCACCGATAAAGTGGCCGTCGAGACGTGGGCGCCCGGGGTTACAGAGCCAGGGGATAAACTGCAGGAGCTGTGGGCGGGAGCACCGCTACACGTCAGCGTGACCGCGGAAGAAAATGTTCCGCCCATTGGGGAGACCGTCAGGTCGAAGGTAGCCGAAGACCCCGCCGTGATGACTTCCCCACCAGATGAATTGGCCAGCGCAAAATCTGATCCACTCCCTGTAAGGGATAGGGTTTGCGGGCTGCCTACCGCGTTATCAGCGACCGTGAGTGTTCCGCTTCGGACACCTGAAGCCGTCGGAGTAAACCTCACTTGGATGGTGCAGGTTGCGCTTGGGGACAACTGCGTGCTGCAGTTATTCGTCTGTGCGTAGTCCCCGGTGACGCCTATAGAGGAAATGTTCAGGGTTGTAGCACCGATGTTAGCAAGGGTCACCGTCTGCGTAGCGCTAGAGCTTTTCAGGGGCTGAACCGCGAAGCTCAAGGAACCTGGCGTAAGGGTAACGGTCGACGCTCCAGTACCGGCGAGAGTTACACTCTGTGGGCTTCCGTGGGCATCGTCGCTGACCGTCAGAGTGCCGTTTCGAGTTCCTGTTACTGTCGGCGTAAATGTTACGTTGATTGTGCAACTGGAGCTAACCGCAATGGGGGACACGCAATTGTTCGTTTGTGCAAAATCGCCGGTGGTTTGAATCGCGCTGATGTTTAAAGCTGTGTTCCCACTGTTGGTGAGGGTTATCACCTGCGGCGAACTTGTAGTCCCCAAAACCTGCGCGGAAAAAACCAAGGCCGCCGGTGAAAGAGCGGCGCCTGAACCATAACCGATGCCGCTGAGGGCGACTACATGGGGGGAACCGGTCGCATTATCCGCAACTGACATTGAGCCGCCACGGGCGCCGGGCAGGGTGGGAGAGAAGGTGACGGACAGGGTACAATTTCCGGCCGCTGGAACGCTGCCACCGCAGTTGTCCGATTCCGCAAAATCTCCGCTCGTTGTAATGTGCGCTATCGTGAGGGCCGCGCTGCCCATATTTCGCAACAGCACGGTCTGGGCCGGGCTGGTGGTTCCGACGGGTTGCGATGAATAGGCCAGGGACTCCGGGGTCTCGGAGACGAACGGAGCTGAGGCCGGCGCGATCTTTAGCACAAAGGCGTCGGTATTGCCGCCCAGTGTTGCCTGGAAAGCATTTTGGGATATCGGAAGGTCGCTTGAGTCGGTCGATCCAGCGACATATAGATTCCCGTTCGTATCGAGCACGATGCCGGCAGGAGACTCATCGACGCTTGCCCCCAGATACGTGGCAAACAGCTCTGTAGTCGCCAACGGATCAATTTCCACCAGTAAAAGGTCGCTCCCGCCGGAATACTGCTCTATTCCGTTGACTATAGAAAATAAATTGTTCGCGGTGGAGGCTAATACATAAGCATTGTTGTTGGCGTCGAGAGTAATTTGATGCGCGTTACCGCCGTTGTTGAGGCCTAAAAATGTGGAGTACTGCAGCTGAGCCCCAGTTGGGTCAAACTTGCTGATAAAGGCATTGCCGCAGTTTAGGCCGTAGACCGAGGGATCGCAGATGCTGGTTGACGTAATTGGAAATGTGCCATCGCTCAAAGCGGCCCCGGTCACGTACGCCGCTCCGGAGCTGTCGACGGCGATAGCGTTGAGGTCTGAGAGGTTGCCGCTGGAACCGTAAAAATAAGTGGAATAGTCCAACGATCCCGCGGCGCTAAATTTGCTCACAAACCCGACGACGGCGTTTGGCTGCTGTGTCGAATTGGTCGTAAGGTACGCGTTGGGAGTCGTGGGAAAATTGTAGGTATTCGTGTTGCCAGCAACGTACGCGTTGCCGTTAGTGTCCACAGTCAACCCATTGATTCCGCTGTAGGGTGTGGACCAGCAGGGCGACCCGCAGTTAAACGGAACGTTCGTGTTGCCAGCAAAATACGTGGAGTACACGAGGTATGAGCCGTCTGGACTAAATTTTGTAAGAAACCCGTAGTTGCCATAGTTGCCTCCCTGGTTAGGAGATACTGTGGCTTGATATGCATTTGCGACCGGGAAGTTAGTTGACGTCGTGGTTCCGGCAACGAAGACGTCGAGAGTACTGTCAATCGCAATGCTGGACGGAAAATCGGATCCATTTCCGCCGAGATAGGTGGAGTACAACAGCGAAGAGCCATCAGCCGAAACCTTGGTCATGAAGCCATTAAAAGATCCGGGATAGGTGCCCTGATAGGGGTTAACCATGGGAAAGTCGCTGGATGCGGTCCCGCCGGTGAGGTAGACTTCGCCGGCACCATCCAACGCCAGCGCGTAGCCGTAGTCCTGGCTGTTGCCGCCGATAATGTCAGCATAGATAAGGCTGGAGCCGGTAGGATTAAGTTTGGCAAGAAATACGTGGGTGCCCGCCGGAAGTGTCCCCAATGTGGCTAAGGGAAAATCGGTCGAATCGGTAGATCCGGCAACATAAACGTTTCCCTGGGGGTCGACGGCGATGCCCGAAGGTTGATCATCCCCACTTCCACCCAAATATGTGGAGTACACGAGCACAGGATCGATTACCAGGGGCGCATTCGGATCGTACCGCGAGAGGCGAAATCCGATATGGCTTGAATCCTTGACGAAGTAAGAACCCGCAACCGGCACGCGTGTTCCGTTCAATTCCTGGTAGATCGCCGGGCTTGCAAAATTCAGTTCACCGGCACCGGTCTGCAGAACAAGGTTACCTTTGTCGTCCAGATCAACCTGTGTTGCGCCGATAATTTCGAAGCTGATCTGGGCTGGATCGGCGCCTGGCGAGAGCGCAAAATCGTATTCCAGGCGCTGATGGCTCCCGTAATAGACGAGGTCAATACCTGGGTAAACGCTTTTGTAACGCACTCTGCTGTAGGTGGGGACATTTCGTTGCCACTTTGCGGGATCCCTGCCGATGAAGTAATTCATTTTACCTGGCAGTGGACTCTCCCCGACCACTGTCGAATTTTGATTCGCCCCCACTAACTTGAATTGCACAGTTGTTGCGGGCAGTTGCGGAGAGTTGCCAGAGGTCCCCGACACCTGAGTAGTCGTTTTCGCGCTTTGGACAGGATGCAATGCCAGTACTAACCCTCCAGCGGTTAAAAAGGCGGTGAAGCCTTTGCTGCGCGAAAAGAACTTTACCTTAGAATCAACTTGACCGTGATTTGCCTCGAACGTAATCGGCAAGGCTGCGGTCGGAGAGGCATGAAGGGCTTCCGCCCGGGTAGTTGAAGGGGCTATTTGGGCAGCCATTGACAACGCTACGCTCATTAACGACATGCCCCAACATGCAGATCTGACAAATCGCATTTCGCTTGCCTCCACCCAGCCTTCAACTTGAGAAATACAGTGTTGTATCGGGGTTTTATTTGCACGACAGCTGCCGAATACCGGCTAAGTAACTAAGGTCTTTGTAAACTGTCTATTGCAGGGAATTTATCGGATGGGGCTAGTTATTGATAAGAGCCACAATGCTGACCATGTCGTTTGTATTCAAGAATATTGTCCGGTTCGTGGACATCGTTTTGGAGAAAGCGGGAGAAATTGAATCAAGTTGCCCGAGTGCTGGCGTCGTCAGCGTCAGAAGTAACCGTTTATCGACGCAAGCAGACATGTCGGCGGAGCGGATTCTTGTTGAGTCGCTCGGATCACCGTTACCGGGCCATCTCCACTGTTTTAAATCGTCGCTGTTTGTTTAAAAGGCCCGGAGGATTGGGTTATGTGTTCTACTCGGTCCCTGCCGTTCCGTTTGGCTTGATAGAGGGCTGCGTCCGCCCTTCGCAAAATGACCTGCATATCGATGGACGACTCGGCCAATGTGACGCCCATGCTGACCGTAACCACCATCTCACCCTGAGCGGTACAGATCGGTTTGGCCGAGATCGTTCGCCTGATCTGATCGGCTCGCCGAACTGTCGTGTCCAAGTCACACCCCGGCAATACCAACAGAAACTCTTCGCCCCCATAACGACCAACGCCGTCGTATTCCCGCAGAGTAGCAGCAAGCCGCTTGCTAATCTCCTGAAGGACGTTATCTCCCATCTCATGTCCGAACTTGTCGTTCACTTTCTTGAAGTGATCCACGTCGACGAGGACAATTCCCACGGAGGTGGCATCACGACGGGAGCGCGAGAGTTCCCGTTGAAGAAAGGCGACGATTTCCGCACGATTCCAGACCCGTGTAAGAAAATCATGGCTGGCAGCGAAGTGTAAAGCCCGATTAGCCGAGACCAGCTTCCGCTGGAGTTCTACGATCCTCTCGCCGACTGAGAGCCGGGCCTTCAATTCGAGCGGATCGAATGGTTTCGCCAGGAAATCGTCCGCCCCGGCATCCATCGCCTCCAGCATCTCTTCTCTGCGATTCTTGCCGGTCAGCAAAATCGTGTAGGTGTAGGGACGATTTTGCGCCCCACAACGAAGGCGCTGACACAGCTCGATGCCATCAATCCCGGGTAGAACCCAATCAAGTAGAGCAAGCCTAGGTGCATTCGGCTTCGTAAGGAGCTCCCACGCCTCTTTGCCATCTTTTGCGCACTCGCAGTCGAAACCCCAGCCCGTCAGGTGATCGCTGATGATCCGGCGGTAAAAAGCGGAATCTTCAGCAACCAGGATTGATCTTGCAGTTGTTGGGGCCGCGTGCGCGGCGGTTTCTACACCTTCGCTAATTTCCGGCATGGTCGGTGGGCATCTCAGCTTTCTCCAGTTTCGCCAGTTCAACCGCCAGCCAGTTTTCCAATATGCTCCGATTTTCCTCTGAAATAAAGGAAAAACGCACTCCTGCCCGACCTGAGCTATTGGCGTTGACAATCCGTCCGGTTGCGTGGATGACGGCAGTCGTGCCTGGAAGCGTGAATTGAGTGACCACCTCCCGATTGATTGGCAATGAGTTGTCGCCGTACAACGCTAGCCCACCCACACTTACGTCGCTGATGCGCGCATGGATTTCTCCGAGTTCCGCAACTCTCGCCAATACCGGGATGTTCACCGGAACCCGGGCGGATCGCCTGCGATTTTGCAGCATCGTTCCATAGGCTGCGCGCATGCAACGCCGTGCCTGTTCGATATCTGTCGGCTTGTGAATCATGAAATTGGCGCCAACCAGGAGGGCATGTGTTTCGGAACTTCCATTTACCATAGCCACAATGGTCGAGTTGCTGTTCGGCGACGATTTGCGCGCAGCTCTCACGATGCGGGTGGGATCGAAATCGCCGTGCCAGTCGACAATTACCGCGTCGAGCCTGCGGTGCATCACCGCATCCAGGGCGTAGTCCAGTTCGCTGCAAACGTCGGTTTCAATCGCGAAACTGTCCAGGATCTGATTCATTACCCACAGTACATGCGTATCGTTCGTAAACAACAGGCCGTCGAGTTGAAGATACTCATTCATAGGCTCACGTTTCGTAAATAGCACGTTAGAGCCCACACCTTGTATATGGCTATAAGCCATTGATGGAGTTCCACATACTGAGTTATTGCATCACTTCTTTACAAATCTTGTGGTACCGGTTCTGGATTATTGTCTCCCTGGCAGACACTCTGCCTGAAGGTTGCGGTTACGGACGCCGCATGCCATAAAAACACCTTAGAATGAGTATGGGCTTGTTCGGTTTTCGTAACAGGCGAGTCCCGTTCGGAGGGGTCTGGGCATCAGTTGTAGATGGCCTGATACCAGTTGCCTCAACACCTTAAAAGATACATTAGCGCTTGTGGATTGTATCGACGGAGGACGGCTTGCGAAAAGAAAGTACGCCCTGGCTTGGGACTCTTGTCCGGTTTTCGTAACACGCTGCAAGACGTCATCTCCGCAAGAGCTATATTGTTTACAATCTGTTCGGTGCTGCTGTTAAATAAACCAACCGGGACCCTATAAATGGCCGCCTTTCGAAGGTTAATCAGATCGTGCAGCTTACTTAGATTTCGTTGAGGAACGACTGCTTCGTGCTCTGCCGCTGTTTTTGTTTGGCAGAAGACATCGACCGCTTCTTTTTTCGAGCATCCTTTCGTTACGAAAATGCACCGAACCTGGCGCAGCCGTAGCACTTGTGCCGATCGGATCAGACTTTCGCCGATCACGGGAAGAGTCCTGCAAAATAGGAGTAATCGAGTGGCCGCTCTCAACACGTTCAAGTTGTTAACCATCGACGATAATCCGGAGGATTTGCAACTAATCTCGGAAGCACTTGCTCATGAAGGCGTGGAAATCATAAAGGCAGGCGACGCGGAAACCGGGTTCGATCTGTTCCTGCAGACCCGACCAAGGACGGTGATCATCAACCTTGGAGCAAAAGAGGCCATCGCGATGGAGTTGCTCGAGCGCATCGTACACACTGATCCGGGGGTGAATGTAATGTTCTTATCTGATCATTACTCGACGGATTCGGCGATGGAGGCTATTCACAAGGGAGCGTGCGACTACCTGGCGAGGCCCATTGACTTCCGAAAGCTTCGACATCGGGTTTCCAGCTTCCTGGCAGAAGCCGAACTACGTTCGAGGACTCTAAGCCTGGATCAACAATTGATCCAAGCGTGTAAGTTCGAAGGCATGGTCAGCCGGAGCCCTCTGATGCTGGAAGTATTTGCCAGGATGCGGCGGATGGCTCCGCATTTCCGGACCGTCCTGATTACTGGCGCGACTGGAACCGGGAAGGAACTTGTTGCCAGAGGACTACACGACCTGAGTCCGGCTGTGAAAGATAAGTTTGTAGTCTGTAATTGTTCGGCCCTGGTTGAGAGCCTTGTAGACAGCGAGTTGTTTGGGTATGTAAAGGGCGCTTTTACTGGGGCTAACAGCGACCATGCCGGGCTTTTTGAAAGTGCGGATGGTGGGATCATTTTCCTGGATGAGGTTGGGGAACTTTCTCCCAGCGCTCAAGCAAAGTTGCTCAGAGTGCTGCAAGATCATCGAGTTCGCCGAATCGGCTCTGCCGTTGCACATTTTGTAGATCTTCGGGTCATCGCCGCAACCAATCGAGACCTTCGAGCCATGGTGCGAGAAGGCAGTTTTCGGGAGGACCTGTACTACCGTCTGGCGGTGGCCGAAATCGGCTTGCCATCGCTCGCAGATCGCCGCGAAGACCTGCCTCTCCTTGAGCGTTATTTTTTGGAGAGATTTTCTACCGAGTATGGGAAGGCCATCCAGGGATTAACCAGAAGGGCTCAAAGCCGAATGGCAACCTATCCATGGCCCGGAAATATACGAGAACTTGAGAGCGTGATAGGAAATGCCTGCATGATGACGGACAGCAAACTCCTTGATCTCTCCGATTTGCCTGAGCGGATAAGGTCCGAATCGACCGACCTGATGTCGAATGACGAGGACCTGTCTTCACTCGAAGAGGTCCAGAGGCGTCATGTCATGAAAGTCCTGAATCGGGTTGGCGGGAACAAAGCTCGGGCAGCAGAGATTCTGGGCTGCGGCAGGGCTACGATCTATCAACTTCTTTCACGAATGAAGGTTGAGAAGCCGAGCGAAACTGCCTGACCAGTTACTCAACATAGCCCCCGTGCCACCGAAGTGTATCGTTGTCTTGTAAGGCCCGACTGACTCCTGCCAAGAGATACTTACCACCCTACCCCCCGCGACGAAGCTAGATTCTGAGCACAATCCCGATTCCAGACACTCCGCGCATTTCATAGAAAGGCTAAGTGCTTCTGTGGGATTAAGTTCCAGTAACAACAGGATGGCGATGAAAATGCACTTAGACGTTGGCGGCAGCCTGCGAAGTCCGGAGGTCTCGGGAGACATGGGGCCCTTTAGACTCACGGATAGGAATTAGACGTGGCGTGTCCGAGGGGTTCGCGCACTACCGGTTCCGCACTTCCGGGCTGTCGATGAAACCCATCGTTCACATGCGATTACGCGGCCGATGGGGTTGGTCATCATAAAGGGAGCTTCGTGTGACTTCCGAAATGGCGTTTGAGTGTTTACTGGTTTCGCGAGACCCGGGCGTTGTTCGAGTTATGAACAGGTTGCTCGACAATCTATCCATTGTCACAAATATCTACCTGAGTGGTTCGAGAGCTTTCGATCACGTATCTGAAGGCGGCGCTGATCTTGTCATCATTGATTGGGAAGAGGATTCTGCCGACTTCCTGCACAGGGTTCGGACCGTTCGGGGCTGGCATAAACCGACTGTGCTTGCAGTGTCCCAGCGCGACTACCTTGTCCGCGGGGCTGATCTTGTGGTTTGCAAACCAGTAACCCCCGAGGCGGGCGCTAAATCCTTAAAGGCAGCCTATTCCAGGATGCTCTACGACCATCGACGGCACACAAGACATGCTGTGATGCGAGCGGTAAGAGCCACCAATGATAAGGGTGAATCAATGGATTTGATGGTCACCGACATCGGGGATGGCGGCATAGGTATCAGGACCAAACATCAATTCAACCTGGGAGAGACGATCTGTTTTCGTTTGTTGCTACCCGATACAGACAAGGCCATTTTTCTGCAAGCCTGTGTCAAGTGGACGCGGGAATATGGAGCGGCAGGGTGCGAGTTCGTTCGCATCACTCCTGGCGACCTCAATCTCTTACACGACTGGCTCAGCATTAAGAACCAGGTCAAGAAGCCGTTAGTCGAAATATGAGGAGTATCGTTCTCTTTCGTTACCTTGCGGGGGCTGTAATCGCAAATATTGTTCCATGAACTAAGACGGGCGACGATTCCATGCAGGCAAAACATGCCGGGCAGACTGAACTCAAGGCACCCCGACTCCGCCAAGTAGAGCGCAGGGAATGGTGGCTATGGGGATTTGCCGTCGTTGTCACATTAGTCTTGACCTTCGGAATCCTTTCGCTGACATTCCCTAGTCTTCATACGGCGGACGACTCGATTCACTCGTTCACGTTGAAAGAGTGGGTGCGCGGTCTCTCTGCGCTCGTCCTTCTATTCGATGTCTACACCGTCTATCAGCACCTGCAACTCCAACGGATGCGCCGCCGACTGGCCGAGCGGGACCGCTTGTTTCAGCTCATTAGCGAGAATGCCGCCGATATGATTGCCGTGGTAGACATGGATGGAAAACGTGTCTATAACAGTCCGGCCTATGAAAAAATACTGGGATATCGTCAAGATGAGCTGGCAGGCTCATCCCTCGATCAGATTCATCCCGATGATCGTCCCCGGGTACTTTCGGCCGCTGAGAAAGCTCGGCTTACTGGGCGGGGAGAACGCATCGAATATCGCATCCGCCACAAGGACGGCTCCTGGCGTGTACTGGAATCAACCGCCAGCGTCATCCATGGAGAGGAGGACAAGCCGGATGGGCTGGTGATTGTAAACCGTGATGTGACCGAGCGGAAGCGAGCCGAGGAAGCGTTGGCGCACAACGCCTTCCACGACAGTTTGACGAATCTTGCGAATCGCACGCTCCTACTGGACCGCCTCGGAAGGGCCCTGGCCACTTCAAGACGCCACTCCGATTTCAAATTTGCGGTTCTATTCATCGATATCGATGGATTCAAGGTCTTCAATGACAGCTTAGGCCACGTGATTGGGGACAAGCTGCTTATACAGATCGCTCACCGCTTAACCACATGTCTGCGCGGTGCCGATACGATCTCCCGGCCTCATGGCACGGACTCCGAGTTTATTTTCAGTGAGAACACACTGGCACGGCCAGGGGGAGACGAATTCGCGGTTCTTGCCGAAGACCTGCGCAACACGAGCGACGCAATTCGTATCGCAGAGCGTATTCAGGAACGCCTTGCTCTTTCCTTCGAAGTAGACGGCCACGCCATTGTCATCTCAGCCAGTATCGGAGTCGCATTCAATAGCAACGCCGGCGCCGAAGCTGAGGACGTGCTGCGCGATGCTGAGATTGCCATGTATCGAGCGAAGCACACAGGCAAAGCCCATTGCGAGGTATTTGATACTGCCATGCACGCGGGCGCGCTCAAGCGTCTGCAGCTCGAGACTGAACTGCGCCTGGCCGTCCAGCAGAAGGAATTCCGAGTGTATTACCAGCCCATCGTCTCGCTCCAAAGCGGACGGTTCGTAGGATTCGAGGCGCTCTCCCGGTGGCACAATCCTCGCGGCCTGGTCATGCCGAATGACTTCATCCCGATCGCTGACGAAACTGGCATTATCCTTACTATCAATCGTGAATTGCTCGCCGAAGGATGCACGCAACTACGGATTTGGCATGAGTTGTTCCCTTCCGATCCTCCGCTCTCCCTCAGCGTCAATGTCAGCCCCAAGCAATTCGCACAGCCTGATCTTGCGGCACAAATTGGCCAGATTCTCCGCGACACGGGAATGGATCCTCGCTACGTGGATTTAGAGATTACGGAAACCATTGCGATGGCTGACGCTCAAAAATCTGCCGATATGCTTACGGAATTGAAGGGTCTCGGGGTTGGCATCGACATCGACGATTTCGGAACTGGGTATTCTTCTCTCAGCCGCCTGCAAGGTTTCCCTGTCGACACTTTAAAGATTGACCGTGTCTTCGTGTCAAAAATGGATCACGATGCCGAGACGCTTGAAATCGTTCGAGTGATCATCATGCTCGCCCACAGCCTGGGATTAAAAGTGACCGGTGAAGGGGTGGAGACGCAGTCTCAACTGGATCTCTTGAGGGAGCTTGGGTGTGATCGTGCCCAGGGGTATTTGTTCTCCAAACCGGTCGAACACGAAACAATTTCGAAACTGCTAAGTAAGAATCCCGCTTCGAAATCCTGCGGCCCGGCCGCGGAAATACTGGCGCTATAGGTTAACAGGAGGGACAGTTATGCATGCGCCTCCTCGAAATGTGTCAGCATCAGCACTCCCTTGATGGATTTCTCGCTTTTTCCGCGCGATGCGTATCTCGTAGAGGCTTTTCAGGTTCAGCCTAAATTCAGCCGTCCAAAGAAATGAGCAAGTCACAAACTCGACGGCGCGTCTTCCGCCTTACTTGGACGGCTTCGCAGTTCCAGCCGGTCTCTGACTGATGATTGGTGCCTCGAACGACTGGCCCAACATATCGTTATAGGTAACCGTTTTCTTTCCAACCAGCACGAGCAGGTCACGCCCCGCGGAATATTTCACCGTGTTCATGCCTAACGGGGGCGTGTAAAGGACCAGATAGATCGTATCGCCCACTTTAAGCGAAACCTCATAGCTGACAACGTCAGAGCTAGCCTGCCCGACTGTTTGGTGCATCTTGACGTCGATGATTGTGCCCACCTGATACTTCGAGGCAGACTGGCAAAGGGCAGGAAGTGTCCCCAAACAGATGCAGATCACAAAAATTAGCCTACGCATGTATCACTCCTTATGGTTCGCGACCGATAACTTTAAGATGAAATACTGTTCTCCTTAGGTTTGGGCTCCCGCTAGGCCGCTGGCCTGGGCACCAAAACCTCTTGCTGCAAAGTGAACTCGATCAGGGTCTCGCTCGGAATCTTCACCTGGTCTCCCTTGGTAATTATTTCTGAGCCTGCACCGAGTCCCCCACCGGCACCCGCTCCAATCGCAGCACCTTTGCCGCCGCCGGCAATCGCGCCAATGATAGATCCCACCGCCGCTCCGCCAATCGTTCTCTTCGCCGTGCTCGCACCGCGTGACTTGCCACTTAGTTCGTACTCTCCTGTCACCAGAGGCACTGTGCGCCCATTCACCACAATCCCGGTTAACTCCAGCTGGAGTTCCGATCTGCCAGTAAATGTTCCCGATGTCTTCGATTCCGCCAGACGTCCGTAGACGTCAGCACCTTTGTCGATTACAACGTTGCCGTCGACGCTCAGAGGTTCTGCCAAAGAAGCCTGGAAGCGATCGCCTGCCTGATTCTTAGTGGAATCGATGCCATCGATCATGCGCACAGAGATGCGGGTCCCGGACGGGATGGCGACATTCGCCAGCGGCTGCAGGGCATAATCAGCCGCCGCTCTGTCGCCCATTGGAATCGATATTCCACCCGACGCTTCACTTGCATTCATCTCGGAATCAAACTTGAGCGAAGAAATGTCGGCAAGGTCGTACTTTTGCAGAGATGAGCCGACCTTAAAGGTAATCTCACTCTCCGTTCCAGCAATGAACTTCCCATTGATCCGGCTGCCATTTTTCAGTTCCAAGGAATCGGCCCGCGCTATCAACGCTGCGAGGCCGATGGCAATGCCCAGACTGCATATCCGACCTAGTTTCATCGCGATTCTCCGACCCGCACATCAGTTCTGCAAACGTCGTGCCAAACTTGCGACAGAAGAACCAAGAACTTGTTGATCGGCTGGCAAGCCGTTGTAGAGCCGCGGGTCATGTGTACGCCTCGCCACCGCGAGACCTGAATGCTATCCAATTGAGCTCGTACATCCGGGGATTGCAGGCACTATGGAATGCGTCCTCCACGCGGAGCGGTGCTCTCTAACAGAGCGCACGCAAGTACGGCGATATGCGGATCTTCCGAGTGCAGCGCGCGAACCAATTCTCGACACCGCATCTACCAAACCGAACTGGGTCCACATCACACCGCACAAAAATACGTAATCTGTTTTCATCGATATCTCTCCCTGTGGCCTCTTTTTATCAGGGCGTAGCACAGTGACGGGTGCTCGGCCAAGCGATTGCTCATGAGATCGCTGTCTCTAAAAGATTCGAAGATGTGCCCACAGCGGGTTCCCCGTCCGATACAGAACCTTGTTTCGTTCGCTCTTCAGCAACTGAACGCCAGATGATGCCGAACGACGCCATCATCGGTACTGCGAGGTAGATGCCGACGATTCCTCCGATTTCGGCCCCAACCAGCACTGCGAAAATTGCAGCCAGCGGGTGAATCTTCAAATGGCTTCCCATGATCCTCGGCGTGGCAAAATAGTCCTGAATCACTCTCCAAAGGCCCAACAATGCCGCCATCCAGACCCAGTGAGAGTGATTCAAAATGCCGACGCCAACAACCACAGCGAATGTGCTTGTCCAGCCGACAACTGGAATAAACTCCAGCAATCCACCTAAGATCCCCAACCCGACGGCATGGGGGAAACGCAGGACGAGCATAGCTGCTGAATAGAACAGGAAAGAGAGCACGCACAGCAACAGCTGCGCCCGAATGTATCGGGTCAGCATGAGGTGCAGTTGGCCAACTAGTGCATGAATCTTCGGGCGCCGATCGGCATGAAAGAGCAGCCGAATGAGAACATCCACGATGCGATGACCGTCGCGCAGGAAAAAGATGGCCAGGATGGGAATCAATAGCAGGCAAGCGACAATTTGCGCAGCGTTGGAAAGATAGCGATCGACCGCTGGTACAAGGCTCTGAATATCTTCCTTGTGGCGTGCAAGGAAAGCCCTGAAACGAAGTTCCTGCGCCTCGGTCCAACCATATTTTCCTCGCAGATCGCTTGCGATATCGCCGGTGGACAGACTATTGAGCAAAGCAGGTGCTTCGTCCAGCACCCTTGCCGTATTTCTCGCCAGGCTTGGGGCAAACGTGTAACCCGCGAGCGCAATCAGCAACACAAACGCGAGGTACACCTCGACGACCGCAGGCCCTCGGAGATTTTTGAAAAACAACGAATGGCGCTGTAGAAACTTCACTACGGGATCGATGAGGTATGCGAAGAATATGGCAAGAACAAAGATCAGGATGACTCGCCGAGCGCAATAGAGGGCAACGCCGACCGCCGTCAGCAAAGCAGTCGTCAGCAGAATGTCGACGGTACGCCGCTCGGGGAATGCCATGATGAATGATCCGTAGCCTACCGGCCCAGTTCGCTCGGTCTTCTTGAGGGGACTTGCTCAGTCGAGCTCGCAGGGTTGGTGCTTGCAATCGCATTGAATTTCTGTCTCCTGCACGCGATCGGCTTGGGAGCAATACACGCTGCAGTACGTCTCCGTAGCTACGACTGTGCATCGGCAGGCCGAATAGGCGCACTTTCGTTGACCTTGAACATTCATCTTTTCACCTCGCGTCGTTTCATAGACTTCCGAAGAGACGTATGCACGACAAAGGCCACATCCGCCTCCGACGGAAAGCCGATAGAAGACAGGCGCAGCTTCGCTCAGTTTCAGAAATCTCTCAGCCCCCAACGCCGCCAATCCAAATCAAGAATGTGCGTAGGCATCGCGCGGATGATTCACTTCATTCCGCCAAATGTCGCGGAAGCGGCCAACTTCTATCAAGCAAAGGCCTGATTCAAGGCCGCTTCAAGATTCTGGCAGCTGATCCGACGCGTACCAAAACTCTCGGCGCGCCTGGTCCCACGTTGAGAAGCTCTAGGCCCGGTATGCTGGCCGCCCAGCAGACCATCGAAAGCGAAGTAGCGGGGAGTTCTCGAGGTAGATCTTCCCATCGTTGGATGGTGCACTGTCACTCCGCATTGACGCGTCAACCTTCGACACAAAATACGGCAATGGCGCGCTGACAATTCAAGCGGTTACGCACCTTGAGTTTGGCACCTCCGTTGCCCTTCCGGTCCAACGTAGGAGAGAAACTATGTTCGGACGTGCCGAGTTCGGTCTCACCGCCATTGTGGCGCTGGCACTCTCCATGCCTTTGCTGGGCCAAAACAGTCAGACGACAGCGCCTGAGACAGGGACAATTGTGGGTACCGTCGAAAACGTAAACGGCGAAACGGTCGCAAACGCAACAGTTGCTCTCAAGGCAGCCGATGGTAACGCCACTCGTACGATCGTCACATCCGAAAACGGATTGTTCCAGTTTCAGGATGTTAAACCAGGCATTGCTTATCAGCTCAGCGTCAGCGCCAAGGATTTCGCAGGTTGGACATCGCTCCCGATCACGCTGGATCCAGAGCAGTTCAAAATTGTGACTGGCATCCAACTTCGAATTCAGGCTCAGCACACGAATGTCGACGTCCACTACGATCCTCTGGAGGTCGCGACCGAGCAGTTCAGAGCCGAGGAACAGCAGCGGGTTTTTGGAATCATTCCGAACTTCTATGTTTCTTACGAGAAGGATCCTGCACCACTCACCGCGAAGATGAAATTCGCCCTCGCTCTCAAGGTTTCCACAGATCCAGTAACTGCTGCAGGAATCTTCGTTGTGGCTGGAGCGAAGCAGGCCGGGGATACTCCGAAGTACGGCCAAGGATGGGGAGCGTATGGAAAGCGGTTTGGCGCCGTTGCTACGGACGGTTTCTCTGACATCATGATTGGCGGCGCTATATTGCCATCGCTATTGCACCAGGACCCGCGCTACTTCTATCAGGGAACCGGCACCACCGGCTCACGAATCCGCCATGCGATGCTCAGCCCGTTTGTTGCGAGAGGTGACAACGGAAGGGGGCAGCCGAATTATTCCAGCATGGGCGGCATTTTGGCGTCCTCTGCCCTCGCCAACCTGTATTACCCCAGATCCGATGGTGGCGCCGGCCTAGTGTTCGGCAATTTTGCGATCGGCACGGCTGAACGGATCGGTGCAAGCCTGGTCCAGGAGTTCCTCTTGGGCAAATTCACCCGAAGGGGCGGCCATATGAAATAAAAATATCGGTTACGAGAATTTCTCCATCCCGAGCACTCTAAACAAAACCTTGTGCTCACTGCCCTCCGTTGGACGCCACTTCGAATCCCGTCCACTCCTGCCACATGCCGGCCCGGGCTTTACAGCCCGGGCTCCCGCCTGTTTCGGCGTCGCACCAGTTGGAGCCGAAAATCAGGTGTCGTACGACCTCAACAATGGAATTTCATCGACACCGCGAACGTGTACACGAATGGCAGCAGAGTCCTTCTGGGCTGGTAGAACGCCTGCTATCGAGCGGGAGACTGCGGGATCGGGTCCCCTCGCTGCCCCCAGCGTGTCATGCCCTCGTTCCTCTTCTTGGGTTCGACGGAGAACCACTACAGCCTCGTCAATCAGAACCCTTAGCAGCCAACTGCGAAATGCGCCTTCGTATTCAAACCGCGCCGGCGTACCAGACGCTTTGAGCCGGCAACGTTCGATGACATCCTCCGTTCGTTCCGCACGGCCGAGGACACAACATGCAATGAAGTGAAGCAATCCATAGCAGCGTAAAAATCGAAACTGGAATAGTCCTTCTCCCTTTGCTGATTGCTCATACTTTGGACTCCGGTACCGATTCTGAATAAACGGAGGATGGATACTCTTTTCCAGACGCGCAGGGTCTTATCCACCCATCCTTCCCGACGATTTCATCGTGCGACCATTCGGATCCGGAAAACGCGGGAGACCCACTGGTTCCCCTCCTGCCAGCAATGCAACGAGGAATGGATGTGGGTCTGCCGCGGGCTGCCTTCTACGACATTACTCATCGGGTAACGAATCGCTCGTCTAATTGCCCGAACGTTCTTTTTCCGCCGCGAGTTGGATTGGAGCGGCCTTCGTCGGACCGTTTCGATCAACAAGCTGATCGAAGTCATCGGCATTGAACGGGTAGGCGCGGGCCGACTCTTGTCCTGTCGAACTCAACGTCAGATCGACGCGACGGTTGTACGCCAGCACGATGTTGCCTAATTTCTTGACGACTTTATCCCGAGCGTCGGTGGCAAGATCACTGCTTTGATCGAGTAGCTGTTTCACTTGCTCGGCCGTCAGGTTGTCCTTCGTGCCCAACGCCTGTATGTCAATGTTTGATTCTGGAATTCCCTGCTCCACTAGGAACCGTTTGACCAGTTCGGCGCGCCGTTCGGAGAGGCGCATGTTGTAGCTCTCCGGGCCGCGGCGATCGGCGTGACCGGCAAGGGTCAACTGGGCGTCGGACTTGAAAGCCAGATACTTTTTGAACTCTTCGGCAATGCTCTTGAGTTCGTCCTGTTCGCTCTGCAGCAGACCCGCTTCGGATTTGGTAGTTCTTGGCCGATCGGTTGCGAAGTAAACGCTCCGCATGATGAGAGCGCCTGGTTCGATCGTTCCCACGATGTGCAGTGCGACGGTTCGAGTCTGGACACCGCCACAATCGTTTGTTGCGTTCAGCGTATAAGTAACGGTCTCGTCGACTGCTCCGGGGTCGCTCTTTTGCGGCGCAATCGTCAATGCGCGGCTGCCGCTCGGGTCGACATTGCCCACTCCATCAATGGAGATATTCGACGCGTTCCTGGCGGTCCAGTTCAGCGCCGCAGCATCGTCTTCCACGACTTTATCCCCGACGCGCTTATAGTGGACTTCCCCCGTCGAGAGGGACAGATCCGCGTCGATCGCACTGTTTACATTGACGGTGACATTGGATGTTGCCGTGCCACCGGGTCCCGTCGCCGTCAGCTTGTACGTCGTTGCCTGCTTCGGCTGAACCGTTTGTTCGCCTGAGGGTTCAACCGTCCCGACAGGACTTATTTCAACCTGCGGAGCATCGGAGGAGGTCCACTTCAGTTGCGTTGTGTCGCCGCAATTGAGTTGGGCATTGCCGGCGGCTAGTTCGGCGGAGGGCTTGGCGACAGCAACGGTCGCGCTGGCGACGCCCGCCGTAAACCGAGGGACGGTGGCCAATTTTTCTCCACGATGCCATGGCTCAGTCTTATTGACGCCCTTCGGTACTTCCACGATGACGCGCTCATTTGCGCTCACAGTTACCTGATTTGACCAGACATCCGTGTTTCCACTCCGTATTGTGACCTGGTAGGTGCCGGGTGGGACTACGAGTTCCTGCTTCCACCACAAGAAATCGGTGTTGAACTCATCTCCATGGCCAACGAAGAAGTCTGGAGTTTTTCCATTAATGAGGACGGCATCCCGGTCCGCTCCTTTAACGGAGATTGCACCGAAAGGCCCGGCTACTTTCTCGCCGGCCTTTTCCAGGGTGACATTGAGGTCTGTCGTTTTTCCGGCAGCAATTGTGACCGTTTGAGTGATCGGTTTGTACCCGTAATTGACTAATTCAATTTTATGGTCGCCTGCACCCAGATTCAGTGTCGGACGTTTACTTGCCTCGCTGATAGCCTTGTCGTCCACGAATACGTACGCTTGTTTGGGACTGACCTTGAGACGCAGCTTGCCATCCTGTGCCTGGGCTGATAGCCCTTGAGCAAAGAGCGCAACAGACGTAACTAAGATAAAGTGGGGCTGGAACAATTTAGATTTCACGTTATTTCCCTTTCGAAACATTTCCAAAAACTCCAACGCTAAGACCGATAAATTCGAAGCCGCGCCGGGTTCGGCCCTTCATAGCTCAGAGCGCTGCCAGCGCCGGCCCCGTACAGATAGCCGAATAAGACATAAGCAAATACACTGCCAAAAATCGCTGGTTGGCAACTGGGGCGTCACCCCATTGAAACCGCGGCTGTTAGATAGTTTTTGGCCTCACAAACCTCAAACTCGCTGCCAGAGTTGAGTCGGAAGATGTTGACGTGTCAAGTTGATGTCACGCACGGCTCGCAGAACAGGTGGGTGTTGTGAGGGATGTTCTGGACGCTGATCCGGACTGGAGGCAGTAGTGGAAACATTGTTTAAGGGTTAGCCAACGCAGTTTGCAGCAGGGTCTATTCCGATCGGTCTCTCTCGGATAAGACCCCTTTTAGATACGAAGTGAGCACCTTTCGAAATTCTGCTGCAACGAGATCTCGAGATTTCGCCTCTGTCTCCCGCCAAAGCATCGTCATGCTTTTTACGATCTGAACCGCAACGTTCGCGGCGAGCAATGCCCGTTCTGGAGAAAGGAACGGGTTCTTGCTTCGAAATGCGTCGGCAATTGTCGAACGCAGAGCTTTCCTGGCGGACTGTGCACGATGAAAGGAAATTGGTGCAGCAGCCAGGTTCAGCCAAGCCGGTCGATCCCGCACAAAATTCATGATGCAGTCGATGAACGACTCAGCAAAGCGACCAGCCGAGAGGTTGTTCGACTCCACTATGAGCGTCTTGACCCTCGACTGCAAATCTTCAGCGTACTGCTGGCGCAGCGTGGCAGCGACGGATTCTTTATCGGGGAAATAATTGTACAGCGCTCCAATCGACGAATCGCTGCGATCGGCGATCGCCTGCATCGTGGTGGCTTCATATCCGACCGCCGCAAATAGTTCACCGGCGGCCTGAAGAAAGCCGGCCAACCTGCGCGTCGAGCGATCCTGTTGAGGAGCCACGCGGATGGGGCTTGACGAAATCGAGGGCATCCTCATATTCTATCAATAGAAAGTCGAGGATACCCTCGACTTTGTGGAGGAACCATGTCAGGAACCATGTCTCAGCTTGTAATCGATCCTCGTAAAACCGCGCTGGTTGCCATCGATCTGCAGAACGCCGTTGTGCGGATGGACCCAGCCCCGTATGCCGCCGCGGACGTGGTGTCGAATAACCGGCGGATCGCCGATGTCTTGCGGGCTACGGGAGGGCTGGTCGTGTGGGTGCGGGTTGATATCAATCAAGCCATCAGGCTACCGGTTGACGTTCCGATGGCGTTTGAGGGCAAGCAGCTGCCCAGTGAATTGATGGAAATTGCGCCGTCGGCCGGGTTTCAAGATGGGGATCTTCTGATCACGAAATGTCACTGGGGCGCGTTCGCCGGAACGCCGCTTGAGCAGCAACTGAGGGCTCGCGACATCGACACCATCATCCTTACTGGAATCTCGACCAACGCGGGAGTCGAATCGACACTGCGGCAGGGTTCCGGCTTGGGCTTCGCTTTCGTTGTCGCCGAAGACGCCTGCTCCGGCCGGGATGCCGACGAGCATCGGTTTGCGTTTCAACACATCTTCCCGCGCCTTGCAAGAGTGCGGTCGGTCGATGAGGTTTTGAAAGCGCTTGCCTGAAGATGCTGACAATTTCGACCGCCTCAATCCAGGAGTGTGGAAGACAGTCTCAGTCGCGGTGCTGGGCTCGTTCCTTGCGCAACTGGATGCCACCGTTGTTAACGTTTCACTTGGGAGCCTCGCTGTAGAGCTGCACAGCAGCCTGCAAGCGATCCAATGGGTTACCAGCGGATATTTGCTGGCGCTCGCTCTGACGCTTCCGCTCAACGGCTGGCTGGTGGAGCGCATTGGAACCAAGAGGCTCTACCTCATTTGCTTTTCCGGGTTCACGCTGTCCTCCGTGCTGTGCGCCTTGAGCTGGTCGGCTGACTCCCTGATCGGGTTCCGCGTTCTGCAGGGCATCAGTGGAGGGCTCATGGCTCCGTTGACGCAGCTCATGATTGCGCGCGCCGCGGGAAAACACATGGTGCGCGTGATGGGCTATGTGGCAGTGCCTGTGCTGCTAGGACCCATCGTGGGCCCAGTTGTCGCGGGCGCGATTCTGCAGCATGCGTCTTGGCGTTGGCTTTTCCTTATCAACCTGCCAATCGGTGTGCTGGCGATTGTACTCGCCTCCTTGTTTCTTCCTGCGGATGACAACGGAACACGATCTCAAAGAAGTTTCGACCTGGCCGGATTTCTGACTCTCTCGCCCAGCCTCGTGCTCTTTCTGTACGGCTCGGACCATCTGAGCGAGCGCGAAGGCCTAGTCATGCTCGTGTTATCGGTTGTTCTGCTTGCGACTTTCTTCCGCAAGGCACTGAAAGACGGCCCGAGAGCGCTGATTGACCTTCAGATTTTCCGCAGTGACGTCTTCTCTGCATCGGCTTTGACGCAGTTCACGGTTAACGGTTTGTCATTCGCGGGGCAGATGCTGATTCCCATATATTTGATTCTCGACGTAGGCAAGTCGCCGAGTGTTACCGGTTGGCTAATGGCGCCAATGGGATTGGGAATGGTGTGTACCTATCCATGGGTGGCAAGACTAACTCAGTGGTTCGGCATTCGGGGAACATCTCTTAGAGGTGCGCTGATCGCGTTTCTGGGCACACTGCCTTTTCTCTATTTGAGTTCCAAACACTTCAGTCTGGGCATCCTGGCAGTTACGCTTTTTGTCAGGGGCATGGGGATGAGTGCCGTCGGGATTCCATCCATTTCCGCAGCCTATGCGTCAGTACGGAAAGAAGAGTTGCCGATGGCGACGACATCGCTGAACATCGTGCAGCGCCTTGGCGGGCCGACACTGACGACGGTTTGTGCGACGTTCCTGGGCTGGCGCCTGGCCGTTGTTCACTCAGAGGGCATGTCTAGCGCCTTCACGATGAGTTTTGTTCTGCTTTGCATTTTTCATTCGGTGCTGATTCTGGCCGCGCGCAGGTTACCGGTTTCGTTGGAGTCCGTGGAGTATCCGCAGGTGACAACCGATGCCGCTCACATCGAATTGATTGACTGAATTGCCGGTGCAGGCTGTTTCCGTAACGCCTGCCGCGGGCCTGACTCGTCCCCTTGCGATTTGCCTTTCCTACGTCCTCAGTTAGAGAATCGCCTTTAGGCGAGATTCTGGCAGGTGCACTAACGCCGAGACTAAAGACGAAACGGACCGAACAGAGTGAATTCGTTGAAAAACACCCTTGTAGTCATTTACGCACATATTGGCCGATTGCGGGTGCGAAACGAAAGATTTCACACTTCATTTCGCCGCATTTCTGACAGGGGCGCGGAACAATGAGCACGCAAGACGTCGCAACCGTATTCATCGTCGACGATGATACTGATTTCCGTGAGTCTCTTCAGGAGTTGCTGGAATCTGTCGGCCTGTACTCTCAGGCTTTTGGAACGGCACAAGAGTTCCTATCGACCCAGCGAAGTGACGCTCCCAGTTGCATAATTCTGGACGTCAGACTTCCAGGTATCAGCGGCTTGGATCTTCAACACGAACTAAAAAAAGGGAAAATAACCATTCCAATCATCTTTCTCACGGCGCATGCAGACGTTCCGATGTCGGTAAAGGCCATGAAGTCTGGGGCGGTTGAGTTCCTGACCAAGCCATTCAGGCAGCAGGATCTGCTCGATGCGGTTCAGCGATCCCTGACTCGAGCCCGCATGCTGCGCGAGAAAGAACGTGAGTTCGCCGAACTGCGAAATCGTTACGAAAAGCTCAGCGTTCGCGAACGCGAGGTGATGAACCTGGTCGTTTCCGGAATGCTAAACAAGCAGGTCGCAGCGGAACTCGGCGCCAGCGAAGCGACCGTCAAAATGCATCGCAGCCAGGTCATGAAAAAGCTGCAGGCCAAATCCTTGCCTGATCTCGTTAGAATGGCGGACAAGCTCAAGTTCCGGTGACGAGCTAAGTCTCCGCTGGATGGACGGCCAGCCTACCCGTAGTCCAAGCCTTACATCCTAAAGTCTATGTTTTCTAGCCTAAAGTTTGATTGCTCTGTGTAAGCCAGTCACGTTAACCTCGCGACATGCTGGTTGGCCGACAATCCAAATTGATCGCGATCGTCGATGACGACGAGTCGATGCAGGATTCACTGCACGACTTAATGGAAGCTGCTGGGTTTGTCGCACGCTGCTTTGGATCAGCGGAAGAATTCCTCGACTCGGATGCTCATCGTCAAGCCTCTTGTCTGATCGTTGACATCCGTATGCCGAAAATGTCCGGTCTCGAGTTGCAGGCAAAACTGAAGGATGAGGAATGCAACACTCCTATCATATTTATTACTGCGCATGGGGATGCCAGAATGCGCATTCGAGCAATGAGAGATGGCGCGGTCGAATTTCTTGCGAAGCCATTTGATCACCAAGTATTGCTCAAGAGGGTCCGAGCTGCACTCGATCTG
>Ga0307474_10000674_pt1 | contig 24335 bp, 24 predicted proteins | sample atmos_gasesECM1C_2_FD_203312 | JGI IMG/M metagenome (GOLD analysis project Ga0307474, IMG submission 203312) | Hardwood forest soil microbial communities from Morgan-Monroe State Forest, Indiana, United States - atmos_gasesECM1C_05 | ecosystem: Environmental > Terrestrial > Soil > Temperate... | reverse complement strand
AGAAATCGGCCATGACCTGTGGCATTTGCGGCGATTCCATCAGGCGCTGCGTCAGGAGGATGCCGGTCAGCCCTTCCTTCGGGTCGGAATACCATGACGTGCCATAGCCGCCCTCCCAGCCGAAGCGCCCGGCAACGTGATAGAGATGGTCGCGACGGGTGAACACGCTCAGGCCAAAACCCCAGCCGCGATTGTCATTGAAGAACAGCTCGGAGCCGGTCTTTTGCGCAGGCAACAGCTGGTCGGTCGTCATCAATTCCACCGAGGGCCGCGACAGGATACGCTCATTGCCGAGCCTGCCGCCATTGAGCAGCATCTGCGCAAAGGCGTTGAAATCGTCCACGGTCGAGACGAGGCCGGCGCTGGCATTCTCGAACACCGGCGGCGATGAAAATTTGCCGGTGACGGGATGGTCGAAGACCTTGAGTTCGTGTGTCTCGCGGTCGCGGACATAGGCAGTGGCGAAGCGATGCTGCTTGTCTGGCGGGGCAAAGAACGCCGTATCCCTCATGCCGAGCGGCTCGAAGATGCGCGTCGCGAGGAACGCACTCAAGCTCACGCCGGAGACGCGCGAAATCAAGACGCCGAGAATTTCCGAGCCGGCATTGTAGAGCCAGCGCTCGCCGGGCTGATAGACCAGCGGCAGCTCGCCATAGCGGCGCATCAATTCATCCGGCGGCAGCGCGGGGAACACCGGTCCCGGCGCGAGACCTTTGGCCGCGATCGCCTTCTGAATTGGATAGCGATCGGGAAAGACCGGGATCATGCCATAGCCGAGACGGAAGGTGAGGATGTCGCGCAGCGTGATGGCACGGTTCGCCGACACCGTATCATCGATCGCGGATTCGAGGCTGCGCAGCACACGCCGGTTGGCGAGCTCGGGGAGGACATCGTCGACGGGATCGTCGAGGCGCAATCTGCATTCCTCGACCAGGATCATCGCGGCCACCGCCGCGACCGGTTTTGTCATCGAGGCGATACGAAAGATCGTATCGCGCGTCACGGCAGCTCCGCCGATCGCCATGCGGCCGATCGCATCCGCATGGATCTCGCCATGGCGGCTCACCAGGGCCACCAGCCCCGGCACGCCGCCACTTTCGACATGGCGCGCCAGGGTGTCGTGCATCCGCCTCAAGCGGCCCGCCGACAAGACGCCGGCGCCAATCATTCCCTGCATGTCCAAAATCCTTCGAGTTCGACCCCTGACAAGACGAACGAGGTTTTGCGATATCGACAGCGTCCACGAAATTATTTCCGAGGTAATGGCGTCGGTTCCGTTTCCTTCGGAACCATGTGCAAACAGGGCTCGGCCTCGTTCAGGCTCAAGACGATCCGCAGCCCCCGCCGCAGACATTACCGTATGAATTGTATGATTATTGTGGTGACCGGATGCGGCAGCGTGGGCCCCACCGTCGTGTCATCTCGGTCGCGCCTTCGGGCATGGCCGCGAAGACTGCAGCGGCCAGGATGGCGTGGATATGCAACTCCGTTGCGCCGGAATTACGGAAGCTGTGGCGCCTACCCGCCGGCACGATCGCCGATTGGCCGGCATTGACAGAAAGGCACTGATCCTCAATCCAGATCTCGGCTTCGCCAGCGAGCACTGTCAAAACCTCTTCCACCTCATGGGAATGGGTGGGCGCGCCAGCCCCTGGAGCAATCCATTGCTCGAACACGCACAGCTGCGCGGCACCGTTTTCGGCCGAAACCAGCATCCGGGTCGCAACACCCTCGCGCCAATGTTCCAGAGACCTTGCGGCGGGATCGATCAGCGTCATCGCGAAAAAACCTTTTGTCGGACGACAGGCGCCCATAAAAGCTGACAATATTGTTAGCATGTCCGGACCTTGGCTTGGCTTCGTTTCGGAGAGCTCTGGGATGATGACTTGAATGACCCCCTCCCCACAGAAAGTGGCCCTGGTCACCGGAGCCGCGCGCGGCATTGGACTTGCGACGGCCAAGCGCTTTCTCGCCGAAGGCTGGCGCGTGGCGCTGTTGGATATCGAAGGCGAGCTGCTCAAGAACGTCGTGGCGAGCCTCGCGAATGCGGACGATACGCTGGCGCTGCATTGCGACGTCTCCGATGCCACACAGGTGGTACGCGCCTTTGACCAGGTCGCTCGGCGCTTCGAACGGCTCGATGCGCTCGTCAATAATGCGGGTGTCGCCGTGTTCACGCCGCTTTTGGAAACCTCCGATGCCGACTGGAACCGGATTCTGGCAGTCAACCTGTCGGGTCCGTTCATTTGCACCAAGGCGGCCGTTCCGCTGTTGCGCGAGGCCGGACATAGCGCCGTCGTCAACATCACCTCGATCTCGGCGGTGCGCGCCTCGACGCTGCGTTCGGCCTACGGCACCAGCAAAGCGGGTCTTGCCCATCTGACCAAGCAGCTCGCGGTGGAACTGGCTTCGCTCGGCATCCGCGTCAATGGCGTAGCGCCGGGCCCGGTCGACACCGCAATGGCCAAGGCGGTGCACACGCCGGAAATCCGCGCCGACTATCATGATGCGATTCCGCTCAACCGCTACGGGCTTGAAGAAGAGCTGGCCGAGGCCATTTTCTTTCTTGGCAGCGATCGCTCCAGCTACATCACCGGTCAGATTCTCGCGGTCGACGGCGGCTTCGATGCCGCGGGCATCGGACTGCCGACGCTGCGCGGCCAACGCAGGAATGGGTAACGTGACAACAAACGGGTGAAGCGCATGAGGACATTGCAGAGCCTGGTTGCGATCGTCATTGCGGCGCTTGCGCTGTCGTCGATGCCCGCACGCGCCGAAGTCCGCATCATCGCAAGCCCGGGCGGACAGGTCGGGCCGTTTCTCGACCTGTTCGAGCAGGTGCGCGAGTCAGGCGAACGCGTCGTCATCGATGGTCCGTGCATGTCTGCCTGCACACTGGTGCTGAGCATTGTGCCGAACGAGCGCATCTGCGTCACCCGCCGCGCCGTGCTCGGCTTCCATGCCGCACGCTCGGTCGACCGGCGTGGCCGCCTTTATGCCGAGCCGGAAGCATCGGAAACCGTGCTGCACGCCTACCCGGCCCCAGTGCAGGACTGGATCAACCGCCGCGGCGGCCTGACGTCACGGCTACTGCTGCTGCGCGGCCGCGAGCTCGCCGCGATGTATCGGCCGTGCAGGTAGCTCTTCTCCCTCGCCCCGTTTGCGGCGGCAAGCGGGGAAGGTAAGAGTCAGTGCTCCATCGGCGACAGCACCATCCAGGGGATGCCGAACTGGTCGACGCCCATGCCGAAACCCTTGGCGAAGAAGGTTTTGGCCCAGGGCATGCCAACGGAGCCCCCTTTGCAGAGCGCGTTGAACTTGCGCTCGGCTTCGGTGGGATCGTTCACCGTCAGCGACAGCGAAAAACCCTGCGGCTTGTGAAAACGCTGCGGCGGGGCGTCTGAACCCATGACGGTCGCGCCACCGATCGAGATCCGCGCATGCATGATCTTGTCCTTGCTTTCCGGCGCAGACGGCATGTCCGGCGGCGCATCGGCGTAGCGCAACATCATCTCGATCTTGGCGCCGAGCTCCTTCTCGTAGAACTTGAACGCCGCTTCGCAATTGCCGTCATAATAGACATAGGGATCGACTGACATTCGCGTGCTCCTCGGTCTCGTTTTTTGGGTCGCGTTTTGGGTCTCGATTTTTGCGCGTCACGCTTCGGCGAGCTTCTTCAAATTGGCGAGCCCGGCCTCGAAATCGTTGCCCACCATCTTCTCCATGTTGAAGAACACATGCATCAGCTTGTGCATGAAGGCGAGCGGGCCGCGCATCTCCCAGTTCACCTCTGTCGCACCGCCGTGCGGCAGCATTGTGAACTCGGCGGTGTTGTGCGCCTCGAAGGGTCTGAAGAAATCGAGCTTGATCACGACCTTCGATGGCGTCGTGGCCTCGACAATCTCCATCTGTCCCGAGCCGACATTGTTGTTGCCATCCCAGGCATAGATCGCGCCCTTACCCTTCTCGGAACCGGAGAACGTGCGCTTCATCTCGGGGTCCTTGTGCTCCCAGGGCGACCAGCCGTCCCACTGGTGAAAATCGGTGATCAGGGAAAAGAGCCGTTCCGGCGGCGCGGCGATGGTCGCCGCGCGGCGGATGCTGAATGTGTCCGGCTTGGTCGCGGCGAGGATCAGGACGGCCGCGATGGCAATCGCGAGCACAAGCGCAACGACGACAATGACTTCAAGCATGACAGGCTCCGCTTTCCACGTTTGGAACTGTTCGATGATCAATGTTGAAATGGCAGCAGCTGTCGCAGCTTCGCTTCGCGTAACCACAAGCCGCCCCACACCATCACGCCGAGATAAAACCCGAACGGGACGTGGGTGAACAAGGGGCTGCCGATCCGCACATGGGAGGCGATCGCGCCGCCGAGATAGCCGGTTAAGAGGATCGCGCCGACAAAGGACGTGGGCGGCACGGCGTAAAGCAGCGTACAGGCCACCGTGATCGCCGCCAATGATCGCGCCAGCGTTTCGCTCGAACCATAGCCAATCCTGTCCATCGTTTCCGTGACGACGGAAAGCGGCACGAGCTTGATCGCGCCGTCGAACAGCAGGAACAGGATGGCAAGGCCCGAGAGAACGCGGCCGAGCCAGAGCGCGGCCACCGACACCTTAAGGTCTTGGACCTCGAGGTCTTGCGGTTGTTGCAGCACTTGGATCGGCATGGCTCGCTCCATTGGCGAAGGTTCGAGCAATAGACGAATGGGGGTGAGCCGAGTCGACAGCCTACGCGAAGATTTTTTCCGCTCGTCATGGCCGGAGCACATCGTCACTCTCCGTCATTCCGGGGCGATGCGTCAGCATCGAACCCGGAATCTCGAGAGTCCGGGTTCGCCTCTTCGAGGCGCCCCGGAATGACGGCGGAGAGATTGGAGAGAGACTAGTTTCCCGCCGTCTTACCTGGCGGCTTACTGTCGCGCATCAGGCGGTCGAGATGCATGCGGATATGGGCGGCTTCCGCCGAGGTGTTGGCAAGCGCAATGGCGCGGTCGAAGGCGACGCGGGCCTCGTCGTTGCGGCCGAGCTGCATCAGGAAGGCGCCGCGCACGCCGAAGAAATGGAAATAGTTGGCAAGCTTCGGCGCGAGCGGCTCGATCATGTCAAGCGCCGCCTGCGCTCCCTTCACCTTCGAAACCGCAACCGCGCGGTTGAGTGTGACCACGGGCGAGGGCTGCATCAATTCCAGCGCGCCATAGAGCAAGTCGATCTGCTGCCAGTCGGTGTCCTCAGGCCTTGGCGCACGCGAATGCAACGCGGCGACCGCGGCCTGGATCTGATAGGGCCCGCTGCGGCGATGTCGCATCGCCTTGTCGATCAACGCCAATCCTTCCACGATCAGCTTCTGATTCCACAGCATGCGGTCCTGATCTTCCAGCAGGATCAGCGCGCCTTGCGCGTCGAACCTGGCATCGGCGCGCGCATGCTGCAGCAGGAGCAGCGCGGTCAGTCCCATGATCTCCGGCTCGCTCGGAAACAGCCGCAACAACAGGCGCGCGAGGCGAATTGCCTCTTCCGAGAGCGGCTTCCTGATGTCGGCGGTGTCACCGCTCGCCGAATAGCCTTCGTTGAAGATGAGATAGATCATCGCGGCGACCGCGGCGAGACGCTCGCTGCGCTCGACCGCGCCCGGCGTCTCGAACGGCACGTTGGCATCGGCGACGCGGGCCTTGGCACGGGTGATGCGCTGCTCCATCGCGGCCTCACTGACCAGAAAGGCGCGCGCAATCTGCTTGACCGAAAGCCCCGAGACGATGCGCAGCGCGAGCGCGATCTGCTGCGTCGGGGGTAAATCCGGATGGCAGCAGATGAACATCAGCCGCAGGATGTCGTCACGGTAATGCGAGCCATCGAGCCGCTCGGCAATCTGCTCCTCGGCATCGCCGAGATCGGAGATCGCCTGGTCGTCCTCGGGGAGCGGCTGCTGCTTGCGGCTGCGCCTGACCTCGTCGATCGCTGCATTGCGTCCGACCATGATCAGCCAGGCCGCGGGTTCGCGCGGCGGGCCGTTCTGCGGCCAGCTCTTGAGCGCGCGCAAGGACGCGTTCTGGAACGCCTCCTCCGCGGTGTCGAGGTCGCGGAAATAGCGCAACAAGGCGCCAACCGCCTGGGGACGCGCCGAAGTCAGCGCGGCATCGATCCAAGCGGCATCGGTCTCGCTCACTTCACCGCTCCTCCAGGCACGAACGTGCCGACCGGGCGAATCTCATAGGCGCCGCCGGGATTGGCCGCGCCGAGATCCTTCGCGACATCCAGTGCCTCGTCGAGGTTCTTGCAGTCGATCAGGTAGAAGCCGAGCAGCTGCTCCTTGGTCTCGGCATAGGGGCCGTCGAGCACCAGCGGTGGATTTTCCTTGCGCAAGGTGGTCGCGGCCGTGGTCGGCAACAATCGTGCCACCGGACCGAGTCGGCCCTCTCTGGCGAGCTTCTCCTGCACCGCGGCAAGCTTCTTCATGACGGCTGCGTCCTGCTCCTTGCTCCAGGAGCCGACAAAATCCTCGTCGTGGTAGCACAGGATGGCATAGAGCATGGCAGGACTTCCCTTCTTTCCTCAAAGACGGCCCAGTTTGGCGGCAGCCGACAGCATGGGCAAAATATTTTGCGTGGCCAAGCCAAGCTAAAGCGCTATGCGCTTTAGCTCCTTGATTAAGCATGATCCTCTCGGAAAACCGCTACACACTTTTCCGGATCATGCTCTAATGTCCGGCAGAATCCCCAAACATGAGGCGGAACTGCAATGACAAAAGGCGCGCTCGCGCTGCTGATCCATGGCGGCACGGACAACTGGTCGCCGGAACGCTGGAAGGCCCGCTTCGAAGACGTCTGCCGTGACCGGCGCGTCATCCTGATGCCGGCGACCGGCCTCGCCCCGGCCGAGGTGCATTATGCCGCGGTCTGGAAGCCGGTTCAGGGCGAGCTTGCTGCCTTTTCGAACCTGAAAGTCATCTTCAACCTCGGCGCCGGCGTCGACGCGCTGATGGCCGACAAGTCCTTACCCCGGGTGCCGCTGGTCCGCGTCGCCGTCGACGACCTCACCAACCGGATGATGGAATATGTCGTGCTGCATGTCCTGATGCATCACCGGCAGGAGCTCTACTTGCGGGACTCGCAGGCCGCAAAGCGATGGGCGCCGAAGCATCAGTGGCCGGCCGGTGCGCTCTCGGTCGGCATCATGGGGCTCGGCACGCTCGGCATCCGGGCGGCGGAGGTGCTGAAGAACATTGGCTTTCGCGTCGCAGGCTGGAGCCGCAGCCCGCGACAGGTCGCGGGAGTCGAATGTTTTGCAGGCAGCGGTGATCTCGACGCATTCCTGCGCCGCACCGATATCCTGGTCTGCCTGCTGCCGCTGACACCTGACACGCACGGAAGCCTCAACCGCGAGCTCTTTGCGAAATTGAATCGCACGAGCCCGCTCGGCGCGCCGGTCCTGATCAATGCCGGCCGCGGCGGCCTGCAGAACGAGGCGGATATTCTCGCCTGCCTCGCTGACGGCACGCTTGGCGCCGTCTCGCTCGATGTCTTCACCCAGGAGCCCCTGCCTGCGGACAGTCCGTTCTGGACCCACCCTAAAGTCGTGCTGACGCCGCACAACGCCGCCGACACCGACCCCGACGAAATCTCGAAATATGTTGCGCACCAGATCGCTCGCTTCGAGGCAGGCGAGGCGCTGGAGCACGTGGTCGATCGCGAACGGGGGTATTAGGCGCGGATCGTTTGCTCAAGGCCGCTTCACGCGGCCCCAGTGTCAATCGAGCGGCGGATCACCTGCAGCACGTCAGCGTTCGACAGAAACAAATCGTGGTTGATGATGCCGAAGCCGGCGTCGGACGCGTCGATCACGCGCACCCCGAGCCGCTCGATGGCCGCCTTCTCGGCCGCGCCCACTCGTGTCATCCCGCCTGCAATTTGTGCCGACAGCGCCAGCGCGCGATCGTTCGTCGCCGTGATGACGGTGATCTTGCCGGCGAGCGGACCGATGTCTTTGGTCGCCGATGAGAACACGTCCATGTCGATATCAGGCGCGGCGAACACGATGGCACCGATCTTACCCGTAGCGGTATCGCCATATCGCGCATAGAGTTGCCGCAGACTTTCGAGCGTCAGCATGGTTCCCATGCTATGCGCGACGATGTGGACGCGCCCGGCGCTAGGGGCCGACACAAGGGAAGCGAGCACGCGTTCGAAATCGTCGCGCGACCACATCGCGCTGTCGCGGTCATAGGCATAGTCGAAAAATCCGGCCTTGGACGGCCAGGAGAATATCATTGTGTGACCGCGGAATCTGATTGCATCCGAAAGGTGCGCGGCGTCGAGCACGGCTGTCTGGAATGTCTGTTTGAAGCCGTGCACGTAGATCAGGACATCCGGTCCGCCGCTGCCCTGCGCAAGCAGAGTGCTGACGTCGCCCGACACCGGCTCGACCGTATCAATACGCCAATCGGCAAGTCCGACTGCGGCAAGCGAAAGACGGCCATCATCCGGCGGGACCAGCTTCGCGCGAGCAACTGTCAACGCAGAAGCCCGCTCCGGTCCGAACCAGGGCTTCGCGCGCGCGCCGTTTACCGGCTTGCGTGTGGTTGTGACGAGCAATGTGGGGTCTACCGACAGCGATGATGCATCGTAGCGCGCACCGACCGCATCCATGCCGGTGCAGCCACCGAGCGCGAGCACGCCGGCTAAGGACGAAAGCCCGCCCAACAGCGCGCGGCGAGACACAAGAACGTCGTGTTGCAGCAAATTTGGGACGATCACTGGGAACCTTGAGGAACAGCGCCTGCTATAGGACCCGCCCTGCAACCTCCCTGAATGAGAATGGCGGCGAGAAATGGGCACGCTGCTGTTCCCGCGGCTGACAAAATCGCATGCTGTCACAGATCTGCCGATTGAAACACGTGGCGGGTGCCGGTTGTTATAAGCCTGCGGCGAAACAAACGTGGCCATCTTCACCGGCCGTGGCGCATTCATTCGTATCTGCTGTCACTTAAGGCGCATGGTTTCGAGTTCCGGTCCTGCCGATCATTTGAGCGGTGCTGTCACTGACGCGGTCCCAAAATTGTCGAGAAGGCGAGTATGTCGGTACGAGTATGTCGGTAGTTGCGCGCGGATCGGAGCAAGACCGATTGGACCAACGAACGAGTTCCATCAGCAATGATTTCGAACAGCTTGCGCCCTCGTGGACCGAGCGGTTGCGTTGTCCAAGCTGTGGCGCAAGCGTGACGCTTTGTACCGATCTCGTTCTTTGCCGCAACGAGGCCTGCAGCTATTCCGATCACGGCTTTCCCCGGATCGATGGCCAACCTGTCTTGATCGACTTCGTCGACAGTGTTTTCCCGCGCTCCAATTATCAGCGTGGGAACGGCAGTGCGCTTCCACGCGCGCTCTCGCGTCGAGGGTTGCGATCCCGCCTGCACCTCCTTGTCGACGGGAGCAATCCGATTGCCGCAAGGAACTGCGAGCTCTTCCTCTCCATCCTCAAGGAGCAAAAGCGGAATCCGTCCATTCTGGTCATCGGGGGCGGGGCGATCGGATTGGGAGCAGACAAGCTCTACTCCGATCCCGACATCAGCCTGGTCGGGACCGACGTATACGCCTCTCCACACACGAACCTGCTGGCTGACGCCCACAAACTGCCGTTCGCGAACGGCACGTTCGACGGCGTATGGATCCAGGCGGTTCTCGAGCACGTCCTTGATCCTGCCGCCGTCGTCGACCAGCTGCACCGCGTTCTGAAGCCGGGCGGAATAGTGTACGCCGAAACGCCCTTCATGCAGCAGGTTCATGAGCGGGCATATGATTTCACCCGTTTCACGCAAAGCGGCCACCGCTGGCTGTTCAGACGTTTCGAGGAAATCTCCGCCGGACCGATAACCGGGCCCGCAACAGTCCTGCTGTGGTCGATCCGTTACTTGCTGCGTGCGCTCGGCGCCGGCGAGAAGGTCTCGCAAGCCGTCCCGCTGATGTTGTCCTGGATTCGATTCCTCGATCGCTTCTGCAATCGAAGGGAGACCGCGGACGGAGCGGGCGGCGTATTCTTCCTCGGCTGTCGATCCGATTCTGCAATTCCGGCCGTCTCGATGCCGGAATATTACGAACGACAAACCCGCCGATGACCATGATTGCCATGAAGACCGCGCGCTTCCTGTCGAAATATGCATCGAGAGATCCGCTCGAGCTTGCCGGCATCGTGCGACGGCGCGTGATCGCCACAGGCTGTCGTTGTTGCCACGGATAGCGGCCACCGAGTCAAATCGATGGAATCCGCGGTATGGGTCCCGGCTCTGCGCGGACCCGCTGGCTTGGCCGGAACGACAATCAGAGTCATTTCGCCGTCCCGCACATCATGCCGATCGCGCCCTTGACGATCGTCTCCAGCTCGTTGCGGGGCACGTGGGCGCGGGCGCGGATGGCGATCGAGTGGAGGGTGGCAGAGGCGAGTTGCGACAGCACGATCGTGTCGGCCTTCTCGGATAATTCGCCCCTTTCCTTGCCGATCCGGAAGCAGGACGCAAACGCCCTGTCGAGCTCGGCAAGCGCATCCACCACCATGGCGCGGATGACAGGGTCGTTCACCGCGTCGGACGAGGCGGTCAGCACGGTGAAGCAGCCTGTCGGTCCTTCCTCGCCGGACAGGTAGATATCGAGCGCGACCGCATAGATGCGCTCCAGCCGTTTGTGCAAAGGAAGCTGTGCGCGAAAAATATCCGCCGCCGCCGCGCGCGCATTGGCACGGTAGCGCTCGTAGCTCTTGATGTAGAGCTCGCGCTTGTCGCCGAACGCGCCATAGAGGCTCGGCCGGTTCATTCCGGTCGCGGCCGACAGATCATCCAGCGACGTCGCAGCAAATCCGCCCTTGCGGAACAGGTCGAGCGCACGGCCGAGCGCGACGTCCGGCTGGTAGGCGCGCGGCCGCCCGCGCCGCTTCGGTTCGGCGGCAGGATCGGATTTGGCCGGAGACGTCGGCTTTTTTGTTTTTTGTACCATTTCGCAATTTATTCCTTGACCGGGGCTATATTATGCGGAACAGTATAAAAATCAAACAACGGCCCGCGTGAGGGCCATACAACCTCAAAGGGAGACGCCGATGGAGCTGTATTTTTCGCCGCTCGCCTGCTCGATGGCCACGCGGATTGCGCTTTATGAGGCAGGCAGCACAGCCACCTATCTCGAGGTCGATCCCAAGACAAAAACCGTGCTCAAGGACGGTTCCGATTTCCGCACCATCAATCCACTTGGCCTCGTGCCGACGCTACGCACCGATGACGGCGTGGTGCTGACCGAGAATGCCGCCATTCTGCAATATGTTGCCGAACTCCTGCCGAAGGCTGGCCTTGGGGCCGCCGCCGGCCTGGAGCGCAGCCGGCTGCAGCAATGGCTCTGCTTCATCGGCACCGAGCTGCACAAGAGCCTGTTCGTACCGCTCTTGGACCGCAAGGCGGGGCCCGAGGTGAAGGCCTATGTGCTGGAGAAGAACCTGTCGCGGCTCGGTTATCTCGAGACCTATCTTAAAGATCGCGAGTACCTGCTCGACCATTTCAGCGTTGCGGACGCCTATCTCGTCACGGTGATCAACTGGACCATGGCGACCCCGCCGGTGGAGCTCGCGAGATGGCCGACAGTGAAGGCCTATTACGAGCGGCTGCGCGCGCGGCCGTCGGTAGCGAAAGCCATTGCCGAGGAGTTCGAGCTCTACAAGGCCGAGCTCGCGCGACACAAGGCTGCAGCGTAGTACAAAGCTGCGGCGTCATACTCGGTCTCGTCTCGGCGAAAGCGGCGACCAATAACCCCCGGCGGCAGTTGTCGCACGCGTTTCTCCCCGTCATTGCGAGGAGCGAAGCGACGAAGCAATCCAGAGTCACACGCGTAACCCTGGATTGCTTCGCGGAGCCTGTCATCGGGCCGCGTTTTGCGCGGACCCGTTGGCTCGCAATAACGAGGTCCATTCCCTTGCCCCAAACGACTGCCTGTGGTTAGGGGTCACGGCTCTGCGCTTCGCTTGCGGCAGCGGTGGGCGTGACATGGTTGGCCTCGGACGTTGGGGTAGATGTGCCGCCAGTCTATCGCCGCCACCTGACAAGTCGATGGCGCGTTTCCTATCGCGCGATAGCAGAGTCCGAGCACGATCTTGTCGGAAAACCGGTATCCACTTTTCCGGATCAAGCTCTAAACCAAATCCGCTTTCAGAAGCGTGCGCAGCGATTTCGGAATCGGATGCGCTCGGCCCTCGCTGATAAAGGCGACGCGGACCCCGGCTTTCACCAGCAACTCCTCGGCCCGCCGCACCTCCTGCGCGAGCGTGATCGAGGCGCCCTTCACTGCGACCGGCCAGGTGACGACATCGAGCACGTCGTCCATCCGTGCGGGTCGCAGATAATCGATCCGCATCGAGCGCACGACAAAGGCAAAGCCGGGCGCCTCGCTCTCGGCCTGTGCATAGAGGGCATGCTGCTCGGCGCCCATCAGCCGCAGATGATTGGTGCGGCCACGCTCCATGAAGCGCAGATAGTTGGCGTGATAGACGATGCCGGAGAAATCCGTGTCTTCGTAATAGACGCGCACCTGCATGTGATGCCGGCCGTCGCGGATCTCGCCGTCGAGATGAGGAAAGGTCACTTGCGCACCCATTTGCTCCTCACAAACGTTTTGCGCAAATCCACATGAGGCGCAAGCGCACGCCGCGATCGGGACAGGACCGGCCCCGTGCAGCATCCGGGCCGTTCATCCTTCGAGGCTCGCTTCGCGAGCACCTCAGGATGACGGGACGGAGATAGTCGCCCCTCACTCCTCCTCATTCCCGAACAGCCCGAACTGCGCGGGATCGCGCGAGGGCTCGGCAAGACCGAGATGGCGAAAGGCGTGCGAGGTCAACAGGCGGCCGCGCGGGGTGCGCTGCAGATAGCCGCACTGGATCAGATAGGGCTCGATGATGTCCTCGATCGCATCGCGCGGCTCGGACAGCGCCGCCGCCATCGTCTCCACGCCCACCGGGCCGCCACCATAGTTCAGCGCGATCGTGGTGAGATAGCGCCGGTCCATGGCATCGAGACCGGCCGCATCGACCTCCAGCGCGCTCAGCGCATGGTCGGCAATGGCTCGGTCGATGGACTCGGCATTCGCAGCTGATGCGAAATCGCGCACCCGGCGTAGCAGGCGGCCAGCGATCCGCGGCGTGCCGCGGGCGCGGCGGGCGATCTCGTTGGCGCCGTCAGGCGTCATGCCGACCTTAAGCACGCGCGCGCCGCGGGTGACGATCTTCTCCAATTCCTCCACGGTATAGAAATTGAGCCGGACAGGAATGCCGAAACGGTCGCGCAGCGGATTGGTCAGAAGACCCGCACGCGTGGTGGCACCGACCAGCGTGAACTTGGCGAGTTCGATCTTTACCGAGCGTGCCGCGGGCCCCTCACCGATGATGAGGTCGAGCTGGAAATCCTCCATCGCGGGATAGAGCACCTCTTCCACCGCCGGGCTCAAGCGATGGATTTCATCGATAAACAGCACGTCGCGCTCTTCGAGATTGGTCAGAAGCGCGGCGAGATCACCGGCCTTGGCGATCACAGGGCCCGAGGTCGCGCGAAAGCCGACGCCCAACTCCCGCGCCACGATCTGCGCCAAGGTCGTCTTGCCGAGACCGGGGGGACCGACGAACAGCACATGATCCAGCGCCTCGCCGCGCTTGCGCGCGGCATCGATGAAAATCTGCAGATTCGCTCGCGCCTGTTGCTGGCCGACGAACTCCGACAGGTTTTGCGGGCGCAGCGCGCTGTCCGCGTCTTCGGTACGGCGCTCCGGCGTAACGAGGCGCGAGGGCGTCGTCATTCGTTGCCCCGCTTGTACTTGTTCGGCAAAAGCTCGCCGATGGTCACCACTTTCGGCGTCAGGCCGTTGTTGGGAACGATGACGCGGGCCTTGGCATCATAGTCGTGGATCAGCTCGCGGCAGATGCCGCAGGGCGAGACGACCGCAATCTTGCCCGGCTCGTCGGGCTTGGGATGGCGCACGGCGACGATGGTCTCGATGCCGTGGTCGCCGCTCTCGGTGATGGCGCGGCCGATCGCGATCGCCTCCGCACAGACTGCGATGCGGCCGATATAGGCGTCGATGTTCACGCCGGTGACGATGCGGCCGTCGCGGGTGCGCATGGCCGCCCCCACCTCCTGCCAGTCGTTGCGATAGCGCTCGCTGATCGCCTTGGTGGCGGCAGCGATCAGTTCCTTGTCCTTCTTGGTCAGCATGGTGGACGGTGCATTCCTTCAGGTGAAGCGGCGACCCAGCAAAGATAGCCTACTTCGCCAATTCCTTCAGGCCCAAACGAATCAATTGCGCGGTCTCGGCCTTGTCGCCGGCGCTACGGGCTGCGGATGCAATGGCAGCGGCCGCCTGCGGCTGGCCGTAGCCGAGATTGACCAGCGCGGAAATCGCATCCGCCACCGGGCGCGGCGCGCGAGCATCGTCGATGGCGCCTGCCAGACGGATCACCGTCGGGTCGACATCGGCAAAGCCCGGCGCCTTGTCCTTGAGCTCAGTGACGATGCGCTCGGCGACCTTCGGCCCCACCCCCGGCGTGCGCGACACAGCAGCCTTGTCGCGCAACGCGATCGCGTTGGCAAGCTCGGCCGGCGGCAGCGTACCGAGCACGGCAAGCGCGACCTTCGCGCCGACGCCTTGCACGGTCTGCAGCAGGCGAAACCATTCGCGCTCCACGTCGCTCCTGAAGCCGAACAGTTTTATCTGGTCCTCGCGGACATAGGTCTCGATCGACAGCACCGCCGCTTCGCCCGGCGCGGGCAGGTGCTGCAGCGTTCGCACCGAGCAATGCACCTGGTAGCCGACGCCGCCGACGTCGAGGATGACAAAATCCTCGCCATAGGAATCGATCAGGCCCCTGAGCTTGCCGATCATATGCCGACCACTTTCAGCCGCAGCGCGGGGCTCGCGCGATGATGAGCGTGCGTGATGGCGATCGCGAGCGCATCCGCAGCATCAGCCGATTTCGGCTCGGCCTTGGGAAGAAGGATCTTCAGCATCACGGCAATCTGGTTCTTGTCGGCATGGCCAGCGCCGACCACAGTCTTCTTGACCTGGTTCGGCGCGTATTCGGCAACCACAATGCCGAACATTGCGGGCACCAGCATGGCAACGCCGCGGGCCTGGCCGAGCTTGAGGGTAGCGACGCCGTCCTTGTTGACAAAGGTCTGCTCGATCGCGGCTTCCGCCGGTGCAAACTCACGCAAGACAGCGGAAAGCCCGTCATGGATCGCGAGCAACCGCCCCGAGAGCGGGAGCGTGTCCGGCGGCTCGACCGAGCCGCATGCAACAAAGGTGAGGCGGTTGCCGTCGCTCTCGACCACGCCCCAGCCGGTGCGGCGCAGGCCCGGGTCGATGCCGACGATACGAAGGGGGATGCGAATCGGTAAAGGCGCCATGGGGTTTTATAGCCCACCGGCAAGAGGCCCGCCTAGCGCAGGGGAGCAGCTGTCAACCGGGGAAGTCACGGGGGAAGTTGGCTTCGTGCGCGCAAGCGAGCCGTCGTCTCCGGCTGTCATTCCGGGGCGCACGAAGTGCGAGCCCGGAATCTCGAGATTCCGGGTTCGGCCCTATCGAGCCGCCCCGGAATGACTGAGGTCGCAATGATAGGGCGTATCAACCGCCTATCTTGGCCATCAGCGCGTCCGAAATCTCGAAATTGGCGAACACATTCTGGACGTCGTCGTGCTCGTTGAGCATGTCCATCAGCTTCAACAGCTTCTCGCCGGTCTCGTCGTCGACGGCGACAGTGTTCTGTGGCTTCCAGGTCAGCGCGGCCTTGCGCGGCTCGCCGAATTTCGCTTCCAGCGCCTTGGCGACCTCGCGCAAATTGTCGGGCGAAGCATAGATCTCGTGGCCGTTCTCGCCTGAGATCACGTCGTCGGCGCCGGCCTCGATCGCCGCATCCAGCATGGCGTCGTCGGAGGCGACGCTTCTGTCATATTCGATGATGCCGACGCGGTCGAACATGAAGGCGACCGAGCCGGTTTCGCCGAGATTGCCGCCGGATTTGGTGAAATAGGAGCGGATGTCGGACGCCGCACGGTTGCGGTTGTCGGTCAGTGCCTCGACGATGACGGCGACGCCACCGGGGCCATATCCCTCATAGCGGATCTCGTCATAGTTCTCGCCCTCGCCACCGATCGCCTTCTTGATCGCGCGCTCGATATTGTCCTTGGGCATGTTTTCCTGGCGCGCGGCGACCACCGCCGCACGCAGCCGCGGGTTCATCCCGGGGTCGGGGGTGCCGAGCTTGGCGGCGACCGTGATTTCCCGGGCCAGTTTGCCGAACAGCTTCGACTTCTGGGCATCCTGCCGGCCCTTGCGGTGCATAATGTTCTTGAATTGGGAATGTCCGGCCATGCGTTGTCTCTTGAAGATTCGTCCCGGGCGATGAGGATGGGAAAGCGCGGCGTTATAGGCCTGACCATCGCCAAAATCAAAGATTTAGCCGGCGCCTACGGTAACCCGATAGCGCTCCCTGCCTATGGAACAGGCAATTGTTAACTCTGACTTCATGCGTCCGTGTAAATATTACGGCTTCAATTCACAATTGCAGAAAAGATAATGGCGTTCGGTTTTTTCAAGAAGCGGGTGCCGGAGCCGGTCACGCCTGCCCGGCAAACTGCTGCGCCGGAGCCCGACCCTGCGGCCGCCCCCTCTCCTGATCGGGATTCCGTCAGCGAAATACTTGAACTTCTGGAGTTCGAACTCGGCGGCACCATCCGCAAGCTGGAGCGGGCAGCGCATTGTGTCGCAAGCGGCGCCGAAGCCACCGCTGCGACGCTGGCCACCATCCGCGAGCGCACGGATGCGCTGAGCGGACGCTCGGGTGCAGCCCAGGGCACCGCTTCCACCTTTGCGTTGACGGCAGAGAAATTCACCCAGTCGGCGCAAGGTATCGGCGCCCAAGTGCGCGACGCCAGCCGCCTTGCCGATCTCGCCACCTCCGCTGCCGGCGAAGCGCGCGCCAATGTTGACCGCCTGCGGGAGTCCTCGGCGGCGATCGGCAATGTCGTCAACCTGATCGCGCAGATCGCGCGCCAGACCACGCTGCTTGCGCTGAACTCGACTATCGAGGCGGCGCGGGCGGGCGATGCCGGCCGCGGCTTTGCCGTGGTCGCGACCGAGGTCAAGGCGCTCGCGGTGCAGACCCAGAACGCGACCGAAGAGATCACCAGGAAGATCGAGGCGCTGCAGCGCGATGCCGCGGGCTCGGCGGACGCCGTGCACCGAATTTCCCAGGCGATCGATGCGATCCGCCCGGTGTTCGAGACTGTCAATGGCGCGGTCGCCGAGCAGAACAAAACCACCGGCGAAATGTCCGACAATGCGGCTTCCGCCTCGCAGTTCATCGCTACCGTCGGCGCCAGCGCCGCTGAGATCGATGGCGCGGCGAAGGCCGCGGAGTCCCATGGCGAGAGCATGGCCTCCGCCGGCAAGGCCGTCACCGCGTTTGCGGAGAAGTTGAAGGCCCGCAGCGCAGTCCTGCTCAAGCAGAAGGAACGCGAGGAGCGCCGCAGGCACGAGAAGCTGCCCTGCCATCTCAAGATCGAGATCGATTCCGCGCACGGCACATCGACCTTCCCGGTCTATGAGATCGCAAGGCAGGGTCTCCTGATCTCGGGCCCCAATGCCGCGAGCCTGCCACTGCACCAGAGCTTGCAGGCAAGGCTAGAGAATGTCGGCGCTATCCGCATCCGAATCGTCGAGCAGGCCAAGGGCGGCGCGCAGGCGCACTTCGAAGGGCTGAGCGCGGAATTGATCGAGAAGATCGAAGACCGGCTGTGGGCGATCCGCGAGGAAAACATCGAGTTCGTCACCCGCGCGATGGAAGCCGGCGTCACCCTGAACAAGATCTTCGACGACGCGGTAGCGAGCGGCGCGATTACGCCGTCCGACCTGTTCGACGCCGACTATGTCGAGATACCAGGCACCAATCCGCTGCAGCACCGCACCAAATCCCTCGATTGGGCCGAGCGTGCGTTGCCCGCCTTCCTGGAGGCCGTCCTCGTCAAGGACAAGCGCATCGCCTTCTGCGCCGCGGTCGATCGCAACGGTTATCTGCCGGTGCACAACAAGGTCTATTCGCAGCCGCAGCGCCCGGGCGACGTTGCATGGAACACCGCCAACAGCCGCAACCGCCGCATCTTCAACGATCCGGCCGGACTCGCCGCCGGCCGCAACGAGCGGTCCTACCTGATCCAGAGCTACGCGCGCGACATGGGCGGCGGCAACACCGTGATGATGCGCGAGATCGACGTGCCGATCCGCGTTCGCGGCCGGCACTGGGGCGGCTTCCGCACCGCCTACAAGCTTTGAGGTGCGGAGGACGCGGCGATGAAAGTACATCCCGACCTCTAAGATTTGGAGAAACGCGGCAATGTCGCTAGCTGCGCCCGTGAGAGTGGAGACGCCTAACACCCCGTCGACGAGCGAGCGGCTGGTCGATCAGCTCGCCAATCGCATCGGCGGCCTTGGGGTGGAGCTTGCCGATGTCGCCGGCAATGTCCGGGAGGTGGCTAGCCGCGTCACCGACCAGTCCGCGCGGTTCGGCCATCTGCAAAAGACCGCGCAGACCATGGTCACCGCCAACCATGACATCGCCGGCGCATCGAAAGCCGTGCAGTCGGCAAGCGCGGTTGCTGTGAACGAGATCACGCAGTCGCGCAACGTCGTCGAAACCGCGGTGCGGCATATCGACCAGCTTGTCGAGGCGGTCGGCCGCATCGAAGGCCGGCTTTCAGCAGTGTCCTCGGCACTGGCACAGGTGGCAAAGGTCTCGACCTCGATCGAGGCGATCGCCAGGCAAACCAACCTGCTCGCGCTGAATGCGACGATCGAGGCCGCACGCGCCGGCAGCGCGGGAAGAGGCTTTGCGGTGGTCGCAAGCGAGGTGAAGAGCCTTGCAGAAGCCACCCGCCAGGCGACGCACCAGATCGGCGACACCGTGCGTGGTCTCGACGGCGAGCTGACCAATCTCATCGGCGCAAGCAGCGAGGCCTCGGCACGGGCGAAAAATGCCGGCGAAGGCGCGCAAGCGATCGAGAGCATCATTGCCCGCGTCCAGGACGGTTTTTCCAGGGTCGGCCGCGAGATCGACAGCGTCGCAAAGGCTGCGACGTCCAACCTCGGCCATTGCGACATGGTGATCGAGGAGCTGACCAATCTCGCCAACGGCGTCGACCTCTCTTCGACCGACCTCAAGCAAGCCGACGAGCGGGTGGCAAAGCTGCTCGACGCGTCCGAAAGTCTGATCGCGATGATCGCCGATTCTGGCGTGGAGACCTCGGATGCGCCGCTGATCCGCGTCGCGGTCGAGACCGCCCGGCGCATCACGGAGACGTTCGAGCAGGCAATCGCCCGCGGCGAAATCATGCTCATGCAGTTGATGGACGAGAATTATCGTGAAATTCCCGGCACCGATCCCAAGCAATATATGACCGACTATGTCGAATTCACCGACCGCGTCCTGCCCGCGATCCAGGACCCGATCCAGCAATCCGACCCGCGCATCGTCTACTGCGTCGCCTGGGCCAAAGGCGGCTATCTGCCGACGCACAATCCGAACTACCGTCTGCCGCAGGGCAAGGATCCGGTCTGGAACAACGCCAATTGCCGCAACCGCCGCCTGTTCAACGACCGCGCGGTGAAGAAGGTCGCGGCCAACACCAAGCCCTTCCTGCTGCAAACCTACCGGCGTGACATGGGCGGCGGCAAGTTCGTGCTGATGAAGGATGTCTCCTCGCCCATCGTCATTCGAGGCCGCCGCTGGGGCGCCTTCCGCATGGGCTTCCGGCAGTCGTGATGCGCTGTCGCCTGAACACAATTTCTTGATCAACGTCGATTGCGGCAGTTTTGGATAAACTGCCACCGCTTCTCTCATGACGACCATCATTTCTTGGTCGATGACAGCGATTGATTCGCATTGCCAGGGCACGCAAACCTGTACTGCAAAAAACAATTTCGTCGCACCAGCGAGATATTGCAGTATTGCTTTGACGTGCCCGCTGCCCGCGGCCGTTGGATAAGAGGGATGCACATGGCAACCACGCTGACCATTAATGGCGAGCAGAAATCCTTCGACGCACCACCCGACATGCCGCTGCTCTGGGTGCTGCGCGACATCCTCGGATTGACAGGAACCAAATTCGGCTGCGGCATCGCACAATGCGGCGCCTGCACCGTGCATGTCGACGGCAAGCCGGTGCGCTCCTGCGTGCTGCCGATTGGGAGCTTGGAGAACCGCGCGATCACCACGATCGAAGGCATCGGTGCGACCGCCTCGGGCGCCAAAGTGCAGAAGGCATGGCTCGATCTCGAAGTCGTGCAATGCGGCTATTGCCAGTCCGGCCAGATCATGTCGGCAACAGCGCTGCTGACGGCAACGCCCAACCCTGACGATTCCGACATCGACGCTGCGATGGCAGGAAACATCTGCCGCTGCGGCACCTACGTGCGCATCCGCGCCGCCATCAAGCAGGCGGCCTCCGGTCCGAAGTCGTAAGGAGCGCGCCATGACCCCTACAGAACAGACCGTTGCAGCCAGGTTCTCCGACGTCTCGCGGCGCAGCCTCCTCACCGGCGCGCTGGCCGGCGGCTTCCTTTTCGCCTTCCATCTCCCGGTGCGCGCGGTCAACGAGCCGGTTGAGCCGCCCGATTCGACCGACGGCAAGTTCGCGCCCAATGCCTTCATCCGCATCGAGGCGTCCGGACAAACCACGCTGGTGATGCCGCAGGTCGAGATGGGCCAGGGTGTCTATACCGCGATCGCAATGATCCTTGCCGAAGAGCTCGATGCCGATATCGCGCAAGTCAGCCTCGAGCACGCCCCGCCGAATGACAAGCTCTATGGCAACCCGATGTTCGGGCTGCAGGTTACTGGCAACTCCAATTCGATCCGCGCCTGGTGGAACACATTGCGCGCCGCCGGCGCTGGCGCGCGCGCCATGCTGGTGCAAGCGGCGGCGAAGCAATGGCAAGTCGAGCCTTCAGGCTGCAGCGCCTCAAAGAGCGAAGTCCTCCATAAGGAGAGCGGGCGCAAACTGTCCTATGGCGAGCTGGCGTCGGCCGCGAGCAGCGAAACGCCGCCCAAGGACGTGCCGCTGAAGAAGCCTGAAGACTTCGTCTATATCGGCCAGCCCTTGAAGCGCTTCGACACGCCAGACAAGGTCAACGGCAAGGCCGTCTACGGCATCGATGCGATGCTGCCCGACATGAAGTTCGCAACGGTCGCAGCCTGCCCCGTGCTCGGCGGCAAGGTCCGCAAGGTCGATGACGGCGCTGCCGGAAGGATCGCCGGCGTGCGCAAGGTCGTCGTGCTCGACGACATGGTCGCCGTAGTCGGCGACCACATGTGGGCGGCGAAGAAGGGCCTGGATGCACTGAAGATAGAATGGGACGAGGGTGCGAACGCGGCCGTCACCTCGGAGACCATCTGGCAGGAGTTGCGCGCTGCGAGCGAGAAGGATGGCGCCGTTGCCAAATCAGTCGGCGACATTGCGAAGGGGCTGGCGACCGGCGACAAGGTCGAGGCCGCCTACGAACTACCGCTCCTTGCGCACGCGACGATGGAGCCGATCAACGCCACGGTCCACTTCAAAGGCGATTCCTGCGAGGTCTGGACCGGCACACAGATCCTGACCCGCGTGCAGTCGGAGGCAGCCAACGCCGCAGGCCTGCCGGTCGACAAGGTCATCGCGAACAATCACCTGCTCGGCGGCGGCTTCGGCCGCAAGCTCGAACCGGACATGGTGGTCGCCGCGGTGCGCGTGGCAAAAGAGGTGGATGGGCCGGTGAAGGTGGTGTGGACCCGTGAGGAGGACATCCGTCACGACGTCTATCGCCCGGCCTATCGTGACAGCATCGCCGCAAGCCTCTCGGACGGCAAGATCGTGGCCTGGAAGTACAAGGTCGCGGGCTCGTCGGTGATGGCGCGTTGGTTCCCGGCGGGGTTCCAGAACGGCATCGACATCGACGCCGTCGATAGCGCGGTCGATGCGCCTTACGACATTCCGAACTTCCATGTCGAATATGTGCGGGCGGAGCCGAAGGGCATCGTCACCGGTTTCTGGCGTGGCGTCGGCCCCAACAATAACGTGTTCGCGATCGAATCCTTCATGGACGAGCTCGCGCGCAAGGCGGGTAAGGACCCGGTGGAGTTCCGCCGCGGCATGCTTGGCAAGAACCCGCGTGCGCTCGCCGCGCTCGATCTCGCCGCGGAAAAATCCGGCTGGGGTGAGCCGCTGCCGGCCCGCGTCGGACGCGGCGTCTGCCTGCAGCCCTCGTTCGCCAGCTTCATCGCAACCGTCGTGGAGGCCGAAGTCGACGAGCTTGGCGAGGTGCATCTGCGCCGTGTCACATCCGCGGTCGACACCGGCATTGCGGTCAATCCTGATACGATCAAGGCGCAGCTCGAAGGCGGCCTTATCTTCGGCCTCACCGCCGCGCTCTATGGCGAGATCACCATCGACAAGGGCCGGGTGCAGCAATCCAATTTCAACGATTACCGGATGCTGCGGATCGACCAGGCGCCGAAGATCGACATCCATGTCATCAAGAGCGGCGAGCCGCCCGGCGGCATTGGCGAGACCGGCGCAACCGCCGGCCCGCCCGCGCTTCGCAACGCCATCTACTCCGCAACCGGTGTCGCGCTGCGGCGCCTGCCGATTGACCGCAAGCTGATCGCGGGGAAGAAAGCATGAGTGCCACGCGCATCCTGCTCAGCATCGTTGCGATCGTTGTGGCGGCGCTTGCCATAGCCGCCTGGGTGATCCGCGGTCCCGGCCCGCTTGATTTTGCCGGCCGCCAAAGCGTGGCGCTCGCCGACTATCACGGCACCAATCCGACCGGCGTGCCCGCTTCGCTCGCCAAGGCCAGCCTGGTCGAGCGCGGCGCGTATCTCGCGCGCGCGGCCGACTGCATGGCCTGCCACACCAAGCCGGGCGGCAAGGACTTCGCCGGCGGGCTCGCCTTCAAGCTGCCGTTCGGCACGCTTTATTCGACCAATATCACGCCCGACAAAGAGACCGGGATTGGCAACTACAGCGATGCCGACTTCCTCAGCGCCATGCAACGCGGCATCCGCCGCGACGGCGCGCGGCTCTATCCGGCAATGCCCTACGTGTCCTACACCTACATGACGGACGACGACGCGCTCGCAATCAAAGCCTATCTGTTCAGTCTGCCGCCGGTGCACGCGCCAGCACCCGCCAACACGCTCGCGTTTCCGTTCGACCAGCGCTGGGCCATGATGTTCTGGTCGGCGCTGTTCAATCCCGACACGCGGTTTGCGCCTGACGCGTCGAAGTCGCCGGAATGGAATCGCGGCGCGTATCTGGCGGAAGCGATGGCCCATTGCGGCGAGTGCCACACGCCGCGCAACCTCGCCTTTGCGCTCGACAACCGCAAGAAATTCGCAGGCGCGGTGGCCGCGGGCTGGCACGCCTTCAACATCACCTCGGACAAGGCAACCGGCGTCGGCGGCTGGAGCGACGCCGATCTCGCCTCCTATCTCGCCAACGGGCACGCCAATGGTCACGGCACCGCATCGGGCCCGATGGGCGAAGCAGTCGACCGCAGCTTTAGCCAGATGACACCGGACGACATCAAATCGATGGTGGCCTATTTGCGGACCGTGCCGCCGATCGCCTCCCCCGACCTGCCGGCGAGCCCGGCGCCGCCCGCGCCCGCCTCGCACAAGGATGGCGGGGGCAAGGACAACGCGCGCGGCAAGATCGTCTTCGAGGGCGGCTGCGTCAGCTGCCACGGCTGGACCGGCGAAAGCCCGGTCTCGCCGATGGCGACGCTCACGGGTGCTGGGGCAGTCAACGATCGAAGCGCGATCAATGTCGCGCAGATCGTGCTGTCCGGCACCAAGCGCCTGACACCGGACGCCGCGCTCTCGATGCCGGCGTTCGGCGACGCCTATTCCGACGACGAGATCGCTGCAGTTGCGAACTACGTCACCGCGCGCTTCGGCGCCACGGGCTCTTCGCTCACCGCGCACGACGTCGCCGAATTGCGCAAGCAGGTGTCGGAATAAAGCACGATCCGGACCGGAACGGCCGCGTTAGCGCAAAGTGCGAAGCGGTTTTTCCGTCAAGATCATGCGTCATCAAAGGAGCTAAAGCGCTATTCTCGTGGCGCTTTGGCGCTGTCGTCGTTTGTTCATCGGCGCTGCCTATAAGGCTCCCGTGTGATCGCACGGGAGCCTTCGATGAGCGAACATCCTGAGCTGGACGAACTTCAGGCCACCTATAAGAACGCCGTCGAAGACTGGATCACCGCAATCCGGAAAGAAGAGGCA
>Ga0307474_10000673_pt1 | contig 24378 bp, 20 predicted proteins | sample atmos_gasesECM1C_2_FD_203312 | JGI IMG/M metagenome (GOLD analysis project Ga0307474, IMG submission 203312) | Hardwood forest soil microbial communities from Morgan-Monroe State Forest, Indiana, United States - atmos_gasesECM1C_05 | ecosystem: Environmental > Terrestrial > Soil > Temperate... | reverse complement strand
CGGTATTGAAAACCTGGAATCAGATCACCGCTGCTCTCGGCGAGCCAAGCCGCAAGCGCAGACCTCAACTCGAATCGTTATCTTAGCGCTTATGGGGGGTGCCCCTCCTGGGTGCTAAGGACTTCAGCATCATCCTCTGACAAATCGAGTTCGAGCGCACGTTCATTGCCGGTTGGTCCCTGGTTCGCGAGAATCCAGTGTGCGGCATGGGTTCGGGTGCACTCTGTGCGGGCCGTCACTTCGGATGGTTCAAGCGACTCCCGTGACGTGCTGAGCTGAAGGCTGGCCGGGACAGGTTCGCGTGCTTTCCCACCCCTGTTCGGAGTGAGCCTGCATTGGCCGAGGCGATGCTATTGCTGCGTCGAGGGCGGCGGCGTGGGTGGGGTTGGGCTGCCGAAGCCGGGGGCGCCGGAGTTCGTCGGCGGGCCGGTCGGGACGACCGGGAAGGGCATTCCCCCGGATCCGCGATCGGTGGTCGGATCGTAGACGAACTCCCACTCGGTATAGTGCGATTTGGTCTTATAGATAAGGATGGAGTCCTTGTCCACGGCGGGAGAAAAGCCCATGATCCCGGCACCGGTGCCCATCGGCATCCCTGGACTGGCGGGAAGCCCGTTGTTGCCGCTCGAGCCAAATGCGCTTGTAAATCCGTTACCGTTAGGGAGCGGGGATGCCCCCACAATGTTGTTCCCGCCTGGCGTCGCCGCGGAGGTTCCCGTCAGCACAGCGGCTCCCATCGTCAAAGGCTGGCCGAAATACCCCATGGTGAGCGGGGCCTTGTTCTGCCCGTACAGCACGGGGGCCCAGTCGTCCTTGCCGGTCAGCGGATCCAGGTACCGTTTGCGCAGGAAGCGCTGCATATTGGTGTCTTCGAGCGCGTCAATATTGGGGGGAAACCGCCGGAACTTGCGATAGTAGAGCTGAACCGCCCGGATGTACTGCTTGCCGCGATGCATGGCTTCGAGCTCCTGGTCGCGCTGGATGTCTTTGCGCACCTTGGGAGCAGCGACGGCCAGGAAGATCATGAGCACCGCGAGCATGATGATGACCGCGGCGAGGATGTAACCCTCTTCAGCGGTGCAGCCCTCAGCGGAGGGGCAGCCCTCTGCGGAGGGGCGGGTACTCCGACGTATCCGGTTCAGATTCATCGAGTTAAGCTCTATCAGTTGGACGCAACCACGGAGATGTTCTGGGTAATGTTGTGCGTAAGATCCGTCACCTGAACGCTGGAGGGCTGGATGACGCCCACCCGGAACCGGTGGAACATGATGTCTCCGGTCTTGGCGGCGAACATGTCGTCCCCGTGCGTGAAGAGAGCGGTGTAGGTCTTGTCCTTGGTCTGGGCAAAGCCGAGGTACTTCAGGTCCATCGACGGAGGCTTGGGCGGCTCAACCACGGGGGGGACAGTCGCGGCGATCTGATCGGGGCGGGCCGAAGCGGCAGGCGTTTCCACCACGACGGGGGCGAGCACCGGCGAAAAGACGTCGCGCCCGTTGCCGTCGTATTGAACGCCCTCAGTGCGATCGAGCTCGTCAATGCGCAGCACGGGATCGAGCCGCGACCGGGACGATTTGCGCGCCGGGGCAGAGGTACGCGCTGCCATCACCGGCCGCGCGACCGGGCGGGAGTTGGAGGTTCCCATGGCGTTGTAGACTTGCCAGGCCACGATGGCGGCGATGGCGATGAAGAGGCCGGCTACCAGCCGTACCTGGCGCTTGTTTTCGGTTCCCAAAGCGATGGCCATGTTAGTTACCCTCCCTTCCGGTTCCAAACGACGGAGGCGCGGAGGCGTCCCCGCCGGAACCGGTTCTTGGCAAGCCGCTGGCAGCCGCATCGGCGGCGTGCAGCCAGGTGGAGACGCGGAGGCGAAGATTCGCCTGGCCGCTCTGCTGGCCGTTGAGCGACATTGCCCTGATTACAAAGAAGATCTGGTCGCGCTCCAGCCCGTTGACGAAGCGCATCATCTGGGGGTATTCACCGCTGACGGAAGCTTCCATGGAGATTTCAGTCAGGTCAGTACCCGGAGCACCCTGAGTGTAGCTCAGGTGCGACAGGTGCACGCCGGAGTGGTTTTCCAGTTCCGCGATGCGGGTGGCCAGAAGCGAGTAGTTGGCCGGGATCCGCTCGTCGTAGAAGGCCTGGATGCGAGCCCGTGTTGCCGCCACGCGCTTGTCGAGGCCGCGCAGCGGAATGGTGTCCTGGGTCAATGTCTCGAGCTGCACTTTCTTCGAATCGAGGGTGCGCATGGCGCCGGTGTCGGAGACTGTCCAGGCGTAGCCGAGACGCAGAATCAGCGCGAGCACAGCAACCGACAGGACGCCAACGCCAGCCCAGTGCCAGAACATCGGGGAGCGCAGGTTCAAGCTCAGACGAGGATCGTTCTTCATTTCGCACCTCCAGCAAGAGGCTTGGCGGGAGAGGATTTGGCCGGGGCCGCCGCTGCCTGCCCTTCGGCAGGCACATCAGCCACCGTCTGCGACAGGTTGTAGTCGGTGAGCAGGTCAAGATCCTCAACGCTGTTGGCGCTTACCGTCTGCATTCTTCCGCCCGATCCGTTGGAGCTGGAATCGGGACTCTCGCCCACAATCCGAGGACGCAGGAAGCGGTTGGAGTGCTCCATGTTCTCGACCAGCCGGATGTTTTCCTCGCGCGGCCCCAGAACGCGCAGGTGGAGGATGACCTGGCCGTCCTTGCTGCGGACGGGCTCGATCTGGGTAACCTGAACGGGGTTGGGGAGGACCGTTTCCAGGTCCTTCATCACCAGAGTCCAGGAAAGAGCCTTTTCGTCGAAGAGCTCGTTGAGAGCGTCGGTCTGGTCGAGGACCTTGGCGTTGGCGGGCTGTTGCATCATGGTGTCGTAGCCCTGCCGCTCGGCGGACATGGAGGCAAGCGCCTCGTCGACCAGGTGAGCCTTCTGATAAGCGCGCTGATCATGCTGCAGCACGAAGTGCAGAAGGAATCCAAGCGCGATTGCCGCCAGCGCCAGGATGCCCATCGCGATCCGCAGGCGCTTGTACACGTCAGTCAGATTTGTAAACGGACGCGAAGCGAGATTGAGTGAGATCTTCATTAAGGTTTACCTCGCCCCCACGCAAAGCCGTGCGGGGCTGCTGTCGCCAACTCCTGAGCAAAAAGTCCCGGCCCCCTGCTGGAAACCGTCCCGTCCCGCCTCTTTATTGAGGCGGTGCGGATTTTCTAATCAATGCCAGGACTTCTCTCATGAACCCGGGCTTCTGCCTGATCGGAGTGAACGACGCAACTGGAACTCAGGCCAGGCATGGCCAACCTTAGTAATTGTTGACTTGCGGACTAATCTGCTGACGCTGCGGCGGAAGCGGAACGGGCTTGTCAGCGGGCTGTGGCGGAACCGGCGGTGGCACGACCGGCGTATTCTCCGCCTTCGCGGCTACCTTGCGATACGACACTGAGTTCGCGTTCCCCAGGTCAACCATCTTCAGGTTGTCATCCGTGATCCCGGGCGTGCGGATCACGTGGGGAATGATGGCAAAGACAATCTCGCTCTGGTCGCGCTGCTTGTTTTCCTGTGCGAACAGGTATTTCAGAATCGGAATCTTGCTCAGAAGCGGGTAGCCGCTCAGCGACTGGGTCTCAGTGTCGTTAAGGATACCGCCGATGAGGTTGACCTCGCCGTCGGCCAGGCGCGCCTCGTGGTCGATGGTGCGCTGCCCGATGGTAGGCTCGGTCACGCCGTCGATGGACTGCTCACCCGTGACCGACGAGACCTCGAGCGACATCTTGAGGGTAATATCGTTGCCGGCATGCACATAGGGAGTGATGTCAATCTTCACGCCCACATCGATGTACTGGAACTGCGTGTTGACGCCCTGAGTCAGGCCGCTCTGGAACGATCCAGTGGCGATCGGAATGCGGTCGCCGATCTTTAGGGAGGCCTTCTCGCTATCCATCACGCGGATCTCCGGCCGCTGAATGACCTTGGTATTGCTGTCGGAGGCGAGGGCCGTGAAGCTGGCGCCGCCCACGGAGACCGCGATGTCCCCGGCGCCCAGCGCGCCGAAGGAGTTCAGGGTCAGGCCTGAGCCGGATCCGGAGCCGGATCCGCTCGAACCACCCGGCGAGATGGAGGCGCTGACCGTGGTGGGAAGGTTTGTGCCCAGGGTCAGGATTTTGGTCCTGCTCACTTCCATGACGACCACTTCGATGACGACCTCGGCCTTGGGCTTGTCGATGTCGGCGAGAAGCCGTTGCGCCAGGACCATCTGGTCGGGTGTTCCGCGAATGGTGAGGGAGCGAAGCTCGGGGGTGACCTGGATGTGGTTGATATCGAGGATGCCCTTGAGGGTGCCGGCGGCCTCCTGCAGGTCAGCCGCGGTGGCCGCATTGCGCAGGTAGAACGTCTTCATCACGTTCTGTTCCAGTTCCTTGCGCTTGCCGCTGTTGTCGGCGGCGACCATGATGGTGTTCGCGGAGAGAGGCCGCCAGAAGGTTTTGGACTGGATGGAAAGCATGCTGAGCGCTTCGCGAACCGTGACGTCCTTCAACTCGAAGGTGATCTTGAGAGCTTTGTACTCGGGGTCGACGAGGACGTTGAAGCCGCCCAGCTTGCCGATGGTCTTGTAGATGACGTCGACGTTGGCGGTCATCTGGATGGAGACCGGGAAATCGGCTTTGAAGTCCAGCACCACGGGGCCAGCGGCTTCACTTGCTTCCTTTTCCAGGGCCGCATCTTCACTGAGCTTGGGTGCGTTGGCCTCGCGGGCATGCTTCTGAATCGCGTCCGCAGCCCGGTGAACCATGCCCTGGGCTTCGAAGTTGCTGGGGTCGATCTGCTGCGCCAGACGGTATTCTGCGAGAGCCTCGTCTTCCTTGCCTTCGTCGTGGAGCGACTTCCCGGCGTGAATGTGCTGGGCGGATGCGTAGAATCTCATCCGAAGGTAGGCGGTCATGTACTTGGGGTCCGACGGACTCGAGTCGTGAGCCCGCTTGTACGCCTGGTACGCGGTGTCATAGTCGTTCTGCTTCTCCGCGCGCGCGCCGTCCTTGTAAGCGGAGGTGGCGCTGTCGGCGAGAGCCGGCACGACCATGATCAAAGTAAATACTACGCAGATGAGGACCCGGAATCGCATGTGGTCGCCTCGTTCCAAAATGGCGTGGTTTCCCTAAGCAGACATTCTAGGAAGGACCACCCTGAAGGTCATTGCGCCAGAGCAACGTGCCTATTTTCAGTTGAAAAAATGAAATGACTGGCTTCAAAAACGGCCTTAATACACGTAGGACAACACCGCTACTCCGCAACTCTGGCATGACTGTAGAAGCAGCAACTTGCTATATCTCAACCCAGGAGCCCGGCGAGAAGAAAATCGCCCTCCGGATCCTGTTAGTGGGCTGGAACTGGTTCTCCCGCCCCGGTTTTATTTCTTCGGCAACGGGTGGGGCTTGACCGCTCCGCAATTGGCACTCTTGAACTCGGAAGACGATTCCGTCGTCCACTCGATCGGCTGCCGCTGGGAACCCACCAGAAACGTGCCGACGAAGTGCACCTTGCCGACAACATGTTCGGAGTCGGTCCAGGTAGATTCCAGGCTGCCCTTCCCGTCCATCGGTCCGGTGCATACGTAATCGCCGGTGGTCTTGGAATCGGTGGTGACCCGGTTCTGGATGGTGCACTGGCCGCGGCCTTGCGGAAGCAGCGCGCCGTAGTCGTCGATCATTTCCTGGGTCAGGCAAAGCTGGGTGGTGTGGGTGCCCCCCTGCATCCTGGCGCCTTCGCCCCCGATCATGGGTGCTTTCTGCCAGGTCGTCGTTGTCGTCATCTCCCACAGACCCGGTTTGCGGTTACGGGCAGCCGGCAGAATGAGCGATCCGGCTAGAAGCCAGGCGCCAACTGCAACCCAAAGGCGAACGTGACGCATCCTTGTTCCTTCCATCGTGAAGACCGAGAGACCCCTGGCCGTTTCTGGAGACAGCACTCTTCGCTGGCTGCAGAGAGCTCATGGACTTCGGCGAATGATGACCTGAAGAAAGTCAGCGATCTGTGCGCAAAGTTGCCGACGAACCAGATCCTGATCAGGCGCGAGCGGTTTTTCTGGCGCGGCCATACGAGTCAGGCCGACAGAGGTCGCAGCCCGCCGGGCAAAACGCGTGAACGCGCCACGCCTCGGCGGGTGAGCCTATTTATTTTCAGAGTTCTATATCAACCTGACGTTCCAGCCGCTGAGAATCGCGAATCACAACCGACTCGCGGCGGGGCTCGATGAAACCGTCCTCGCTCCATTTGGAAAGAATGCGGCTGATGGTAAACAGCGTGGTTCCGGTCATCTGAGCCAGTTCCTCACGGGAAAGCGAAATTTGAATGCCACCGTGTTGCTCGCGGCCAACTTGCCTCATGAGGCGAAGCATAGTCAGGGCGAGGCGCTTGGCGACACGCTCGGTCGCGATCTCGCGGAACCGCTCTTCGAGCTCCTGGAGGCGGTTCGAAAGGATCTGGTTGATGTTTTTACGGATCTGCGGATGTTCGGTCAGCACGCTCTGCAGCCGCGAGTACTCCCAGACCAGGGCCTTGCTCTTCTCCATGGCACGGGCGGAACACGTATGGCTACAGGTTGCGGCTTCGGCCTGGACGCCGACTGCTTCGCCCTTGCCGTTCATCCACAAGATTACTTCGCTGCCGCCGGGGCTGAGCTGCGTGAGTTTCACGCTCCCGGCTTCGATGAGGACCAGAGAACGGATGGGCTGGCCCTGCATGAAAAGGATTTCGTCCCGGGCGAACATCCGCGCACGTGCACACAGCGCGATATCCCGGCACTCTGCCTGGGTCAACCCTGCGAACAGGGCGGAACCAGTCATTAGAACAACACGGTCTGAAAGGGTTGGATCGCCAAGACAAGAAACACTACTTGCAAAAGGGCGGACCTCCGCCAAGCGTGGTGAAGTCATCATACTTCCTCGAGCATCCGTTTTGGACGATTACGGAACACGCCGTGAGCTCCTGCTGTCACGGTCATGTCTGATTCCGAATGGCTTCAAAGGACGAGCGAGGGGGCGCTCGAAAAATACTTCAATGTGTTCTAAACAGGTCGCTACCTGGCACAGCCGCTATGGGGCCCAAAAAATCATCTTCGTGTATTCGTCGTGTACTTGAAAGGCTGAACTCTTGTCAAGAAATTTTGGTAACCCCCCAGGGTCTGGTTTTTCCCTGAGGCTTGCTTTGTATCCCACGGATAACGCCTGCCCGAATTTGACCTGCCTCAAAGAGGAGATCTTTTTTGCAATTTAGCAAGAATCCCCGTGTGACTTCATTGTTATAACCCGGTTCCCAGAACAACGATAGCACTATCTTCTTGTTTGAGAACAAAGAGTACCCATCTATTGCTGCGAAGCAAATCATCGGTACTCGCCAGAAGGCATTACTCATCGGTGACCCGCCTCTCCCACCTTTCTCCGCGGGGTAATGACCCTCGCGGACCCTTCCCCATGCTTGCATTTTGAGGCCCCATCGCCTCGTAACCGTCGCGTATACAACACCCGTCAGTTCACTTGCTTAAGCGCAAGTAATCCGATCTCCGGGCCGTGCTAGCTTACATCCGATAACAGCGCACCGGGCTCCGGGCCAGATCGCTACTCGCAAAACAGCCCGGGTTTGGCGCACGGGTTACTCGATGGTTAATGCCCGGCAAGGGCTATGACTGTCGCCGGGATGCGAAACCAGGGGGTTTGGCGCGGACCGGCACAGGGGTTTGGCAAGGATTTCAGATCACTTATCTCGACCCGGCCCGCACGCCGGGCTTTAGTTCTCCAACGCGCTCAACCATCAGGAGGGATCGAGCGATGAAGAAATGGCTCTATATTGTTCCGCTCTTTCTATGTGTTCTGGGGGGATTCGCGGCCGGACACTTTCTCCATCGCTCCAGCACGGAGCAGTCCCGCCGGATCCTCTACTACGTCGACCCGATGCACCCGTCCTACAAATCATCGAAGCCGGGAAAGGCTCCTGACTGCGGCATGGACCTGGTTCCTGTCTACGCCGAATCAGCAGCGGCGGCGGTTCCGAAGGATCTGCAGGCTTCGCCCGGCGCTGAAATCGATCCCGCCGTGCAGCAGCTCTACGGGATTCGCCTGGCCAAGGCGGAGAAGCAGGCCCAGCACCAGTCGCTGCGACTCTTTGGTCGCGTTGGCGCCGAGGACACCCGCATCTTCCGCGTCGATTTCGGCGCCGATGGCTATGTGAAGGAGACCCACGAAGACTCCGTCGGCACCCACGTGGCGAAGGATCAGCACCTCGCCCTGGTTTACTCGCCCGACTTCCTGGCCGTTGCCGGAGGTTACCTGGCAGCCAACGAGCGGACCCCCGGGGCGCAAAACAACGCCCGGGATAACGTGAACGCGGCCTCGGCGGCGCAGAACTCGGCCAGCGTGCTGGCGCGCGCGGACCGTCTTCGCAACCTCGGCATGAGCGATACGCAGATCGATGAGATGACGGAGACCAAGAAGCTCCCCGAAGATGTCTACATCGTCTCTCCCGTCGACGGCTTTATCCTCACCCGCGCCATTTCGCCGGGTATGCGCGTTCAGCGCATGACCGAGCTCTACACGGTCGCCGACCTCAGCAAGGTCTGGATCGAGGCGGAGGTCTTCGGCCGCGACGCGCAGTCGATTCATCCGGGAGCGCCGGCCACGGTAAGCCTGGCTGACACCAACCAGACCCTTCATGCGACGATCCTGAGCACTCTGCCCGACGTCGATCCTGTTACGCATGCCGTCAAGGTGCGCCTCGAGGTCGACAACACGGGATTCAAGCTGCGCCCGGGCATGTTTGTGAACGTCGACCTCCCGGTTGCGCTGCCCGAAGGGCTGAGCGTGCCGGTCGACGCGGTGATGGATTCGGGCCTGGAGAAGCGGGTCTTTGTCGAGACCGCCGAGAATCACTTCGAGCCGCGCATGGTGGAAACCGGCTGGCAGATCGGCGACCGGGTCCAGGTGGTAAGCGGTTTGCGAGAAGGGGATGTCATTGTCGCTTCCGGCACCTTCCTCGTCGACTCGGAGTCCAGGATGCACTCAGACGTTCGGTTGAACAGCTCCGCCGCCGCGCCACACATGACCGATGCGGCGGAACATCGCATGAACTAACCCCAGTATGGGGGTGCCGTTTGCCGTTTCCCCCGATGGCGGACGGTATGGGCTAGTGGAGGCCAAGGGTGATTAATCGGATTATTGAATATTCAGTTCGTTATAAATGGGCGGTCATTCTTATTGTGGCGGCGGCCAGCGTCTTCGGCTGGTGGTCGATTACTCACGCGCACCTCGACGCCATCCCCGATCTGGGCGATACCCAGGTCATCATCTTCTCGCGCTGGGATCGCAGCCCGGACCTGGTTGAGCAGCAGATTACTTACCCGATCGTCACCACCATGCTCGGCGCGCCGCATGTGAAGGCCGTCCGCGGCGTCTCCGACTTCGGCTACTCCTACGTCTACGTCATCTTCGACGACAACACGGATCAATATTGGGCACGCTCGCGCACGCTTGAATATCTCTCCAGCGTCCTAGGCCGACTGCCCGACGGGGCCAAGACCGAGCTTGGCCCCGACGCTACCAGCCTGGGGTGGGTCTACCAGTACGGGCTGATTGACACCACCGGCCAGCACAGCCTCTCCGAGCTCCGTTCCTACGAAGACTGGTACTTGCGCTACCACCTGCGCTCGGTCCCCGGCGTGGCGGACGTTGCCCCGATCGGCGGCTTCACCCGGCAGTACCAGGTGAACATCGATCCCAACCGGCTTCGCGACTACGGCCTGACCATCGCCCAGGTGACCGACGCCGTGCGGGACGGAAATACCGAATCCAGCGCGCGCATGCTCGACTTCGGCGGCACCGAGTACATGGTCCGCGGCCGCGGCTACGCAACATCAATCGAGGACTTCGGGAACATCGCCGTTGCCACCTCGCAGAATGGCTCCCCGGTCCGGGTGAAGGACCTGGGTGAAGTCGTGGAAGGGCCGGATCTGCGCCGTGGCGTTGCCGACCTCAACGGCACGGGCGACGTGGTTTCCGGCATCGTGATCATGCGCAGCGGCGAGAATGCGCTCGACGTTGCGGAGCGCGTGAAGGCGCGCATCCAGGAGATTCAGGCGAGCCTGCCGGCCGGGGTGAAGGTGGTGCCGATCTACGACCGCTCCGAGCTGATCCACCGCACCATCGACAGCACCCGGGAGACGATCATCGAGGTCGTCATTACGCTCGTGCTGATCGTTCTTGTCTTCCTGTGGCACTTCCCCAGCGCGTCCATTCCTCTGTTGACGATGCCCGCGGCTGTGCTTATCTCTTTCATTCCATTACGCATGATGGGGATCAGCGTCAACATCATGTCGCTGGCCGGTGTGGCCATCGCTTTCGGCGAGTTGATCGACGCCTCAATCGTGGTGGCCGAGCAGACCCACAAGAAGCTGGAGCGATGGGAGCGCGACGGCAGACCGGGTTCGCATCGCGACGTGATTCTGAGCGCCATCAAGGAAGTAGCCGGGCCAACGTTCTTCGCGCTGCTGGTCATCGCGATTTCGTTCCTCCCGGTGTTGACTCTCGAAGGCCAGGAAGGGCGCATGTTCCGCCCGCTGGTCTACACCAAGACACTGGCCATGATCGTGGCGGCCCTGATGGCGATCACCCTCGATCCCGCGCTGCGGCTGCTGCTGACCCGTGCGCAGCGGATGGACCTCAAGCCGGCCTGGCTGAACTGGATCGCGAATACGTTGCTGGTCGGCAAGATCCAGGCTGAAGAGTCGAACCCCATCAGCCGCGCTCTGATGGCCGTCTACGAACCGGCGGTTCGCTGGACACTGCGGCACAAGCGCATCGTCTTCGGCACCGCCGCCGCGCTGATTCTGGTTACCATTCCGGCCTTCCTGTCCCTCGGCTCGGAGTTCATGCCGCCGATGGACGAGGGCGCGATCCTGTACATGCCCACGTTCATGCCGGGTATCTCCATCTCCCAGGCGCAGCGGGTGCTGCAGTCGACCGACCTCGTCATCAAGCAGTTCCCCGAAGTAGACCAGGTCCTGGGCAAGGCCGGCCGGGCGGAGACCGCCACCGATCCGGCGCCGCTCTCGATGCTGGAGACGCTCATCACCCTGAAACCCCGCGAGCAGTGGCGCCATGTGCCCACCTGGTACTCGTCGTGGGCGCCGGAATGGGCGCAAAAGCTCTTCCGGCACATTACGCCCGACACGATTTCGACTGATGAGCTGATCAGCGAGTTGGATTCGGCGCTCAAGGTTCCCGGTCTGAGCAACGCCTGGACCATGCCCATCAAGGGCCGGATCGACATGCTCAACAGCGGCATCCGGACGCCGGTCGGCATCAAGATCTTTGGCGACGATCCCGCCAAGATCGACGCCATTGGCCAGCAGATCACCTCCATCCTGCCTGGGGTTCCGGGGACCCGCGGCGTCTTCGCCGAGCGCACCAACCAGGGGTATTACCTCGACGTGGTGTGGCGGCGCGATGACCTGGCCCGTTACGGCGTCAGCATGAAGCAGGCCGAGGACGTGCTTTCCAGCGCCATCGGCGGCGAGAACGTCTCCACGGTCTATCAGGGTTCGGCGCGCTACCCGGTTAACGTGCGCTACATGAGGGACTTCCGCAGTTCCCGCGACGCGCTGGGGCACGTGCTGATCCAGTCGCCTGCAGGACGCCAGGTGCCGCTCTCGGCGCTGGCCGATATCCAGACGGTGACCGGCCCGGCAATGATCCGCGATGAAAATGGCATGCTCGCAGGGTATGTTTACCTGGACATTGCCGGCCGCGACGTGGGCAAATACGTGGCCGACGCCGACAAAGCTCTGCGGCAGCAGCTGCGCCTGCCGGCCGGCTACACCTTCGCCTGGGGCGGCCAAAGCGAGTCCATGGCCCGCGCCAATCGCCGTCTCGAGGTGGTGGTGCCCATCACGCTGGCGATCGTGATCCTGCTCATCTACCTGAATACGCGCTCCTTCACCAAGAGCACGATCATCATGCTGGCGGTTCCGTTCTCGGCTGTGGGTGCGGTGTGGTCGCTCTACCTGCTGCACTACAACATGAGTGTCGCGGTTTGGGTGGGCTTGATCGCGCTGCTGAGCATCGATGCCGAGACCGGCGTCTTTATGTTGCTGTACCTTGACCTGGCGTTCGAAGAAGCGGTGAAGCGCGGCGAGATGAAGACCCTCAGCGACCTGCGCAAGGTAATCCTCTATGGAGCCGCCAAGCGCCTTCGTCCCAAGTTTATGACCTTTGCCTGCACGTGCATCGGGCTCTTTCCGGTGATGTGGTCCAACGGGACGGGAGCCGATGTCATGAAGCGGATAGCGGCGCCGATGGTGGGCGGCATCTTCTCGTCGTTTGCCTTGGAATTGCTTGTCTATCCTGCCATTTACGAGGTATGGCGGCGCCGCAAGATCGATGCCACACTGGAATCAGAGCCTGATGAGGAAGAGCGCGTAAGCGAAACAGATCTGGTGACAGTCAATTTATAGTGTGAGACATTGAAAGGCACTCCCCGGAAGATTGGGAAGTTATGAGAAAGAGGCGTTTATGGGATCGACAAAGCGTGAGCAGGTAACCCGGATCCTGATGATGGCGCTGAGTTTAGCTGCCGGGGCAGTCGTTTGCGGAGCACAGCAGCCTGCGACCGCGACCGTCCCGACGTCGCCATCGCCCGAGGCTACCGCCACTGAGCCTGCCCCCGATGCGGCCGTTACCCCGCCACCCGAGGCGCCGGTTGCGCCTCCGAAGGTGGTCTGCGCCGGGAACGAGTTGACGATCTCCGCCAATAACTCCACTCTTTCGAGCGTGTTGGCCGAGGTGCACCGTTGTATGGGCACCCGCATCGACGTTCCAGACGCGGCCGGCGCCAAGCGCATCTTCGACAAGATCGGGCCCGGGCCCGCGTCGCAGGTGCTCGACCTCCTGCTCAGCAACACCGGCTATAACTACATCATCGGGGCGTCGGCGGCGAACGAGGAGAAGATCGACTCGATCGTGCTTCTGGCGCGCACAGGGGATGCTGCCACACCCGCGGTTGTTGAAGACAGCCGCGCCGGATCCCTAAGCCGCCGTGCTTTCAGTCAGATGCATCAGGCTTCGATCCCGCATCCCATGACTGATGCCGACGCCGCAGCCGCAGCCGAACTCAATGCTGCGGGAGAGGCGACACCGACACCTGCACCGACACCAGCGCCGGCGCCCGCCGAGGCGGCAGCGCCCGCCCCGACTGCTGACGGCCAGCCGGCAGCCGACCCGTCCTCAAAGCCTGCGGAAGTCGCTCCGGCTCAGCCCGCCACTCCGGCGGCAACGCCATCGACGAACAATAGCTTCTCCAGCCACCCGTCGACGACCGAAGAACAGATCGTCAACATGCAGCAGATGTTCGAACTGCGGAAACAGCTGAACCAGCCGCCGCCGAGCCAGCCGCCGCAGTAATACTGAGAACCACCACTTCCAGCATCCCGCCCCCTCGTCCAGGCGAGGGGGTTTGTGTTTCTGCGGCTGTGAGGAATCCGGACCTCGGTTACTAGGCTTACGCGCGTGAAGTTACACATTTCACAGCATATTGGTCTCCCCAACCAACCCTCCGATCAAGACGCGAATCTCTGGGTATATGAGATTGAATCGCCAATTCACGACTTTTGTGCTCGCCGGCACCCTGGTGTGCGTTCCGGGGTTCGCTTCGAGCCGACCGCCCAACGGGGCCCAGGAATCCCCCGAGGGCTCGGCCGCCAAACAGGACATGAAGAACGCCGGTCATGAGACCAAGAACGCCGTCAAGGACGCCGCGCACGGCACCAAGGAGGGTACGAAAAAGGCGTATCACTCCACCAAGCGGGGTACCAAGAAGGCGTGGCACAAGACCAAAAACACGGTGAAGGGCGGAGCCGAGGGTGCCAAGGAGGGAGCCCAGCAACCACAGTAAGGCCCGGCGCGCGAGCAGCGGCCCGCCGCTACCGCCGGACGGGCTCGGGCTCCGGTTCAGGCTCTGCCCGCACGGGGCGGCGAAGCGCCGACGTAAGCTCATCGGCCTGGCGCAGTTGCGGAAAGAGCACCGACCACACTCCCGCAACGGCCAGCGCGCCGATTCCGCCGATGATGGTGGCACGCACGGCGCCCCACCATTGCGCGGTCAGCCCGCTTTCAAACTCGCCCAGTTCGTTCGATGCCCCGATGAACAGCGAGTTAACCGCGCTCACGCGGCCGCGCATCTCCGACGGGGTGGCCAGCTGCAGCAGCGAGCCGCGAATGATGACACTCACCATGTCCGCTGCGCCCAGAATCGCCAGCGCGGCAAGGGAGAGCCAGAGGCTCCTCGAAACCCCGAAGACCACCGTAGCTGCCCCGAAGGTCGCCACCGAGACGAACAGTCGCACCCCGGCGCCGCGCTTGAGCGGGAACCGCGCCAGCACCAGCGAGGTGCATAGCGCCCCCACCGCCGGCGCCGCGCGCAGCAATCCCAAACCTTGCGGCCCGGTATGCAGTACCTCGTGCGCAAAAATGGGCATCAGCGCGACCGCCCCGCCCAGCAGCACTACGAACAGATCCAGAGAGAACGACCCCAGTAGCATCGGCATAGAGGCGACGTACTGAAACCCCGCCAGCACAACCTTCAGCGAGATATCGCGGTGCTCCATGCGCCCGGGCCTGGCGTGCAGCGTTCCGATCAACACCAGGAACCACACCAGCGAGAACAGCGTGAAGAGGTAGACGATGGCCGCGCCCTCCAGCTTCTGTGGCCAAAGGCCCTCCAGGGGCAGGGTGAACAACAGCCCGCCCAGCGCCGGCCCCAACGTGTTGGCGAACTGGAAGATCGCTCCGCCCCACGTGACCGCATTCACAAAGTGATGTTCGGGTACGAGATGGGGTATGAGCGCGGAGCTTGCCGGCCCGGAGAACGATCTGCCCGTTCCCACCAAAAACAGGACGGCGTAGATAGGCAGAACCCGGTGCGATCCGCTCAATGTGATGCCCAACAGCGCAATCGTGCACAAAACCTGCAGCGCATAGCAGACCAGGATCACCTGGCGGCGATCGAAGCGGTCGGCCACGTGGCCCGCGGGCAGCAGAAACAGCAGCCCCGGTAAAAAGAGTGCTAGCCCGGTATAGCCAAGGTCGAGCGCTCGATGCATGATGGAGTACACCTGCCACGCCACCGCGACCGATTGCGCCTCCGCTCCAAGAATCACAGCCACTCGCGCCAGCTGATACCGTCTGAAGTCGCGTGATGCAAAGGACTCGAGACCGCGCCGTGTCGGCCGTGAACCGGGGGAGTTCATCTGGCAATAGGTTATCGAATTCCGCCGCTGTGGAATATGAAGCTTTCGAGGCAGCACTTTCGTGTTGCCAACAAGAGGCAGCCCTGCCACGCAATGAGCGGGCAAGAGACATTCAATCGAGGGTCCGCGCCCGCGCTATGGACCTTCGTCATCCTGACGGTTGCAGGTCCCGTCTATAGCATAAAGAAGACAACGCGGACGAACCGGCGCTCGCCAGGGGGAACGTCCCTGCATCCTACAACTAATGGCTGAGAGCAAAGCGGCTCGGAGCAACCGGCAGTCGGAGGAGATACTCTCAACTTTTTATGACGCGCTCTCTCGAAGATGCGAACGCTCTCTCCGCACTTGACGCCAAGGTGCTGCGAGAGATCCACACCGACGGCTGGCAAATCACCGGTGTGCTCGCGCGCGAGCATGAACAAGGGCCCGACTTCGCCTACTCCATCGGCTTCTTCCACACCTTGCAGCATCCCGAGGTCATCCTCTTCGGGTTGCCCGTGGAAACCTGCATGAAAGCCGTCAACGTGATCGGCCTCGATATTCAGAACGGACTCAAGTTTCAGACCGGCCGCGTCTATGAAGGGATTCTGAAGAAGCCGCACCTCTGCTGCTTCAAAGAAGTGGACCAGAAGTTCTATCGTGAGCATGTTGGCTACGCGCTGTGGTTCTACGAGAGCGACCCGTTTCCCATGCTGCAATGCTTCTGGAGCGACCAGCTCGGACGCTTCCCCTGGGATGCGGATTGCAGCGACTACGCGCGCGAGGCCCAGCCCCTGGATCTGCTCACGCTGTAATTGTTGTCACCGCGATCATCACGGTGCTCCGCTATCCTGATGATTGGAGCCTGAATCCCAAGCACGTCCCGCTCCCGGCCCGTGGGCTGTCGCGGCGGTGATTCTGTGCGGTGTGTGCGCCTTCCTCGGTCTCTACTGCACGCAACCGCTCCTGCCGCTGCTTGAATTGGTCTTTCACGCGTCCAAGACCACCGTCAGCCTTACAGTCTCAGCTGCCACGCTGGGAGTCGCCCTCTCCGCGCCGTTCTTCGGAGCGCTCACCGAGCGCCTGCCGCGCAAGCGCGTGATCGTTGCTTCGCTCATCGGCGTCACCGTGCCAACAGTTCTGGCTGCCACCGCGCACAGTATTGACCAGCTCATCTTCTGGCGGTTTCTGCAGGGCATTACGCTGCCGGGCGTCTACGCCGTGGTAGTCACCTACATCGGCGAAGAGTGGCCGCCGGAACGCATGGCGCTGGTGATGAGCTTTTACGTGAGCGGCACCGCGCTGGGCGGATTTGTGGGCCGGCTCACCAGTGGAATTCTGGCCGACGTCTTCAGCTGGCGCGCCAGTTTCCTCGCCCTCGGCCTCTTCGGCCTGGCCGGCGCCGCCGCCGTAGCCGCCTGGATGCCGAAGGGCCACGGAAGGCCGCGTCCCCGCGCCGCCGCACAGATAACGGCCCAGATCGCCACCGCACCCGCACCGGAGGCCGATACGCCGCCCGCACCCGTCTCGCTGCCGAAGTTTCCGTACCAGGTCCAGGCGCTCTTCCGGATCCGCCGCCTGGTTGCCACCTTCGCCGTCGGCTTCAACGTGCTCTTCTCGCTGGTGGCCGTCTTTACCTGGATCACCTTTCACCTCAGCGCACCGCCGTTTTCCCTCTCCACGGCGATCCTCAGCTCGCTCTTCGTGGTCTACCTGGTCGGCCTCGTGGTCACGCCCATCGCCGGATTCCTCATCACCCGTGTCGGCCTCCGTGCCGGCATTGCGGGGGCGATTGTCTTCTCCATGATCGGCGTTCTGCTCACACTCGCGCCCTCGCTGCCAGTGATCATCCTCGGGCTCACTCTGGTCTCTTCCGGCGTTTTTGTGGCGCAAACCGCCTCGCAGAGTCACTTGCGCGTGGCGTCACCGCCAGAAGCGCGGGTGACCGCCGCGGGGCTCTACCTGACCGGCTACTACCTGGGCGGCACCGCCGCCGGCAGCGTTCCCGGCATCTTCTGGAGCCTGGGAAAGTGGCCTGCGTGTGTAGCCTTTATTCTTGCCATGCAGGGTATCGCTCTGACCATTGCCCTGGTTGGCTGGCGCGCCCCGGCGGTTCACGATGTGCAACCCGCCCCGGCCGCTTCATAAAGCTGCGTGAACCCAACTCCCCGCTCTTGAATCTAAAGCGCTGTACAGAATCTCCGGTTCCCGGCGTTGCGCCGGCGCTTCCCATTTTTTCAGCTCCGCAAAAGGGCTCGAGCGACTCAAAACTCTTCCCAGACTCGTCAAGGAGACGCTTTGTCTGCAGCGCAATCTACTCCAGGAGCGATGCCCGCGCCGGCCGCCCAGCCTGCGGTATCGGCGCGCTGGGTGCCAAGGACCAACCCCTGGCTGATCGCTGCCACGGTGGCCCTGGCGGCCTTCATGGAGGTCCTCGATACCTCCATCGCCAACGTCGCCCTGCCGCACATCTCCGGCGATCTGGGCGCCAGCACCGACCAGGGCACCTGGGTGCTGACCAGTTACCTGGTATCGAACGCCATCGTTCTCCCCCTCGGCGCCTGGGCCTCCAGTGTGATGGGCCGCAAGAATTTCTTCCTCTTCTGCATCGTGATCTTTACGATTTCGAGCTTCCTGTGCGGCGCGGCGCCCAGCCTGCCCATGTTGTTGCTCTTCCGCGTGATGCAGGGCGCCGGGGGCGGCGGTCTGCAGCCCATGGCGCAGGCCATCATGGCCGACTCCTTTGAACCCCACAAACGCGGCCAGGCCTTCGCGCTCTACGGCCTTGTCGCCGTCCTTGCGCCCTCCATCGGCCCAACGCTGGGCGGCTGGATCACAGACAACTTCTCCTGGCGCTGGATCTTTTTCATCAACATCCCCGTCGGTCTTCTCGCCTTCATTCTTGTTACCCGCCTCGTGGAAGATCCACCGTGGATCAAGCCCGATCGCAAGCGGCTCATGAACATGGATTTCCTCGGCCTCGCCTTTCTCTCCATCGCCATGGGCGGCATGCAGATCATGCTCGACAAAGGCGAGGAGAACGACTGGTTCGCCTCCGACTTCATCCGCGTCTTTGCCTTTCTTTTTGTGGGCGGCATGATCGCCCTGATTCTGTGGGAGCTGCACACCGACAAACCCATCATCAACCTGCGGCTATTCCGCTATAAGAACTTCGCCATCTGCTGCTTCCTGATGATGCTGGTGGGTGGCGTGCTCAATGCCAACACCGTGTTGCAGCCGCAGTTTATGCAGGCGCTGCTGGGCTATACCGCGACCACCGCCGGCATGGCGCTCACCGCCGGCGGCATCGCTCTAGTCGTCATGATGCCCCTCGCCGGCTGGGCCACCGGCAAATTCTCCGCGCGCATCCTGGCCATTTGCGGATTCTTTCTGTTCACCTTCACCTTCCGTTACGCAGCCCAGGTCACCACGCTGCAGATGAGCTTCAGCCAGGCCTCGTGGCTGCGCGTCATCCAGATGCTGCCCCTGCCCTTCTGCTTCATCTCCATCACCAACGCCGCGTACGTGGGCTTGCCCAAGGAAGAGAGCAACCAGGTTGCCGGCCTCATCAACTTCGCCCGCAACATCGGCGGCAGCGTTCTGATCGCGCTGACGAACGCGCAGGTCACCAGCCGCTCCATGTGGCACCAACAGCATCTGCAGTCCGACATGCAGGCCGGCTTGCTCGGCTACCAGAGCCATCTCAGCGCCCTGCAGAGCTTCTTAGGCGGCACCGCCGGAGCCGCCAACAGCGCCGGCATGGCCCTGGGCTCGCTCTACAACCAGCTCAACCAGCAGGCGCTGATGCAGGGCTACCAGGACGTCTACATGGAGCTCTCGTGGATGTCGGTGGGCCTGGTGCTGCTCTCCTTCCTGCTCAGCAAGAACCGCCCAGGCCAGGGTCCCGGGGCGCAGGCAGTGCACTAAAGCGGCGCCGCCGCATCGTGGCAAGATGGCATCGAGTCAAGCCGGGAAGGCGGCGCGGGGAGGCTGCAGTCGATCCGCCGTTGCTCACGCCGGCGGATCTTTATATATATCTGAGATCGTCTTCATGCTTGTTTTAGGGCTTAGCGCCCAAGCTTGACTATGGGAGGTCAAGCCGATGTTGAGACGAACGCTTCTCGCATTCGCAGTCCTTATCGTTACCCTTACCGTGGTCCTTCATCCCGCCGTGGCCAGCACCGTCGGCGACAAGCCCGAGTACACCAGTGCGCAGATTCGCAAGATGGCCCGCGAGGCGCACACCGTGCAGCAATTTACCGTGCTGGCTGACTACTACCAGACCCGCCGCCGCATGTATCAACGCAAGGCAGCCGAAGAGATGCACCTGTGGGCCGAGCGCAACGCCATGATCACTCCTCTGAGCGAAAAATGGCCGCGCCCCGTCGACTCCGCGCGCAACCTCTACGACTACTACGAGCACATGGCCGATGAGTCTGCCGCATTGGTGGAGCACTACAACAAACTCGCCGATGCCGCACCCTGGCAGTGACCTTCGCCCAACCCGGCCCCGATAATGTTCGGCCCGGCTCCTGCGAAAACTTTGCCGCAAAATTCGAGAGCGCCAGCAACCTTTCGGTCACTGGCGCTCTCTCGGGTGCCCCGTATCTCTTCGGATCCAAACACCATCCGGCAATGACTCGACGATGAATCTTCAACCTTACAGTGGTCCGTCCTACTGCTGAACGCTTCCTGACTCCGACTTCCTCGCCGGGCTCGTCGACGGCGAACCGCCTGCCAAACCCTGCGTCTCGATCGGTGCCCCTCTGCATCCAGCGGGTGACCGGCTCTTCCGCGATTACTCGGCTCTTCGCCTGCGGCTTGCACCACCTGCGCATTACCGAGATCCTCGGCTGCCTTGGTCTCTGTTCGAGCTTCCAGCTTCGCCTTGCCGGCTGCTTGCCTCCGCCTTCCGACGTCAGCCTGCATCCGTTGAGGGCGCTGCCTCCACTCGACCAGTTCCGCTTGGCTCAACTTCCGCCTGATCCCGCCTTCGGCTTGCGCCTCTTGCGCTCTCCTGCGTTAGCTTCGCTTTCGCGTCTCCCTCGGGCTGACGCTTCGCTTCCAATCTCCCTCGGTTCCTTCACCTGCGGCTTGCACCGCCTGCGCCCTCCCCGTCTTCAACTGGTCACACCTGCGCTGCCCTAGTCGACTTGACAACCCTTGCCTGACCGAACTTTGCATCGTCCCGCCGTGCGGAGGATTAAGTCTTTCGATCTCTCTCGTTTCCTCACTCCCTCGGCTTGCGCCTCGGGCGATTCTCCGTCTTCAACCGAACCTTTAATCTTCCTGCGTGGCAGGAAATGTTCACTTCCGATTCGCTACTTGGCTACCAACTGTCGGGACTATGAACCTGACCGATCTGTGGATGCAAGTGTAAAAGTCCGGTTAAACTGTGGATATCACCATCAGTGGTGCATTCCTCACAATTAAGCGCAGTTACGCTGGAAATTTGCCCCACTTAGGTTGCAATCACTGCGAAGTTATCTCCCCAAAGCCTGAAAATATTTCGCTGACTTATCGAAAAATTCCTTCTCGCCAGGAGCCGGCGCTCCCGATTTCCTCCAGACGCTGGCCCGCGAACTCGCCGACTGGCTAACCCGCTGACTGGCTGGCCGAACTCCGCTAGCAGAACGGAAAGACTTCTCCCACGCGCCGCTCGCGCAGCCACAGGCCCAACCACGCCAGCGCCCCGAAGACGACCGGGAAGAAGGTATTGAACGCGGGGTTATGCAGCCGCAGGTTCGTCGCCACCGCGCCGCCCAGGTAGCCGGCCAGCAGGATCGCCCCCAGCACTGCCGTCTTCGGGATCAGGTAGAGCACCGTGCAGGTCAGCAGAATCACGCCCAGCGTCACCGACAGGTCCATCGGCCACCCGGTCCGTTGAAACGCATCCGCCACCGCCGCCGGCTTCACCAGCTTCATCACCCCATCCAGCAGCATGAACGCCGCCACCAAGCCGCTCACTACCCACCCTGCAATTCTTCGTCCCATCCGGACCCCCTCCAACCACGGACCCACAATAACCAACCAGAGCGGCGTTTGCCCAGTCTCCTCCTTGATTCGCCTCCAATGCCGGGTGCCCCAGGCTTTCGCTCCAGGGACCCGGGGATCCTGCCGCTGAAAACGTGTCGATGAGAGATGCGCGGATTGCCCGATCGCGAATGCCATGGGAAGATACCGGCGGCCGCCACGGCCCGGGTTTGAGATCCCGTTCAGCGATCCCTCCCGATGACCGTCAACCTCTAACACATGCCCATGCGAGTCTCGTTCCCAAAAAAGGCGGGCGACCCCTTGGGGCCGCCCGCCGGAACGACATCTGTTCAGCTTTTACACAGTCGCGGGAACATTGTGATAGGTCGAGATGACCGTCTCAAACGAGTGAACCCGCGGCGTTCCATCAATGGTCTTCGCCAGCATCTTCAACACTTCGGGATAAACGAGGGTGTTGTATTCATCCGCATCGTGCTTGTGCTCCCAGAAACTCAAGGACACTGCGTCCACCGAGCCATGGTTGCACAGGGTGATCCCATCCTTGAAGCCCTTCTGCTTTCTCAGCAACGGCAGAATCTGGTTTTCAAAGGCGTGGGTGAAATCAGGCTGTGTGTTGGCTTTCAGGCGGAACGTAACTTTGCGTGCGTACATATGCTCAACCTCCTAAAGGGTTGTCTGGCATATAAGAGGGGGGAACTTCAGATAGCCTTACTTATACTCGGGTAACCTGAATGAGGTGACTGTTTCTAGTGCCTCACCGACGACCGTAGTCCCCGCGGTGGGGATTGTCAAATCGATCGTTGATGGCGTCAATCTGCTGCAGTTGGCACCCATGCTAACTTCCCGGGAACGCTCCGCGCCGCACGCGGCGCAGATTGCCTTTCTGGACTAACCGATTCCGGTGCGCCAGGCCCTACCGGGGCGCCGGATGTCTGAGGTCAACAATCGTGACTTCAAATCGCCGCCCAATGATGCGGAACTGCCTCTCCTCAACTGACCGTGCATTTTGATGGAGGAGTCCTCCCTAGAAATGCCCATCGGTCGGTCCGCATATTTCGGCAACTTTCACGACATTCTTATCCGCAGACCCGATGCAATTCTCGGGATCCTCGCGTCGGGCCAGACAGGAGACTTGACCCCAGCGCAGCGAGATGCCTGGCTTAGGCAGATAGAGATCCAAGGCTGGCTCTGATTGAGATTGAAGAAGACACTATCCACTTCGAGTTTCCTCGGACGGGAAACGCGCTGATTGCGTGCTGGCCATCTCTGGATTGCTTATCGTAATCGAGTTTAAGGTGGGCACCGAGCACTATGATCGTGCGGCAAAATGGCTCTCGTGGTTCCCGACGGGGATGGCGGCGATCCAACCCGGGCTGCCAGCTTTTACGATCCCACTTGGGGTTAACTGATTGAGCATAGAGATACCTCAACTGCGCGATGCAGCTACGCCGTTACCAGCCCCTTCGCTGCCGGCGCCTTCGCGAACATCGCCTTAATCCCGCGCAACGCCTGTCGTGTGCGCTCTTCGTTCTCGATCAGCGAAAACCGCACGTGCCCGTCGCCGTAGTCGCCGAAGCCGATGCCGGGGCTTACCGCGGTCTTTGCCTCTGTCAGCAATAACTTCGAGAACTCAAGAGAGCGCAGGCTCCGGTAGACCTCCGGGATCTGCGCCCAGACGAACATCGTCGCCTTGGGCAGCGGGACCTGCCAGCCCAGCTTGTTGAGGCCTTCAACGAGCACATTGCGGCGGCTGCGGTAGGTCTCGCAGATCTCGGCCACACACTCCTGGGGCCCCTCGAGCGCCAGGATCGACGCCACCTGGATCGGCGTAAACGTCCCGTAGTCGAAGTAGCTCTTGAGCCGCGCCAGAGCGCCCACCAGCTTGCGGTTACCGACCATGAAGCCCACGCGCCATCCGGGCATGTTGTAGCTCTTCGACAGCGTGAAGAACTCGACAGCCACCTCTTTGGCGCCCGGCACCTCCAGCACGCTGGGCGGCTTGTAGCCGTCGAAGGCGATATCGGCGTAGGCCAGGTCGTGGATGAGGTAGAAACCGTGCTCGCGGGCCAGCTCGACTAACCTGGCTAAAAACGGCAGCTCCACGCATTGCGTGGTGGGGTTCGAGGGGAAGTTGACGATGAGCGCTTTGGGGCGCGGCGTCATGCGCGGAATCAGGTCCTCAAGCTCGGCCAGAAAGCGCTCCGGCTCCACGATGGGCACGCTCACCACGTGCGCCCCGGCGATCACCGGCCCGTAGATGTGGATGGGGTAGCTGGGGTTCGGCACCAGCACGGTGTCGCGCGAGTCGAGGATGGCCAGACAGAGGTGGGCGATGCCCTCCTTCGACCCGATGGTGACGATGGCTTCGGTGTCGGGGTCGAGGTCGACGTCGTAGCGCGATTTATACCAGTTGGTGATCGCCCGGCGCAGGCGCGGCAGGCCCTTCGACACGGAGTAGCGGTGCGTCACCGGCTTCTGCGCCGCTTCGATCATCTTGTCGACGATGTGCTTGGGGGTGGCGCCGTCGGGATTGCCCATCCCGAAGTCGATGATGTCTTCTCCGCGGCGGCGCGCGGCGACCTTCATCTCCCCGGTGATGTTGAAGACATAGGGGGGCAGGCGCTGAATCCGGCTGAACTCTTCCATAGGCTTCTAGTTTACAGGGAACTTGGATCGGAGGTCAGTGATCATGGTCGGCATCACCGCTGCCCGCCGCCCCACTGGCTCTGCACCCATTGCTGCCGCGCCGCAACCCGCCGCGGATCCTCAAACAGCCGCGCCGTCACCACGCCAAACAAGAACCCGCCCACATGCGCCAGGTATGCCACGCCGCCCTGCTGCACGTTCGCCACCGTCCCCACATGAAACACCTGGATGAGGAACCAGAACCCGATAAGCAGCGCCGCCGGAATGAACGTCACGCGGAAGAAGATGAAGAAGAAGAGCAGCGTCTTGATGCGGTCGCGCGGATAGGTGATGATGAACGCCCCCATCACCGCCGCAATGGCCCCGCTGGCGCCCAGCGAGGGGACGTGCGACGTCGGGTCGCCCATCACCTGCGCCAGCATGGCCACGATCCCGCCGATCAGATAGAAGACTGCGAACCGGAATCCGCCCATCGCCTCCTCGATCT
>Ga0307474_10000672_pt1 | contig 24385 bp, 22 predicted proteins | sample atmos_gasesECM1C_2_FD_203312 | JGI IMG/M metagenome (GOLD analysis project Ga0307474, IMG submission 203312) | Hardwood forest soil microbial communities from Morgan-Monroe State Forest, Indiana, United States - atmos_gasesECM1C_05 | ecosystem: Environmental > Terrestrial > Soil > Temperate... | reverse complement strand
GACGGGCGGACACTAGCCTCAAGGCATAAGACCCAAACGAAAAATGCGCCGCAGCGAAATGTTTTCGCTGCGGCGCACTTTTCACCTTCATCAATCCCGGTGCTATCAATAGGTCGATGCAACACCATCCGTTATAAAATCAGCTCGAACCGTGCGAGGAGAGCAAAAAAGATGAGACATTCCCGCACATTCCAACTGTTGGTTTTGGGTGTTGCGAGCCTCGCGTTCTACACACCTCTAACTGGCGCGCCGAAGGAAGCGCCCCTGACCTCAGAGCAGTTGCAGGTGTACGGTGATTTCATCGAGTCGTTCAGCAAGACGAATTTCAAATTCCTTTCGACTAGAACCTTCCCACTTGACCTTTCGAGCGTCGGGAAAGATGCCGCTTGTCTGCAGGGTCTTCAACTCGAAGGCATGGACGAATCACCGAGCTCCGTTCATTCTCTCAGTCCGGAGGTGTTGAGGGGACACCGGATTCAACTTATCGGCCAAAAAGAAGAATCAGCGATATTGAAGCAGCGCGATACAGATACGGCCGCACGCGGCGGCGAGCCCAATAAGGACACCTCCGGCATGGCCAAGGACGCCGGAATCCTGGCCTTATCCGAAATAGCTTTCGACAAGAGCCACCACTTTGCTGTTCTCAAATACGTGTTCCTATGCGGCTCTCACTGCAATTCAGGAGCCGTCCTTGTTTTAGAAAAAGTGGGATCTCAGTGGACCGGGACAACCAGGCGTCCGTGTAGCTTCCTAGTGAATCGCGACAATCCTCGCCCGTAGGCTGCAAGCCCGAACACGCGTGGCAACGCTCTCGCTCGTTGCATCGCTACACAGAACAAAACGTACCAACGCCACGCTTCAATGCTGGCTGTCTAATCTTCCGTTTTCAGCAATCCACCCGTCCACGGATCATCCCGCTGCATCTTCGTCGTGGTCACGTTCCATCCCGATCCATTCCGCTCCATGCGAACCACCCGAAACAAAACCGGGCGCAACAGCTCCGCGCTGCCCTCATGGCCGGCCAACGCTCGAACCGCCAGAATCGCGTCCGCCCCGATTTCCGTCTTCAACGTGAATTTGCATCCCGAGTCGTTCACCTCGGAAGTTTCGGTGCGCTCGGTGAAAAAACGCGCCGCTCGGTCCAGCCCGCAGGTTTCGATCTGAAACCGAGCTCCGCACCGGTACTTCCGCCTCAGTTCTGGTCCGGAAGCCTGTGGTTTGTGCCAGCCAAGAAAATTCATCGCCATTTGCTCCTCCGGTCCTCGCGCGCCCAAGCCAAACGAGTTACGCCGCACCCTTCGCCACTGCCTGCTTCGGCGTGCGTTTCAAAAATCGATACAAGCTGGTGCGCCCAATGCCCAGGATCTGCGCCGTTCGTACCCGGTTGCCGTGGCACATGTCCAGCACCCGCTGAATGTGATCGCTGCGGACTTCATCCAGAGGCAACGGGGACCACGATGCTCCCGCCGTCGCTCTCCGCCGCGACTTCTGCAGATGTTCGGGAAAATCGTTCAGGTCGATCAATTCCGCGCCGGCCGTGATCGCCGCCCCGGCGATCAGATTCTCCAGCTCGCGTACATTCCCCGGCCAGTCGTGCTGCAGCAGCGCCATATGCGCCCGGCGGGTCAGCCCCTGCAACGGCTTGCCGTAGGCCTGGCTGTACTTTTTCAGGAAATGTTGCACCAGTAGCGGGATATCTTCGGGCCGCTCGTGCAATCCCGGCACCCGAATCTCGATGCTGCTTAGCCGGTAGAACAGATCCTCACGAAACCGCCCGGCCAACACTTCGGCCCGCAAATCCCGGTTGGTCGCCGCAATCAACCGCACGTCGACTTTTCTCAGCTCCGGAGAACCGACTCGCTGGATCTCCCGATTTTGAATCACCCGCAGCAGCTTGGCCTGCATCTGCAGGCTGGTTTCCCCAATCTCGTCCAAAAATACCGTCCCGTGATCCGCGTATTCGAATAGCCCCGCTCGCGTTTCATTGGCCCCGGTAAAGGCGCCGCGCACATGCCCAAACAACTGGCTCTCGAGCAAGGTATCCACCAGCGCCGAGCAGTTGCACACCGCGAATCGTGCCTGCGTCACCGGACTCATCTGGTGCAGGGCGTGCGCCACCAGTTCCTTGCCCGAACCGGTCGGCCCGGTAATCAGAACATTGGTGTAATGCCGCGAAATCTTCTTGGCCAAATCGAAAACTTCCAGCATTGCCGCGCTGCGCCCCACGATTCCGTGAAACTGCAGCGTGTCCAAAAGTTTTTCTTCCAGGTCCCGCACCCGCAAAGTCTTGGTCAACGACTCGGCAATTTCGTCCAGCGCTTTCACCAGCCGCGGATAGTCCAGCGGCTTGCACAAGTAGTCCGTGGCTCCATGCTTGATCGCCTCGATCGCCGAATCCACTGAGTAAAATCCAGTCACCAGAATTACGTATATTCCGGGATCGCTCTGCAGCGCCTTTTCCAGAAAGGTTATCCCGTCCATACCCGGCATCTTGAAATCAGCGATCACCACCCGGCATTGGCCCGTCCGCACCCGCTCTAGCGCTCCCGCCGGACTGGTCGTGCCGTGCGCCGGAAACCCGGCTCGCTGCAGATGGGTCGTGGCTAGCTCGACGTGATCCGCTTCATCATCGAGCACACAGATCGGCAGAGTACTGCGCAGTTCATCGATTTTGGGTCGTTCTTGAATGGCTGGCATAGTAACCATGCTTAAGGCACGGTACGGGCCATGATTCATTTCGGTTGTGTTGCCGAGCACGAAATTCAGCAGTGTGAGACCAAGCCGCACAGAGCGCTGGGCTTACCATCCATCAACGATTTGTTTCAGCGGGACAGCTTCACTCGACCGCGCCACAAAACAAACTCCAAATCGAGTGCAGCGTTTCGTTATGGCACCGCAAATTCCCAATTCGAAACGCAATTGGAATCCCAAGTCGAATCCAGTCCGCCTTGCGGCTCCGGTGAAATTCAATGGCTCGCCTGTTCGCGCAGTCCCATCCGCGGCTGCATTTGTTCCAGCGTCAGCACTCGACCCGGACCTCCGTTCCTGAACTCACATTCCACCGCCCGATAAGGAACCGGAAACCCGCTTCCGCCGCCCAGCGGTTGAGTCAGCCGCACGAATAACACGCTTCCCGCACGAACCACGGACTTCAGCGCCACCGTCTTGCCGGTCCGTTCGTTCCAAACCAGCGTCGATTTTTCCACAAAGAAATGCTCCTCCGCGTCCCATCCCGATACTTCCACCCGGTATCCGTTCGATTCACTCTTCCGCGCGTCCGCAATCATCTGATCCATGTTCATCTCCTCGCAGGCGGGAACTGCAGTGAGATGGCCAAAGGATGAATCGAATATCGCTGAGTCCAAAAGGCTTGCCACTTCGAAAGAAAACCGGAATCGCGCAAAAATGTACCGTCCGCGAAAAACGTGCGGAGGTGAAACAGATTCCTGCAGCGGCCAATTCAGAGAAGGCGGTCAGCGTCAGTCGGCGCTCAGCCCCAATGGGATCCGGGGTACAGCCCGGCCAGCGCAAACCGGAAGATGTAAGGGAACAGCTTGTCGTACACATACCAGGCCAGCAGCAGCCCGATCATCCCAAACCCTTGCGATCGCGACCAGTTCAAGAATCGCAGCGCCGATTCTCCATTCATGAAAATCGTAATTCCGGTGTTTCCATCCAGCGGCGGCACGGGCAACAGGTTGAACGTCCCCAGCAGCAGATTCAAAACGAAGACGATGCTCAAAAATGTCGCGGCGAATCCGGCCAGGCCCGGTCCGATCGGCTGCACCACCTGCGTGAAACTCACCGAGTTGGGCATGGCGAACGCCCCGAAAAATATTCCGGCTCGAATCGCAATCGCTGAGAGCAACACCAGCGTGAAATTCGCCGCCGGCCCGCCCAGCGCCATCCACGCCGCCCGCCGCGGATAGCGTTGCTGCCACGCCGGATCGTACGGCGCGCTGGCCCACCCGATCATCCAGTGTGCCACGAAATAAGAAATGATCGGCACCACCACCAGCCCAAACGGTTCGCGCTTGATGTGCGGCAGTGGATTCAGCGTCACCTGCCCGCCGTGAAACGCGGTCGAATCGCCGCCCAGCTTCGCAATCAGTGAGTGGGCTCCTTCATGGCACGTCGTCGAAAAAAGAAAAACGATGTACCACATCACGCCCAGAATCAAAAAATCCGGCGTCAGCTCCCCCGGCCCCACCATCCACCATCCGGCCACCGAAGCTGCGAACCAACGCACTCCGTGCACCTCATAAAATTGACTCGCGACTTGAACGTGCGAAATAAATCCGGGGCCGAAACTGAGCAGGAAACAGAGCGCAAGGGGTGGCATGCCGTCGCTAAGACTAAGGCCCGCACGCAATCCGTGCAAGTGGTTATGCCAAGCAGTAGTAGTCAGGAACTTTTCGGCTCCGATTTCGCCTCAGAATGATCCGCCGCCCACGAGAACCTTGATTCCAGCGGCGCGCCGAACGATCTTCGGACCGTCCAGTGAAGTCCCCGAAATCGAACGACGAACACCGTCATCGCCACCGCCCGCTGGTAATGCCGCGGCAGGCTCAGCGACTGCGGATTCAGCAGGCTCACCGCTCCCAGCGTTTTGTTGATCCCGCGCTGGCGCAGGCACGAATTCACCGCCGAATTCAAACTGCTGTGAATGCCCCGGCCGCGGAAAGCCGGCGCCACAAACGAACCGTACCTCACCGCTTCGCCGGCCCGGATAATCCAGAAAGTATCAAACGCCAACTCGAAAGCGTTCGAAACCGACATCCACATATACCCGGCGGGTTGTTCTTCCACCCAACCCACCGCGATCGAGTCGCCCCGCGCGAAGCGGCGCTCCACTTCTGCCGCCTCTAACTCACCCATCGCCGAAATTTGCTTCACAATTGTCGCCGGCCTGCCTTCCGCGAAGAACTTCACCTCCACGGCATCCTTGCCGTAAGGCTGTGGCACCTGCTTCGAAATATCAGTTTCAAAGATGTGCCACAGATGCCAGTAGAAAAGCGGCCGGAAAATTTCCCGAAAGGTCAGCAACCCGACAATGAATACACCGCGCCAGGAGACAAACTCGCGCAGAACCGCTGCTCGCCGCGCAATCCATGTACTCATCGGTGTGTCTTCAGGAAGTGGAAGAACTCGCGTATCGGCCGAAAGCCGTTGATTTCAGAAGATGGTACTCCAATACCTGCTGGTTGCGGCATGCCGCGACCCTGGCCAGTGTCCCAGCGAGTACCGTTCAATTTGTCAGGGAAAAGGGAAAAAATGGCTCCGGGGCCTGGACTCGAACCAGGATTCTAGGCTCCAAAGGCCCATGTGCTACCAATTGCACCACCCCGGAATGGGAACAAAATTGTAGCAGAGACCCTGCCGATTTGTTAATCCACGCTCGTGCCTTCGCTCCTCCCACGACGCCCCGCAGAATTTCTCTCCAGCGAAGATTGCCGCCGCATCCTCAATTTGTTAGGCTTCTGAAGCTCCGCCCACCAGCGAATCAACGGAGAGGTGTCCGAGCGGTTTAAGGAGCACGCTTGGAAAGCGTGTGTAGGAGAAATCCTACCGTGGGTTCGAATCCCACCCTCTCCGCCATTATTTTGTCTTTAACGATTCATTTTTTCCTGGAGGTTCGTGACGCGACCCCTTCGCCATTCTCCGATTCGGCTGCTTCTTCTTTTCAGAATTTTTAGGGAGCGATTTTCTGTTCCGGCCCGTCTGAACCAGCGCGTATTAACGACCTTGGCCCTAACTCGCGGCTAAGAAAAAGCACTTGACACTTCGCTTTTTGTTCGCCTAATATGCATCGCGAATCGGCCCTCACTTTGACGCAACTTTGAGAAAAGAGGAGAACAACCATGACCATCGGCCAAACGATGCTGCCTGAATTCGATCAGGAAATGCAGAACACCCGCAAGGTCCTCGAGGGCGTTTCAGACGAAAAATGGAATTGGAAGCCGCACGAGAAGTCCGGCACGCTGGGTTGGTACGCCCTGCACATCGCCACTCTTCCCGGCTGGACCACCATGACCATCAACAGCGAAGAGCTGGATTACGCTCCGGTAGGGAAGCCGTCCTACGAACCTCCCAAGGTCGAGAATCGCGCTCAGGCACTCGCCGTTTTCGACAAGGAAGCCAGCGAAGCTCGGGCCGCCCTGGCTAAAGTCAGCGACGCCGACATCATGAAAAATTGGAAACTGCTCGCGGGCGGTCAGGAAATATTCAACATGCCGCGCGTCGCCGTGATTCGGGGCATGGTCATGAACCACCTGATTCACCATCGCGGTCAAGTAACGGTGTATTTGCGGCTACTCGGTGTGCCGGTGCCTGGTCTCTACGGACCCAGCGCTGACGACGGCCAGATGACCGCATCGGCTTAGCTCTCGTGGTCTAACTCGAATTAATTGAATCGGCGTGCGCCGTTCGGTACGCCTTCCAGCACGCGCAACAGCGGCTGCTTGCTGCAGTCTTCCTGGAAAGCTGTGGCTTTCTCGCGGTCGTCAAACGCAACCAGCAACACCAGGCTGGAAAAGTCTTCCTTGGCGTCCACACGCAAAGCCCCGAACGACCGGGCGGCCTGCGCTACGATGGCCTTGCGACGGCCAACTTCGCCCGGATTGGTAGCGCTCGCAAAGATTTTCAACACAATTTTGTCGGCCATTGATATGCCCTCACCTTACATTTTCGGGGTGGGGGCACAAAGGGGTCTGCCTGTTCGAAGGGGCAGTTGTGTCGTTGCGGTACATTTGGGCGAAAGTGGCCTTCCGCCAAGACCCACGCCAGTGGGTCTTATCTTCAACGCTTCAACGCTTCAACGATGAGTCGTTTACCAACAACCGCGTCACTTGCTTCCCGCCGCCGGCCTGGGCTGCCCAGAACCTTCCGTCAGCGTGCGAATACCATCAACCGGAACATTTTCGAAACGCTCCACCAGACCGTTCGGCCAACGCACTTCCACATAATCGATACGCGTCGCCGCCCCCAGGCCAAAATGCACCCGCAGGTCGTTCTGCGAAATGTAACTTGATCCACTGCGCACTTCATCCACCCGGTCGCGGCCGCCCGCATGCACCGTGATTTTCGCGCCGATGCCGTCGCGATTTGATTTTGTGCCAATCAGCCGCAACGCCACCCAGTGATTCGGGGCCCGCACCGAATTCACCAGCAGGCTCGGCGTCTGATTCATATTATTGGTCACGATCGAAAGCTGCCCATCGTTCCACAGATCGCCCACCGCCATGCCGCGTGATGCCGCCGGTGTAGTAATCCCCGGACCCGCCTCCGCGGTAATCTCCGTAAAAGTTGCGTCGCCATTGTTGTGATACAGCAACCGCGATTCGTCGTAATCGCTGCCCAGGTGGAATTTATCCACTTCGGGATAAACGTGTCCATTCACCATCACTATGTCCAGCCAGCCGTCATTGTCAAAATCGAAAAACATCGTGCCCCAGCCGAGATACTGCATGTGCTTTCCCAATCCGGCGCCGCGGGTCACGTCCGTAAATTCTCCGCCGCCGTCGTTGCGGTAAAGCGTCGGCGTATCCTCGGAAAAATTCGTTTTGAAAATGTCCGGCCGCCCGTCGCCGTTGTATTCTCCCACCGTCGCGCCCATCCCGGCCTGCTCGCGCCCGTCTTCGTTGAACGCCACGCCCGCCGTCAGGGCCTGATCGGTAAATGTCCCGTCCTGATTGTTGTGATACAGAATACTGGGCTGGCTGTCGCAGGCCACGAACATATCCGGCCAGCCGTCATCGTCATAGTCCAGCGTCGCCACGCTAAAGCAGAATTTACCGTTGGTTTTATCGATGTGCGCGGCCTTGGTCACCTCCCGAAATTTTCCACCGCCCAAATTCTGATACAAAATATTTTCCGAGCCCACCAGGCCCCGCGGCCCGCACATCACCGGCGTGCCTTTCCACATGCAATTGGATCCCGACCCCGGTGCCTGCGCCGTGGCCGGATTGAAATCGACGTAATTCGCGACCATCAGATCCAGTTTCCCGTCGCGGTTGTAATCGATGAACGCGCAGCCCGTGCCCCACGCCTTGCCCGTTCCGGCTACGCCCGCCGCCGCGCTGACCTCCGTAAATTTTCCGTGGTCGTTGTGGTACAGCCGGTTTTTGCCGTAGTACGTTACGTACAAATCTTCCCAGCCATCGTTGTCGTAGTCGCCCACACACACGCCCTGGCCCCATCCGCTCGCCCCGAGCCCGGCTTGCGCCGTCACATCCGTGAACGTGCCGTCGTGATTGTTGTGGTACAGATGATTGGTGGGAGCTTTCCCCGGCGCAAATCCTTCCAGCGTCGAGCCGTTCACCAGAAAAATATCCGGCCAGCCGTCATTGTCGTAATCAAAAATCGCCACGCCCGTACCGGTCGTTTCGATGATGAATTTCTTGCTGTCGACGCCGCCGAACACGTTCTGCATGGTCAGGCCGGCTTTTTTCGCGATGTCCGTAAAATTCGCCAGCGACTTTGCTGGCGCGCCTGCCGCGGCCGCCGTTTCTTGCGGCGAATGCTCCGCCGATTTGGTCGGCGCTTGCGCCAGCGCACTCCCGGTGAGCAGCGCCCCGGCCGCCAGCAGCAGAATCAACGCCCTTGTTTCGCCGCCCCTGCGCGAAAACGCAAAAATCCCAACCGGGGCTATTCGCTTGCCGCGAATAGCTCCTGGCCGGGATCTCATGACCAATTTACCGCGATGTTGCCTTCGCCGCCGGCTCCGCAATTAATTCGCGCGTTTCACGTCGACGCATTCGCGCCCGCTGTACAGCAGATAGCTTCCCGGCGTCGCTCCGGCCACCACTTGCAAGGGCACCGCGTGCCGCATGCCATCGTCATGGCGGGAGTCGATGCTGAAAATGTCGTGCGCGCCCAGGTCCATCACCACGAACTTTCCATCCTTCAGCCAGCCAATCCCGTACGCACCCGCCGGCAGCTTGGTCCCGCCAATCTCCAGTGCGACCTCGCTCAGAATGTACGCCTGATATTTTTCCTTGATCGCCGTCGAGTACCCGGAATTATCGACCAGCGCCGCCAGGAAATACATGCCGTCCGCAAATTTCACGCCGCCTGCGTTGCGTAGTTGCGATGCCGCGGTCTTGCCGCGGAAGAAAACCTTGTCGGGGAAAAGCGCCGGCGTAATTTCAGCCGCCTTGAGTACCGTATCCTGTCCGGCCTTCGGGGTCTGCGCCGTCGCGCTCGGCGCCCGGAGAGAACCAATCATCACCAAAACAAACAAAGCTGTAAACATCGCACGCATCCGCATGAAACCTCCCTGACTTCGCCTCCATCCTACTTCACTCGAATTGCTTCGAGCAAGAATCGCTGATCCAAGAAAACTGCGCGCCAAGTGATAGCTGTCAGGCCAACGCTTCTGTTATCCATCACGGCAACCACGCGTTGACCCGCTTCTCGGTTGCGTCTACCATCCTCATGTAACCCCTTCCCGTGGTACCCGGGCGCCGGCTCTTCTGGCGAACCCATTCACGACACTATTGGGTCAAGAAATCACGATGCGTGCATCACCGCGTCGCGCCGCCGCAATTTGTATTTTTTCGCCCGGCCCGTGACTTGTCGCCAGGTTGGCAGAGGGATATTCAATCGATGACCAACATCCAGAGCCCCACCGCTGTTTCCAGGAAACTCAATATCCTGCTGGCCGAAGACAACCTCGTCAATCGCGTCCTGGCCCAGAAATTACTGCAGAAGTTTGGCCACAGTGTGACCTTGGCCAACAACGGCAAAGAAGGCGCCAGCCTTTGGGAGTCCCATCAAGCCAATCAGTTCGACGTGATTCTGATGGACATTCAAATGCCGCTCATGGATGGCCTGCAAGCCACTGCCTATATCCGCGCAAAGGAAGCGGAACAGTCTCTCGACCCGAACTCGTCGCCCGAAGGCCTCGCGCCCGTCCACATTCCGATCGTCGCCATGACCGCGCACGCCATGAAGGGCGATCGCGAACGTTACTTAGCCGGTGGCATGGACGGTTACGTCTCCAAGCCCGTCAATTCCGCCGAGCTCGAAAAAGTGATCCAGTCCGTGGTCGATCAATTTCCGTCGCGCGCGCGTGCCCTCGCCGGAGCTGTCCCCAGTATGCCCGGAACTCTCCATCCGGACCTGTCCGACGGCAACGCATCGGGTACCGAAGAAGCGGAAATCCTGGCGCGCTTCGACGGTGATATTGAATTGGTTCGCGAGCTGGCCGGGATCTTCATCGACGAATGTCCGAATTATCTGGCCGCCATCCGCGAGGCCGTCCTCAGCGCAAACCCCAAAGCTCTGGAGCATTCCTCCCACACGCTGAAAGGCTCACTGGGGAATTTTTCAACCAAGGACGCGCACGCCTTCGCCCTTCAACTCGAAACCCTCGGAAGGTCAGGCTCGGTCGATGGCGCCGCGGAAATTCTGCAGAAGCTGGAGGAACAACTGGAAGGCTTCAATCGAATACTGGCTGGCATGGCCAAAGAAACTGTGCACCGCTCCCAATGACCCGAGCCGTGCAATTCTCACTCAGATTAACTCTCAGGCCAGCAGATTTTTCGCCGCCATCAATTCCGCATTCAGAATCGCCGCACCCGCCGCTCCGCGAATCGTGTTGTGTCCCAAAATCACGAATTTGTATCCGAGCACCGGGCAGGTGCGCAGTCTTCCCACGTGCACCACCATCCCGCCGTCGCGCTCCACATCCAGCCGCGGCTGCGGTCGGTTCACGGCTTCCAAATAAACAACTGGCTGCAACGGCGCGCTCGGCAGTCGCAGTTCCTGCGGCTCGCCGCTGAAATTCTTGAACGCCGCCAGGATTTCATCGCGCGTCACCGGCTTCTCGAATTCCACCGAAATCGCCTCGGTATGCCCGTTCACCACCGGCACCCGCGTCGTGGTCGCGCTCAGCGTCATGGCATGCGGCACCACTCCATTTCCGTTGAGCTGGCCCAGAATTTTCCGCGTCTCGGATTCAATTTTTTCTTCTTCGCCGTCGATATAGGGAATCACGTTCGCGGTCGCATCCAGAGACGCTACCCCCGGGTAGCCCGCTCCCGAAAGCGCCTGCATCGTCGTCACCAGAACGCGCTTCGGCTGGAATTGCCGTACCGCCGCCAGTGCCAGAGACAGAAACATCGTCGAGCAATTGGGATTCGTGACGATCACACCCTTGCGTTTTTCTTTTTCCCGCTGCGCCGGCAACAGATTCAAATGGTCCGGATTAATTTCTGGAATCAGCAGCGGCACCAGCGGGTCCATGCGATGGTTCCGCGAATTGCTCAGCACGATGTGTCCGGCCGCCGCAAAATCCGCCTCGGCTTGCCCGGCAATCGAGGAATCCAGCGCCGAAAAGACCAGCTTTGGCCCAATCCCCGGCCGCAGCTCGTCCACCGGCAACCCGCCCGCCTCTTCCGGCGTCGCCGTCGGCAAACGCCAAGCCAAATCTCTATACCGCTTGCCTGCGGATCGTTCACTCGCCGCCAGCCAGGTCGTCCGGAACCACGGATGCCCCTCGAGCAGCGCAACAACTTGCTGCCCGACGGTTCCCGTCGCTCCCAGAATTCCTACTTCGATTTTGGTCTTGGAGGACACGTCGAATTTGTCGGCCGCCACCGCGGCCGCTTCTTCGATTTTACTGGGCACTGACCGCCACCGCCTTCGTTGATTTCCTCTCGATGTCCAGTTGCGCAAGCCCTTCCAGCAAATCTTCCACCAGATCTTTCGCATTCTCGCATCCCGGCGACAGCCGGATCAACGTATCCGCAAGCCCCAGCTCGGCCCGCGCCTCCGCCGGAATCGAAGCGTGCGTCATCGTCGCCGGATGGCACAACAACGACTTCACTCCGCCCAGGCTTTCCGCCAGAGTAAAGTACCGCCGCGATTTTACAAACGAAACCACGTCCGCTACCGTCCCGTCGATCTCAAACGAAACCATCCCGCCAAATCCGGTCATCTGCTTCTTCGCAATCGCGTGCCCCGGATGATCCGGCAATCCCGGGAAGTAAACCTGCTTCACCAGCGGATGCCCGTTCAGCGCATTCGCGATCGCCATAGCGTTTTCGGCGTGGCGTTCCATTCTCAACTCCAGCGTCTTTAGCCCCCGCAACGTCAGCCAACAATCAAACGGTGAGGGCACTGCTCCGGTCGCATTCTGCAAAAACTTGATGGGCTCGAACACCTTCAGGTCTTTGGCCATCGCTGCACCCTGAATGGTGTCCGAGTGTCCGCCCAGATACTTAGTCACGCTGTGCACCACAATATCCGCGCCCAGCTCGAACGGGTGCTGGAAATACGGCGTCGCGAAGGTGTTATCCACCACGACCAACGCGCCCTTGGCATGCGCCAGCCGCACCGTCTCCACGATGTCGTAAATCAGCAACCGCGGATTGGTCGGCGTCTCGATCCACACCAGTTTGGTCTTCGGCGTGATCGCTTTTTCCAGCGCTTCCAGATTCGAAATATCGAACTGCTTCACCGTCACGCCGATCGGCTGGTAGACCTTGTTCAAAATCCGGTAGGTCCCGCCGTACACGTCAATCGGAATCACGATTTCATCGCCCGGCCGCAGATACGCTTGCAGCACCGCATTCTCCGCGGCCAGTCCGGACGCGAACACCGCTGCGTATTCCACGCCCTCCAGCTCGGCCAAAATTGTTTCCAGCCGCTGCCGCGTGGGATTATTCGTCCGCGAATAATTGAATCCCTTGTCCTCGCCCGGCCCCTCCTGCTCGTAGGTCGATGTCTGAAAAATCGGAGCGATCAACGAGCCCGTTTCCGGTTCGGATGGCTGCCCTGCATGTATGGTCTTCGTTGCGAATTTCATCTTCTTGCTCCTCGTCTCAAGTAGTCTCTCTCTCTAAATTTGTCCCAAGGCTCCAAATAAATTCGGTACTGCCAACCCATGTCGCCATCTTCGTATCGTCGATCTCAAATACTTGCGCGTGCCCCGGCAAATCGTTCCGCGTCTCGCGCCACTTCCACCCGGGCCGCAGCAACCCGGCTGCTCGTCGTCTTTTTGTGTACGCTGCGAATCACCAGCGGCAACCCACACCTCTGCGCCGCAACAATCGCTTGTCGCTGCACCAGATTGCATCCTTCATCCGCCATGGAAATTGCTTCTTCGAAACTGAGGAAGGGAAGATGCCGCGCGCTCGCGTCCTGATGCGGATCCGCCGTGAAATATCCGGGCACATCCTTGATCAATTCGCACCGGCAAGCCCGCAAGCCTTCGGCCAGCAGCACCGCCGTTAGATCCGAACCGCCGCGTCCCAGCGATACAATTTGCCTCGCCGGATTTGTCGCGAAAAATCCCGGCACCACCGCCACTGAAAAATCCGCGAGCACTTCCGACAAACGCCCGGCGTGCAGCGCAATGCGTCCGGCCTGCCGGTCCGTTTCCGGCAAAGTCAGGCCCGCTTCGTGAATATTCAGCCCCGCCGCCCGCACTCCGATCGTTTCCAGGTGCAGCGTCAGGAGCGCCACCGACCGAATCTCGCCCGTCGACCACAGCAGATCCTGCGTCGCCGAATTCGGCTTCGGATGAATTTTCTTCGCGACTCGCTCCAGTTCATCGGTCGCACCTTCCTGCGCCGAGACCACCACCACAATCCGTTCTTCCGGATTTGCCGCCAACGTTTGACGTACAAATTTCGCCGCCCGCCGGTAAGCCGCCGCACTCGTCAGAATCGATCCGCCGATCTTGATGACCGCGATGTCCCGTGCAATGTCCCGTGACACGTCTCGTGCAACGTCCCGTGCTTTCTCCCGTCCGTCGCCACAATAATTTCCGTCGTCGCTGGCAGCTGCCATAACTGGATAACTCCTCCCAAGGAAGCCTAATGGCTTCGCATGTGCACCATCCGCGGCGTCAGCCAATTACAAATGGCTGCACCGATAGATGTGCTTTTTCCTACAAGCTCGCATTCCGCATATGCGGATGCAGCTTCGCTCGACTTAACTTGGGAGTTGAATCTTCAATGACCGGGAACCCGGTCGATCGAGGATCTTATCTCTCCCCATCGGGCAGGAATTAGCACCTTGGCGACCGCGCCAGGTTGCTGTGGCTTCGTAGGGCCTGTCCCCTCTGCCACTCTGGATAAGCGCTGCTGTGAAGCAGCAAAAGAAGAATAGCAAAACCTAATCGCCAGTCAAGCAGGATTCACGCCGATGTTGGCACCGATCCTCCGTAATTTTTTCCCAGCGCGTCCAGTACGACGGAAGCCCCGCACCCAAAGCCTCCGTGTCCTCAAGCCTTTCTCCGTGTCCTCTGTGCTAAATCCTTGAAACTCCTGCGAACCAAGGTATCCCGAGTCGCAACACACATCCAGCGCCGGAGGCGCGGCACAGGTTAGCCCGGTCCGTAAGGCCCGGGAAAAGTCACGACAAAACGCCCGGGCGCCGCAGGTGCGGCACACGGTTCACCCTCTCCGCGACCCGTAAAACCACGCAGTCCCGAATCAACCGATACCGACCTGCCCCGTTCCTGTCCGCGCGAACAGGTATTCTCCACGCAGCACCTCAAATCAAACCCGTAGACACACCCTTTGCCTATCACCCAAACTTGTTTCAGCAGCTCCGCACTCCTTCGTCCTGGGGGGAACTAGGCGATGAAACATAGCGCAATTCTTTTGGGCACAATCTTGTTCGCGGCATTCTCCACCCCTGCGCAAACCAGTTTCGCGCAGGTTTCTTTGGCGGCTCCCTCATTCGGCGCAACTCCAGCAATAGCCGCAAGTTCACCGCTGAATTCGGTGTCGCTGGGCGAGCCGTTCGCCCCCTCGCCTGCGCTGCCAGCCGCGGCTCCGCTGCCCGAGCCGGTCCCCCAAACTGTCCAGGGCGTTTTCGAGAAATACAGCTATGACGCGTACCTGGGCTACACCTTCTTCCGCTTGTACGAGGTTCCGGGCGTTCAGACCAACATGAACGGCTTCAATGGTTCGTTCACCTATTGGTACCGCGACCGCCTCGGAATTGACGGCGAGGTTTTCGCTACCTACGGCAGCCAGCCGGGACAGAACTCCTGGCAGACCACGGGGGGAATTGGACCCCGCTTTCGCTGGATCAAGCCCAAAGGAATCGATCTATGGGTTCACGGCCTGTTCGGCGGGTCGTACATTACTCCGAAGACTCCTTACGGCGGGCAGGGCACGGTCACCGGCGTAGTCGGTGCCGGCTTCGATCTGAACGGCCATCACCGGCACATGGCCTTGCGCTTCGCGATCGATGGTGTCGGCACCCACTACTTCGGCACATTCCAGTTCAGCCCCAAGGTTTCTGCCGGAATCGCCTACAAATTCTAGGTCGACCTACGCTAGTCCGTAGTCGACGCATTTCGACTTTATGGATTGCTGCCTGTACTGGCGAGCCGGCTTCCGCCTGCCAGCCTTGGCTTTTGCAATTCGTCGACGCGAACCGCGGCAGCACCGGCGTAGCAAAATTTCATCAAGCGATCATCCAGATGGAATTTCACGTGCTCATTCTTACTGGTGTGCTTCCGAACGAATCCGAACTGCATCCAACCAACGTGAGGCACAGATCGAAAGCTCAAAAGCCAAGAAGTTGCAGCGGACAGCACCAACCGCGGCCGATTTCGCAAACGCTAGGCTCGACACATGATCGAAACTCTAAAACAGACCAAACGCTTCCTTAGAATCCTCTTCGGATTCACCCTGCTCGCCATCGGCGCCGTCATGATCCTCACTCCCGGCCCAGGGTGGCTCACCATCATGCTCGGCCTAGGCGTCCTCGCGGCCGAATACGTCTGGGCCCGTCGCCTCCTCGACAAACTGAAAGAACAGGGCCTCCGCCTCCGCGACGTCTTTATCCCCCGCACCCGTCCCGGCACCGGCCCAGCCTGACATCTTTTTAATTTTTTGGCATTACGGTTCGTGGGTCACGGCTTTAGCCGTGACAAAAACGAGCTTGCCCGCAGGGGCTTTAGCCCCTGAAGTTCCCTATGATGTGCCAATCGCGGCGTACCCTCAGCAGAAAACCGCCTTTGGCCGTCATCCAGAGGAGCGCATTTTGCGACGAAGGATCTCTCCTCGATTGTTCCTTCGCTCGCATCGCGCGATAAGAACGCCCTCGCGCCGCAAAAAAAGTCCAGCGGCGCAGCATAGGTTAGCCCGGCTAGTAAGGGCCGGGAACGCAAACGAAACGACTCCCGAGCACCGGAGGTGCGACACGCCTCGGCGCCAAGCCACAATTTCCACGTCCTGCTATTATCTGTACCCTAGGAGCGCAAAAATGTCTGACAGCTGGAAACAAAGATGGCGCGGCAAGTGGGCCGTAATCACCGGCGCCAGCGCCGGCATCGGCCTCGAACTGGCCAATCTCCTCGCCGCCAACGGCGCGAATTTGGTCCTCACCGCCCGCCGAACCGATCGCCTGCAACAAATCGCCGCCGATCTAAAATCCGCGAACGGTGTGCAAATTGAAATTTGCGCCGCCGACCTCACCAAATCCGAGGCGCCGCAGCAGATCTACGATTTCACCACCGGGAAAAAACTTGAAATCGAATTCCTGATCAATAACGCTGGCTTCGGCGCCTTCGGCTACATCCACGAAATCCCCGCCGAAAAAATGTTGGAAATGGTGCAGGTCAATTGCTCGGCTGTCGTGCATCTCACTCGCCTGTATGTTCCGGCTATGGTTGCCCGCCGTCACGGGGACGTGATGATCGTCGCCTCGCTCGCCGCCTATCAACCCGTGCCGTTCAATTCTGTCTACGCCGCCACCAAAGCCTTCGACCTGCTTTTCGCCGAAGGCATCGCGGAAGAACTCCGCCCCTCCGGTGTGAACGTCTGCGCCCTTTGCCCTGGCTCGACCAATACGGAATTTCAAAAAGTTGCCGACCAGCCCGACCGCGTCTTCCGCTCCGCGGAAACCGCCGAAAAGGTCGCGCGCGTCGGCCTCGAAGCGATGGCCGCAGGCAAGTCCTACGTCATCTCCGGCTTCATGAACAACGTAATGAAAGAGAGCCAGCGCCTGGCCCCGCGCAGCCTCGTAACAAAAATGGCCGCCAACATGATGCGCCCAGACAAGTCGTAGTCAGATTTTGCCGTCATTCTGCGTGCCCTGACGCAGGAACGGAGGAACGCATCAGGAACGATCTGCTTTTCGATCGCTCCTGCAACCGCCCACTCCCCATCGCTCAATACGGTTCCACCGCAGAAAATCCAGCGCCGGAGGCGCGGCATAGGTTAGCCCGGCCCGTAAGGGCCGGGAAAACGGAAGAAAAAGAACTCCTAGCTCCGGAGGTGCGACACATCTTTCCGCCGGACCGCTACCACGAAACCATCCAGCCTTTTAGGGGGTCGGAGCTTCAGCTCCGACACAAAAAATCGCGCGAAGCGCTAACCGCTCGCGGCGCCTTTCCCGCGAGCCTTTGACTTCTGCACGACCTAGCGAGCTCCCGCCGACTAACTTGGCCAAGCGCGCATCGCTGTCTGCGCAATCCGCCGCAGTTCCGACCGCGTCGCCCCGCTCTTCGCTCGCACTGCCATCCCATGGGTCAGCGTAAAAACGTAACTCGCCAAATCGGCCGGATCCGCGTTCGCCGGCAAATCCCCCTCCACCTTCGCCCGCTGCAGCCGCCTCCGCAAAGCCAACTCCGCCCCTTGGCGCCGAGCATTCAATTCATCCCGAATCGCGTCCGACTGATTCCCGCCCGAAAGCGCCGCCTGCACTAGCAAGCATCCCGCAGGAGTGTCCGGATCGGCTATCGCTTGAGCGCTGCCCATGAGCAAATGTTCCACCACCGCCCGCGCCGTCGGTTGGTTCAGCGCTTCCGCCGCAAACCCCGCCGCCGTGCACGCATACCGGTCCAGCACTTTGCGAAACAACGCTTCTTTATTGCCAAAGGTCGCGTACAAACTCGGCCGCTCAATTCCCATAGCTCGAGTCAAATCCGACAGGGAAGTCCCTTCATACCCCGTTTTCCAGAAGACTTTCATCGCCGCGTCCAGCGCCTCATCGGCGTCAAAGCACCGCGGCCGCCCTACTGGTCCGCACTCCACCGTCGTCTTCGAAGCCTTTTTCCGCCTGCCTACGCCCTTCATATTCAGCACGATACGCCTATTTTGTACCGAACGGTAAAAAATCTGAAGCCTTTCCCGCTCCCGCCACATCTTTTACAGCACGGCACAACAGCGCCGCATACAGGAGATTCCGTTCATGGCCAAGAAACTCGAAGGGAAAGTAGCGGTCGTCACCGGCGCATCGAAAGGCATCGGCGCCGCCATCGCCAGGCAACTCGGCGCCGAAGGCGCCTCGGTCGTCGTCAATTACGCCTCCAGCAAAGAGGGCGCGGACAAAGTCGTCAACGAAATCGTCAGCAAGGGTGGCAAAGCCATCGCCGTACACGGCGACGTCTCGAAGCAAGCCGACATCGACAAGCTCTTCGCCGAAACCAAGAAGGCCTACAAAAAGGTCGACATCCTGGTCAACAACGCCGGCATTTACGAATTCGGCCCGCTCGAAGCCGTCACCGAAGCGCAATTCCACAAAATTTTCAATCTCAACGTCCTCGGCCTCCTGCTCACCACTCAGGCCGCCGCCAAGCACTTCGGCGAAGGCGCCAGCGTCATCAACATCGGGTCCGGCGTCAGCCGTATTACGCCGCCCAATACCGCCGTATACACGGCCACTAAAGGCGCGGTCGACGCGATCACCGGCGTTCTGTCCAAGGAACTCGGCGCCAAGAAAATTCGCGTCAATTCGATAAACCCCGGAATCGTCGAAACCGAAGGCACCCATTCCGCCGGTTTCATCGGCTCGGACTTCGAGAAAGGTCTCGTCGCGCAGACGCCCCTCGGCCGCGCCGGCCAACCTGATGACATCGGCGCCGTCGCCGTATTCCTAGCCTCCGACGATTCGCGCTGGCTGACCGGCGAGCACATCCTAGCCGCCGGCGGCCTGCGCTAATCCGCAGCGCCAAAAGAGGGCTGGAACAAAATCGTTCCAGCCCTCGCGTTTTCCGCGCGCGCGCCGGCGGAAGGGACTCGCCAGCGCGGTACTTCGAAAAAAAAACGGTTGTCATCCCGAAGCGCAGCGAGGGATCTGCTTCAATTGCCGTGGACTTGGTCGTCGCCGTTGCAGTTGTCGTTGCCGTAGCAGTTGAGGGTGGCCCATCCTTCGCGTTTTCCGCGAAGGATGGAAGTTTTTGAATTTGCCGTTGCCTCGGTTCAAGTTGTCATCCCGACAGAGGCGCGCGTTCTTCGCGCCGACGAGGGACCTCTCTTCGATTGCAGCCCAGCGTGTCTGCGAAGAGTGGGAGCCATCATCATTATTTCGAGGAGACTCACATGGGAAAGCTAGAAGGAAAAGTCGCACTCATCACCGGCGGCAATAGCGGAATCGGCCTGTCCACCGCCAAAGAATTCGTCGCCGAAGGCGCTTACGTCTTCATCACTGGACGCCGCCAGCCCGAACTCGACGCCGCCGTAAAACAAATCGGCAAGAACGTAACCGCCGTGCAGGGCGACGTCTCCAGGCTATCTGATCTCGATCGCCTTTTCGCCACCATCAAAGAAAAGAAAGGCCATCTCGACATTATCTTCGCCAACGCCGGCGGCGGCGCTTTCGCTCCGCTCGGCGCCATCACCGAAGCCCAATTCGACAAGGAATTCGGCATCAATGTGAAGGGCGTCCTCTTCACCGTCCAAAAAGCCCTGCCTCTCTTGCGCGACGGCGCGTCCGTCATCATCAACGGCTCCATCACCGGCTCCAAAGGCATCCCCGCGCTCAGCGTCTACAGCGCCACCAAAGCAGCGGTCCGCTCCTTCGCCCGCACCTGGACCGCCGACCTCAAAGACCGGAAAATTCGGGTGAACATCGTCAGCCCCGGGCCCATAGAAACCCCAGGTGCCGACAACCTGTTCACCGATCCGGAGCAACTCAAAGCCTTCAAGTCCGGCATGGCCGCCGCCGTTCCCCTGGGCCGCATCGGCGACGCCAGCGAAATCGCCAAACCCGTCGTCTTCCTGGCCTCCGACGACAGCAGCTTCATAACCGGCACAGAACTCTTCGTCGACGGCGGCATGGCCCAAGTCTAAAAAAGCGCATCAACAAAAAGAAACGCGCCCCAGATCGCAGCGCGTTTCAACGCACTTCGCGAGCACGACAAAAAAAAGGGCGGGGCCTCAGCCCCGCCCTTCGCTTGCAATATTTTGGTGCAGTCCACAACAAGCAATCCACTCCGTCGCCAAAACTCCAGCCCCGGAGGGGCGTCATAAGTTAGCCCAGCCCGTAAGGGCCGGGAACACCAAGTCGAAAGAAGTCCCGAGCACCGGAGGTGCGGCACGCCCCTGCACGGATGCCGAGGTCGAACCGGCGCGTCGCGTCTCGCCATGCCGTTTCGTTTTTCGATCTCTCGTAATCAAAAACCTCACCCGCCCGCCACAAAATCCACTGGAAGGGCGGGGCTTCAGCCCCGCCAAAAAAAATGCCTTACGTAAACTTTCCTTTTGCGCGCCTTCTGCGCAAGCCTTCGTAGAGTCCAAGCGCAACTCCCAAGCGAAGCCATTCCGACGCCCGACCAACTACTCCGTCATAACCCTCACAAACAAATCATCAAACTTCTCCTCATCCACCTCCATCTGCACTTCCGCCGGATGCAACCACGCCGGCGGCACCAAATGTCCCGCCCACTTCGCCTTGTCCGGCCCCGCCGGCCCGCTATAAGGCAAAAAGAATTTCGGCATCCCATCCGGCTTTTTCCACACCACCGTGTCTCCGTATTTTGGCCCGTGGCTCGTATCTACATCCAACCACATCGTCTCGGATTTCTTGATCACCGATGGATCGATCAACGACGCCACCATCACTTCATCCCACATCATCGACCACATCGAAGTCCCCGCCGGCGGCGTCACCTCCAGATAAACTTTCTTCACCATCCCCGCCAGCGGCCCGCCGCCCTTCACAATTCGTTCCATCAACGCCGCGCTCGACCACACCTGCGCCCCGGCCTCAAACGGGCTCACCACAATTTCTTTCCACGGTTCTTTCAATACAATGGACGCCGCCTCCGGATCCCACCACCAGTTCAATTCCGGGCCGCCCTCCGAACTTCCGCCCATGATGTAGATCGCTTTCACTTGCGAGACGATCGTCGGATCCATCCGCACCGCCAGCGCGATATTCGTCAGCGGCCCGGCGCAATACAAAACCACCTCGCCCGGATTCGTGTGAATCGTATCGATAATAAAATCTGCCGCGCGCCCCGGCCGCGCCTTCACCTTGGGATATCCGCCAGGAGGAGCCCACGTCTCGCTCGATTTCGGCGCGTCCGGATTAAACGACCCGTGCCACCCCACATAAGGCCCGTAGATAGCCTCGCGCGCTTCCGCTTCCCGCGCCGTATTCATCAGCGGATTTTCCGCGCCCTTGATTACCGGCACATCCGTACGTCCCGCCTGCTCCGTCGCCCACAAAGCAAAAACCGTCGCCGGCTGAACCCACTGATCTCCACTGATCGTCGTAATCCCCAGCAGATCGATTTCCGGCGCGCGCAGCAGCATGTACAAAGACAGAACATTCGTGCCCTGCGGTCCGCCGCTATCCTGATCCGCAATCACTTTTATTTTTTTCTTCTGAGCCAACAAGCAGGGAACTGCCAAACCTGCAAACACCACCACCAGAATCAATGCCGCGCGCCACGCCTGCCGCCAGCTGCGCCTCAATTTTTCGCGCCCGCCACTTTCAGCGCCCCCGAGTCGTACACCGTCTTCCCGCCCACCATCGTCAAAACCGACTCCGTCTTCGGCATCTCCGGCACCGGCACCGTAAAAATATCCTGCGACAGCACCGCCAAATCCGCCAGCTTGCCCGCCGTGATGCTGCCCTTATCCTTTTCCGCAAATTCCGCGTATGCCGACGTCAACGTATACGCCACCACCGCCTGCTCCCGCGTAATCGCTTCGCTGCGTCGGCTGGTGTGCAGCGAAGCAAACATGATGTTCAAAAACGGATTCGTCGGCCCATCCGAACCCAGCGCCACGGGAATCCCCGCCTCGATCAACGTTTTCAGCGGCTGCGCTTCCGCAAACACGTTGCCATCCGGCGTCAGTACCGCCATCAAGTGTGACGGATTCTGCACCACCACGATTCCGTATGCCTTCACCCTCGGCGCCAAGTCCGCGAAGATCCCGTCGCCATGCTCGAACCGCACTCGCCGTTTTCCCCACACCGCCGTTCCCCCGCTCGCGTCCATCACATCCAGGATCGCTTTCGCCGAAACGTAGCCCGACACATGCACGATCAACTGATCGTCATTTTTCAGCGATTCTTGAAGCATCGCCGCGATTTCTTTCTCCGAAAACGTCAGCGGCAGCTTCCGAAATATTTCATCGTACGGCGGCGCCGCCGGCATTTTGTATTCGCCGCGCTGCGTAAACGTCCCCTCCACCGGCACGCCATCCAGCATCCACTTCGTCCCGCTCACCGTGATCAATTCATTCGGATGTCGCGGCATTCCTTGCCCTTCTGCGACGTCTCGTCCCGCCGCCGTCGTCCCTGGCATCCGCATGATCCGCACCCGAATCTGCACCGGCACCTTTTCGAATAGCGCCACGTCCCGCTCCGGCGGCGTCCCATCCGACATGTCCTGAATCGTCGTGATTCCGAATTTCGCCGCCTCATCGAACGTCTGGCGCAATTGCGTCATCGCGTCCGCGTCCGAAACCTTGCTCGACATGTACCGCTGCATGCCCAGTCCCGCGTATTCGCGTACCGTGCCAGTCAGCCTTCCCGCTGAATCCCTCTCGTAACGCCCGCCCAGCGGGTCCTTCGAGTTTTCCGCCACTCCGAAAAATTTCAGCCCTTCCGAATTCAAAATAAATCCGTGCCCGGTAAACGTCTCCAGCTCCACCGGATTTCCCGGCGCGAGCTTGTCCAGCGAATCGCGATTCACCGAAACATCCCCAAAAACCGTGCCGCCAATGTTGGCTACCAGCAACGCGTGAGGGGGCGCCTTCGCCACCGCCGCTGTAATCGCAGCGTTCACCTCCGCCACGCTGGGGTTCACCGATTTCGTCTCGACGTCCACTTCATTCGCCGGATGCAAATCCACGTGATTGTGCGCGTCGTTAATTCCTGGAATCACCGTGCGTCCGCCCAGGTCGATCTGCTTGGTCTGCGCCCCGGCCAGCTTCTTCACCGTCGCCGAATCGCCCGCCGCCAGAATCCGCTCGCCGCGAATCGCCACCGCCTGCGCGTAAGGCAGGGAACTGTCACTGGTGAAAATCTTGCCGTTGAAAAGAATCGTATCCGCCGGCGGTTCCTGCGTCCCCGCAAATACAGCACCACTCACCAGAATTGCGGCGACGCAAACGCCCACCGCCATCCGCCTCATTTTCAATGGAAGATCCTTTGTCCCTGGAATCCGAAGTCGTGCCCGAAAAAGCCGAAAAAACTTATTCCTCGTCGTCCGCTTGCGCCTTCAGCAGCCGCTCGATCACGGCCATATCCTCGAGCGTCGTCGTGTCCCCCGACACCGCTCCCTTGGTGGCCAGTTCGCGCAACAAACGTCGCATGATTTTTCCGCTGCGCGTCTTCGGCAGCAGCGGAGTGAAACGAACATCCGCCGGCCGCGCAATCGAGCCAATCGTGTTCGCCACGTGATCCATCAGTTGGCCCCGCAATTCCTTCGACGGCTCAAACCCCGTGCGCAACGCCACAAAACAGACAATCGCCTCGCCCTTGATTTCGTCCGGCCGCGCCACCACCGCCGCTTCCGCCACCGCCGGATGGCTTACCAGCACGCTTTCGATTTCCATCGAGCTCAACCGGTGTCCAGCGACCTTAATCACATCGTCGACGCGCCCCAGCACCCAGATGTATCCATCCTTGTCGCATTGCGCCGCGTCGCCCGCAAAATAAACTCCGGGTATTCGGCTCCAATATTCTTTCGCATACCGTTCATCGTCGCCGTAAATCGTGCGCAGCATCGACGGCCATGGTCGCTCGATGATCAGATATCCCGTATCGCCCGGCGCCACCGACTCGCCCTTCATGTTCACCACTCGTGCCGCGATTCCGGGCAGCGGCAGCGTAGCGGAGCCTGGCTTCGCCGGCGTCGCACCGGGCAAAACCGAAATCATGATCGACCCCGTTTCGGTTTGCCACCACGTATCCACAATCGGGCAACGATTTTTTCCGATGGCCTCGAAATACCATTTCCACGCCGCCGGATTGATCGGCTCGCCCACCGTCCCCAGCACTCGCAGGCTGCTGATGTCGTGCGGCTTGATCCACTCCATCCCCCACGCCATGAACGCTCGAATCGCCGTCGCCGAACTGTAGAAAATCGAAACTTTGTAGCGCTCGACGATCTCCCAGAACCGGTCCTTGCGCGGAAAATCCGGCGCGCCTTCATACATCACGATGCTCGCCCCAT
>Ga0307474_10000671_pt1 | contig 24412 bp, 10 predicted proteins | sample atmos_gasesECM1C_2_FD_203312 | JGI IMG/M metagenome (GOLD analysis project Ga0307474, IMG submission 203312) | Hardwood forest soil microbial communities from Morgan-Monroe State Forest, Indiana, United States - atmos_gasesECM1C_05 | ecosystem: Environmental > Terrestrial > Soil > Temperate... | reverse complement strand
CGACCACGCTGATCATGCTCCACTCCGGAATCGATTTTGGAGTGACATTCGCCCATGTCTTGCCCTCGTCGCGCGTTAGCTGAACGATGCCGTCATCGGTTCCAGCCCAGATAACTCCAGAGTTGTTCGGGGACAGCGCTAACGAGGCGACCTGGTCGATGTATTCGACAGTCGTGTTGTCTTGAGTAATTGGGCCGCCGGATGACTTCTGCTTACTTTTGTCGTTACGCGTAAGATCCGGGCTGATTTCTGTCCAGGTTTTGCCCTCGTCATTTGTCTTCAATACCAGTTGCGCACCGAGATACATCACGTTCGGATCGTGAGGAGAGAGCAGCATAGGAGGTGTCCACCCAAGACGGTATTTCGCGTTCTCTGCCGGCTCATTGAGCAAACTGGACGGCCATGGCGAGATGTTCGTTGTCTGCCCGGTGCGAACGTCGTAGCGCGTGAGAGTACTGTAGAGCGAACCGGCATAAACGAAATCAGGATCGTTGGGCGAAGGTATCACGAATCCACTCTCGCCTCCCGCAACGCTGTACCAGTCCGATCGATCGATAGTGCCATGATCGGTTTGGCTGGCGATTGCGACAGTTCCACGGTCCTGCTGCGATCCGTAAAGGTAGTAGTGAAAACGATTGTCAGCGGCCACATGGTAGAACTGGGCGGTGGGCTGATTGTCTTCCGGCGTCCAACTGCCTGCGTTGTCGGTGGAAACGGTACCGCCGCCGTCGTTGCCAATGATCATGCGCGTTGAATCATTCGGATCGATCCACAGAGCGTGGTAGTCACCGTGTGGCGTGGAGAACGTTTGAAAGGTCTTACCTCCGTCAATCGAGCGGTAGGCAGCGAAGTTGAAGGCGTAAACCACATCCGCATTCTTCGGATCGGCAAAAACATGTGTGTAGTACCAAGGACGGCCGCGCAGATCATAGCTGCCATTTATGCGTGCCCAGGTTTCACCACCATCGTTTGAGCGGTAGAGTCCGCCCGCTTCCGCTTCGATCAGCGCGTACACCCGGTACGGGTCGGCGGGCGAAACCACCACGCCGACTCGGCCCATGACGCCCGTGGGCAGTCCTTCGCCTGTGATCTGTTTCCAGGTGAGTCCGCCGTCGGTTGACCGGTAGATGCCACTACCGGCGCCTCCACTCACAAGGCTCCATGGGGTCCTGCGCACTTGCCACATGCCAGCAAAGAGAATGCGGCGGTTGTGCGTGTCCATCGAGAGATCGCTAGCTCCGGTGTTTTCGTCCACAAACAGCGTTTTCTGCCAGGTCTTTCCCCCATCGGCAGTGCGAAAAATACCCCGTTCTGCATTTGGACCATAAGCATGGCCAACAGCAGCGACAAGCGCGATGTCAGGATCGGAAGGATCGACAACGATTCGCGCAATGTGACGTGTGTCAGGTAGCCCGACATGGGTCCAAGTTTTGCCGCCATCGGTCGAGCGATAGACTCCATCACCGTAAGAACTGTCTCCGCGCAGACATGGCTCTCCAGTACCGACGTAGATCACATTCGGATCCGAGGGAGCAACCGCGATGGCACCAATCGATGCGATCCTTTCGTGATCAAAGATCGAATGCCACGACTCGCCCCGGTTGGTGGTTTCCCACACCCCTCCCGCGACCGTTCCCATCAGATATCGATTCGGGTTATTGGTGAATCCGGTGACTGCTTCGACGCGCCCGCCAGCGAACGGCCCTATGAGGCGCCACTTCAACCCATGTAACGCATCATCCGTGACGCCTTGCGCCAGCGCACTAGCGGTAAGACTGAGGACAGAAAACATAAGAACGGTCAGGAACCCTGACCCTTGCCTGCATGATCCCAAAACACACCTCCGGCACAGTGAGTACGTCACGACGTAGTCTATTTTCCGACTACTCTTTCAAACAATAGGTTTTCGCAGTTGCAGCATTCCATTTGCCTAACAATTAGGTGCAGGAAACGCTGTTTCTTAGGTTGACCTGGATACTGCTGAACGCTAGCATCCACATCACACAAAAGCCTGGTGCTCGTCGCGTTTATGTTTGGATGCTCGATTCAGGGCGCTAAAGGAATTTCGCTACGGGGAATCGGGCGATATCCTTAGTGTGCCTTTTTTGCCACGCGCGGTATAGAAAACAAGGGGAGAAGCAATGAGCAGGGTCGTTCGCGTCATTCTCGTCGTCTTCAGTTTTGGTCTGCAGTTCGTGTTGGTCCAAATTCCTGCGTTCGCGCAGACAAGCTCTTCGACTGGTGCGATTGTGGGAGTTGTGCGCGACGCACACGGGGCGGCAGTGCCAAATGCGAAAGTAAGCGTGAGCAATGCAGGGCTGGGCATCACACGTGAAACCACATCAAAGAATGACGGTGGGTTCGTTGTGCCGTTGCTCTCACCGCATGCGGGCTATTCGGTGACGGTCGTTGTCCAGGGCTTCGAAACCTGGGCTAGCCACGACGTCGAGGTCCTCATCAGCGAGGTCAGTTCGCTTGACGTAAGAATGACGATTGGCCACGTAACCGAACAAGTGACGGTCACTTCGGAAGGTATGGGGGTCGAGACCACGAATCCTTCGTTGGGCGGAACGCTGCCTTCCGAGGCGATACAAAATCTCCCGCTGCCGACTCGCAACGTTGTCGAACTGCTCGCGACCGATGCAGGAGTAGCCGCCACCATTAGTTCTCCCTCAGCGACGGTTCTTCAGGGCTCGACCGCAACCTTTGTCGGCGGCCAGCGTGACACTGACAACAATTACATGGTCAACGGCATCGACGCGAACAACTTCGAGTTCCACACGCTCGGCGTCGGCATTATTCCGGTTCCGAATCCAGACTCGGTACAGGAGTTCCGGACAGTGACCAGCCTCCAGGATGCTACCGTTGGGTTCAATTCCGGCGGCAACATTTCACTGATCACTCGCTCCGGAACGTCGAAATTTCATGGCACCGGGTACGAGTACCTGCGCAACTCGGTCTTAAACGCCAATGACTTCTTTTTTAACCTTAACGGTACGCCCCGGCCCGAGCTCATACAGAACCAGTTTGGCGCTTCGATAGGCGGTCCCGTGCCGAAGATGCAAGGCACGTTTTTTTTCTTCAACTATGAAGGACAGCGCCAGAAGAACGGTATCACCGGTGGGATCAGCGGCCTCCAACCCGTGCTTCCCTCTACCCGGGATGCAGCGACACTGGCTGGAATTTATGACGTTCCAGTAAATGCAATCGATCCAGTCGCCATCAACTATCTGAACGCAAAGGGCCCTTACGGCGGTTTGCTAATTCCTTCCGGCACGGGTGCTCCAGTCGGAACCATGGGTAATTTCTCGTTCTCCACGCCGGTAATTCTAACGGGCGATCAGTACAACGCACGAGTGGACCACAATTTCAATCTTGCAGGAAAGGCAAACAACCTGTTCGTCTCATATTTCAGCACGCCGGTGAACTTCCTCAACCCCGGGGGAGCCAACGGCATGCTCGGGCAGCCTTATCAGTACCTGCTTGAGAACGACACGTTTGCGATTCACGACACGATGAGTGTTCGGCCGAACCTGTTGAATGAAGTGTCCGTCGGATATACGTTTAATCAGCGTGACATCCAGTCCGTGAATCCGCTGACTCTCTCCGACGTGGGCATGAGCCGGTTTAACTCTTCCATTCTCGATACTCTACCGAATATCACGTTTGAAGATGGAGAACTAAACTGTTGCGGCGCATCGACGACCGTAGGCGAGACCCAGCACAACGAATCCTTCGACGCCCGCGACATGGTTTCCTGGTTGATCGGTAAGCATTCGGTGCGCATGGGCTTTGAAGCGAGGACACAGCAGCTCAATTATCACTCTCCTGTAAATCAAGGCACCATTGATTTCACCGGCCGCGGCGCAGACATGCTATATGGCGCACCCTCGAACCCATCGGTTGACACTGCATTCCGCGACTTTTTGGTCGGCGCGCCGGATGCGGTCAGCGACAGCAGCGGGCTGCTCGACTACTACTACCGGGCGCACGACTTCGGAGTATTCGTCCAGGATGACTTCCGAGTAGCTCCCCGCTTGACTTTGAACCTCGGCTTGCGCTGGGACTACATCGGCAACGTTACGGAGCGGTACGGCAACATCTCCAACTTTGATCCATCACGGCTCGATGCGAATACACTCATGTACGGTGGCGCGGGACTTAAAAGTGGATTCATCATCCCGGCTGAGAATAAGTCTGGGACACCAGGAGTTTCGAATTCCACTCTGGGTAATCAGCCGTTCGATCTTTTCGGCCCGCGCGTGGGCTTCGCCTACGACGTCTTCGGTAACGGCAAAATGGCCGTTCGCGGCGGCTACGGAATCTACTACCAGCGACTGGGCGGTCTTGGAACACTCCAGACTTCTGGAAATCCGCCGTTCGCCTTGTCCGCAGAGAACGTACACGGCGTTGCCGGCTTTCCGTGGCAAGGACAGCTTCTGGCGAATCCATTCCCAACTTTGCCGCTGCCCAGCGCCTTTCCAATCTTTCCGCAGATGCCGGCTCTTCTCGGTCTCAACTCAGATGGCAGCCCTAATTACGATGTGAATACTCTCTCCGGTGGGGTCGTCGAGATCGATCCACGCGACCGGCAGCCTTCCACGCAGCAGTGGAACCTGACCGTCCAAACTCAGTTGTACAAGAATTGGATGGTCCAAATCGGCTATGCGGGCACCCACAGCCTTCACCAGCTCATGACGCAGAGCACCAACAATGCATTGCTGCGCAACAGCAACAATCCAGGACCTTTTGGCCTCGCCGTGAACTCGGCGGCTAACGTAGACTCTCGCGTGCCGGTCATTGGCCTCCCAGACTATGGAATCAGTGATCTGACAACCAACGGCAAGACGTTCTACGACGCTTTGCTCCTAACCGTGAGCCATCGATTCAGCCAGGGACTCTATTTCAAGGCGGCTTACACATGGTCCAAGACACTTGACAACGTTCCGAACTACGTTGGCTACGAGCCAGGAATCGGCTCTAACGGAAACCAGTTTATCCCCGACTTAAATTATGGCTTGTCTAACTACAATATCCCACAACGTCTTATTGTCAGCTACGTCTATGACTTGCCGGGTCCGAAGCATGGCGTTAGCAGCTATTTCATCGGCAACTGGGAAGTCGCCGGCATTACGACCCTACAATCCGGGACTTCGGGCGAGATCGACCAATTCAGCCTCACCAGCCTGACGGGAACCAGCGGGTACGGAATCGTGCTGCCGGGCTGCCAGTTGGTGTCATCCGGAAGTGTTAGCGATCACATTTCAAACTACCTGAACAGCAGCTGTGTCACCACGCAGCCCACCTTGACTGCGGGGCAAACATTCGGTCCACTTTCCCCGCTTGCTGGGCCCGGAAACCAGATGTACACGATCGATCCGGCCCTAGGTTCCGTGGGTCAGTTGATGGGCACGGCCACGCGGGGCGCCTTCCAAAATCCATTTCAGACGCGCGAGGACTTGGCTCTAAAGAAGACCTTTCCCCTTCACGCGCTGGGCGAGCAGGGGAGTGTTCAGTTCATCGCACAAGCATTCAAGCTGTTCAATACGCCTATTTTCTCCGGTTCTTCCACCACCGCAAATTTCAGCAGTCTCGGCCACATTTCTTCAACCATCGACAACACGGGGCGCCAACTCCAGTTTGCGCTTCGAGTCAATTTTTAGATAAGTACGATTTCAAGAGCACGTGTCGTAAGGGAAATTGAGGATGAAGGGTTATTTCTCAGCGCCTGATTCCAGAATCTTTGCCACCGGAAAAAGAATGATCAGCACAACTTCGGTTTCGATTCCCTGTCGGGAGCTTCGTCGGGGAGCGTAACAGCGAACCATGCGGAGCCACTCATCCACACGACTGTTCTACCGACAGAGTTTCTGCGTTGCTTAGTGCGCTTGAGTCTACACAGGTTGTGATCATCTTTGGCAACGTCGCTCGCACCGGCTTCCTGAACCCGAGGCAGATCATTGCTCTGAACTGAGGACCGGACATCATGAACGCACAACTGGCGACTTCACTTCAAAACCTCAAGACGCGACTCAACACTTTTCCACGTACACCACTTTGTAATCTGCCTACTCCCTTGGAAAAGCTCGAAAATCTTTCTCGCAAATTGAACTTAAACTTGTATATCAAGCGCGACGATGAAACCGGCCTAGCCATGGGCGGCAATAAAAGTCGCAAGCTGGAATTCATCATGGCCGATGCTTTAGCTCGGGGTGCCGATGCCATTGTTACCTGGGGGGGTGTGCAATCAAATTGGTGCCGTCAACTGGCCGCTGCTGCACGTCGAGTGGGAATTCAGCCTTTTCTCATCCTATTCAAGCGCCCCCGATTGCCCTCGGAACGAAATGGGAACTTGTTCCTAGATGAGATCTTTGGGGCTGACATTACAGTGTTTGAACTTGAGGAGGGCTCATCCATCATGGGCCTTCATCAAGTGCAAAAGTTTGTCGATCCAGTCATTGAGCGAGCAAGGAAGGCAGGCAGAAAGCCTTACGTCGCCCCGATTGGCGGCTCGCGTTTGGAAGGGTCGATGAATCGCCCGTGGGGATCAATCGCCTATGTGAATGCGATGCTCGAGTTGACCGAGCAGGCGGAGGCGCAAGAGCTGGCAATCGATCAACTGGTGTTTGCCACCAGCTCCGGCAGCACCCATGCAGGGCTGCTGGCAGGAGCCAGGCTTCTCGCCTTACCTACCAAGATTGTGGGTATTAGCGTGTCAGAGACTAAGGACGAAATTGCCGAAGCGGTGAAGGAGATTGGCGATCGAGTTTTGTTGGAGCTCGGGGCGACCGAACTTTCTCGAGAAATTCGGGAAGTTACCGTCTTCGACGATTATGTTGGCAAAGGCTACGCCATTCTTACCCGTGAGATCGTCCGTGCAATCCGCGTGGTCGCGGAGAACGAGGGCATACTTCTCGACCCAGTTTACACGGGCAAGGCGGTGGTGGGACTCCTGGATTTGTGTGAAATGGGCTACTTCAAACCGGAAGCGAACGTCGTATTCTTACATACTGGAGGCACCCCGGCGCTGTTCTCATACCGTAACAGTATTCTCGATGATCGCCAGACCGATTTCTAGAGCAACGGCTGGAATCTCCTGGACTCTTCTTGGCGAAAGTCGCGATCTGTCATCTCTTGGTAAATCGCTTGGACGTCCAATGGCTGATTGCCACGATCGGCGTCTTACCCAGCCATGGGCGGATGTATTTTGCGAGCAGACTCTCGTAACTTTCAAACGCCTTGCTGCAGATCCGCGATTTCACTGTCTTGAGCCATTGATCGAGGTTGATCGAGGTATTCACCCAACCGAATCTTTGCGCCGTCCCCCTCGGTGTTGGCTCCGAGTTCATTGATCTTGTTTCCGAGAAACTTCTGCGCTTGGCCCAGAGAGCCATGAACAGTACGGTTGTAGCAACTGCGTTGCTAAATTAGTTTCCTTCAGTGCCGTGGCATTCAGTTCGCGAAGCTTGCTGGCGCAGACGTGCCTAATTGTCTGGAGAGACTGTGGCGCACATGGAATCGCGGAGTCCAATTCAATAGATGAGCCGGGCGGACTGTGCACTCACACTTGAAGTTTCGTCAACGAGCGGACGGATTACGGCTCGAGAACTACCGGGTACACAGAGATTCGGACTGAGGGTCGAGTGGCTCCTGCCGCACAGCCTGCTGACAAGACCGCTGCAGGGTTTAACTTTGTCACGGGCTGGCTTAGCGTGGTTTACGCCTCGTCGCGACGGAAGGCCTGGTACAGTTGGGGAACATCAAGAAGCTGCACGAATGGGATTTCGGCATCGCGCCATTCCTACTCCTCTTCCTCGGTGTTTTCGTTATCGGTCTTCACTTCTGGTTCATTTGTTCCATGGTTGACGAGTCGTCATACAAGTTCAATCACGCTTGCCGGGGGACGGGTGGGCGTATGCTTTTTCCTTCGTTGATGCCATTGTAGCCACAAGTTTCGCGTGGCGGCATTGAAGGCTCGGAAGTAAGTGTTTAGGGTGACTTTCGTCAACGGCTGAAAGGGTTCGCCGAAGTAAAATTTGGCGAGTCCGAAGTAGGCTGAGTGATCAGCTTGACGGGGTGACCTGCTAGCTATAGCTAGGCCGCCAGACCTGAAAAAAAACCGACAGGGCAGAGATAACAACTCGGATCGTAGGTCAGCGCCAGAGCAGACGTTGCCGCCTCCAGTCGGCCCTGCCAAGGCCGCTCGGTGCGATGGGGAGAAACCAGGATCCAATCGCGACCGAGTAGATTGAAACGGCGATGAGGGCTCTGATAAAGATTCCCCGGTTCCATCTAACCGTCCTCTTTGTATCCGCGCGGGTGTTGTTGCCGCCACGACCACGCACTGCCAATGATATCTTCCAGCTTCACAAATTGTGGCTCCCAGTGCAGTTCTCCTCTTATTCGGTCAGAACTGGCCACCAGCACGGGAGGATCGCCGGGCCTGCGTGGACATTCTTCGACCTGAATTCGCTGGCCGGTCACGTCTGCGGCGACTGTTATAACTTCCCTAACGCTGAATCCTCGGCCACTCCCGACGTTGTAGATCAGTCGCTCTGGCTCTGTATCGCGGCCCAGACGATTGAACGCTAGTAAGTGCGCGCTCGAAAGGTCGCTCACATGAATGTAGTCCCGAATGCAAGTCCCGTCGCGCGTGGGATAGTCCGTGCCATAGATAGAAACGCTTTTCCTTTGTCCGAGCGCGACCTGCAACACAATCGGAATGAGATGCGATTCTGGAGAATGGTCTTCGCCCCGCTGTCCCGCTGCTCCGGCGGCGTTAAAGTAGCGCAAGCTGGCATAACGCAAACCGTGAATGCGGTGAAACCACACGAACATGCGTTCGACCAGCAGCTTCGATTCGCCATAGGCGTTAGTGGGATTCAGAGCGTCGTCTTCTTCAATGGGCGTCCTCTTAGGATTGCCGTACAGGGCTGCCGTGGAGGAAAACACCAGCCGGGACACTCCGCACTCCAGCATGGTTTCTAGCAGCGTCAGAGTATTGGCGGTGTTGTTGCGGAAGAACTTCTCCGGGACTTTCATGGACTCGCCAGCCTCGATAAACGCAGCGAAATGCATTACACCACCGATGTTGTAGTCCCGAATCACGCTCCCGAGGAGTTCACGATCACTCAATTCCCCGATAATCAACCGCGCTCCCTTGGGGACGGCACCTTCGTTGCCGCTACTCAAGTTGTCGTAGACGACCACCTCGTTGCCAGCATCCACAAGATCGGCCGTAACCACGCTTCCGATGTATCCCGCTCCCCCAGTAATCAGAATCTTCAACTTGGCTACTCTCCTCATCAGGCCACGTTGGTGCACCTTGGGCAGGCTGGCAAACGTCAACTTCTGGAATGATACCTGTCACATCCTCATACGCCCGCGCAATATGCTCCTTGAAAGTAGCGCAGGCATCTGCCCTCAACGATTGGCGGTACATCCGCCGAAACCGCCGCCCGTCATCCGAGCTCCGTAGACGACAGGCCTGGACGAAGCTAAATCGACCAATAGGCGGGCGCGCGGAAAATACGCGGGCTTGCCCCGAACATTTCCCGAAAACGAGCAGTCCACACGTCGCCCGTGGATTCCGAGCTCACGGGGACGGGAAGTTGTCATCGCTCACCCGCTGGGCGACCGCTGACCGACGACGATCCACCGTCTGGACGAATGGCGCTCGATCGCCTTCCGAATATCACCATGATCGCCCCGAAGACCAGCAACACTATGAATCGATCGAACCGTTTCACCATTCACACCTTGGTTTCTATAGTCACACGGGCTGCTTGGAGTGCCGGCGAAACGGCCCTGACCTGAATCTCACCGGTTTTGCCATTCGACTTCACGATGGCGAGGCACCATCCGTTGAAAGCCTTTCGACGATTAGATTTGTAGTCTTCGTGACTCGCCGGGTTTCCATTGTCTGTTCCAAGAAGCGATCCTGGGCCCTCGATCTCGAACGTAACTTCATTGTCCGCGGTGGGCACTACGCGCCCCTCCTCGTCCAAGATATGGACCGTAAGGTGAGCCACAGCGCTCGGATCCGCCATAATGGACTCCCGATCGGACGACAAGCCGATCGAAGCCGGCTGTCCCGTCGTGTAAATCTCGGCCGTTGCGAAGATCTTCCCGTCTTTAGTCCCGACCGCTTTCAGGGCGCCCGGTTCATAGAGCACATCCCAGGACAAGTGCAGGTCCGCGGTGGTGCGCAGGACTTTCGCTCGCTCCGGCAGGTTGCCCCAGCGGCCCTCCATACCTACGCGAGGAAACTCGTAGCCTTTCACTCCGAGCGACCGTCCGTTGAGAAATAACTCGACGGTATCGCAATTTGTGAAACAGCTGACCGGGATGACTTGCCCCTCTCTTCCCTTCCAGTTCCAATGAGGAAACAGGTGCAGCACAGGCTTATTGATCCACTGGCTTTGGTAAAAATAGAAGCCGTCTTTCTTGAAGCCACAGGTGTCGATGACGCCGGAAGACGAGCCCTTCATGGGCCAGCGTGACTCGCCCAGATAGTCGATGCCGGTCCACATGAAGTCTCCGGCAACATAATCGTAGGTGCTGACAAATTTCCACAGCTGTTCGACGTCGACGTTTCTTCCCCGCAGGAACTCGAAGAAGTCCGGCGAAGAATCTTTTGCGGAGAACAAGTCGGGATATTCGCTGCGGACCCCTCCCATTGCCTCGCTCTCAGTTCCAACGAAGCGCCTTTGCGGAAATGCATGGCGGTCGATGCTGTAATACTTTTCTCTCCGGTCGCGCCAGCGATCCGCATAGTTGTAACCAACGACATCAAGAAGAGCGAGAAACTCTGGACTTGCGGCTTCGGAAGCAGGCTCGGAATGAATGTGATCGCAACCGGCAGTCACCGGCCGCGTGGGGTCCTCAGAGTGAAAAACCTGGAGCAACCTTCGCAACGTCTGCGGGCCCTGCGGGCTGCCCTGATCGCCGATTTCGTTCCCGGCGCTCCACAGCACTACGGATGGATGATTACGGTCGCGCCGGACAAAGTTTTGCACATCGCGCTCGGACCACTCGTCAAAATATTCGGCATACCCGTTGGGACCGATCTGGCCTTTCGGCACCTTCCACTCGTCGAAGGCCTCATTCATGACGAGGAAACCCATGGTGTCGCATATGTCCAAGAACTCGGCGGCGTAGGGATTGTGGCTGGTGCGGATGGCATTACAGCCCATTTCCCTCAGAATTTCCAGACGCCGCTCCCAAATCCTCTCCGGAACCGCGGCGCCGACACTGCCGCCGTCGTGGTGGAGACAAACTCCATTGAGCTTGACGCGTTCGCCGTTCAGCAGAAATCCGCGATCCGCATCGAAGACTGCTGCGCGAATGCCGATCGGAGTATCGTATTGGTCCACTACCCGGCCCGGAACCCGCACCGTGCTGTGGATTTTATACAGATAGGGATCGGCAACCGACCAGAGCCGCGGGGAGTTTACCTTTATTTGCTGCAGGAATTCGTATTCGTTGCCGGCGGTAATATCCTGAGTCGTTTCAGTGCTCTGGATGGCATTTCCGTCGTGGTCTATAACATCGCTGATGAGCGTGCATCTTGCAGCGTTCCCGCTTTCGTTGCTAACCCTCGTGCTGATGCGGAGAGTCGCTACTTCTTTCGATACCTGCGGCGAGCTAACGAACGTACCCCAGTGGGCGATGTGGATTTTGTTTGTAGACAACAACCAGGTGTGGCGATAGATTCCCGAGCCTGAGTACCAGCGGCAATTGGTCTGACGGGAGTTATCGACTTTAACGGCGATCCGGTTCGCGTTTCCGAACTTCACATGGCGTGTGAGGTCGTAGAAAAATGGCACGTATCCGTAAGGACGCTCGCCGAGAAACTGGCCGTTGATCCACACCTTGCTGAGCTGGTAAACGCCGTCGAACTCGATGGTGAGCTTTTTGTCTTTGTACGAATCTGGGATGCGGAATTGCTTGCGATACCAGCCGATGCCGGCGGGAAGATATGCGCCGCAATAACTCGAGGGGGCTTTCTCGTCGAAACCACCTTCAATGCTCCAATCGTGCGGTAGATCGAGAGTTCTCCAGTCCGCGTCGGAAAACTCGGGCGCTTCGGCGCCCGGGCAATCACTACAGCGGAATTTCCAACCGAAGTCGAAACTCTCCCGGATTCTTTGCGTAACCGCTTCGGACCCAGACTGCGCTTGGCCTGCGCCGATGAATGAGGACGCGGAAACAACCGCAGCCGTGCTGACCGCTCCCTTGAGCAGTTGGCGGCGGCTCAGAGGACTTGGCAGAATGCCGTCTTGTTTCATCGTCTGCTCCCTCGAGTGCGCAGAAGCGTTCGTTCTAATGCGAAAGACAGATCATCGCCCACCGAGCGCATCCAACGCTGGAAGTGGAGTGGAATAATCTGGATCGTTCACGTTGGTGGCGCCTGATGTATCCGCGTTGTCAAAGATGGTCAGGCCGTTCCACACGTAGATGGCATCCGGCAGATTGGTGCCTCCGTTGAAATAACCGCCGTTAAGCCTGGGTATGTTGACGCCCGCCGGATCCCAGTATGCGAAGCCCATTCCTAAGTGGTTAGGCAGTCCCTGCTCCACGTTCTGCAGATCCGTCAGGAATTGGGCCTGCGTCGCTGTAGTTGGCGGGCTGTACCAGGGATCATTGGAGTCGAATCCGTGTTCGTAATGCTCTCCCGCCTCGATGATGAAGATGGGCTTGCCAATGCTGTTGGCGGCGGCCACGAGCACATCCTGCTCCACGGGTTGATTGCCGGGATTGGCTTGAGCGGCTTGCGCATCGTTCAAGGGACCGTGGAAGAAGGGATAGTAACTCTGGCAGATGGCGTCGTAGGGGATGCTATTTTGATGAGCCAGCGTGAAAAACTGGTTCAAATTCCACGCCGGGGTGATGTGGATGCAGGTGAGCGGCGCGGGAATGGCGGGGCCGATCGACGTGTCAGAGGCGGCGTCCGCTACGGCCTGCATAGCCTGGATTTGTAAGGCCGCAAACCCGCCGTAGTCAGCTTCTGTGGGACTGCCGATGGAACCGAGAAAACCGGTATCTACCTCGTTGCCGATCGAGACCAGATCGGGCATGGTTCCGGCCTGGCGATACGACATGATCTCGGCTTTGACGTAGCTGTAAACATCGGCTTGCAACTGAGCCAGCGAATGGCCGGTCCACGCGGGCGGAACGCTGGTAGAGCTGCCGCCATCGAAAAGCAAAGTCAGTTCGAGGCTCATGCCGAGATTCTTGGTTCGTTTGGCCAGGTCGAGATCCTGCGCATCGGTTTCGGCGAAGCAGGCGTTGCCCGTGCATCCCGTCTGCGACGGGTCAGAATAAGGCGGCGCCGAGCTGGGCCTGACCCGCAGCAGGTTGACGCCGTGATTCTTCAGAATTTGGAGAAGGTCGGTCGGAACGCCCGCGTCTTTCCACCACGCCAACCCGGTAGAGATGCGCGCGGCTTCCTGCTTCTCCAGCAGGGCATTATCGACGCCCCGGAAAAACGCGGGGCGCAGCAGCCACTGCTGGCTTTGAGTTGCGCTTCCCGATAATGCGGTCTGATCGAGAAACGCACCGCTGGAGGCTGAAGGCACGTCCAGCAGCAGGCCTGTGCTGTTGTTGGAAATCGTATAGCACCCGTTGGTTGTTGCGGCCAGGACCCACTGCTGCGTGGCGGCGGTACCGCAGGGATTCTGCACCACGGACATCACTCCGGAAATGTTTGCGCTATCGAAACACAAACCGTTTCGAACGTTGCTAATCTGCCAAAAGTTTCCCGACACCGTGAAGGTCCATCGTTGGCTGGTGTTGGTGAAAGTCCGCGGCTGCTGAACGATATGGTCGCCGACTGTCGTGGAGCCATTGTTGAGGTCAACCTGCAATCCGCTGAGTTGGTCGAGAACGTAGTAAGGCTGGGCGCTGATCGGAGTCATGTCGATGGGCTGCCGAGGCTGCTGGCTCGGTCCAGCAACGATGAGGCTCGCGGAGGCGGTTCCACCGCTTCCAGCTTCAGTGGAGGTTACGGCACTGGTCGTGTTCTTTTGTGTGCTAGAGGTTGTGCCGGTTACGTTCACGGCAAGAGTACATGACGCGCCGGCGGCAAGGATCGCGCCTGAAAGGCTCACGCTATTTGAACCAGCGGCTGCAGTGATCGCTCCGCCCCCGCAACTCCCCGTCAAACCGTTGGGGGTGCCGATCACCTGACCTGAGGGCAAAGCGTCGGTGAAGCCGATGCCGCTCAGCGATATCGTGGTATTGGGATTTGACAGGTTGAAAGTCAGCGATGTGGTGCCGTTCAAGGCTACGCTGGCTGCTCCAAAGACTTTCGAGATCGCCGGCGGCAATTGAACTGGAGGAGGTTGATTGCCGGATGCGGATGAGCCTCCGCCGCAAGCGGTGGTCCAGAATAAGCTCGAAGCGATTGCAAGAGACAAAGATAAAGATAAAAATAAAGATAAAGACAGTGCGCGTGCATGCATCCGGAATGCCGGAGCGGTCTTCCGGTCCGCCTTCTTATCGTTGGTGGCTGTCCGGCAGTTCATCGTCTTGCACCTTGGGTTGAATGTTCATCTGGTGATATAGGTCTCTGACTTGGTCCTTGGTTTTCTTGATCTCCTGAAACAGGTGCATTTCCTTCTGCGCTTGATCGTTCATCTGAAGGCGTTTATAGGCCGATGCGAGGCGATAGTGCGCCTCACTATTCAGCGGATCGCCTTGAATTGTGGCCTGTAGATACTTGATAGCTTCGTGCGGTTTCTGCTGCATCATCAGCAGTCTTGCCAAACCTAGCTGGGCTCCTGCTTCGTTGGGGTTAAGTTTGTAGGCTCGTTGGTAGTGGGCGAATGCGCGATCCAGGTCGGATTGTGAGGATGCGATCGCGCCCAGTCCACACTCTGCTTTGGCGGCGTCGCCATCGATTGCCTCGGCGGCTTCGAACTCTTTTTCCGCTTCCGCCTGGATTGCAGGCTCGAGAGGGGATGATTGCAGAATGGCTTCACCCAACTCAAAGTGAACTCCCGGCAGGCGCGGGTCGATCTGCAGAGCTTTCTCGTAGTGCTCGATTGCGTGTGGGAGATCTCCGCCGTTGACCAGACGCTCGGCAATTACCTGCTGCATGCGAGCCGAGCCGGGTGCGAGGATGGCCAGTTTATTCAGCGTGTCATCGGCCAACTCGGTGTAAACGCGTTGTGCCGTGAACAGAACATCGACATTATCGGGGTCGAGGTCCACAAGCGAGCGCATGATGGAAGCCATGGCGCCGGTTTCGCCCTGTTGATCGTAGAGGGAAGCTAACTCCAAGCCGACCTGCAGACGCAACGACTTGTCTTTCAGGTTTGAAAAAGACTTCTCTAACAGGACGCGAGCAGATGGGTCTCCCAATCTTCTTTGGCAAATTCCCAGCAGAGCTTGCGATTTCACAAGAGAGGGATCGATGACAACCGCCTTGTGTAAATATTGGGATGCGTTCACGTAATCGCGTCGAAAGAATGCAACTACGCCCAGGTTGGCGTAGGCCTCGGCATTCTTGGGATCGAGCGTGAGGACAGCATCGAATTCCTTAACCGCGGAGTCCGGATCCTTTGCCTTGAGGTACTCAAACGCTTTCCGCAGGTGATTGCTAATTTCTGCGGCGTGGGAAGTTGTGGTTTGCGCGGCCATTGCTGTCACGGCCGCGAGAAGTGCGAGAAGAACCGCCAGGGGCGCAGAGGCGCCACGGGGAGACGCGGATTCGTGACACGTGTTGGGGCGAGACTTATTCATGGAGGAACGATACCGCGAAACCCGATGCTTCGGCGAGGCGCCAACAACTGAGCGGCGCGGAAGGGGAAGCTGTTCCCGCACCCCTCAGGGATATGCTGGGCACTCTCGGCAGCTCAGAATCTAACGTGAGCGCCGAGTTGTATGATGCGTGCGTCGATCCCGGAATTGATGGGGGTGGTGACCTGGCCAGCGGTGGAATCAGCCAATAGGCCGCTGCTGTAACCAACGTTCGCATCGGGGTTAGCCCAGTTAATGTGATTGAACACATCAAACATGTCAGCTCTGATTTCGAGTGCTATCTGCTCGTGAAGAGGAAACTCTTTCGCAACACTGAGGTTCACGTTCGCGAAGCTCGGCCCGACAAGCGTATTGCGGTGAGCATTGCCAAAGGTTCCATCCGCCGGGTTGGCGAAGGCCGCAGGGTTGAACCACATGGCGTGGGACCGGCTCGACACGCTTGGGTCACCGACTTGCTCGGGGTACAGAGTGGAGCCAGCGTTGAAGGCCGCGGTTAGTCCGGGATCGATACCGCCCGCAACCGAACTCTGGATGACCGGGGTGAACGGAACTCCCCCGTGCCACTGGAAAAGACTGGACACGCGCCAGCCACCCGCGATCTGATCGAGCGGCCCATGAAGGGCAAACTGGCGCCCGTGACCGAACGGCACCTCGTAAGTGATCTGGCCGACCAAGGTATTGGCGGAGTTGAAGTCAGACAGACCATAATTGGCGGACGGCGTATAAGCGTTCTGATAGATGTCGATACCCGATCCGTGACCATTTCCGGTGCCGGTATCGAGCGATTTCGACCAGGCGTAGTTGACCTGGAAGCTCAAGCCATACGACATTCGCTTCACCAGGCGCAATTGCAGCGCGTTGTAATTCGAATATCCGTCGTAGTACTGCGCGGATATGCTGTTAAAGACGGGGTTGGGATTTCCGCAGTGATAGAAACTGGTGCACTCAAAGCCGCCTACCGCAGTGGAACCAGGGGTCGTAGCCTGATTGATATCGGTGGCAAAGTTCAGGTTTCGGCCCCGCGTGTAGACGTAGCTTGTGTCCAACATCAGGCCGCGCCCGAGGTCACGCTGAACCCCCAGGAGGAACTGCTCGACATAGACGGTCGGCATGTTTCGCGGGTAGTATTCCGCGCTGCTATAGTTCGCGAGAGTCGACGAAAGAGTTTGCACGGTTGGAAAAATGACCGTGCCGGCGGGAGGTCCCGATGACAATGGAAATGCAGCGCTGCCGTTGGTGTACCCCCCGTTGCCCTGGTTGTGCGGATTGAAGCCCAGGCCGAGCGCGCCGTCGGTGTAATTCTCGGCGTCGCGTGGGGCGTCGAAGATACCGAAGCTTCCGCGGACGACCCACTTGTCGCCGGGTGACCAGGCAAAGCCGACGCGGGGGGCGAATTCCTTGTAATCGCCGTTTTGGATTGCCGACAGCCTGCCAATCGTGCCTCCGAAGGCCTTGTCGCTCTGCCCGCCGAAGAGAATGCCCCCGGGATATGCGCCGTTAAATTGGGTGGGATCAGGAATGACGGGGTCGTAGTTACCGAACAGGTTGTTGCTCACCGCCCAGCCACTCTGCATCTGCCAGCGCAGGCCCAGGTTTAACGTGAGATGTTGGGAGACCTTGAAGTCGTCGCTGGCAAACAACGCCCCGCCCTTCGTGTGAGCACTGGTGGGGTCGGACTCCGAGACGAACCACCCGTAAACGTTGCCGGAAAGGAAGTCGGCATACGGGATTCCACTGACGCTGCCGTTGAACTCGAAGTGACCCGAGTCGACATCTCCCCAGCTGGTGTAGTTCTGATAAAGCCTGTCGTACTCCCCGCCCACCTTGATGGTGTGCTTGCCTCGAATGAGCGTAAGCACATCGGAGACGGCGTAAATTCCCTCGCCTAGAGTGGCATCGATGTTACCGTTACAAGTGCTGCAGATTCCAGCCCCCAAATTCATCATTCCAACTCCCGCTCCTTCGTCGATCCCAACATGGGGGAAAACATTGGCGGGTGAATTGGTGCCGTAGGCCGGCTCAAGGCCAAGCGTCGCGGGGTCGTTCTTACCAAACGACGGGGGGACGTACTTATCGAGCTCGCGGCTTGCGGCCACGCGAAACTCATTCAGCACAGTCGGGCTAATCGTATAAACATCCGAGACCTGGCCGGTCAGATTGTCAGTCTTCCCTTGTTCATAAGCCGTAGCGTCGTTGGGGAACAGCGGATCCGCCGGGACGTAAGACGTCGTGGTGGGAAAATAGTTAAAACTAAACGAGAGTCTTTGTTTGGAGGAGAGATCGTAATCGACCCTGCCGGTATACCAGGTGTCAGTATTCGGACTGCTCCCATTGAACACAAAGTTGTTAATCGTGGGGCAGGTTTGTGGAGTGCTTGCCGATACATTCACCGGACCGGGGCATCCAGCAAGCCATCCCTTGGCAGTTGCGGCGGGGAAGTAGGACTGAAGCTTCGAGGCCACGGGATCGATCGGTGCCAGCAGCCCGCCGGTGGTGGGGTTGAAGAAGGCGGGGTTTGCGTTGTAGCCGCTGACTCCGTAAAAATCTCCAGCTGCCATGGCAGCGGTCGGGTAGGTATAGAGTCCCGAGGTTGGAGAGGACGAGGGGTTGCGCTGGTAGAGGAAAAAAAAGAACAGCTTATTCTTTATGATCGGTCCGCCTATGCTGCCGCCGTAAGTGTTCCAATGCTCCACGGACTTCACATTGGGCGCAGGATCGAAGAAATTTCTGGAGTTGAACGCGGTGTTCTGAATGTATTCATAACCGCTGCCGTGCCACTGATTCGTGCCGCTCTTGGTAATCACGTTAACGGAAGTGAGGCCACCGCCGTATTGCGGGGGCGCGTTGGCTGAATTGACGCTCACCTCACCAATGGCATCAACGGGCATGTAATAATTACTGCCGTTGAAATCTCTGGGAGCGGTGGCCGGCCCCCCGTCCGATAGAAACATTATGTTGTAGGACTGGGTGCCGTTGACTCCGGCTGCCTGGCCATTGGCTTCACCTGCACCTCCGCCAGTATTGACGCCGGGGATGAGCTGAATCATCTCGGCGCGCCAATCGGTGCCCACGATAGGCGCGGAGCGAATCGCCGCGGTATTAAGGTCCACGCGCTGATCGGAAGTTTCCGTTTCCACCAACGGAGTCTCGGCCGTCACTACCACTTGTTCGCTGAGGGAGCCGACTTGCAGCGTGCCATCCACCGCAATCGTTTGGATTTCCAGGGTTAAGCCCCGGCGAACAAGTTCCTTGAATCCGGCCTTCGAGAACGTGATCGTATACTCGCCGGTTGGGACCGAAGGCACATCATAGATACCGGCCGAATTCGTGACCGACACGATGCTCAGGCCGGTCTGGACGTTGGTAATTCTGACCTTGACGCCTTCCAACAGCGCGCCCGTCGAGTCCTGAGCCGTGCCTTTGATTTCTCCGGTGTTCGAATTCTGTCCGAGAGCGAACGTGGCTGCGAAGCCTGTGAGCAACAGCGCACAAATACGCGCAAAGTGGCGAATCATCCCTAGCCTCATCGCGGAGCCTCCTGGAGTTAACTCTGCTCGCCAGTGCAGCCGAAATCGTCGTGGAGCTTCGGGCGCACGCCTGCCAGTCGATGCAGAGTCTGAAACGATGCCTGTATCACCGACGAGGAATGCTATGCCGCCGCGACGCTCCGCGAATCCGCCAAAAGTTGGATTAGGTGGAAAGTATTTAACTTGACAACCGGGAAGTGAATTGTGGATGGGTTTTCACTCCAAGTGCACCAGGCCGCGCTGCAGGGCCGTAACCACGGCCTCAGTGCGGTCGCTGACGTTCAGCCGCAGCAGAATTGCACTCACGTGGCACTTCACGGTGGCCTCGGTAATATGCAAACTTGCGGCAATGTCCTTATTGCTCCTTCCGCTGGCAAGCAGAGAGAGCACTTCCTGCTCTCTCGCGCTCAATTCCGAATCCGGCATGCGCGAGGCCAGGGCGCGGGCAACCGGCGGCGGCAGGAAACGTCCGCCCTTGTGCACCCGCTGCAGCGCCTCCACCAGGGTTTGATAAGGCATGCCTTTGATGACATAGCCCTGCGCCCCCGCCTCCAGAGCGCGGTGAATATCGGCATCGCCCTCGTAGGTTGTCAGGACTACAAATCGGGCTCGTGGGTTGGTTTCGCGAATGGAGCGAATGGAATCTACTCCGCTCATTCCCGGCAGCCGCAAATCCATGAGGGTGACGTCCGGTTTGTGCTTGAAGAATAGTGTGACCGCTTCTTCTCCGGTGCCGGCCTGGGCCACCACCGTCATGTCGACGCGCGCATTCACGATCGACGCAACGCCTACGCGCATCAGGGGATGATCATCCACAACCATTACCTTTATCTTCTCGCTGTTAGTCGCGTTCGTATGCGTGGCCTCCGTCGTCTGCAGCCGAGGGCTTGCGCGGAACGGAAAGCGTCAGCTCCGTTCCAGCTCCGGGCCAGCTATTCAAAATGAGTATTCCACCAATCCGCTTCGCTCGCTCCTGGATACCAACCAGGCCGTAGTGGCCATTCGGCTGCGCGGACGCTGCTTCCGGGTCGAAACCGCACCCGTCGTCACGAACCTGCACTTTGAATTCTCTATTCTCGAAGCCGATGTCTACGTGCACGGTTTTAGGCTGCCCATGACGAATCGCATTGTGCAGGGCTTCCCGCACCACCATGAGCAGTTCGTGCGCAGTGGATTGATCCAAATCGAAGGGTCTTCCCGAGATTCGATATTCCACGGGCACTCCAAACTCATGGCTGACTTGCTGGGTCATATCGCCGAGGATCGGACCAATCGCGGTCGCGGAACCATCGGCGTGGCGGAGATCCCAAACGGCTTCTCGGGCTTCGTTGATGGTGGTGCGCAACTGTGTGCGCACGCAGCTCAATAAATCTTCTTTGGCCGAGGGTTCGCTGTCGCCGAGGCTGGAATGAGCCTCGAGCAGCGCGGAAACTCCGGCGCAACCTTGAATGAGAGTGTCGTGCATTTCGCGCGCCAGCCGATTCCGCTCGGTCAATACCGCCTGAAAACGGGAGTGTACCTGGCGCATGCGGAACTTGTAGCCTCCCCAAACAGTGGCTGCAAGGGATAACAGACAACAGCCCAGGAACCATGCGGTCCGGGAGAAATGCGGTCTTTGAATGATTTCGACGGAAGCTTCTGCGACCTGCCGCGGGTCGCTCATTTCGAACGCGGCCACACGGAATTGATAACGGCCCGGCGGAAGGTTTGTATAGTAAGCCACGCGGCGGGACGACGCATCGGTCCAGGTCTTGTCGAAGCCCTCCAACATGTAGCGGAATCTTACCTGCTCTTGGGAGCGAAGCTGAATGACGCTGTAGTGCATTTCGATCTTGGCGTTGTCGGGAGCGAGAGAAATTTTCCGCAGGTCCTGCGCCTTGATGCCATCGGCCAGCACAAAGTCAATCACTGCCGGCGCCGGACCTACGGGCGGAGTTGGATTCAAAGAGACACGGACCGGGCCCTTGTTGCTGGCGAACCAGACCTCCCCCTGCGACGTGACAACGCCACCGGGTTTCTCTGCTCCGTACATCTGAGTTGTTTCCAAACCGTCGGAGATGCCGTAGAGGGTTAAGGAAAGGGGATGCGATGGGTCCTCCGCGGTTACGTCCAGTTCCCGGCGGCTGATCACGGAGATGCCATTGGGACCGCTGATCCAGAAGTTCTCCCTGCTGTCCTCAAGGAGTTCATAGATACTGTTGCTGGCGAGGCCCTGTGCCGTTGTGAAGTGGGTCAGTTTTCCAAAACGCCAGCGGTAGAGGCCGCCGGTTCTGGCCCCGAACCATAGGCCGCCTTCGGAGTCTTCCCGAATCGCCCAGATCTTTTCGTGCCGAAGCGCCTCGGTGACCGCGTCTTTGGCGAAGTCGGCGCCCCGCAAATGGCTTACCCCGCGGTCGGTTCCGATCCAGATGTCTCCATTACTGTCTTCCGCCAGGGAGCGCGTACTGAAATAACAAAGCCCGTCGCGCTCCTGGTAGTTGGTGAAGCGGCTGTCGTGCCAGCGGCTCACTCCTTCATCCGTGGCAATCCATATGCTGTCGTCACGCCCCTGCAGAAAGGCGCGAACAAAATTGTTTACCAGGCCGTCCTTGACCATGTAGTGGGCCAACCTGGTACCGCTCTGCCGGAACACGCCCCGCCCTTCGGTTCCGATCCAAAGCGCGCCTTGGTTGTCACGGAAGACATTGCGGACGCGCACACCGGTAATTCCAGGAAAGTGCACTCGTGTGGCCTGGCCGTTGTGGAATCGAAAAAGATTGGCTGCCGCGATCCAAAGATCGTCGTTGTGATCTTCATAGACGGTTTCGGCGTCGTAGTCGCCAGCATCAGGCAGGACGACGGTTCGGATTGGGGTGTTGCTCAGCCTCAGCATTCCCGCCTGCGTTCCGACCCAGATGTTGTGCTCGATATCTTCGAACAAGCTCAAGGCCGTGTTGCTAGGCAGACTTCCCGGCGCGGTCATCTGGGAAAACACATGTCTCCAGTATTTGTAGATTCCGTGTCCGATGGTACCAATCCAGAGAGTGCCGTCGGAGGTTTCCTGGAGAAAACGGACGGTACCGCTGGTTTCCTGCACTCTACGAAAAGAATCAGACCCCGAGACTTTGTGATACAGACCCCCGATGGTGCCCACCCACATGGTGCCATCTCGAGTTTGTGCTATGGACTTGACGCGATTCTGACTGCCTTCTCCAGCCAGCCGATATTCCTGGTAGGTGGTTCGGTCGAGACAGAACAGCTTAGAGCCGCCGGCCCAGAGGCGCCCTTGATTGTCTTCGTGAATCGCATGCACGGCGATCGGAGGGACGCCATTGCTATTGTCCACACGCTCGATCCGGTCTCCCAGGAATCGAAACAGTCCGTTATCAGTTCCAATCCATATGAGTCCTTTACTGTCCTGGTAAACCGCCCGTACAAAATCATTCAGCAAGCCATCTTTTCCAGAGAAGCGACGGAACACACCATCTTTATAGCGGATAAGGCCACCGCCTTCGGTGGCAATCCAAAGGGCATCGTCGGTGGTGACGGTCAGGCTGAAGACATTGTTATCGGTAAAAGCCGAAGTGTTGTCGCGATCAAACAGAACCAGGCGCTCGCCATCAAAGCGGAGCAGGCCGCCAGTGGTTCCGATCCAGAGATATCGGGTCCTGGTTTGCGCAAAGGCCTGAACGGTTTGCTCGGGAAGACCATCCTGCATCTGCCAGATTCGAGAAGTGTAGTTGATCGGCGCGTCGGTGAGGGAGCGGGCGCTTGTCGCCATTCCCAACAAACTTAATGTCAAACCGATGATCGGCAAGCAAGACATGGCCCAGTTGCCCTTCGGGATGTGCATTATATCGCGGGATCACATTGCGAGCACGATATAGTCTGGCAAGACATTCCGCGACATCGAACTCGCCCCCGGACTGTCAGCGTGTTACCACTACTTCGTACCAGGTGGTAACAATCTTTCCTAAGGGAATATCCCATCCTTCAGCTTTCTTCTCGGCGCGGATCGCTTCGCCCGTGGGCTGCCCAGAACCGTCCAAGGCTTGAGCGGAGACCGTCTTGGCATGATCCAAATTACGAAGAGTGATGCGGCTCATCACGGGCTCAATCAGCGTAGGCGACCCACCCCATTCGGCGAGGCTGCTGCGCCGGTCGTTCCACCGCATTCCTTCGTTTTCAACGCGCGACCCGAGAGTCAGCAGCAATCTGGAAGCGCGAGAAATCGGCTCGGATTCAAGAGATGTAATCCAGATCGTGCAGAATCGGTTCTGCACGTTCGCCGAAAGATTAGTGACAGACTTGCCGTTCGCCTTCACAAATCCAATCAGCGCCTGCGACCGCGGAGTATCCACGGTCACGAGCCCGGCCATTGCCGACGAGTTGTACCATGCCAACTGACTGGTATCGGAGACAATTGGATTTGTGGCCTTGGGTGCCGCAAAGAGAGGCACCGGCGCGCCATCCAGCGATTCGATACGCGACTGGTGTTCCAGGGGTATGGCCAGCGGGAATCCGAGCGTAAAGTAAGGGCGGTCTGTCGCGGGTATCAGTAGCGCACTGTCGAACACCTGGTCGCGTCCGTAGGAACGCAGCACGGTGGAGTTGGCGGGGCTTACGTCCGCCCGCAAGAACATCAGAGCTCCCGCAGCAAGCTGCGGCATTTTGACCGGATCGAGTGAAATGTCAAATGCGTCTCCGATATAAGGTTTCCAATCGGGTGACGCTTTGGGCTCGAACGTGTACCAAATGATGGCATCCCAGTCCTGAAAATCGCCATAGGCGGCGAGAATTGGAATGCCTTCGCTCGCCCAATCGTTGGGAAATGGATTGTTCACTTCGCTGACGGTGTAGGGTTTGCCGGCGACAGGAGTTCGTGACAATTCCACCACGGTCGAATTGAATGGGTCGTTCACCATGGGAGCCTTGACCTTGTTTTCCCAGTCGTGCTGCCAGTAGGTGTGGCCATCGTTGGTATCGAACGATGACGTGGCGAGCAGCAAGGGATATCCGCTGCTCGTGTGACCGTGATCGGCGGTGGTCATAATCAACGACTTCACCCCGAGAGTTCCTGTCAGATAGTCGCGCATGTCTTCCCAGTAGCCGCGCTGGGTATCGAGGAAGAAGCGGGACTC
>Ga0307474_10000670_pt1 | contig 24425 bp, 21 predicted proteins | sample atmos_gasesECM1C_2_FD_203312 | JGI IMG/M metagenome (GOLD analysis project Ga0307474, IMG submission 203312) | Hardwood forest soil microbial communities from Morgan-Monroe State Forest, Indiana, United States - atmos_gasesECM1C_05 | ecosystem: Environmental > Terrestrial > Soil > Temperate... | reverse complement strand
ATACTTCTGCCCTCACCAGTGGCTCGATGCTGACGGCTTCGTGAGCCAGGAATTAACAGACCAATATCCCCATCGACATCAGTCAAAGTAAGAGCGCGGGATCGAAGCCCCGCGCCCTGATTCGCTTGATGGCGAGAAAACGCAAGTTATGCCGATAGTTCTAGGCTAACTTGCTGATTCCCTCGTGCCGCTTCAGCCTCCTGGCGTGGCTCGCCAGCCGCTGCTTCATGCGCTTCTTCATCTTTTTGCTGCGTCTCGACATCCGTCCTCCTTCAGTTGCGCCGCAAACACTGGGGTTAGCGTAGGCCCTTAATCTACCGCCTCAGCCGACGAGAATGTGTCGCCAGCCGCTGGCAGTTGCGCTTACGGAGCGATCGGCGGTGCCATGTTGGTGGCCGGACGCTCTCGACGTTGAAGAGCAGCAATCGCCGGTCGGACTACGGATAAAACCAATGCCAGTTCGCGAGCAGGCCCGTCTTGGTATCGATAACCTTCACACAATTCTCAGCACTCTCGTCATAGACCCAGGTGAAGCGACGCGGATCGTAATCCTTCATATTCGAAAGGCCTTGTTCGTACGGCAGCTTATGAGCCTTGTAGGCCCGCTCTGCAAGCTCGAGAGCCTTGTACAGGCCGCCTGCGCTTGGGGTGCTTGTGTGGCCCGTTGTCCATGGCGCCTCATGCACCTGCGTGTTGCAAGATTCGACATAGAGCTCGGCTTTTTCTCGCAGGACTTCCGGCTTGAGCATGTCACTGCTCCCTGTTTGAGTTAGGCGGGAGCGCGACCAACGTTCTCGTCACCGATAAATGCCACGGGCCGTGCGGTGATGGGGACCAGCATGGACCCGGCAAACGACATCTGCGAGTCATTTATTGGCCATTGTGGCGGGAACAAATTGGGACCGAAGCCCCGCACCCCTGCACGACTCCAGAAGGCCGCTGGTGCGGTTTTGGTCGGCGGACTCCGGAGTGCGGGCTGATCACTGCAATTGGATGGGCGGCCCGGCTGCCGACTCCTGCGGCGCCGTCTAGGACCTTTAGGGCGCCGTGCGCGTTAAGGCCGTAGCACCAGGGTAGGACCACGAATCCGCAGGTGGGTTATGAGTTCGATGGTCGAGTTAGTAGTGGCCGCCGTGGCTTTGGCTAGCGTCTGCATTTTTCTGGCGCATGCGATCGAGGCTTATCGCGCCCATTAGAAGGCGCGGGACCGAAGCCCGGCGCCCTTTGCTCTCTGAGCCGTCTAGGCTCTCCGCGGCTTCAAGAGCGAAGTTCTTGCTCAATCGCTTTCAGCCGTTTTCTAAGAGCGCGGTCTATCGCGCTGGCTTCTCTCGGCGCGATTCTTCCCGCGGAGATCTCGGTCAGTATCCTGCGCTGAAACGCTGCGATCTGCTCTAACGTCATCTGCTCGATTTGAGCTATTCGCTCCTCAACATCGGCATCTACCCCTGCCGCTTTCCTGTTGCTCATGGGTCCCCTTCATGTGGTCGCAGGTTGATCCTGATCCCCGGCGGCGCCGAGACACGACGCCAGCACCGCCGAGCTGTGGATAACTATCACCTCAGCCTCCTGGCGTGCCTCGTCAGCCGCCGCGGTGCGCATTTGCCAGAGACGTGCGGATCGGCGGCGGTTAAAACAGTTCCCCAGGCTGGGGGGACTGCCACGGCCCCAAGATTGGCGTCTTCACGATCGTTCACACTGGCGGGATGATGGGGCATGTCCGACGCCGCCTGATCAAGCACGAAGTCATCCCGAAGTGCGGCAGCTTCGAGGTCCGCTTTCCCGCTGGCAGGCGGTCGAAGTATTTCTATTGGGATGATTTGCCCAGCCGCCGGCTCCGGCCGGACCTGGTCGACGGCGAGACAGCCCTGGTCTTTTGCTCGAGCCGAGCGCGAACGGTTGGGCCGCTTCGAAAGGTGACCCGTCATTGGCGACGGGCCAGTCTAGGGAGGAAGTGTAGCGACGTTAGGCCGAGTCCTGCTCTTTGGCTGTACCGAAATTCACACAGACACAGAAAAGCTGCTATCAAGCCACAATGAAATTCGCTACTGATCTCTTCCGTTTGCCAATCCGGAAACTGCCGCGCGCAAGCTGCTTGAGCTCGCCAACGCGTTCGAGCCCATCCAGGACGGCAGGATCTATATCGAGAAGATCAACGGGCCGTTTCTGTTCGAGCTCAAGGGCACGCCCGTTAGGCAGCACTTTCGTGTTGAGCGCTACCAACCTAGCCGCCGGACAGAACGCGCATCAGCGGCCGTCTTGAGCCATTGAGAGGCCATCCGTTTGCCGCCCGGCCGGGCCCCCTTGCGACGAAGGACCGCTTCGCCTCAAGGTCACTTTGTCACATACGCCAAAACGATTGGGCGTAGGCTTCAGCCCCATCACCGCATCGGCTCCCATCGGCGAGTGAGCCCGCATTGGGATGGGGAGGATTCATGCTCACCGCAGATGAATGCAAGAATCGCTCAGCCGATTGTAAATCACTCGCAAAAGAGCCCGGCGTTTCCAAGGAACGCGCCGCCGTCCTTATGAACATCTCAACGACCTGGACAGTCCTGGCAGGCCAGCTTGAGCGGCTGGCGGAGATTATGAAAAGGGAAGCAAAATAAAGCCCATGCTCAGTCGCCTCGCGTTTGCAATTTGCCCGCAAGCTTCGCGATGCGGAGGCGCGCTGTCCTATCCCGGGGGTTGTTGAATTAGTATCTGCGGTCCTTGCGGACTGAAGTTAAAATTCTTGGCTGGCGGACCGGCTTTACCGCTCTGGCGCGGGCCGAAGCTTGCGCTCGTGCGTCGTGCGCGGCAACCCTGTGAGATCGCCGCACAGCAGCTAGTACCCGGAATCAGAGCTGAGTGATACGGCGGCTTTTGAAACGGCGTTGACGGACCTTTTTCTTGGTCCAGCCGAAGGGCTCGACTTTGTCGTTGTACGCGTTGACGTAGGCATCGATGTGTTCCTGAAGCTGCTTGAGGCTTCTGAAGTGCCGCTAAGCGACTGCCCCTGCAAGATCGAAACCATACCTCGACCTGATTGAGCCAGGACGCACTTGTCGGCGTGAAATGAAATTGATTCTCCGCCGCGCGACCTACAGTTTCGGAGGCCGTCGCAAGGCGTGTTTGCCTACTCGCCATCGCGCTGATGCTGTTCATCCCTTTCCTGGCGGGCGTCAAATACGCGTTGCCCTTCGGGTTGGCTACGACCTACGGAATCGTCTTTTCCCTATTTGCCTTCTCACTCATGTACTCGCCCAATTCGCCCTTCATCAACAAAGCCGCACAATGGACCGGCAAGATCAGCTATAGCGCCTACTTCGTGCATTTTGCTGTTTTGCACATTCTTCCGACCCTTCATCCGACAGGAGTGCCGTCCGCTGATTTCGAGATCACGTATGCGGGAGTGGTACTTGCCACAGTCGGCATTTCTTCCATCACATATCGGATGATCGAGAAGCCCATGATTCGTTTCGGAAATGCGATTGTGGCCGCGCGGCGATATCCGGTCATCGACGAAGTATTGCCTGATGTGCGACCCAAAGAAGCGGCACAGGCCCCAAAAGCTTTGACAAGCCCGCGAGAGCCGCAGGGCTTCCGCGACGAAAGTATTAGCGTGGCTCGTCGTTCGTGATTGGCGTTGCATTGGTACCGGCCACAGATTCAGGCCACGGGCCTGAGCTTGTCCCGGCGCGAGGCAAATGAGCATGAAATTCTTGTCACTCACGGTCGTGATCGCAGTGCTAGTCGCCGCATCCGCCGCATTCGTGTCTAACGAATCCAAGGCACTGCCGGCGTGCGTCTCCTACTGTCAGTCGGTCAACACCGGCCTCTCCCGGTAAGCCATAACTCGCCTGTCGGGCTGAGAGACGGCCCCGATGATTGGCCGGCCAACCCGCCTCTTCAGGCGGGGGTTTCGGCACGGCGATCCGCACCGGTTGACCTTCCATCGGACACATCGCTTTGGGTAGCTCGTTCTGCTGCAAACTTTGCCACAGACTTTGCGCGCCGGCCGGGCCTTTCAGCATCAGGTCCTGCAGGCAGGCGGCCCCGTGGCGCGATTTCCAACGCCAGCAAAAACGAAACCCGACCCGATGCCAACGCAAGAGCGTCTCCGGCCGGATGATTGTGAGAACCTGCAGGATTGATGGAAACCAGCGATACAGCTGGATAAAGAACCAGCGATCATGGTTCGTGAGCCGGATGCGACCCTGCAGCCTGCGCCGCAAGACCATCAATTGATGTCGAAGCACCGCGTTCTCGGCTTCAAGCCGTAGCTTCGACTTGAATGGCGAGGCCAGGACGGCCAGCACGAAACAGAGCAGACCGATCATCCCGCCAGCTTATGTGATTCCATCACAGCATCAATACGTATGAGGTTTTCGGTACACACACCCGCACGACGCACCTCCCTTTTGTCGGCCCAACGCGCCGACCCATACTTCGCGACGTGCTGAGCTTCTTTTGCTCGCCAGACCGAGAGGATGATCGCGATAGCCATAGCCGCAATCCCGCCACTCGCGGCGATGGCCCCGCCCTGCAAGAAGATCCTCGGCGCGTAAGCATCGAACTTGAACCACCAGATGAAAAGAGCAAATGGCTGATAGATCGGCCAGTGCCCGATCAAGAACCAGGCGAGTCCGAGTTGCGGCTGGAACGCAAGGCGCCAGGCCGTCCATTCAGTCGCGGCCCAGAGAAAGGCGAGCACGACCAGCGACACCAGCAGGATCTGACCCCAGAGGATTCTGGTTGCGGACATGCGCAGAGGTGACGCGCAACTCCCGCGAACTTTCAACAGCAATCCGCTCGCCGTCGTAATCATGCGCAGGATGGCGTAGAGATCGGCGGGTTAAAGGGAAAGGTCGCGCTTCGTCCAAAGCTCCATTCAACGCCGCCGGGACCTGCAATGCCGTTCACTTGCCGCCCAAGTTCGCGTTCAAGGGAGGGTATCCAGGGCACGAGCTGGAAACCCAGACCATTGTCGATCATCGCGAAACGACCGGATGCAAGCGATAGCCGCCGGCTGTAAGTCCCCTCAACGCGCTCTCCGGTTTCAGCGGGCAGGTGCGCGAGCCCGGTTTCCGAGGCGAGACGTTGGCCGATCGCATCGAGCTCGCGGCTGCGCAGCGTTCCTACCAAGTTACGTCCGATTGTGACCTTGTCTCCTTCGCGGCGGGCAAGTCCCTGTTCTGCCAAGGTATCGATCCGCCGATCAAGCGCAGCGCGAACCTCAGCGCCGAAGCCGGCGCGGGAAAGAAGGTCGGCGCCGACGGCCAGGCGCGGCTGCGCCTTGTCATCGAGAAGGGCTAGACCGTGAACCAACAGAAGGTTATACAGCCGCGTCCGAAGGCCTGATTTGGAAAACTCCTAGCTGAATTTGGAAAACTTTCGAAAAAACTGTTGCGATATCAATCGCTTCACTGGGGAATGGTGTAACGGTAGCACAACAGACTCTGACTCTGTTTGTCTTGGTTCGAATCCAGGTTCCCCAGCCATACTCGGTGATCTAACTGGGCGCTCAGCCCAATCGGGTAATGATCGCTACCGAGGCATTGGTGACGGTGAGGCCGTGATCGGCGGCCTGCGAGACGCTGCCATCGGGTGCGGTTACCTTCACCCCCCGCCCCAGCGTGTCATAGACGAAGGTGATGAGTTGCGGCGTGCCCGTTGCTCAGGAAGTACGGCCAGCTGCTCTGCGACACCCGCCCGAGCGCGTTCATAGGTCTTGGTCGCGCCGACGGTGCTGCCATCGAAGCCCTGCGTATCACGCCCGACCTCGCGATTGAGCCCGTCGCAATACGCAGTCACCACGGGGCCGTTCACCGTCGCGCCATCGGCCGCATAGGGCGTCGTCTGGATCGGGTAACTCGCGGCCGAGCGACAGCTGGCACGGCACGAAAAGGACCGACTGATAGAGGCCCGTTGCAGAAGGCGGATTACGCTAGCGCTACCAATCCGCCCTACGGACCTCGGTGCTGCTCAGGATTTGGCTGTTGAGGTCGCCGCCGACCCCCGCCGACGGCGGGGTAGCTTCGTAACCAGCCGCTTCCACCGCGCCGTAGCCGCGCCCATGCGTTATTTTAGCTCGGGGCTTCGAGAGTGGCGGCGACAGGAAGAATGCATCAGCGGACTTGCGGCGCGCCGAGCGGGCCCTTTCGTCCTCGAACGAGCGCGCAGCGCCGTTTGCAGACGGACCGCTCGGCGCAGAGCTATAAGCTCCGTCATCTGTTGCGCGAGATTGGCGACAGTAGTCGCGTGCTGGGCGATGGCGTCCACTGGCAAAGACATAATCAATACACCTCACAGGAATCCCCCCAACGGCAGCGATTAAACCACGACACGCGGCAACAATGGGAGTCCGGGCGACCCCGGTGTTTCTGTTCACTTTTGAATAGGCCGGTGGCTCCACGAAGCCCTTTAACGTTGACAGCTTAGGTTAATTCGAACTTGCGCTTGAGCGCGAAAGGTGGCGCGGTTCAGTCGTCTGAGCGCCGGACAGGCTCAATTGCCTGTTACGGACCGCCGGTCATTCCCAAGGGCCGGCGGTCCGCGAGCCGGAGGAGGATATGGAGCTTTTCAAGGCTCAAAAAATCGCTGAAGGTCCAAGCGCCTCGACGAAGCGGTGCCGCTTTTGCGGCGAAACGCAGGAGGTTGTCAGAGTGATGGTGGATGCTGACAGCGGGCACAGCATCCAAATGTTCGAGTGCGAGGGCTGCGGAGAGCGAAATTGGGATAATTAAGGCCGCCTCAGCGGCGGCCCCTGGAGTGCTGGATCACGAAGAAGACTAGTAGCGCCGCTGCCAGAGACGCTGTCGCCGTTGACGGTGAGGGTGTCCCCCGCAACCACTGCGATGGCGTCACTATTGCCAGTGACTGTGGCCGAGCGAGCGGCCATCGCAGGCACGGAAATGCTGAACGTATCGCCGGACGCGTTGATCACGTCAGCAGTTCCGGTCGCGGCAACTCGGAGGACTCCGAGAGATTCGAAAAGAAGCTTGCAAACTTCCAAAGATCCCCCGGCGATTTTAATATACCGACCGAATCACTTCCAAAAGTGCGTGCCGATGAATCATCAAGATCGCCTAATCGGTACATCGCTGCCGCCAGCCAGCGGCCCGGTTTCAAATAAGAAGTCGGCAGATCTTTACAGGCGCGGCCAAGCTCATCTCGACGCCGGGCAGCACTTTGAAGCACTTCAGTGCTACCTCAGGATTGCAAAGATCATCCCAAATTCTTGGGATGCTGCTTTCAGGTGCGGTGTTCTTCTGTTCGAGCTTCAGCGTTACGAAGAAGCACTATCCTTCCTTGATCGCTGCCAGAAACTGCGATCAGAGCATGGGCCGACGTTCTACATGCGCGCGCGAACTTTGCGGATGATGCGAAGATTCGAGGAGGCAATCGTTGTGAGTGAGCAAGCTGAAGTGCTCGCCCCAAATGATCCGGACGTATTCAACAACACCGGAATCATTCTGCATTGTCTCTGTCGCGACAAGGACGCCGTAGACCGGTTCGACCGCGCCATCCTTCTTAGGCCGCAATTCTTTGACGCAATCAACAACAAGGCGAATGCGCTCGTCCAATTGCAAAGATTTACCGAGGCTCTTTCATGCTATTCCGCAGCGAAGTCCTTGGCGCCGGACGACACGACGATCGACTGGAATGTTGCCTATCTCAGGATGGTGACTGGGGATTTTGCCGCAGGCTGGGTCGGGCGCGAAAGCCGTTGGACCAAGAAAGCCGCTCCCGTTCCATATCCGAAACTCCCAACCCCGATGTGGTTGGGTCAGGAATCCGTGGCGGGCAAGACGATCCTGGTTTACGCCGATGAGGGGTTGGGAGACACAATTCAGTTCGCCAGATATCTGCCCTTACTTGCGGCGCACGGAGCGCGTGTTGTTCTCGTCGCCGATGAGGCGCTTCATTGCCTCATGTCCCGCTTGCCAGGCGTTGCTCTTTTTGTGCCCAAATCCGATGGAGCTACCGTCCCTCGCTTCGATCTTCATTGCGCGCTGTCGAGCCTGCCTTTGGCCTTCTGCACGCGCCTCGATACTATCCCGTCGGCTAGAGCCTATTTTCCCCCCGTCGCCGCAGAGAAGCGGCAAGCTTGGGAGGCTCGGCTCGGTGACCGTCATGGGATGAGGATCGGGCTGGCTTGGTCCGGCAACCAACGCCACGTGAATGATCACAACCGATCCGTTCCACTGAACATGATGGCTCGACTGGTTACTGGAGACGCTCAATTCATAAGCCTTCAAAAAGACCCGAGGCCTGCAGACAGGACTGTTCTCAGAGAAAGGTCAGACATCGCGGATCACACCAGTCACATGTCGGATTTCAGCGCTACCGCGGCACTGATTTCCTGCCTGGATTTGGTCATTACCGTTGATACCAGTGTGGCCCACTTGGCTGCGGCCTTTGGTCGTCCGACATGGGTGCCCTTGCCTTACACGCCAGATTACCGGTGGCTGCTCGATCGAGACGACAGTCCTTGGTATCCGACAGTGCGCCTCTTCCGACAAGATGAGACGCGTGACTACGAAACCGTAATTGACAGAGTACATGCGGAACTAGCAAAGCAGATTCGCTCCATTGGAAGTGCCCCGTTAGATCAACCCCATGAAGTGCGTCGCTAAACGTCGCCGAAGCCGGGACGGTGTCTCGAGGCTGTCCCGCCCGGTAGGCCGCATCGGCGTGCCGTGGGTTCAGCTTGAGCGTGTGCTCGAAGCAGAGCAGCGCGTCCGACGAACGACCGCTTCGATGAGGACATTCCCCATGTGCCACCAAAGCTCGGGATCGTCCGGCCTGAGCTGCACCTTGTCGAATGCCTTGAGGGCGTCATCGCGCCGTCCAGGCTTCAGCATGGCGATACCGAGCTCGGGCTGGAGCTGCTCGACACAACGAGCCCCTATTCCGGCCCCCGGGGCGGCCGCAGGGGCAAGACCGCAAAACCTACAATCCCGTTAACGTTGCAAGCGTGCGCAGTGCGCAAGTTCGACGGGGCGGTAGGGGCCGATCAGCGGGAACAGAAGGCCGCCAAAAGTGTCACGTCGCGGCTACGTATGACACTCCCGAATTCTCGCAAACCTGCTAAGCCATTGAAACAATGGCGCGAGAGACGGGGCTCGAACCCGCGACCTCCGCCGTGACAGGGCGGCGCTCTAACCAACTGAGCTACTCCCGCGGATGCAGTCAAGAACCGCGTTCGGTGGAGGGCTTAAAGGGGCCAACATTCCAAGTCAAGCAGGTTGCAGAACCCCGCCTTATCTGGGATTTTTGCGATGCCACTGCCAGAAAAGCCCTGTTTTCGGGTCCAGCCGGCATAGTAGCCCCCAGCCGAATCGTCTAAGGCCTGAAACCTCTTAGGTTCCTATGCCGTTTCCTAAACAAACGAGGAGGGCCAAACATGGCGAAGAAAGCAGCTAGCCCGGCGACCATCACGCTCAAGCACCTTGCCGCAGCGATCGCCGAAGACCAGGAACTGTCCAAGAAGCAGGCCGAGAGCATCCTGACCGACATGGTGAGCCGGATCACCAAGCACCTGAAGAAGGGCGAGCGCATCCGCATCGTCGGCCTCGGTATCCTGCAGGTACGCAAGCGCGCCGCCCGCACGGGCCGGAACCCCGCCACCGGCGAGCCGATCCAGATCAAGGCCAGCAAGAAGGTCGCCTTTCGCGCCGCCAAGGAGCTGAAGGAGGCGATCTGAGGGCGCCTTCGGCCTTGTCTATTGCTGTTTGCGCCGTTCCCGGGTTTTCGTGGCCCCCGGAATGGCGCTTTCTTTTGTGATATTGATTTTTGATCTCCCTCACAGCCGCGGTTTTTGACTTTGCCCTCCTCTCTCTCGTTCCAGCATAGCGTCACCGAGCGCTTCCTGCGCTATGTCACCATCGACACCCAGTCGGACCCGGAATCGCCGACCTGCCCCTCGACCGAGAAGCAGAAGGATCTCGGCAGCCTGCTCGCCGCCGAGCTGAAGGACATGGGCCTTGCCGACGCCCATCTCGACGCGCATGGCTATGTCTATGCGACGATCCCGGCGAACACGGACAAGAAGGTGCCGGTAATCTGCTTCTGCTCGCACATGGACACCTCGCCCGACTGTACCGGCAGGAACGTCAAGCCGCAGATCGTGAGGAACTATCAGGGCGGCGACATCATTCTGCCAGGCGATCCGAGCCAGATCATCCGCGCCGCCGAGCATCCGGCGCTGAAGGACCAGATCGGCCATGACATCGTCACCACCGACGGCACGACGCTGCTCGGGGCCGACAACAAGGCCGGCGTCGCGGAAATCATGGATGCGGCGCAGTTCCTGGTGCGGAATCCGCAAGTGAAGCACGGCACGATCAAGATCCTGTTCACCCCGGACGAGGAGATCGGCCGCGGAGTCGACAAGGTGGACCTGAAGAAGCTGGGGGCCGACTTCGCCTATACGATCGACGGCGAGAGCGCGGGCCAGATCGAGGACGAGACCTTCTCCGCCGACGCCGCCAGCATCATCATCCAAGGCGTCAGCACCCATCCCGGCTTTGCCAAGGGCAAGATGGAGCATGCGATCAAGATCGCAGCTGGCATCGTGGAGCGCCTGCCCAAAAACACCTGCTCGCCGGAGACGACCGAGGGCAAGGAAGGATTCCTGCATCCGATCGGCATTTCCGGCGCGCTGGAGCAGACGACGATCGGCTTCATCGTGCGCGACTTCACGGTTGCGGGGCTGAAGGAGAAAGAGGCGCTCCTGGAGCGGATCGTCAAGGACGTGATGAAGGACTATCCGCGTTCCACGTACCGCATGGAGGTCAAGGAGCAATACCGCAACATGAAAGAGGTCATCGACCGCCACCCCGAGATGGTCGACTACGCCATAGAGGCGATCCGCCGCGCCGGGCTTACGCCGGAGCGCAACTCGATCCGCGGCGGCACCGATGGCTCACGCCTTTCCTTCATGGGACTGCCCTGCCCCAACATCTTCGCCGGCGAGCACGCCTTCCACTCCCGCCTGGAATGGGTCAGCCGCCAGGACATGGAAAAGGCCGCCGAGACCATCGTGCATCTGGCGATGATCTGGGAAGAGCGGGCGTAGAGCGTTTTCGAGCGAAGTGGACACCGGTTCGCGTGAAGAAAACTCGTCAAAACAGGAGTCTAGAGCTTCGGTTCTGATTCAATCAGAACCGAAGATGCTTTGGGGTCGCTGCCGCGAGCTCCATTTACCTCTTCCCGAAGCAGGAGGTGTCGAGGCAATCGGCTTACGACGCCCGCGCGGTGACGATCCAGATCGCCGCCGGCAACAGCACGCTCTCGCCCTGGACAAATTGCGCCAGCGCCTCGCGGATCGAAGCCCGTGCGGCCTGGCGCAGGTCCTCCGGCTGGTCCTGCAGCGCGCGGCTGGCCGGACCGATCTCAAGCGCGCCCTGAACCGCCGCATCGAGACCGCGTCCGATCGCGATGTCGAGCGTTAGATCATGCGGCTGCATCGCAATCCCGGTGTAGCCAGCCTCGCTGAGAATCCGGTGCACCCGTTCTTCCGCTGCAAATGAGAACGGCCCGGGATCTTCGGGTCCGACCTGCGGCAGCTTGGGGACGTGTTTGTAGACCGCCTGCAAGGGCGTCATCATCCAGGGATTTTGCTTCGGCTCGCGCCAGCAGGCGAAGGCCAGGCGCCCCTCGCGCCGGAGCGCCTTGCGCAGATTGGCAAAGGAGTCGGCGGGCTCCGCGAAGAACATCACGCCAAAGCGCGAGATCAGGAGATCAAAGCTCTGGGGATCGAAGGGATAGACGGTCGCGTCCGCGAGCGCGAAATCGAGCCGCAGGCCCTTGGGCGCGAGCTCGCGCGCACGCGCCAGCATCGGCGCAGAAATGTCGACGCCAAGCACAAAGCCGTCCGGCGCGACGCGCTCGGCGAGCGCAATGCTGGTCGCGCCGCAACCGCAGCCGACGTCGATGATCCGGCTGCCGGGCTCAGGCTGAGCAGAGGCGATCAGGATGTCCGAGATCGGCGCCAGCAGAATGTCCTGCACCGCCTGCCGATCCGTCCAGTGCTGGCCGCCCGGACCGTTCCAATAGGCGATCTGGTCGGCGTTTCGATCATGAGCTACGGGCGTTTCCATCATCATCTCGCTATACGTTACGATGGTTTCGCGGGAGTGTTGATGAAATCGGCCGGCTTGGCAATTGTTGCAGGGCGCATGTCACGCATTCGGCCGGGGCACGATGCGGATCGGCGAGCCATAGGCAGGCCGCAGAGTGATCTTCTGTAACGGCCACACTTTCGCGCCGGGCGCCAGCTGCATGTCGAACCGCTGCACCAGCCTCGCCAACACAAGCGTGGCTTCTTGATTCTGATTAACCATATCCGACCGTTCGCCGCTACCGGCACCAAGCATGTGTTTGTGCGGCCGCGCGCCGGACGAAAGTTCATAGGCCGCGCCAAACCATCAAAATTGAGCATTCGGCTAAACTCGGGCGAAGCGGGTCGTGAGTATGATGTCACCATCGCCGCTTGCGATCGGAATGCATTCGCTCTGCCGGTTCGTCGATGAAATGTAGGATCCGCCCATGTCTCAACAGCGATTATATCCGCGACAGAAGCCCGACGGCCGGCTCTCCAAGTCCGCAAAGATCCTGTCTGCGCCGAACGCGCCGGTTATCGAATGCATCCTGATCGACTACTCAGCCGGCGGCGCCTGCCTGCAACTGCAGAAATACGCCGACCTGCCGCCGCGCTTCGAGCTGCTCTACGGCACGACAAGAAAGCGCTGCCGGCTGGTCTGGAAACGAGGCATGCGCATCGGCGTAGCGTTCTGAGCAGAGCAACGATAAGGCTTGCCCGGCCACAGCGCCTCTTGGCGCGAAGGCTGGTGGGCGGTGAGAGGATCGAACTCCCGACCAATGGTGTGTAAAACCAGTGCTCTACCGCTGAGCTAACCGCCCTTGCCGCCTGCTGTTTAGCCCTGACCCACCCCGATGCGCAAGGTTAGTCCCAAGATTAGTCCATGGGCCGCCCGGCCAATTCCGACACCTCGTTGAGCCATGGCACGGCCGAACTGCACCAGATCTGGCGGGTCGGCTTGAGCGAGGCGCGCTGGCGGATCGTCCCCCAGCGAATGCCCCAATCGTCGGTGTGCTCACCCTCGCCGCTCGAAAATAGCGGCGAGCCGCAATCGCCGCAGAAATGTTGATAGCGGATCCGGCCATTGTCTCCCGCCTTGGCGTAGATTTTGGGTTCGCCCCTGATGCGGATCTGGCTGCCCGAGCAGATCACCGTCACCCGGTAGGGGGAGCCGGTCAAAGCCTGGCAATCCGTGCAGTGGCAGATCGAGATGGCTTCTGGATCGATATCGGCCTCAAAACGTACCCGGCCGCAGTGGCATTGTCCGTCGACATGCATGACGCATGAACTCTCATGTCTTGTTTGTCTTGTTTGTCTTGTTTGACGCGGTTTTTCTGACGCACCACCTTCCATGACGCGCGCGAAATGAGATCAAAAAAAGAAACGGCGCCCGAAGGCGCCGTTTTTCACAGGTCGTTTTTTGGTCAGTGAGCTGTCAGGCCACCGGCGGCCTCGTCGCCTGTTTCGGAGGCAACCGTAACCTTGGTGTCCTCTTCCCAGACGATCGGCACCGGCGGGCGCACCAGGGCGCGCGAGACGACGTCGTCGAGGCGAGCCACCGGGATGATTTCCATGCCGCCCTTGATCGCATCGGAAATCTCCGTGAGATCTTTGGCGTTGTCCTCGGGGATCAAAACGGTCTTGATGCCGCCGCGTGCGGCCGCAAGCAGCTTCTCCTTCAACCCGCCGATCGGCAGCACCCGTCCGCGCAGCGTGATCTCGCCGGTCATCGCGACATCATGGCGGACCGGAATGCCCGTCATGACAGAGATGATGGCGGTTGCCATCGCAACGCCCGCTGATGGCCCGTCCTTCGGGGTCGCCCCCTCCGGCACGTGGACGTGGATGTCGCGCCGGTCAAACATTGGCGGCTCGATGCCATAGGTGATCGCGCGCGAGCGGACGTAGGACGCCGCAGCCGAGATCGATTCCTTCATGACGTCGCGCAGGTTGCCGGTGACAGTCATCTTGCCCTTGCCGGGCATCATGACGCCTTCGATGGTGAGCAGTTCGCCACCGACATCGGTCCAGGCAAGGCCCGTAACGATGCCGACCTGGTCGTCGCTCTCGATCTCGCCGAAGCGATACTTCGGCACGCCCAAGAACTCCTCCAGGGTCTTCTCGGTCACCTTCACCGACTTCTTCTTCGAGATCATCAGCTCCTTCACGGCCTTGCGGGCCAGTGTCGAGAGCTCGCGCTCGAGGTTACGAACGCCCGCTTCACGGGTATAGCGGCGGATCATCAAAAGCAGCGCCTCGTCGTCGATCGACCATTCCTTCGAGTCGAGCCCGTGCTTGGAGAGCGCGTTCGGGATCAGGTGCTTGCGCGCGATCTCGACCTTCTCGTTCTCCGTGTAGCCGGCGATGCGGATGATCTCCATGCGGTCCATCAGGGGGCCGGGAATATTCAGCGTATTCGCGGTCGTGATGAACATCACGTTGGAGAGATCGTAATCGACTTCGAGATAGTGATCGTTGAAGGTCGAATTCTGCTCGGGATCGAGGACCTCGAGCAGCGCCGACGAGGGATCACCGCGGAAATCGGCGCCCATCTTGTCGATCTCGTCCAAGAGGAACAGCGGGTTCGATGTCTTGGCTTTTCGCATCGACTGGATGATCTTGCCGGGCATGGAGCCGATATAGGTGCGCCGGTGACCGCGGATCTCCGCCTCATCGCGCACGCCGCCGAGCGAGACGCGCACGAATTCGCGGCCCGTGGCTTTGGCGATCGATTTGCCGAGCGAGGTCTTGCCGACGCCGGGAGGCCCGACGAGGCACAGGATCGGTCCCGTCAGCTTGTTGGCGCGTGACTGCACCGCGAGATACTCGACGATGCGGTCCTTGACCTTCTCAAGCCCGTAGTGATCGGCATCCAGGATGGCCTGCGCCTGCTCCAGATCTTTCTTGACCTTGGACTTCTTGTTCCAGGGGATCGACAGCAGCCAGTCGAGATAGTTCCGCACGACGGTTGCTTCCGCGGACATCGGCGACATCTGACGCAGCTTCTTCAGTTCATGCTGCGCCTTCTCTCGCGCTTCCTTCGAGAGCTTGGTCTTGTTGATCTTCTCTTCCAGATCGGCGAGCTCGTCGCGACCGTCCTCGTCGCCGAGCTCCTTCTGGATCGCCTTCATCTGCTCGTTGAGGTAGTATTCGCGCTGGGTCTTTTCCATCTGGCGCTTGACGCGCGAGCGGATGCGCTTCTCGACCTGCAGCACCGAGATTTCGCTCTCCATCAGCCCCAGCACCTTCTCCAGGCGCGTGGTGACCGACAGCGTCTCCAGGATGCCCTGGCGATCAGCGATCTTCACGGCAAGATGCGAGGCAACGGTGTCGGCGAGCTTGCCGAAATCGGTGATGGCCTGGACCACCCCGACGACTTCGGCCGAGATCTTCTTGTTCAGCTTCACATAGCTTTCGAAATCGGACACGACCGAGCGCGCCAAGGCTTCCGCCTCGACCGACTTGGCGTCGGTGTCGGCGAGCGCAACGGCAGTCGCCTCATAGAATTCGCTGCGGTCGGAATACGTCTGCACACGCGCGCGCTCCAGCCCTTCGACCAGCACCTTCACCGTGCCGTCGGGTAGTTTCAGAAGCTGCAGCACGCTCGCAAGCGTACCGGTCTCGTAGATCGCGTCGGGTGCCGGATCGTCATCGGATGCATTCTTCTGCGTCGCCAGCATCACCAGCGCATCATTGCGCATCACTTCTTCAAGCGCGCGAATTGATTTTTCGCGGCCGACGAACAGCGGCACGATGTTGTGTGGGAAGACGACGATATCGCGCAGCGGCAGCACAGGATAGGAGTGCGGTTCGCCGTGGACGATGGTTGGCCGGGTTTTTGGGGTAGTCATGGCCTGTTCCTTTTGCTGTGCCCCCTTGCACGCAGTCCGCGACTTTGCGCAACCGCCACAAGGTGCCGGATTGACCCGAACGAAACGGCCTTTCGGAATGAAGACCGGCTCCGTTTCCGGATCGATGATTAAGGCGAATCTAAAACGGATTTTTCATCGCCCGACTTTGTAACGTGGCTATCGGGTACGGAGGTGTCAAGTCCGCGAAATTGCCCGCAAAATTCCAGCCAAACACAACAATCGGCTTACGCAAATGGGGCTGCGGAAAACACGCCGCAGCCGCCTTTCCAAGACTATTCAGTGCTTAAGCGCGAGCCCCAAAGGGTCAGGCGCTGGCGCTGCTCTCGACGGCGCGATCCGAACGGTCGGCGTAGATGTACAGCGGGCGCGCCGTCCCTTCCACGACTTCGCGCGAGATGACCACCTCTTCAACGCCTTCAAGGCCAGGCAGATCGAACATGGTCTCGAGCAAGATGCTCTCCAGGATCGAGCGCAGGCCGCGCGCGCCGGTCTTGCGCTCGATTGCCTTGCGGGCGACGGCGCCAAGCGCTTCGTCCGCGAAGGTCAGCTCGATGTTCTCCATCTCGAACAGGCGCTGGTACTGCTTGACCAGCGCGTTCTTCGGATCGGTCAGGATCTTCTTCAGCGAGGCCTCGTCCAAATCTTCCAGCGTCGCCACGACAGGCAGACGGCCAACGAATTCAGGGATCAGACCGTACTTCAGAAGATCCTCCGGCTCGACATGGCGGAAGATTTCGCCGGTACGCCGATCCTCCGGCGCCAGCACCTGGGCGGCGAAGCCGATCGAGGTGGAACGGCCGCGCGCCGAGATGATCTTCTCGAGGCCGGAGAACGCACCACCGCAGATGAACAGGATGTTGGTGGTGTCGACCTGCAGGAACTCCTGCTGCGGATGCTTGCGGCCGCCCTGCGGCGGGACCGAAGCCACCGTGCCTTCCATGATCTTCAACAGCGCCTGCTGCACACCCTCGCCCGAGACGTCGCGGGTGATCGAGGGGTTGTCGGATTTGCGGCTGATCTTGTCGATCTCGTCGATATAGACGATGCCGCGCTGCGCGCGCTCGACATTGTAGTCGGCCGCCTGCAACAGCTTCAGGATGATGTTCTCGACGTCCTCGCCGACATAGCCGGCTTCGGTCAGCGTCGTCGCGTCCGCCATGGTGAACGGCACGTCGAGAATCCGCGCCAGCGTCTGCGCGAGCAGCGTCTTGCCCGAGCCGGTCGGACCGATCAAAAGAATGTTCGACTTCGCAAGCTCGACGTCGTTGTGCTTGGTCTGGTGATTGAGCCGCTTGTAGTGATTGTGGACAGCGACAGAGAGCACCTTCTTGGCGTGGCTCTGGCCGATCACATAGTCGTCGAGGACCTTGCAGATTTCCTTCGGCGTAGGGATGCCGTCGCGCGACTTCACCAGCGAGGACTTGTTCTCCTCGCGGATGATATCCATGCAGAGCTCAACGCATTCGTCGCAGATGAAGACCGTCGGTCCTGCGATCAGCTTGCGGACCTCGTGCTGGCTCTTGCCGCAGAACGAGCAATACAGCGTGTTCTTGGAGTCGCTCGTGCCGACCTTACTCATTCCTGTCTCCGTCCGCCGTTCGACCTCGTCCGCTCAATCGCTCCATTTCGGGAAGGTCCGTCATGGAATGTAGATAGAGCAAATTCCGTACCAAAAAAGACCCTAGCCTTGTTCACCGTGCAGATCACGCTTGACTTCGAACTCCCGCGATTCCTGACCGATCAATTCGTAGCCAATCATGCTGACACCCGACTATCAAGAATTCGCTAAACGGGCGCCGGCCTCAATCCGTGACAATACCGTGATTTGCGACCTTCGCACGAGCAGAAATGGTCGAAATCCGCGAGACGTGGCGCCTTTGCCACGCAAAATCAGCACGAAAGGGGAACTTTCTGCCGGAAATTACCGCAGCGCCGCAGGACGCGTCCGCCGGTCGCCGTAGTTGCGAGCCGTTAGCCTTGACGGAAATCACGCCGCCAGATCACGCCGCCTTGATGGCCTGCGGATCCTCCGGGCGCTTGTCGATCACCTTGTCGACAAGGCCGAAATCCTTGGCCTGGTCGGCGGTCAAGAACTTGTCGCGCTCCAGCGCGTCCTCGATCGCCTTGTAGGTCTGCCCGGTGTGCTTGACGTAGATTTCGTTGAGCCGCTTCTTCAGGTTCAGGATTTCCTGCGCGTGCAGCATGATGTCGGTGGCCTGGCCCTGGAAGCCGCCGGAAGGCTGGTGCACCATGATGCGCGAGTTCGGCAGCGTGAAACGCATGTCCTTCTCGCCGGCCGCAAGCAGGAGCGAGCCCATCGAGGCAGCCTGGCCCGTGCACAGCGTCGACACCGGCGGACGGATGAATTGCATAGTGTCGTAGATCGCAAGCCCCGATGTCACCACGCCGCCCGGCGAGTTGATGTACATCGAGATCTCTTTCTTCGGATTTTCCGCCTCAAGGAACAGAAGCTGCGCGACGATCAAGGTCGACATGCCGTCTTCGACCGGACCGGTCACGAAGATGATGCGCTCCTTCAAAAGGCGCGAGAAAATGTCGTAGGCGCGTTCACCGCGGTTGGTCTGCTCGACGACCATCGGCACGAGGTTCATGTAGGTTTCAACGGGATCGCGCATGAGTCACCCAAGGATGTTGCAGGACCGAGCGTCGAGCTGGGCAAGCCTTGCCTAAGTCAAGAAGGTGCCGAGCTTGGCGCCCGTCCCGTGATGCAGGACGGAAGGCACAGATATGAGCCAATTTCGCGGCGGCAAGACCTCCGGGAAAACCGGTGGGCACCGCCGCCGTGGCCACTACTGTTCAAGCCGATTCGCGTTGGCGCCACCAGCTTCAGCAGCCGCCTTCGCTATTCATCATTAACGCAGGCCTGACGGCAAAAGATCAGGCTGCGGTCTTCTCTTCGTCGTCCTTGAACAGCTCTTCGCGCGAGACCTTCTTCTCGGTCACGTTGGCGAGCTCGAGGATGAAGTCGACGACCTTGTCCTCATAGATCGGTGCGCGAAGCTGGGCCAGCGCATTGGCGTTGTTGCGGTAATAGTCCCACACTTCCTTCTCGCGGCCGGGCATCGAGCGCGCCCGCTCGATCACCGCGCGGCTGACCTCGTCGTCGGTCACGGTGATCTTGTTCTTCTCACCGATCTCCGACAGCACGAGGCCGAGCCGGACGCGGCGGTCGGCGATCTTGCGGTATTCGTCACTCGCCGCCTCTTCGGTGGTATTCTCGTCGGCAAAGGTCTTGCCGCTGGAGTCCATCTCGGCCTTGACGGAGTTCCACATCAGGTTGAACTCTTCGTCGACCAGCGAAGGCGGCGCCTCGAACTTGTGAGCCTCGTCGAGACGGTCGAGCAGCGCGCGCTTGACGCGCTGGCGCGTCTGGCCCGCGAACTCCGACGTGAGGCGATCACGCATCGCCTGCTTCAGTTTGTCGAGCGATTCAAGACCGAGCGTCTTGGCGAACTCGTCATTGATCTCGACCGGCTGCGGTACCTCGACCAGCGTTGCGGTCGTCTCGAACTCCGCCGGCTGGCCTGCCAGCGTAGCGTTGAGGTAGTTCTTCGGAAAGCTAACATTCAGCGTGCGCGTCTCGCCTGCGCCGACGCCGATCAGCTGCTCCTCGAAGCCGGGAATGAAGCTGTTGGAGCCGATCACAACAGGAATATTCTCGCCAGTACCGCCCTCGAACGGCGTGCCGTTGATGGTACCCTTGAAGCTGATGGTGACGCGGTCGCCGGATTCGGCCTTGGCGCCCTCGCTCTTGGCCGCATAGCTGCGGTTCTGGTCGGCGATGCGCTTGATCGCTTCATCGATGTCGGCATCGGTCACGTCGGCGACGATCTTCTCGACATTGAAGCTCTTGAAGTCGGCGAGCTGGATGGCGGGCACCACCTCGATCGCAACCGTGTATTTGAGATCGGACTTGCCGGCGAGGAGATCATCGACCTCCTTCTTCTCGGTGGGCATGGTGATCTTCGGCTCGGTCGCGAGGCGGAAGCCGCGCTCGGCGAAGATCTGCGTATTGGCGTCGCGGATGGTCTGGTCGATGGTCTCGGCCATCACCGAACGACCATACACCTTCTTCAGATGACTGACCGGCACCTTACCCGGACGAAAGCCGTTGAGGCGAACCTTGTCCTTCATGTCGACCAGGCGCGCATCCGCCTTGGCGTCGAGGTCGGAAGCGGGAACGCTGACCTGGAATTCGTGCTTCAACCCTTGCGAGTGAGTCTCGGTGACCTGCATGGCAAAAATCTTCTTCCGCTTCGTCGGGACCTTGGGGCCCCGAAAATTGTCGTTTCTGTTCGTCGCGCGGCCAGAGCCTCGCGCCGTGTTGTCGGCGAACCGAATCCCCTGGCGGGGAAAAAGGTTCTCCAGTGATCCCTGGTGCAAACGCCAAAAAAGCGCTTGGTGCGGGCGGAGGGACTCGAACCCCCACAACTTTCGTCACTGGAACCTAAATCCAGCGCGTCTACCAGTTCCGCCACGCCCGCGTGACTAGCATCAAAGTCAGGCCGCGATGCCGCGGGCGGCCGGGCTTATAGCATGTGCTCGCCCGTCCGCAGCAAAAAAATGGCACCTTTTTGCAGCCATCCAAGCCCATCGATACGATAGACTAAAATGGTCCACACCCGCCTCATGGCAAACAGTTTTATTGTCCTCGACCGGCGCCGCTTCGTGGCTGGCTTCAGCGCGGCCACCGCAACCTGTCTACTCTCTCGGGCACCGGCGGCGCAGGAGCAGCAAACCATCAGGATCGAGGCAAAGCCCACCACGATTCCGCTGCGTCCAGGTCAAGCGCCGACCCCGATATGGGGGCTGGAACCCTCTCCCGCATCTGTTCGGCTTAGAGCCGGCCAGCTTGAGGTGACGTTCCGGAATGGCTTGCCGATGCCGGCTGCGCTGGAGTGGCGAGGGATCGACGGCGCAGCTGCAGCCGAGCCGCTGACCGCAAGGCCGCCGGTCGCGCCGGGCACTGAGGTCACCTTCCAGCTGCCGCTGCGCCGCGCCGGGACGTTCTTTGCCGACCTGCGGCTTCTTGCCGCCCTCGACGCTCTGCCATGCCGGCCGCTTCCGTTTGCCGTCGAGGACAGCGCCCCGATCGCGGTCGATCGCGACGAGAGCCTCCTGATCGAGGATTGGCGGCTTCAGCCAACTCCGGCAACCGTCCATCCGGAAGCCGGCGAACCGCCACCGGTTTTCACCGTCAACGGCCAGATTCGACCCGATATTCCCATGCGTTCCGGCGAGCGCTTGAGGCTCCGCTTTATCAATGGCAGCCAACAGCAGGTTATTGCAGTCAAAATCGAGGAGGTGGAGGTCCGCGTCATCGCCATGGACAGCGCGCCTGCAGAGCCCTTTCCTGCCAGAAACGGCGCGCTGGTGCTGGCTCCCGGCGGACGGGTGGATGCCCTGATCGATGCGACCACGCCGCCGGGTGGCGCCTTGCAGCTTCTCCTCCATGACGGCCGAGAAGCCCGACCCATCGCGCGCCTCGTGGCCTCCAGCGAGGCGCCGATCCGCTCAAGTCCGCTCCCGCCCGTTCCCCCGCTGCCTGCGGAGAGCCTCCCGGCGCAGCTCGACCTGAAAAGCGCCTCACGGATCGACTTTGCGCTCCAGGGCGGCGAATGGGTGGCACCGCCAAGCTTCTCGGTCGCACTTGCCCCCGCCTTCAAGGTCAAGACCGGCCGCACCACCGTGCTGGCACTGAACAATCGCGGCGAACTTGCGACCAGCTTTCATCTCCACGGCCATCATTTCCGGCTGCTCGATCGGCTCGACGATGGCTGGAAGCCGTTCTGGCTGGATACGCTGGTGGTCGAACCCGGCCAGACCCAGCGCATCGCCTTCGCCGCGACCTTTCCGGGTCGCTGGCTGATCGAATCCACCGCAACGCGCTTTCCAGCACCGCGCCTTGTCAGGTGGTACAGTGTCGAATGAGCGGGCGGCCCACGGCCGTATCTCCTAAGCCACCATCTCAATAATCGATGCCGAACTCGTCATAGATGTGCCGATGTACCGCAGGCATCACTTCCGGCAGATCTTCGGCGATCAGCCCAGGCCCAGCTTCGCGGCCGGCCTCACCATGCATCCAGACGCCGATGCTTGCGGCTTCAAAGGCGGGAACGCCCTGCGCCATGAGGCCTGCGATGATGCCGGAGAGCACATCGCCAGCGCCGGCGGTCGCAAGCCAGGGAGGCGCATTGGCGGCGATGGTGGCGCGGCCGTCGGGCGCGGCAACCGTGGTGTCGGGTCCCTTCAGCAGCACGACGGCGCCGGAGCGCTCGGCCGCGGCTCGCACGCGCTCGAGCTTGGAGCGGCCGGGATGCTTGTTGCTGAGATCGCTGAACAGGCGCGGAAACTCGCCGTTATGCGGCGTCAAAACCACACCTCCCTCGCCCGCGGCCTTGATCGCTTCGAACAGGCGATCCGGTGCATCGGCAAAGCTCGTCAGCGCATCGGCGTCGAGCACGAGCGCTCGCTGCGCCTGCAGCGCGGTATGCACGAAATCGCGGGTGCGCTCGCCAAGACCAGAACCGGGCCCGATTACGCAGGCATTGAAGCGCTTGTCGGAAAGCTGTTCGGCAAATTCAATCGTAGTGTCGACCGGACGGACCATCACCGCGGTAAGCGCGGTGGCGTTCACCGCGAGCGCATCGCGCGGCGAGGCGAGCGTCACAAGTCCGGCGCCGGCCCGCAAGCTTGCGCGGGCGGTCATCCGAGCCGCTCCCGTCGCTGCCATATCGCCAGAGACCGCGAGCACATGGCCGCGCGCATATTTATGCGCCTCGGTGCGCGGCACCGGGAATGCCTTGCGCCAGAACTGCGGGGTGTTCTCGAAGGCCTGCGGCTTGATCTCGTCGAGCACGCTGGCGTCAATGCCGATATCGGCGACCCGCACGCGGCCGCAATGCAGACGGCCAGGTAACAGGAGATGCGCCGGTTTCTTGCGGAAGAAGGTGACGGTTTCCTGCGCCCGCACCGCAATCCCCATTACGGCCGCCGAGGTGCCGTTGACGCCGCTCGGCAGGTCGACCGCAATCACCGACGCCCCATTGGCATTGATGGCCGCGATCATGTCGTGGGCTTCGCCGGTGATGGTGCGGTTGAGGCCCGCGCCGAACAACGCATCGATGATCAGGGCCGGCTTGCCGACCGCCTGCGGCGTGAAGGGCAGAAGCGGATGTTTCCATCCTTTCGCCGCGGAGGCGGCATCCCCCTTGAGCGCGTCGCGCTCGCCCATCAGGCTCACAGAGACCTCGCGGCCCTGTGCTGCGAGCTCGGCTGCGGCCACGAAGCCGTCCCCGCCATTGTTGCCGGGTCCCGCAACGACCAGGATCGGCCCCTCCTCGACCAGGTCCTGGGCTGCCTCCGCCACGGCCTGGCCGGCGCTGAGCATCAGCGCAAAACCTGGCGTGCCGGCAGCGATCGTGAGTCGGTCGGCTCGTTCCATTTCAGCGGTGGTCAAAACTTCCATGCCGAATTCCTAACTCAACCGCCTTATCCTGAGGCATCTCGCCGTCGTCTCATGCCAATCCAGCCAACGACTGCACATCCGCTAATCAGTTTGCCTATTCCGCAGGCTTCGCTATTGTGGGCCTGTTCGCTCAATAGCAAGCGAAACGCCAGTTAAAAGTCTGATAACATTCCAAAATCAGGCCGGCTAACAACTTGGCATAGACCCTGCTTTTGAGGAAGCCGCTTCGGTTCATCCGCGCTCACTGGCCCTGAAAATCACTGGTCGGCGCTGCCGGAGGATCAGGCGGTGGTCCGGACCATCAGGGATTTCACCCTTTGCGTACTAAGCGCAGCCTGATGACGTCATTGCTGTTTGGGAAAGACCCGGGAGGCGCTCACGTGAAGAAAATCGAAGCCATCATCAAGCCGTTCAAGCTCGACGAGGTGAAAGAAGCGCTTCAGGAGGTCGGACTCCAGGGTATCACCGTGACCGAAGCCAAGGGTTTCGGTCGGCAGAAGGGACATGCCGAGCTCTATCGCGGCGCCGAGTACATTGTCGACTTCCTGCCCAAGGTCAAAATCGAGATCGTGATCGGCGACGAACTGGTCGAACGGGCGATTGATGCCATCCGCCGCGCGGCCCAGACCGGGCGCATCGGCGACGGCAAGATTTTCGTTTCCAATATCGAGGAGGCAATTCGCATCCGAACCGGCGAATCCGGTCTGGACGCAATTTAGTTCCTCTTTTCAAGGCTCTGGAAGAATCAAATCGGCAGCAGGTGCCGGTATTTCCGGCAGTTTGTGTTGTCTTGCGCCGCCCCCCCGGCTATTGAGCATCCACCGCGGTCGATGGTCCGCGGACGGATCAACTCGACCTGTAGCCTAGAAAGCCCAGAGGGGGATTCATGAAGACCGCGAAAGACGTCCTCAAATCGATCAAAGACAACGACGTCAAATATGTCGACCTGCGCTTCACCGATCCGCGCGGCAAGTGG
>Ga0307474_10000669_pt1 | contig 24435 bp, 25 predicted proteins | sample atmos_gasesECM1C_2_FD_203312 | JGI IMG/M metagenome (GOLD analysis project Ga0307474, IMG submission 203312) | Hardwood forest soil microbial communities from Morgan-Monroe State Forest, Indiana, United States - atmos_gasesECM1C_05 | ecosystem: Environmental > Terrestrial > Soil > Temperate... | reverse complement strand
CAGCGACTTCTATTATCTTTACGAAACGCTGCCCGCGGATGAACTCGCAATCGTTAAACGCGTGCGCGAATTCATGGAAACCAAAGTCGCCCCTGTTATCACCGACTATTGGGTCAGAGATCAATTCCCGTTCGATTTGCTGCCCGAGGTAAAGAAACTCGGCATCGGCGGCGTGGGCATTAAGGGCTATGGCTGCGCCGGCGGAAGCCTGGCGCTCTTGGGCTTCGTCCAAATGGAGTCCGCCCGGATTGACCCCTCATTCTCCACTTTTCTTGGGGTGCACATCGGACTGGCGATGGGCTCTATATATATAGATGGGTCGGAGGAGCAGAAGCAGAAGTGGCTTCCCCCAATGGCCCGTTTTGAGAAGATCGGCAGTTTCGCCCTTACCGAACCGCTCGTCGGTTCCGGGGCATCCGGCGGACTTCTCACCACCGCAAAACGCGACGGCGATACCTGGATCCTCAACGGCGAGAAGAAGTGGATCGGCAACTCGACCTGGGGCGATGTCACGATCGTCTGGGCTCGCGACGTCGATGACAATCAGGTCAAGGGATTCATTGTCGAAAATAAAACGACGCCGGGTTTTACCGTTGAGAAGATCGAGAACAAGGTCGCGCTCAAGGTCGTGCAAAACGGCCACATCACGTTAAAAGACGTCCGCGTGCCCGAAGCAAATCGGCTCCAGGGCGGTAACTCGTTTCGTGACACCGCGAAAGTTTTGAAGATAACCCGCTACGCCGTTGGCTGGATGTCCACCGGATGTGCGATGGGTGCATACGAAGCTGCGCTGAAGTATGCGCAGGAACGCCTCCAGTTTGGAAGGCCGATCGGTTCGTTCCAACTAATCCAGGATCTTCTCGCTCGAAGTATCGAGAACATCACTGCGTCGCAATGCCTGCTCGTGCGCCAGGCCCAATTGTTTGAGGAAGGAAAGCTGAGTGACGCACATGCGGCCCTGTCGAAAGCCTTCTGCACGTCCAAGTGTCGCGAGACAGTGGCATGGGCGAGGGAAATATGCGGCGGCAACGGCATCGTAGCCGACTACAAGGTCGCCCGCTTCTTCAACGATTGCGAAGCGCTCTATACGTATGAAGGCACCTACCAAATGCAGAACCTGATCGTCGGTAAAGCGATCACCGGTATGAGCGCTTTTATTTAACCAAACGCCTAACGAATCACCACCATTTATGAACACAACAACCACAGAACTGAATCTCGAAAACGTTGCCTACGCGAAGAAAGGCCCGATCGCTTACGTCACCCTTAATCGTCCGAAGGTCCTGAACGCCTTGAACACGAAGACGTGGCAGGATTTGAAAGCGGCTTTTGAGGATGCACGGGATGATGCCGCCGTGCGCGGCGTCATCCTGACTGGAGCGGGCGACAAAGCATTCATCGCCGGTGCCGATATCAGCGAGCTCGCACAGATCAGCGCCGTCGAAGCGGAGAAATCAAGTGCGTTTGGACAAGAAGTCCTCAATCTCGTCGAGAATCTCGGCAAGCCCGTCATCGCTGCCGTAAACGGCTTCGCGCTGGGCGGCGGCTGCGAAACGGCGATGGCCTGCACTATCAGGATTGCCGTTGAGAATGCGAAGTTCGGTCAGCCCGAAGTGAAACTCGGAGTGATCCCCGGCGGCGGCGGAACACAGCGTTTGCCGCGCCTAGTCGGGCGAGGCCGAGCGCTTCAAATCATTCTTACCGGCGAAATGATCAGCGCGCAGGAGGCGTATCGCATCGGGCTCGTTAACGAAGTTGTTCCAGTGACGGATTTGATCACGCGCGCGGAAACAATTCTGAAACAGATTTTCGCGAACGCGCCGCTGGCAGTGAAATACTCGCTCGAGGCCGTCAGCAAAGGTTTGGAAACCAGCCAGGCTGAAGGTTTCTCACTCGAAGCATCGCTCTTCGGACTCTGCGCCGGAACGGAAGACAAGAAAGAAGGAACACAAGCATTCCTGCAAAAGCGCGCCGCCCAATTTCAAGGCCGTTAACCAAAGAAAGGAAATATTATGGCAACACAAAGCACAGATCCAACTGACAACATTTTCTCCGGACTGAAGGTCGTCGATTTTGCGAGCTTCGTCGCCGGTCCTGGAGCCGCCGTGATTCTGTCCGACTTCGGTGCCGACGTAATAAAGGTCGAACCGCCAAAGGGCGAACTATGGAGAATCGGAAACAAAATTCCGCCGCAACCGCAGTCAAAGATTCCCTATATGTGGCACTTGAACAATCGCAACAAACGTGGAGTCGCAATTGATCTCAAATCACCGGACGCGGCAAAAGTTGTCGAACGCCTGGCCAAGTGGGCAGACGTGTTCATCGTTAACACGCCACATCCCGCGCGCGAGAAACTCAAGCTCGACTATGACCATGTCGGGCAGTTCAATCCGCGACTGATTTACGCCGACATCACCGGCTATGGCGATACTGGGCCGGACGCGGCTCTTCCTGGATTCGACCTCACGGCCTATTGGTCGCGGACCGGTTTGCTTTCCCTACTGCGCGATGCGGGCGCACCGCCGACCTGGCCATTCGCCGGGACCGGCGACGCGCCATCGGGTGTTGGATTGTTTGCAGCGATCGTAACAGCGCTTTACCGGCGCGAATGCACCGGCAAAGGTTCTTCCGTTACCACATCGCTTTTGGCAGCGGGCGTTTGGTCCGCGGGCGTCGCGATTCAGGCGGCACTCGCCGGAGCGAAGTTCGCACCGCAACACGACCGGAAAAACCCGGCAAACGTGGCGCTGAATGTGTACAAGAGCTCCGACAACATCTGGTTCGTCCTCGTTGCCACGCCCGACAAAATTCCGGCCCTAGCAGCAGGTCTCGGACGCACCGATCTTTTGAAGGATCCGCGATTCGCCGATCCGGCCAAGCTGGCCGCGAACATGAGCGTGCTGACTGCGATCGTCGACGAGACTTTCAGTTCACAACCGATTGCGCACTGGCGCGAAGTTCTGGACAAGGCGCACATCCCTTACGGTTTGATCCGCGATCCGCAGGACGTGATCAACGACCCTCAGCTCGAGGCCAACAACATCGTTGTGCCGATCGAAGGCGCGGGAGAAAACCTGAAACTCACAATCAGTAGTCCTATTCAGATGCACGGCGTCGCAAAAGTACCAGCGAAGCGCGCGCCTGATCTGGGAGAACACAATGACGAAGTTCTAAAGGAACTCGGCTTTGCGGCAAACGAGATCGAACAGTTCCGCGCGAGCGGCGTGATCGCGAAACCAACCGCACCAGCCAAGGCAGCCTAGGAGATCGTTATGGATGACATTCTCACCGAACGTTCCGGAAATATTTTGCGGATTCAGTTGAATCGGCCAGCGCGAAAAAACGCGATGACAGTGACCATGTACAACACAATGGCCGACCTGTTGAATGGCGCCGCGAAAGACGATCAGATTCGCGTCGTGCTCTGGTATGGGGCGGGCGATTCGTTTTCCGCCGGCAACGACATCCAGGATTTTCTAAAGAATCCTCCCGGCGCCGGCGAAAGTCCGCAAGCTCGCTTGATGGAAGCGTTGATTAACTTCGACAAACCAATCGTCGTCGCGGTGCAGGGCGCTGCAATCGGAGGCGGAACCACGATGTTGACTCACTGCGACTTCGTCTTTGCGGGCGAAAGCGCCAAATTCCAAATGCCGTTCGTGAATCTCGCTTTAGTTCCGGAGTTCGGTTCGAGCTACAGCGTTCCAGCACGAATTGGATATCTCCGCGCGGCCGAGTTGATTTTATTAGGGCTACCCTTTGACGCGCATCGCGCCGCCGAGCTCGGATTGGTGACGCGAGTAGTCTCCGATCAGGAGTTACTCGCGACAGCGACCAAAACAGCAAGTGCATTGGCGGAGAAACCGCCCGGCGCGCTACAGGCGTGCAAACGCCTGATGAGATCATCAACCGGCGAGCATCTCGAACGCGCGGTGAAACTCGAGAACAAGGAATTCTCGGTGCGCGTCCAATCGGGCGAAGCGAAAGAAGCGTTCACCGCATTCATCGAGAAACGCAAGCCGAACTTCGAGGCCGTCTCGGAATCAGCACGCGCGGCTTAACAAAATCTGAAATGTCGCGCGTCAAAAACTTGAGAAAAGGACCCACCACTAACATCGGATCATGACAAAACGTTTTGCTTGAACCCAGCCATGGCTGCGAAACTTACGACAAGCCTGACCATCAATCTCTGCGGCAGCGCATCCGACCGGTTCATCTGCAATATCTGGAAATGAACAAGGACAAACTACTCGCGTGCGGCGCGAAGCTGGATGACGCCGGTGACAATGCGAGTCGGGCGTTTATATTCTGGATGCTGAGAGTCGGAGCGATGCTGGAGATTCGCAGACCATTGCGGTGTGCGTGAGAGAGAAGCCCGCCTAGCGATACTCACAGAACAAGCGAACTCTCGCGAATCACTGTCGCAATTGGTGGTGATCAACTTTTCGTCCACCGTGCCACCGCGCTCGCCAATGCGGGTCCCACGAGCAACACGAGAATGAACCGCGCCATCTGCATCGCCATCACGAATGGCACATCGACATTGGAGGAGGCCGCAATGATCGCGACCGAATCGGCGCCGCCCGGACTGGTGGCAAGGTAGGCAGTTAAGGGGTCGGTGCCGGCGATGAGGTGCAGCAACACTGCCAAACCGCCGCACAGCGCAATCAGCGTCAAAGTCGAGGCGGTGATCTTCGGAAAGACGCGCGCGGCATAGATCATGATCTCGCGCGTGAATCGGAGGCCGATTGACCATCCGACGAGGGCGTAGGAGCCGGCCATCAGCCACGGCGGCAGGGTGATCGTCATGACGTGGGTGCAGGAGAGTGCAACGCCGGCGAAGAGTGGGACGAGCAGCGCGCCGGCGGGGATCCTGGATTTGGCGCCCACGATCGCACCGAACACAGCGAGCGCCATCGTTTCCCACAAGGGCCCGGCAGCGACCGCTGGAAACCAGTCGGTCGCAACTCTCGCGACGCCGCCGGGCGCGACCCAGAGGCGTGCAACAACTGAGGCAATGAGTGCCACGAGCATCACGCGCAGAAACTGCATGTAGGCGACAAGCCGTGGATCGCCGCCGAAGGCTTCGGACATCAACACCATGACCGTGGCTGCACCGGGGGATGAGCCCCAAACCGCCGTTGTTCCCGGCAAGACCTTCCAGCATGCGAGCAGGGCGCCAAGCGAGGTGCTGATGAGCAGCACCGAGCAAACACCGGCAAGAAACAGCGGCCATTGGTGGGCCATCGTCACTAAGATCGCGGGACCGATACTGCGCGCTACGAGGCAGCCGATCAGACCTTGTGCGAGGACGAAGGGCCAGTGCGGCACCGTTAGCTTGCCGTCGAACACCGCGACCAGGATCGCTGCCGCCATCGCGCCCAGAAGCAGGGCCGCGGGGACGTGCATCAGCTCCAGCGGCACGATGAAAGCGAGCGATACCAAGAGCAGGATAGTCCACTTCAGCGGAGCCCCGGTGTCACGTAAAGTAAATGCGGTTCGCTCGGTCGGCTGATCCATCATGCTGTGGAGGACTTGGGTTCGCTCGATCCAACGCTAGATGCGAGTCAGCGTGATGTCGCTGCTTTGAACGATACGGCTGAGTCGGGGCATGATGTGCTTCATCGACATTTCATGGCCCTCGACGTCAGTACTGGTTGTCGCGTCCTTGACGATTAGCAGCTCGTAACCGTGCTCGTAGGCCTGGCGTGCCGTCGATTCCACGCCAATCTGAGTCGCAACGCCGCCCAGCACGATCGTGCGGATACCGCGTCGACGCAGCTGCAGGTCCAATTCGGTGCCGTAGAACGCGCCCCATTGTCGTTTCGTAATTTGCAAGTCACCTGATTGCATCAGACCGGGTGGGAATTCGTTCCAGTCGGCCGGCAAGCCACCCGCCGGCAGCGGCTGCGCCTGATCCACCGATTGGCGCAGCATATCGGCGACGTCCGGCGAGAAGGCGACGTTGACCAGCACTACGGTTGCCTTTGCGGCGCGAAAGCGCTCGGCAAGGGCCTGACCGCGTTGCAGCAACTCTTGACTCGTGACGGGCGCAAGCGAGTAGCCAAGAATGCCCTTTTGTAGGTCGACGAGCACGAGCGCAGAACTTTGGGGATCGAGTTCGATCATGATCTTAGGGGCTCCAAGGGTGAGTGATACACGGGTAGTGCCGCGGACCTTGTATAGCCTTCACGGACGATGGTTATACGCTTCTGACCGTCGAGATCACCGCGTTCGATAGAACCATCGTTCCGAGTGGCAACGCCCATGTCAGTCCAATAAATGTGGTCGGCCTCGAGATCGAGGACAATGCCGTCCGGCGCCCGGCATCCGCTGAGAATGACTTTTCGATCCGCCCCGTCGGTGTTTACCGAATGAATCCGGTCCCCGCTGGCTTCGAGAAAGAATAGTCGACCAACAGCGTTTCCGCTGAACCCGGGTGATGGTTGGGAAGTTCGGGGCTGTGTAACTGGTTTCATCTTCTAATGTGTTTAGTTTCTGTTCTTTTCTCAAGACTTGGGTTGCCAACATTTCCAAAAATTAAGCGGCGACTGCTCTTGGCGTGTTTTTCGCACCGCTGAAACTCGGGCGGCGCTTTTCGAGAAATGCAGTGAACGCTTCTTTGGCTTCGGCCGATCGTACGCACGCAGAGATTCCTGATTCTCGAGCCAGGGTGCATTCCCGCAATCTGTAGCGGCGCGGCTTAACAAATTCTGAAATATCCAACTTCGAAAGCTTGAGAAAGAGATAGGAAATCAAAATATGAAAACTGCTGCTCAACCGCAAACTTCCAAACCAACGCGCCCATCAAGCGCAAAGTCGGTCGGCCGCTTATACTTCCTCGAAGCTAGCGGCGGCCGGATTCATTCGGCCAATGCCGATGGGTCGGACCGAAAAGTAATCGTCGATGGCTGCCGAATCCCCGACGGCATCGTTGTCGATGTTGAGGCCGGTCACATTTACTGGACCAACATGGGTATTCCCACCCAAGAGGATGGATCGATCGAGCGCGCGGATCTGGATGGTCAAAATCGCGTAAGCATCATTGCCGAAGGCAAGACGTTCACGCCAAAGCAACTTCATCTCGAGAAAAAATCCGGGAAACTTTATTGGTGCGACCGCGAGGGCATGCGGGTAATGCGCGCGAACCTTGACGGATCGAGCATCGAGACCCTGTTTGACTCAAGCAAAGGCGACGCCCGCCCGGGAACGGACGAAACTAAGGTGTGCGTCGGGATCACTGTCGATCCGGATCGCGGACACATTTATTGGACGCAAAAAGGGCCGGCGAACGCCGGCAAGGGCCGCATCTTTCGCGCGAAGATCGACATCCCCAAAGGTGAGACCGCCGCGAACCGGACCGATATCGAAACCTTATTCGATGGTTTGCCCGAGCCGATCGATCTCGAGATCGATCTGAAGAATCGGCTCCTCTATTGGACCGACCGCGGCGATGCACCCCGCGGCAACACCGTCAATCGCGCTTCGCTGGACGCAGATTTCCAAAAACATCCCGCGCCTGATATTCTGTTTACGCATCTCGAGGAAGGAATCGGGATCGCTCTCGATTTCAAAGGGAACCGAATGTTTGTCACCGATTTAGCCGGCAACATTTTCTCCGCCAAACTCGATGGCACCGAAAAGAAACCACTCCTGGTCGCGCAAGGAAATCTCACCGGAATCGCTTACGCGGAACTTTCGTAACTAACAACCATCAACAATCAACTACTGACTAGTATGTCCTACAACAAACCCATTAAACGCATTGCCATTGTTGGCACCGGAGTCATCGGCGCAAGCTGGGCTGCTGAATATCTCGCCCGCGGATTCGAAGTTGTCGCAACTGATCCGGGACCAAACGCAGAAGCTAATTTACGCAAGTACGTTGACGAGGCCTGGAAAGACCTGACGAACGTCGGTCTTTCGAAAGGCGCGTCGCGCGACCGCTTAACTTTCACGAAGGATTCGAAGGAGGCTTTGTCGAAGGCGGACCTCGTACAAGAGAACGGACCAGAGCGTCCGGATTTCAAGATGAAGCTCTACGCAGAGATGGACGAAGTGACTCCGGTCGACTCTCTCCTCGCTTCGAGTTCATCGGGCATAACGCCAAGTGTGATTCAATCGAAGTGCAAACATCCGGAGCGTGTTGTCATCGGGCATCCGTTCAATCCGCCTCACATCATTCCACTAGTTGAAGTAGTCGGCGGAACGAAGACCGCGCCGGAAGCGATTCAACAAGCGATCGCATTTTACGCGTCGATTGGGAAGAAACCGATTCATTTGAAGAAGGAGCTTCCCGGGCATGTGGCGAATCGGTTTCAGGCCGCGCTTTACCGCGAGATGCTTTATATTATCGAACAAGGCATCCTAAGTGTGGAAGACACTGATGCGGCCGTCTCGTATGGACCCGGGCTACGCTGGGGTGTTATGGGACAAAGCTTGCAATGGCACTTGGGCGGTGGCGCAGGTGGAATCAAGCATTTCATGGAGCACCTCATGGATCCCTTGGCAGGAATGATGAAGGCTCTGGGCACTCCAAACATCACGCCTGAGCTAAAGCAAAAGGTCGTCGATGGAGTGATGCGCGAAGCGGGGAATCGTTCCGTGGATGAACTCGCCCAGGCAGAGAACGAGGTAATAATCGAATTGCTTCGATCGCGCACGCGGGCAAGTGCCGGGGCATCAAAGGTAAAACCGAAACAAGCCGCCGCGTAAAGATCGACAATGAACTCGGTCTTTAACGATCCGGGGTTCTGGCACCGGCTGCAGTTCGGGTTCACGATCGTTTATCACTACCTGTTTCCGCAGCTCACCATGGGGCTGGCCTTGTTCCTGGTTTACTGGAAATGGCGCGCTCTGCGGACCGGTGATGATAAATACAACCAGGCCGTCCGGTTTTGGGCCAAGATTTTCGGACTGAATTTCGCGGTCGGCGTCGTGACCGGCATTCCGATGGAATTCCAATTCGGAACGAATTGGGCGGACTTTTCCAAATACGCGGGTGGCGTCATCGGACAAACGCTGGCGATGGAAGGAATGTTCGCGTTCTTTCTCGAGAGCGCGTTCGTTGGTGCGCTCATCTGGGGTGAGAAACGGCTCGGACCGCGCGGACATTTCGTTGCTGCAATCGCGGTTGCGCTCGGGAGTTGGCTCTCGGGCTACTTCATCCTTGTCACGAATGCGTTCATGCAACACCCAGTCGGTTACCTGATCGAATCGAACGGCTCGTTAGGCATCGCCAGCATGAGCGCCTATTTGTTAAATCCGTGGGCGTTCGTGCAATTCGCTCACAACCAATTGGCCGCGGTCGTCACCGGCTCGTTCGTTGTCGCCGCGATCGGCGCCTTTTACGCTTTGCGCGGCGTTCATTCGATCCAGGCCAGACTTTATCTGCGCGCAGGAACGTTCGTTGGTTTGATCGCATCGCTCCTGGTTGCTTTCCCAACCGGCGATCAGCAAGCGAAGATAGTTGGCAATCACCAACCGGTCACGCTCGCTGCGATGGAAGGCAAATTCGAGGGCGGGCAAATGGCGGGTGTCGCTCTCATTGGCCAACCGAACGTCGCAACTCAGCGACTCGATAATCCGATCGAAGTGCCCGGCGCGCTCAGTTTTCTTGCTTATGGGCACTTCGGAAGTTTTGTCCATGGACTGAACGACTTTCCCAAAGATACATGGCCGGACAACATCGAGCTTCTTTACTATTCATTTCACATCATGATCACGCTCGGGACGCTGTTCATCGTCCTGATGGGTTTCGCTACCATGCAGAACTGGCGCGGGCGGCTCGAATCAAACCGCCTGTTGCTCTGGGCGCTAATCCTGGCGTTCCCGTATCCGTACATCGCCAACACGCTTGGTTGGATGACTGCCGAACTCGGTCGGCAGCCATGGTTGATCTACGGATTGTTTCATACGCGCGACGGCTACAGCAAAGTAGTTAGTAACGGTGATGCGATCTTCACCCTGATTGGGTTCACCGGGTTGTATTTTGTAATTGGCCTGTTGTTTCTCGGCCTAACCGGTCGCGAAATCGGAAAGGGCCCAAAAGAACCAGCTGTCGCCACAGTTATTTCTAAACCTGAGCGAGAGGCGGTGCTGGTATGATCGCGATTTGGTACGCGGCCGTCAGCTTCATCCTGATCATCTACATCGTTCTGGATGGCCGGAACTTCGGCGCCGGAATGCTTCAGTGGTTTGTCGCGAAGACTCCTGAAGAACGTCGACAAGTCATCGCCGCGATCGGGCCGTTATGGACATGGCACGAAGTATGGCTCCTCGGTTTCGGCGGAACATTGATCGCGATCTTCCCGCGCCTGATGGCTTCGGCTTTTGCCGGTTACTATCTCGCCCTCTTTCTGATTTTGTGGTGTCTGATTTTGCGTGGTATCTCGCTCGAAGTCGGCGGACACATCAACGACCGGCTTTGGCAGACGTATTGGGACTTTAATTTTGTCCTTTCCAATCTTCTTCTCGCCATTCTTTTTGGTGCGGCCGCAGGCAACGTCGCGCGCGGCGTTCCGGTTGACGCACAAGGAAATTTCTCGATGGCGTTTTTCACCGACTTCAACGTCCGCGGCTACGTCGGCCTGCTCGACTGGTACACGGTGTCCATCGCGGTTCTCGCCGTCGTAATGCTGGCAGCTCATGGCGCGACCTATCTCACGCTGAAGACGGAAGGCCCGGTGCACGATCGTTCCGAAAAATACGCGAGGTATCTTTGGATCGCGGTTGTACCGCTCAGTCTCGCAGTTTTAGTCGAATCGAGAATTGTTCGGCCGGATCTGCCTGGCCGCGCGTGGGCCAATCCATTTTGGTGGCTGGGATTGGTCGTAACGGTCGTTTCAATTATTGCGCTAGCTTGTGGCCTGGCTAGTCGTCGCGAATGGCGAGCGTTTCTCGGGTCGAATTTTCTAATCGTCGGTTTGTTGGCAACGGGAGCGGCCGCGATTTTTCCAGTGATGCTTCATTCGACTCTGGCCCCAGAGAACTCGTTAACCGCATATGCCGTGGCGTCGAGTCGGACAACTTTACTTCGAGCGTGCTTTTGGTGGCCGATCAGTTTCGCGCTGGCCGTGTTCTATTTCGTATTTATCTCGCGACGCTATACCGGAAAGGTAAGCGTTCAGCGCGACACTCATGGTTTCTACTAGTGTTGTGTAACCGGTATGACTTGCCTATCGTTGAGTTCAAAATGGCCGGCCGCCAAGGCGCGACGAGGGAGCATGTCCTTCACGACCTGTGACCGAGGCGCAACGCAGGCGCCGAGCCATTTTCAACTCAACCCTGCGGGCCGCAATTCTTTCGGCGAATTTCCGCGTCGCTTGCTCGGCCAGTATCGCAAAGGATACAGGCGCTTCGCTCGCTTCTTGAAATTCGCCAAAACTCTTCGCGGCGATTGGCAAGCCATACCGGTTACACAACACTGAACGCTCCCATGATTTACGTCCACTCACTGGGCCGAGCTGCCCGATATTTTCCGGAGCGGACTGCGTTTGCCTCAAACGGAACGCGCTCAACTTTCCGCGAGCTGCACGATCGCGTGGGGCGCATTGCTGCGGCGTTGACGAAACATGGTTTCAAAGCCGGCGATCGACTGGCGATTCTTCTTCCCAACGAGCCTGACTACATCCAGCTCGTCTATGCGTGCGCCTGGCTCGGCGTAATAGCGGTACCGTTAAACACACGGCTTTCGGTCAAAGAAATCGACGGCATCCTTAGCGATGCCAACCCGAGCGGATTGATTCGCCATTCGTCGCTGCCAGTCCCGGCCGCGCAGGTTTCATGGCAACTGGTGCTTGATCAAGAGCCGCTCGATGTTCAAAGCGACTCCATCCCGGATCCGATTTACGACCCCAACGCCATTCTTGCCCTCATCTACACCAGCGGGACAACTGGCCGGCCGAAAGGCGTCGAGATCAGGCATGCCAATATCCTGGAGAACGTCTATCACACCAACTTCTGGTTCCCGCTTGAAGAAGCTGCGGTTCATTTACATGCCGCGCCGATTTTTCACATCGCGGATTTTCCGTTCATGTTCGCCGCCCCGGCTTTCGGCACCTGTCAGATCACTATTCCAAAGTTCAATGCGCAAACGTTTTGCGAGACAGTCCAACGCGAACTCGTCACCCACACTGTCTTGGTGCCGACAATGATCAATATGCTGACGCAATCTCCGGAGCTGCAAAAGTACGACCTAGCGACTCTTCGGCATTTGGGATACGGCGGATCGCCAATGGCCCCCGAACTCGTGCATCGCGTGAGGCAGGTTCTGCCAACTGTTAAACTCGTTCAGGTCTACGGGCTGAGTGAAGCCGGATTTCTCACTGGCTTGCTCGATCACGAACATACCGAGGACAAGCTGACCTCTTGCGGTCGGCCTTGCCTCGGAATCGACGTGCGTGTTGTCGATCCAACAGGAAACGAAGTTGAAACCGGGAAAACTGGCGAGATGGTCGCGCGCGGCGCGAATATCATGCGCAGTTATTGGAACAAGCCGGAAGAAACTAGACTCGCGTTCCGGAACGGTTTTTTCCGAACCGGCGACATTGGTTATCAAGACGCCAACGGGTACTTTTACATTCTCGATCGCTTGAAAGACATGATCGTCACCGGCGGCGAGAATGTTTATTCCGGCGAAGTCGAAGCGGTCATTTACACACATCCGGCGGTGCGCGAAGTGGCGGTTTTCGGAATACCGGATCCGAAATGGGGCGAAATCGTAAAGGCCTGCGTTGTTCTCAAACCGGGCAAAACACTCACTGCGGAGGAGTTGATCGCGTACTGCCGACGATCCCTCGCCAATTTCAAAGTTCCACGCAGCATCGAGTTTTCTCAGACCGAGCTTCCGAAGAGCGGTTCCGGCAAGATACTAAAGCGGCTTCTGCGTGACGCTGCCTGGGCACGCCAGGAACGGGCCGTCGCCTGACGCCTTATATATAATGAGTACGCCCGAACGGTTCCAATTTCGAAGCAATGACGGTCTTTCCATTGCCTGCGTAAAGTGGGGTAATCCTCATCATGTTCGGCAAGAAATATTGCAGGAAGCAAATCGCCGCGACGTGATCACAAATCTGCTGGTCTGAATGTCGAGCATTGTAGAAAGGCGATCATGACTTCTACCCCGCCCAAAAAGGTTCGTGTTCCTGACCTTGCACTGATGAAACAACGAGGTGAGCGCATCGTCATGTTGACCGCTTACGATGCCACCATGGCGCGGCTGCTTGATCGAGCCGGGATCGACCTGCTGCTCGTCGGTGATTCGCTCGGAAACGTGATCATGGGATTGGACACAACGATCCCAGTCACTCTGGACGCAATGATTCATCACACGCGCGCGGTCGCCCGAGGTGCAGACCGCGCGCTGGTGGTGGCGGATATGCCCTTTCTCACGTATCAGGTTTCGCCCGAGCAGGCCACCTGCAATGCGACAAGACTCTTCCAGGAAGGCGGCGCCGCGGCGGTGAAGCTGGAAGGTGGTCGCGCTATCGCCGATACCGTTCGAAAGCTCACCGCGGCTGGCCTGCCCGTCATGGGTCACCTCGGGCTCACTCCTCAGCACGTGCATCGCCTTGGCGGAATGCGCCAGCAGGCCCGCACTGAATCCGCCGCCCATGAACTGATACTCGACGCGCTCGCTCTCGAAGATGCCGGAGCATTTGCGATCGTCCTCGAAGCGATTCCCGACGCCGTTGCCGAGGCCGTAACTTCACAACTGAAGATTCCGACCATCGGCATCGGCGCCGGATCGCGCTGCGATGGCCAGGTCCTGGTTAGTTACGACGTTCTCGGACTCTTCGACACTTTCGCGCCGCCCTTTGCCAAACAGTACGCCCAGCTCGGCCAAGTGATCGTGCGTGCTGCGAAGGATTACGCGAACGACGTGCGCGAGGGTCTATTTCCAAAATCAATACGCAGCAACCAACCAAACAGCGAGCTTGCCGGCCGCCGTGCGATCCTCAGCCTGAATAATCGCGCGTTTGAAGAGCTGCAGGGCGCAAGTGTGCCGGTCCGCTGATGATCCACCTATGCAAGTCTGTTTGCTAAAATCGAAGATTCACCGCGCCACAATCACAGATGGCAACCTGAAGTACGAAGGCAGCCTGACCATCGCCGCCGACCTGATGGAAAAATGCGGGCTCATACCTTACGAGCGAATCCTGTGCAGCAATATGGCAAACGGAAATCGCTTTGAGACCTACGCCATCGCCGGCGATTCCGGTTCGGGCCAGATCGTCCTCAACGGCGCGGCTGCCTTCCAGGGAAAAAGAGGTGACGTACTCACCATCATGAGCTTCGCCCACGTCCCCAAACATAGGGTCCCACACTGGAAGCCCCGCGTCATCGTGCTCGGCAAGCGCAATCGCATCGTGAAGGAACGCGGAATTTGACCGAATTGAAACTGTAACAAATGGGCACGAACCGACTACTGACACGTCTTTTTTGACTATGTCTGACCTTTATCTCGTTTCTCGAAAAACCGCGCTAGTCGCTATCGATTTGCAAAACGCAATTATGGAAATCAGTGCTGCCCCGTATCCCGCGACGCAAGTCGTGCAAGGAAACCGGAAGATTGCTGACGAGTTACGAGCTCGGGGCGGGTTGGTGGTGTGGGTGCGCGTTAACCTCAGGCAGTTCATCCAGCTGCCCGTCGATGAGCCCTCGCCGTTAGCGGGCAAACCGCTGCCAGATGAGCTCTCGGAAATTGTGCGATCAGCCGGATTCCAAGACGGGGACCTTGTAATTACCAAGCGCCACTGGGGTGCGTTCGCAGCTACGTCGCTCGATGCAGAACTGAGGAGCCGTGGCATCGATACGGTCGTGCTGACCGGAATCTCAACGAACGGGGGGAGTCGAATCGACGCTGCGTCAGGGGACGGGCCTGGGCTTCGCGTTCGTCGTAGTTGAAGACGCCTGCTCTGGCCAAGATGCCGAAGAGCATCGCTTTGCCTTTGAGAGAATCTTCCCGCGCCTCGCGCGGGTCCGCATTGTAGAGGAGGTCCTGAAGGCGCTTGCCTGAGCGGACGCTGGAGAAGGATCGCCTTGAGGTACGTAAGCACGGGACGCACGACGATTTTGTGAAATGTCCGGCCTCAGAAACTTGAGGAAGGAAATAGGACAACAGACCGAACTTATGCTCGCACTAATTAATCCCGCAGCTGTTCCTGCTCTGCGAATCGCCGCGACGTTTTTCTTCATCGTCTATTTGCTATTCGGCGCTTACATCTTTCGCAACCGTCACCGATTCTTTGGGCGCGATCCAAACGTCGAGAACGATAATCCGGCCGCCCGCCACTTCAGAGTCGAGGTGGTGTTGATCCCGTGGTTCTCTGTGACCACCCTTATCCTGGTTTTGCTGATCAATTTCTGGCTCGCTTGATGGAGATGGTCAAACTTTCACTGTCTAACGACAGCAGCGGACACGCCGAACGGAATTTTGTCTTTACTGGCAGTTTCAAGAGCGATAGCAACGAAACAGCAGCAACGAGGGGGTCAACAAAGTGAAATCGCCGATTTGCTCACACGACTTGGTCGTTACTGCACCGTGCGGTCAGCCAGCGATAGAGGGCCCGAGCAGGGTGAACAAAAAAATGTAAGGACCCACCATGCCCAGCTCAAATGTTCTCGATCCGCAGTCCCCGCAGGCGCGCGCGATTTACGAGCTGGCGATCCATTCGACGATCATCTTCGCGCTGATTTTCGTCGTTGTTACCGGTGCAATCATCTCCGCGATTTTTCGTTTTCGGGCGCGTCCGGGCGAGCCCGATCCGACGCAAATTCCAGGCAACAGGAAAGTGGAAATCGCGTGGACGATCATTCCGTTTCTGATCGTCGTCTTTCTCTTAGCCATAACACTGAACGCGATGAATCGCGCTGATCCGCCGCCGGCGCCTTCGGCTGACCTGGTAGTAACCGGGCATCAATTCTGGTGGCAGGTGGACTACCCGGCCTCCGGAGTGATTGCGGCTAATGAAATCCATATTCCGGTCGGCAAGCCTCTGTCGGTGCGGCTGGAGTCAAAGGATGTTTTACACGAATTCTGGGTGCCGAAGTTGACTCGCAAGATGAGTAATGTGCCCGGTCAGCCTAACCACATCTGGATACAAGCGGACAAACCGGACACTTACATCGGCCAATGCTCGGAATTTTGCGGAGTTGAACATGCCTGGATGCGCATCCTGGTGGTGGCCGAGGAAGCTTCGAAGTTCGAAGAATGGCAACGCGCTCAGTTACAACCAGCGCAATCACCGATCAGCGACGCGACCGCAAAGGGCCAGATGCTGTTCCGGACTTCAACCTGCATCAACTGTCATGCAATTCGCGGAGTAGCGGGTGCGGATTTGCGGGTCGCGCCGGACCTGACTCACGTCGGGAGTCGCAGACAATTAGCCTCCGGCATGATCGACAACACGCCGGCGAACATGCGCCTTTGGCTGAAAAGCCCGCAGCATATCAAACCGGGGGCGCTGATGCCTGACTTCAATTTTACCGACGAGCAGCTCGATCAACTGGCGGCATATCTGTCGGCGCTACAATGAACGGGATCACTATGGCACAGTTCCGGGACGTCGTTCTGGACCCGGCCAAGCGCAGACACTATCAGCTGGCCTGGCTGTCCACGGTGGATCACAAGCGCATCGGCGTTCTCTACATGCTGACGGGCCTGTTCTTCTTTATTGTCGGCGGGGTCGAAGCGCTTTTCATACGCCTGCAGCTTGCCGTGCCTAACAACCATTTTCTCGACCCAGACACCTTCAACAAGCTTTTCACCTTACACGGCACGACGATGATTTTCCTTGTCGCCATGCCGTTGCTGTTTGGGTTCGTAAACTACATTCTACCTTTGCAAATTGGCGCGCGTGACATGGCTTTCCCGCGCCTGAACGCGTTTGGCTATTGGTGCCAGCCGTTCGGAGGAATTCTTTTGCACTTTAGCATTCTGGCCGGCGGCGCGCCGGCGGTCGGCTGGTTCTCCTATGCGCCCTTGAGTGAAACGCCGTATTCGTCATCTCCCGGAGTCGATTACTGGGCAATAGCGCTCTTCGTCCTGGGTCTCGGTACAATTAGCTTCGCAGTCAACACCATCGCGACCGTGATCTCCTGTCGCGGGCCGGGTGTGACGATGCGGCGCCTGCCTCTCTTTACCTGGATGAATTTCTGCAACTCTTTCCTCATCCTGATAGCTCTGCCACTCTTGAACGCCGGGCTGGCCATGATCCTGATTGATCGTCGCCTCGATGGGCATTTTTTCCTGCCATTCCGCGGCGGTTCAGCCGTTCTCTGGCAACACATCTTTTGGGCCTTTGGCCATCCAGAAGTTTACATCGTGGTTCTTCCAGCCTTCGGCATGGTTTCGGAGATCATTCCGGTTTTTTCACGTAAACCGATTTTCGGTTACGAATTTGTTGCTGCCTCCACGGTAGCTATTGTAGTGCTGAGCTCGCTGGTGTGGGGCCATCACATGTTCACCGTCGGCATGGGCCGGCCGATGGATGTATTCTTCGCTATTACCTCCATGCTCATCGCGATCCCGACGGGCGTGAAAGTATTGAACTGGAGCGCGACTATGGTCGGCGGGCGCATTCGGTTTAGGGCGCCCATGCTCTTTTGCATCGCCTTTCTTATTCAGTTCACCCTAGCCGGCCTAACCGGTATCAGCCACGCCAGTACCGCCCTGGATTGGCAGACTAAGAATAGCTACTATCTCGTCGCGCATTTCCACTTCGTCTTCGTCGGCGCCATCGTTTTCGCGATGCTAGCTGCGCTGCCGTACTGGTTTCCGAAGATGAGCGGCCGGATGATGTCGGACTCGTTAGGCCGCTGGACGTTCTGGCTGTGGGTCATCGGCTTCAATATGACCTTCATCATCCAGCACGTGCTCGGCCTCAACGGCATGCCGCGCCGGATCTTTACTTACCCGGACATACCTGGATGGGGTTGGATGAACATGGTTTCTACTATCGGCGTGTTTTTCATGAGCGCCGGATCGCTGGTCTTGCTGTGGAACATTGCGCATTCGTTCTTCCGCGGGAAAGTAGCGGGCGACAATCCATGGGACGCGTGGACGCTCGAATGGGCCACCACTTCACCGCCGCCCCAGGAAAATTTTGTAGCGCTGCCACCGGTCCACAGCCGGAGACCCCTGTGGGATCTCGCCAATCGGGATCGGCCGGATCCAGTCGTGGGCGACGATCAGGTAGTCCTTCCCAATCACAACCAGGTTGGCATCCTCGCCTTCATTTTCTCCGAAATCGGGTTCTTCGGCGCACTTATCCTCACCTATATATATTTCTACGCGCACCCGCAGTCCGGTCCCGGACCGAAAGGGCTCGATCTTCCGCGAACCCTGAGCTTCAGCGTTTGTCTCTTCGCGAGCAGTCTCACCTTCTGGCGAGCGGAGATTGCGCTGCACAAACAACGTCGTGGATCGATGCTTTGCTGGCTCGCCCTAACGATCATGCTCGGCGCAGTTTTCCTTGGCGGCCAGGCGAACGAATACTGGAAACTTTTCCAGAGTGGGGTGGACCTCAGCACCAATATGTTTGCGACCAGCTTTTTTACCCTGACTGGGTTCCACGGTTTGCACGTGCTCATTGGGTTGCTCACGCTGCTCATCTTTCTCTGGATGGCGTGGGAAGGCGATTCCGTCTCCGCCAAATTCCGCTCGGCTTTTAACTGTGTCGGTTACTACTGGCACTTCGTCGACGTCGTCTGGGTCTTTGTTCTATTCACCGTTTACCTCCTGCCACTTCTGCGATGACTACCTACCAATTCGTTACGACTGCCTGGACATGGAATTCGATTGTTCTGAGCCTGGTTGTTGTTTCCGGTGTGGGCTACTGGTTCTCCTTCGGCAGACGAGGACGCCCTCTCTATTTCGCCAGTGCGGTGGTTGTATTTCTGCTCGCGTTAATCTCCCCGCTTAGCGTCCTCGCTAACGGTTATGTATTCAGCGCGCATATGGTTCAGCATATCCTGCTCGTGCTCGTCGTTCCGGCGCTTTTCCTGTTAAGTCTTCCGCAGTCGTTCTCAGTTCGTTCTCCACTCACTCATCCCCTTATCGGTTGGATCGCCGGTGTTGGTGCGATGTGGCTATGGCACGCGCCCGCACTTTGTAACGCCGCGGCAACGTCTCGGATTGTCTCAGCGATCCAGACGACTTCGCTTCTATTGATGGGAAGCATTTTTTGGTGGCAAGTGCTCGCACCGCGCGAAGACCAACGCCTTTCACCGCCCGCCGGGATTGTTTACCTCTTTACCGCCTGCACTGCGTGCAGCGTGCTCGGCATTGTTCTGACTTTTGCGCCCGTCTCGATTTGTCCGGTTTACCAACACCCGGTCGACCGACTGGGAATCCTCAGTACCATTCGCGGCGATTGGGGCCTAACGAGCGACCGCGATCAACAGATCGGCGGACTGCTGATGTGGGTTCCCATGTGTGCGATTTACGCGGCTGCAATTCTGGCTCAGATGGCTCGCTGGCATTCATCACCTCAACCGGAGCAATCAAGTGCCTAACGAACAATCGCAAGATACTGAATCGGTGCCGGCGGGTTGGCAGATTCTACCCGAAACACCGCTGCCGCACCCCACCTATTTCCCGGCCGGGTTGGCCATGGGCGCGGCCTTTCTCTTCTGGGGGTTGATCACCACCTGGGTGGTGGTCCTCGTCGGACTTATTCTCTTTCTGGCCTCGCTCGCTGGTTGGATCACAGAAATTCGCCATGAATACAAGTCTAAGTGAGTCCTCCGCTGTGCCGCCGACTGAAACTGCCGAGGAAATTAGCAGGCGGCGCTTTCTTGAAAAACTTTCCATCGGCCTGATCGGGCTCTGCACCGCGATTGTCGGGGTGCCGTTAGTCGGATTTATCGTGGCGCCGTTCTTTCGAAAGGTACCGCGAGAGTGGGTGACGATCGGCAAACCGAATGACTTCCAAATCGGAAAGACGGTAGCTGTCACAGTGACCGATCCTTCGTCGCTTCCCTGGGCGGGAGTCACCGCAAAGAGCGGAGTTTGGTTGCGGCGCGTAACCGAAGATAGCTTCATCGCTTTCTCGGCTAATTGCACCCATCTTGGCTGCCCAGTGCGCTGGCTTGAAGGCGCCGATCTCTTCATGTGTCCATGCCACGGTGGTGTTTATTATAGTGACGGCAAAGTAGCGGCCGGTCCGCCGCCACTTCCGCTATTCCGCTACGAGGTGCGGATAACGAATGGCGAAGTGCAAATGAAACAGGCGATCGTTCCGATTTCCACCAAGCTGTGATCAAGTTGTTCAAAACAATCTGGAATTGGCTCGACGATCGGCTCGGGATCAGCGTTCTGCTCTCGCCGATGAAGCATATCGCGCCGGAGGATTCGAAATGGTGGTATGTCTTTGGCAGCGCCACGTTGGTTGCGTTCATCGTGCAGGTGGCAACCGGTGTTGCACTAGCGTTTTCCTACATTTCCTCGTCGTCACAAGCTTACGAGACACTCCTATTCATAACTAACAACGCGCCATTTGGACGCTTCTTGCGCGGACTTCATTACTACGGCGCGTCCGCAATGGTGTTGATGATCGGAGCGCACATGGCGCAGACGTTTTTGTTTGGCGCCTACAAATTTCCGCGCGAGATGACTTGGACTACCGGCATCCTCTTACTGACTTTTACTCTCGGAATGGGATTTACAGGGCAGCTGCTTCGGTGGGATTCCACCGCGGCGTGGTCGGTTGTGGTCGCGGCAGAGCAGGCAGGGCGAATTCCCATTATCGGCGACTGGGTGGCTCGCTTCATTCTGGGTGGCAACACCATTGGCGGCGCGACACTCAGCCGGTTCTTTGCCATCCATGTTTTCGTCCTTCCAGGAATCATGTTTGCCTTTATCGGCTTGCATCTCTGGCTGGTTCTTCGCCACGGCATTTCAGAGCCTCCCGTTGCTGGCAAACCGGTCAACCCGGCTACCTATCGCGCCGAGTACGAAGAGCTACTCAAGGAAAAGGGCAAACCGTTTTGGCCGGACCTGGCTTGGCGCGATGTCATTATCTGCACCGGTCTAATCATCGCAATCGCGGTCGCCGCATTCGTGGTCGGTCCTCCAGTGTTAGACAGGCCGCCGGATCCGAGCATACTTGCCGCGGATCCGAGGCCGGATTGGTATCTTCTTTGGTACTTCGGGCTGCTTTCGCTCATCCCGGACAGAATTGAAGGCTATGTCATGATCGGGTTCCCAATCCTGATCGGGCTATGCCTGCTGTTTGTTCCTATTTGGAATCACAAAGGCGAGCGCGCGGCATCACGGCGGCCCTGGGCGATTGCCTCCGTGTGTCTCGCCGTGATCATGATTGGTGCGCTTTGGTGGGAAGGGGAACACTCGCCCTGGTCGCCTAATTTCGATGCTCAACCGCTCAATGAGAAAGTAGTAGGAGCTACCAGCGGGCCGGTCCTCCAGGGCGGCAAGTTGTTTCACGACAAAGGATGTTTGAACTGCCACCTCATTCAGGGTTTCGGCGGGCGACGCGGTCCCGAGTTAACGTATATCGCCGACAAGCTTACGCGCGACAACCTGGTCATCCGGATCGTGAATGGTGGCACGAATATGCCAGCCTTTGGTAGCTCGCTCAAACCGGCGGAACTCGATGACTTGGTTGCGTTCCTGGAAACGCGCAAACGTCCGATTCGCCCGCAAGATCAAGCGAAGGAAACCGCTTCATCTGCGACTTCGACATTCAAATGAAAAGAATCGAAGGCGGAATTTCAGGGATTGTGGAAAGCGCATCCCGCTAGAAACATCAGATTTTATGAAATGTCCGGCCTCAGAAACTTGAGAAAGAAATAGGACAACAGACCGAACTTATGCTCGCACTAATTAATCCCGCAGCTCTTACTGCGCTGCGAATCGCCGCGACATTCTTCTTCCTCGTTAACTTGGCGGGAGGGACATACATCTTTCGCAACCGTCATCGATTCTTTGATCGCGATCCCAACGTCGACAATGACATTCCGGCCGCCCGCAAGTTTAGGGTCGAGGTCATCATGATCCCGTGGTTTGCTTTGACCACACTCATCCTGATTCTGCTGATCGGCTTCTGGCTCGCCTGATCGGGTAACAGCCCGTTCGTCGATGATTCGTCAGGTTCCGGTTTTTACGCTGGAAACGTCGCGGATATTCTCTCAACTCGTTATGAACGCCGTTCCATCCATTGCCTAACATCTGAAATATGAGAACGAAAGAAATGATCAAAATCGCTCGGCGCTTAGCCAAACCATTCCGAGTCACCAAGGGCAAGCGCTTCAAACTCAAGGACGTCGATCCAAACGACACACTCGAATTCACGAAAGCCGCAGACAAGAACAGAGCCAGGAAAGCCCTAACGGACGGCGTGAAAGCATTGTCTGAGTTGCAGGACAAACTTTACGCCCAGGACAAGTGGGCGGTCCTTTTGATTTTCCAGGCGATGGACGCGGCCGGCAAAGACGGCGCGATCAAACACGTCATGTCCGGAGTTAACCCTCAAGGTTGCCAGGTCTTTTCATTTAAATCGCCGTCCTCCGAGGAACTCGATCACGATTATCTCTGGCGTTGCATGAAATGTCTGCCGAATCGCGGGAACATCGGAATCTTCAATCGCAGTTACTACGAAGAAGTTCTCGTCGTTCGTGTGCATCCCGGCTTTCTGGCAAAGCAGAGAATTCCGCCGCAGCTCGTCGGGAGAGACATCTGGGCGGAGCGTTTCGAGGACATCCGCAATTTCGAACAATATCTCGGGCGCAACGGTGTCGTTGTTCGAAAATTCTTTCTTCATGTCTCGAAGAAGGAACAGAAACGGCGATTCTTGGAGCGAATCGACGACCCGATGAAGAATTGGAAGTTCTCGTCGAGTGACACGACTGAGCGCGATTTCTGGGACAAATACATGGAAGCGTACGAGGAGATGATTCGCGAGACGGCGACGAGACACGCGCCATGGTATGTGGTGCCGGCCGACAACAAATGGTTCACCCGCGTGATCGTTGCCGCCGCGGTGATCGAGGCGCTAGCCGATTTGGATTTAGCGTATCCGAAAGTTAACGGAAAAAAAATTAGAGAACTCGCGGCGGCGAAGACCAAGCTGTCGTGAGACAAAATTGTCGATTTGGGAAAGTTAATCTCTTTGACAGGCGAGAGAGGAATGTCCGTCCGGCTCGCGAGTCGCGCATCCGGGATTCACTTAACGTTTGAACACGAGTAGTCGTCGTCTACACATTACGATATGGCGTTGCCAAAGACGGTTTGCGATCTAACTCGAACAAAAACAGTAATGTCGTTCTTGCGTGACAGTTTCAACGACTACCTGGCTGCCCGTGTCCTTTTCGGGAACCAGCTTCCCCAACAAGCAGCAATTCTGTCGAGCACCGCGTTGGAGAAATGCGTCAAGGCAATGTTAGCGATTCAAGGCAATGAAAGCCATGGCCATTTGAAGGCAGCTCATCGCAACTTTCTCCGGAACTTCAATCCAAATCTTTATACCGAACTCAATGATGACTTTCTCGTGCTGAATCAAAAAGTGTATGCGCTGCGTTATACAGATGACTTACCAATTGATTACAATCTTGTGATCGCTTCGCGAGAATTCCTCGCGGAAATGGACTTCACGATTGCCTCGATGTTCTCGTGCTTCTCGTTAAAGCAGGGCAGCCGACAGATTGAAACTCACTATCAGGTCGCGGTTCGAACTCAGGATGATCGGCTGCGGTTGGACAATCATGTATTGGCCAATGTGCCCCCCGAATTATTTACGTACGCCGAACCACAATTCGTGTATGAAGTGCGGAACCACCCGAACCGTGGATTGATGGAGGTTACTTACATTGCAACCGGTCCGCCAAAACAAACGGGTTTCCTGTGGCCGGGATGGGTTCCGCGTGATTTGAAGGGCGTTGAGTTCGACCTCGCGTTTGGTAATCCCGGGAAAACGAACCAAAGCGATAAGCGTGTCGAAACCTAACGAAGACGCGGCAGGATGCAGCGGCGCACGAACAGAACGAGGGCTACGAATCAAGTTCGACTTCAATTAACCCAGTCAATTCTTCAATCTCGCGAGATGCAGTGCGGTAGTCTTCGGAGATTTGCTCCTGGCTCTTGTTCGCGAGGAAAAATAGTTTTCCAGACGCGGCCTTGATCAAAGACACAAGTTTTGATTGTGGATCGATTGCATTAACGCTCGTCCAGCGATCAACGGCTTTGCGTGCCAGCCCGAACAGCTCCTCTTTTTGCTGATCGCTACGATTCACCAATCGCAGAATTTGCCGTTGGGCTGCCATGCGGTTTTGAAATTCGTTCATGTGCGCGTGCCTCTCCAATCAAACGTTCCATCCAATACTCCACAATTTCTAGCTTGTTGCGGACTAGATCAACTTCTGAGCCCGAAATATCTTTGCCTTCTCCGCGAGTCGACAGGATTCGGGCCCGTTCGAGGA
>Ga0307474_10000668_pt1 | contig 24445 bp, 24 predicted proteins | sample atmos_gasesECM1C_2_FD_203312 | JGI IMG/M metagenome (GOLD analysis project Ga0307474, IMG submission 203312) | Hardwood forest soil microbial communities from Morgan-Monroe State Forest, Indiana, United States - atmos_gasesECM1C_05 | ecosystem: Environmental > Terrestrial > Soil > Temperate... | reverse complement strand
GCTTGCGAGAAGCTGGTCGCAGGCGAAGCGGGACCGTTCTGCTTTGGCAGCGCGCCGACCCTGGCCGATCTCTGCCTGGTGCCGCAGCTTGCCAATGCGCGCCGCTTCGGCGTCGATGTTTCGGCCCTTCCGCGGCTACTGCAGGCCGAAGCCGCCGCAAGGGCGCTGCCGGCCTTTGCTGCCGCCGCACCGGAGCGCCAGATCGATGCCGAGTAAGGAGCAGCCGCTCACGATGGACGCGGTCTACACCAAGCCGGGCTATCTGTTCCGGCGCATGCAGCAGATCGCGGTCGCGCTCTTTGTCGAGGAGTGCAGGGATTTCGACATCACGCCGGTGCAATATGCGGCGCTGGTCGCGATCCAGACTCATCCAGGTATCGATGCGACGCGGCTTTCCGCGGTGATCGCCTTCGATCGCTCTACGCTCGGCAGCGTGATCGAACGGCTGGAGGCGAAAGGTCATATCGAGCGCAGGCCCGCAGCCGACGACAAGCGCGTCAAGCTCCTCTATCTGACGCGATCAGGCGCCAAACTGTTACGGGATATCCTGCCCGCGGTCGACCGCGCCCAGGCGCGCATGCTGGAGCCGCTGAAAGCTGGCGACCGCAAGACGCTGATGGCGCTGCTCGCCCAACTCGTCGACCGCAACAACGAAGCATCGCGGGTGCCGCTGCGCGCGGAAGAGGCGCTGGAGCACTTGGGAAGGGAGTGAGGGCACCGCGGCGGCCATTCTCTCCGCCGTCGTCCCGGCCTTCGCCGGGACGATGGCGAGCGTGCTGAGATATTGTGCCTTCACATCCGCATCACCGCCTGGCGATCGATCTTGCCCGTTCCGGTCTTCGGCAGCTCGTCGATGAAGCGGATCTCGCGCGGATATTTGTAGGGCAACAGCTTCGCCTTCACGTAATCCTGCAGCTCTCTCGTTGCGTAACGCTCGTCGAAGCCTCCTTTGTTCATCACCACCACCGCCTTCAACGTCATGCGGCGATCTGGCAGCTCGGCGGCGAAGACGGCGCATTCGCGCACTTCGGGATGATCGGCGAGACACAGTTCGACCTCGAGCGGATAGACCCATTGGCCGGAAATTTTTATGAGATCGTCCGCGCGGCCGCGGAAAAAGTAGAAGCCGTCGGCATCGCGCACGAAGCGGTCGGCGGTGTAGATCCAGCCGCCCTCGCGGATGGTCTCGGCGGTCTTGTCGGGACGGTTCCAATAGAGCGGCGTCGCGGAATCGCCGCGCACCCAGAGAATGCCTTCCTCGTTGTCGCCGACCTCGCGGCCGTCCTTGTCCTTCAGCGCGATCTCATAGCCGGGCACGCGCAGACCGGCTGCGCCGAGCTTCTTCTTCTCCGCGCGGTTGGAGAGATAGACGTGCAGCACCTCGGTCGAGCCCAACCCCTCGATGATCTCGAGCCCGGTCAGCGCCTTCCAGCCATTGAACACTTCGCTGGAAAGCACCTCCGCCGCGGACACCGCCATGCGCAGCGATGAGAAATCGCATCTCGCCGCGCCGTCGGCCTTGGTCAGCGCAGTGTAGAGTGTCGGCAGGCCGAAGAACATGGTGGGTCGGAAGCGCGCGATCGCCTCGAAGATCGCCGCAGGCTTCGGCTGGCCGGGCAAGAGCAGCGCCGCGGCGCCCGCCGAGAACGGGAAGGTGATCGCGTTGCCGAAGCCATAGGCGAAGAAGATCTTCGGCACCGAGAAGCAGATGTCGGCAGCGCCAAGCTTCAGCACATTGCGCGCGAAGGCGAGATCGCTATAGGCCATGTCGTGCTGCAAATGCACGATGCCCTTGGGCCGGCCGGTCGAGCCGGAGGAATACATCCAGAAAGCCATCTCGTCGCGATGCGTGTCGGCCTCCGCAAGTCGGGGCGGAAATTGTGCAAGCCATTGCGCGGCGGCAATCGCGCGTGGCGCGGCGTTCCCGCCCACCGCGCCATTGACGACGATCAGGGTTCGCAGCGCGGTATCCCGGCACGCCTCTGCGTCGAAGCGCGCACAGAACTCGGCATCGGCGACGGCAACGGAGGCGCCTGAATCGGCGAGATAGAACTGCAACAGGTCCGGGGGCGTCAGCGTGTTGATCAAGAGCGGCACGAAGCCGGCGCGCACCGCGCCAAAGAACGCCGCAGGGTAGGCGGGCGTATCGTCGAGGAACAGGAGCACCCGGTCGCCGCGTTTCAGTCCCAGCGAGATCAGTCCATGTCCCCACCGCGCGGCATCCGCACAAAGCTCGGCATATGTCTTCATGCCGGCCGCACCCATCAGTGCCAGAGCATCGCCACGGCCGCGCGCGAGATTGTCGAACAGAATGCGGCTTGCATTGTAGCGCTCAGGAATCGCAAAGCCGATCTCGCGCGCACCGGCCGCGTCGCGCGGCACGTCGTCCCTGATCTCAGTCGTCATCTCGGTCATCATCTCGATCATCCTGGCCGGCTTCGGCTTGGCCCGCGGCCTCGTAGGCCGCCATGAAGCCCGGCGACATCGCGCGTAGGCGCGAATCGTCGATGCGGCCGGAGCGGGTGATGTAGCTATAAGCAAAGGCAAACGGGTCGAGCTGCATGTGGTCGGGGAATTTCTCGTACCAGTCGGCGCTGGTGCGCGCGGCCGTGACGAGCTTTTTCACGATCGGCTTGCGGTCGGCCTGGTAGCGCGCCAGCGCGGTTGCGACGTGGGCCTCCGCCTCCAGCGCCTTGGCAAGCGCAGCCGCGTCCTCGATCGCAAGGCGCGTGCCCGAGCCGATCGAGAAATGCGCCGAATGCAGCGCATCGCCGATCAGCACCATGTTCTTATAGTACCAGTGCTCGTTCCAAACCCAGGGGAAATTGCGCCACACGCTCCTGTTGGAGATCAGCATCCCGCCGCCGAGAACTTCCGCAAACACCTCCTCGCAGATCGCCTTGGATTGGTCGACGTCCTTGTAGGCGAAGCCGTAATGGTCCCAGGTGGCATGGTCGCATTCGATCAGGAAGGTGCTCATGTCGGGCGAGTAGCGATAATGATGAGCGTTGAATGCTCCGCGGTCGGTCTTCACGAAGGTCTGCGACAGCGTCTCGAAGCGCTTGTTTGTGCCGTACCAGGCGAACTTGTTGGTGGAATAGGAGATGGAGAAGCCGAAGTCGCCCTCGAAGCTGCGGCGCACCAGCGAATTAAGCCCGTCGGCGGCGACGATCAGATCGTAGCCATTCAACTGATCCAGCGACTGGATTGGGTGGCCGAAATGCGCCGTGACGCCGACGGCAAGCGCGCGCGCCTGCAGGATGGAGAGAAGCTTTAGCCGCCCGATGGAGGAGAAGCCGACGCCGTCGATCTCGACGCTCTCGCCGCGATGGTTGAGAGTGATGTTGTTCCAGCTCTCCATCTCGGGCGCGATTGCATCCACTGTTTCAGGGTCGTCAGTGCGGAGGAACTCCAGCGCCTGCTCGGAGAACACGACGCCGAATCCCCAGGTGGCATCGGCGGCGTTCTGTTCGAACAGGTCGATCTGCGCCTCCGGATGACGCTTCTTCCAGAGATAGGCGAAATAGAGGCCGCCGGGGCCGCCGCCAAGAACGGCAATGTGCAAGGCGTTTCCCTCCTGATTTGACAGTATACTGCCAATTCCCGCGCACCATAGTGCGAGCGCGCCCGCCGCGCCAGCGAAAAAAGCGGCGGACAAACTGCCCTACGTCAAAACCGTCCGCGACGTCGGTGCTTCAGGTGGTGAAGAGGCAGCTGTTGGGATTCACGGCGACACTATTTTTGCGGCTCAACTTGTTCATCACCGCGCAGCAAACCGGCCCAGCACGGACCGGCATTCCGGTGACAGCGACGAGGCGTTGCTGGTGAGGCATTGCAGGATGCGGCCGCCGCCGGGGTCGACGCCTGCGCACAGCGTGCGGACGTCGGTGCCGCAGGCCGAGCGCATCACGAACAGCACCTCGCGCGGCCGCATCGGCCGCAGCACGATCACGGCAGGGGCGGATGGTGCGGCAGGCGCGGCACTGGGCGCGGCGGGGCTGGTCGCCGCCTCCTGTGCCGGCGCGCTGCCGGCCGGCGCTGCCGTGCCAGCGGCAGCGACAGCGTTCTGGCAGGCGGGTGAAACACTGGCCTTGTTCTCTTCCAGGCATTGCAGGGCCTGGGCGCCGCCGGTTGGCACTCCGGCGCAAACCTTCGGATAGTCGGAGCGGCAGGCAGAGCGGATCGCCGCGACCTGCGCGCTCGACGGTTTATTCATGCCCGCCGATTTTGAGGCGGGCGCTGTGGCTGGCGAGGCGGGGGCCGGCTCGGCCTTCGTTTCGGTCGTCGTTTCAGCCGCAGGTGCTGCCGCGGTCTCTGGCTTGCTCTCGGTCTTCGGTTCGGATTTGGCTTCGGACGGCCCGGTGACGGCTTGCACGGCTGCCTGGCAGCTAGGCGCGAGGCTTGCCATGTTCTTCTGCAGGCATTGCAGCGAGGCCGCGCCGCCGGGGGTAATGCTGGAGCAATGCGCCATATAGTCGGAGCGGCACTGCGACTTGATCGCGGCCCGCTGTGCCTGGGTTGGCGGCTGCGCCGCCATGCCCGATGTGGTTGTGAGGATAACGGCCGACAGTAAGCCCGTCAGCGCCGCAGCACGCATGAACGCGTCGCGCATTGGCAAGAAATCCTTTGTCGTTGTCGCCTGAGCCGCCGCTTCAAGCGAAAATCATCGAATAGTCTTGGTTCTCAAAAATACTTTCGGACGGCATCATTTGCCGCTTACGGCTCCACTTCAAGTAGGATATGGAGCCGAAGTGATCAATTCATTTGTCGCACCGCCTCCGTTACAGCTTGATCATGCGCTTGCCGCGGTTCTCGCCGGCGAGCAGCCCAATAAGGGCGCGCGGCGTGTTTTCCAGGCCGTCGATGATGTCCTCCTGCACTTTCAGCTGCCCGGAAGCAGTCCAATCCCTCAGATCGGAGATCGCGCGGTCGCGCTGGTCCCAGAAATCGGTCACGATAAAGCCCTGCATGATCAAGCGCTTCACCACAATCAAGCCAGGCACGCCGCGGGGTCCGTGATCGGACGGAACGCCGTCATATTGCGAGATTGCACCGCAGCAGGCGATACGGCCGCGCAAATTCATCAGCGGCAGGCATGCCCCAAGAATGTCGCCGCCGACATTGTCGAAATAGACGTCGATGCCGGAAGGCGCCGCCGCACGCAACGCCTTGAACACCGCGCCATCCTTGTAGTCGACCGCGGCGTCGAAGCCGAGTTCGCCAGTCAGCCAGCTGCATTTGTCCTTGCCGCCGGCGATGCCGATGACGCGGCATCCCTTGATCTTGGCAATCTGGCCCACGATCGAGCCGACCGAGCCCGCCGCGGCCGATACCACCACCGTCTCGCCCGCCTTCGGCTTGCCGACTTCGAGCAGTCCGAAATAAGCGGTCAGCCCTGCGATGCCGAACACGCTGAGCAGATGCGACAGAGGCTCGGTGCGCGGCAGCTTTGTCAGCTGCTTGGCGGGAAGGGCGGCATAGTCCTGCCAGCCGGTATCGGCGAATACGATGTCGCCTGCCGCAAAGCCCGCCGCCTGTGACTCGACGACCTCGGCTATTGCGCCGCCGGCCATCACCGTGTTGGCCTCCACCGCCGAACGATAGGTCGCACCGTGCATCCAGGCACGGTTGGCAGCATCGAGTGAAATGTAGCGGACGCGCAGCAGCACTTCGCCATCGCGCGGCACCGGGCGTGCCGATGAGGTCAGCTTGAAATGCTCCAGCCCGAGCTTTCCGCTCGGCTTCTCGGCCAGCAGGATCTGTCGGTTGATGGTCTCGCTCATGGCATTTCCCCTCGTCTAACTTGAACATTATTGATGCAGCTCGCGCGCAGGAAACGTGCAAAAGCGCGCTTTGTGCATTGCGCATAAGCTAGATAAAGCGCTCGCGTTTCACAACGGGAACATTGTAGCGGTGTGAAGCGTGTTGCGCGCTCTCCAAAATCTGCCAAACTCGGTGCGTCGGAGCTGAGGGGTTAACGAATGTCGAACAGGTTCACGCAGTATATTCTGGCCGCGATGGTGCTGGGCATCATCGTAGGCGCGCTGATCTTCAACTACCTTCCAGACCAGCGAGCGGAGCTCGCGGCAGACATCAATCTGATCGCGGTGCTGTTCCTGCGCCTGATCAAGATGATCATTGCGCCCCTGGTGTTCGCTACGCTGGTCGGCGGCATCGCGCATATGGGCAGCGGCGCCAAGCTCGGGCGGATCTTTGCCAAGACCATGGGCTGGTTCATCAGCGCGTCCTTCGTGTCGCTGATGCTCGGCCTCGTGATGGTGAACCTCTTGCAGCCCGGCGCGAACTTCCCCGGCACGCTGCCCGACAAGACGCAGTCGACCGGCCTGCCGGTCTCGGCTTTCTCCGTCGAGAAGTTCCTGACCCATCTGATCCCGACCTCGATTGCGGATGCGATGGCGCAGAACGAGATCCTGCAGATCGTGATCTTTGCCGTGTTCTTCTCGGTCGCGATGGGCGCCTTGCCCGAGCGCTCGAAGCAGATCCTGTCGCTGATCGATGATCTCGGCCACATCATGCTCAAGGTCACGAGCTATGTGATGCTATTCGCCCCGGCCGCGGTGTGGGCGGCGATCACCGCGACCGTCGCCAAGAACGGCCTCCTCGTGCTGTGGAAGCTCGTGGTGTTCATGGGCGGATTCTATATGTCGCTCCTGATCCTCTGGGGCATCCTGGTGATCGTCGGCTTCGTGGTGATCGGGCCGCGCTACAGCCATCTGTTGCGGCTGATCCGCGAACCCCTGATGATCGCGTTCTCGACCGCGAGCTCGGAAGCGGCCTATCCGAAAACGCTGGAGGGGCTCAACCGCTTCGGCGCGTCCTCGCGGATTTCGAGCTTCGTGCTGCCGCTCGGCTATTCCTTCAATCTCGACGGCACGATGATGTATTGCACCTTCGCGTCCATCTTCATCGCACAGACCTACAAGATCGAGATGTCGCTCGGCACGCAGCTTGCGATGCTCGCAACCTTGATGCTCACCTCGAAGGGCGTGGCCGGCGTGCCGCGTGCCTCGCTGGTGGTGATCGCCGCGACGCTGTCGCAGTTCGGGATTCCCGAGGCGGGCCTCTTGATGATCATGGGCATCGACACATTCCTCGACATGGGACGCAGCGCCACCAACGTCATCGGCAACACGCTCGCGACCTCGGTGGTCGCGAAGTGGGAGGGCGAGCTCGCGCCCGTGCATGCGCTCGGTCCCGACGATGTCGTGCCGCCGGACATGATACCGGGCGAGATCCCGGCGATGGCGGGACATTGACGGAGGCCCCCAATGCGCCAAGCGTCAAGTGGGGTGGTCGCATTCGGCCTGTTGCTGGCAGCCTTGCTGCCGGCAGCGGCCGCGTTTGCGCAAGGAAGCGGTCAAGGCGGCGAGGGCTTGAGCCCCACGCTGGCCCACATCAAGAGCGCCAATGTCGTGCATGTCGGCTATCGCGAAAGCTCGCCGCCGTTCTCATTCCTGGACGAGGCCCATCGTCCCATCGGCTACAGCCTCGAACTCTGCGAGGCCATCGTCGAGGAGATCGCCGCCGAGGTTGATGCCCCCGATCTCAAGATCGAGTACGTCAAGGTCACCTCGGATGATCGCATCCCGGCGGTGCTGCAGAACAAGATCGATCTGGAATGCGGCTCGACCACGGCGAACGCCGAGCGCTCGAAGCAGGTGGCGTTCTCGCCTTTGATCTTCGTCGCCGGCACCAAGCTGATGGTGGCGAAATCGTCGCCGATTTCCGCGGTGACCGATCTCAAGGGCAAGACCGTGGTGGTGACCAAGGGCACCACCAACGAGAACGCGATGCATAATGTCGACAAGAAATTCCAGCTCGGGCTCAACATCGTGACTGCGCCCGATCACGAGCAGTCCTACCAGATGTTGGTCGACGGCAAGGTCGACGCCTTCGCGACCGACGACATTCTGCTCTACGGTCTGATCGCCCATCACAAGTCACAGGACAAATTCCGCGTCACCGGCGACTATTTGTCCTACGAGCCCTACGGCATCATGTTCCGCAAGGGCGAGCCGGAGTTTTCGTCAGCAGTGGAGCGCGCCTTCCGCAAGCTCGGCTCCAACCATGACCTGATCCCGCTTTACGAGAAGTGGTTCATGCGGCGCCTGCCGACCGGGGAGCGGCTCAATGTTGCGATCTCGCCGCAGCTGGAGGAGGCCTTCCAGGCCATGGACGATTCCCCCGGCGCCAATAATTAACAGTTGGTAACGAGGCGGCCGGGATGCCGGCCGCCGCCTGCAGTCCGTTGCGTTCCAGCGCAGGATTGCAGTGGTCTCCGATCGGGTCGGGATTGCTGACGCTTTCTCACGCCGTTCATGCCCCGTACAGGTTCGTGGCGATCAAATGGCGGCTCCGCAAAAAGCAAGCGTGTTCAATAGTTCGGAAGCTATTCGCGAATGGGGAAAGGGCGTCGTCTCGGGGCGTGCTTGGTGACGCTCGCCTCTTTGGCGGCCGCGATAATGTCGTGGCCGGTCGCTTCGCAGACCAATTTCGACCGGCCGGGCGGCGACTACATGAACGCGCCGATCTCCTCCGGTGACCCTGCCGATTGCGCACTTCTGTGCGAGCGTGACCGCCGCTGCCGCGCTTGGAGCTTCAATTACCCGAACGACACGTCGCCTGGTGCCGTTTGCTGGCTGAAAAACACCGTGCCGGCGCGAGTGCAGAACGATTGCTGCGTCTCGGGCGTGCGCGGCGCAGGCGTGGTCGAGCCGCGCAACCGCTCGGTCGAGACCTCGATCGATCGCGCCGGTGGCGATTATCGCTCATTTGAGATGAAGAGCGACGAGGGCGAAGAGGCCTGCCACGCGGCCTGTACCGCCGATAACAAATGCCGCGCCTGGACCTTTGCGAGGCCGGGCTATGTCGGCAAGGAGCCCCATTGCTTCCTGAAAAAGGAAATAAAGCCGCCCCACCGCCGGGCGGGATTTACGTCGGGCGTGCTGAGGTGATGCCGTCCCGGCCTAGCGCCGCAATTGCACACAGGGGCCGGGACCGATAACCGCAGGCGACAGTGAGGTAGGAAATCGCCAACCCCACGTCATGGCCGGACTTGTCCCGGCCATCCACCTTTCACAGCAGGCGAGGAATGACGTGGACGCCCGGGTCGAGCCCGGGCATGACGGAGGTGAGGACTGCGCGGCAGCTTCGTGGGTTGGGTAGAACCAACGCACGAGATCATTGTGTCTACTGCGCTCAATGCACCGAGGTGAAGAACCGCGCCAGGCGGAAGCCGGACAGCCAAGTATACACCGGCTGATGGCGGACACCGAGGTCCCAGGAGCCGACCACGGCATCGGCGCGGCCGACCAGATTGTCGATCGGCAGAAGGCCGACGCCGCCATCGCGTACCGGAACGCGGCTGTCGGCGGAATTGTCGCGGTTGTCGCCGAGCACGAACAGATGGCCTGGCGGCACCGTGACTTCGGGCGTGTTGTCGAGACGGCCATTGTCGCGCAACTTGAGGATCTCATGGCTGACGCCGTTGGGCAGCGTCTCGACATAGCGATAGGCCGGCTCCTTGCCGCCATCGTCGTCCTCCGCTTCGCCGACGCCGTCCGGCTTCAGCGAGGCCGGATGATCGTTGATGAAGAGCTGGCCCTGCCGCATCTGGATGCGGTCGCCGGGCATGCCTACCACGCGCTTGACCCAGGCCTGCGAGGTATCGCCCGGCCAGCGGAACACCACGACATCGCCGCGCTTCGGCAGCTCCCCGAACACACGCTTGCTCTCGGGCAGATTGATCTGCATCGGCAGCGAGGCGGTGCCGTAGCCATAGGGGAATTTCGAGGCGAGCAGCGCGTCGCCGATCAGAAGCGTCGGCTCCATCGAACCCGAGGGTACGTAAAACGGCTCGGCGATCGCGCCCTTGGCAATGAACACCGCAGCCACGATGCCGACAAGCTGCACCGCCTGGCTGCGCCAGCTGCTGCCGCTGCTCTTGCTCTTGGAGCTTTTGCTTTCAGCCGGATCCGACATCTTCTCAACGCTCATCGGCCGGTGCCTCCAACAGTGATTCGATCCATGCGCAGTGTCGGCTGGCCGACGCCGACCGGCACGCCCTGGCCGTTCTTGCCGCAAGTGCCGATGCCGGTGTCGAGCGATAGATCATTACCGATCATGGAAATACGATGCAGGTCGGTCGGCCCGTTACCGATCAGCATGGCGCCCTTCAACGGCGCGCCGAGCTTGCCGTTTTCGATTTTATAAGCCTCGGTGCACTGGAACACGTATTTGCCCGAGGTGATGTCAACCTGGCCGCCGCCGAAATTGGCGGCATACATGCCGTTCTTCACCGAGGCGATGATCTCGCCCGGATCGCGATCGCCCGCGAGCATGTAGGTGTTGGTCATGCGCGGCATCGGCACATGGGCATAGCCCTGTCGGCGGCCGTTGCCGGTCGGCTTCATGTTCATCAGGCGGGCGTTCTGGCGATCCTGCATGTAGCCGACCAGGGTTCCGTCCTCGATCAGCACGGTGCGGTTGGTCGGCGTGCCCTCGTCATCGATGGAGAGCGAGCCGCGGCGAGAGGCCATGGTACCGTCATCGACCACGGTGACGCCCTTGGCCGCCACCTGCCGACCCATCAGCCCTGCGAAAGCTGAGGTCTTCTTCCGGTTGAAATCGCCTTCCAGCCCATGGCCGACGGCTTCATGCAGCATCACGCCGGGCCAACCCGCCCCGAGCACGACGTCCATCTCGCCGGCCGGTGCCGGCACCGATTCCAGGTTGATCAGGGCCTCGCGCAACGCACCGTCGGCGGCGTCGCGCCAGGCCCTGGTCTCGATGAAGCGGGCATAGGGCTCGCGGCCGCCATAGCCCTTGCTGCCGGTCTCCTGCCGGTCGCCTTCGCCGGCGACCACAGAAATATTGACCCGCACCAGCGGGCGAATGTCGCGATAGCTCTCGCCGTCGGGGCGCACGATCTCGACCACCTGCCAGGTGGCGGCGAGGCTCACGCTGACCTGCCGCACCCGCGGATCCTTGTCGCGGACATAGGCGTCGATTTCGCCCAATAGCTTGACCTTGGTCTCGAAGTTCGGGGCATCCAGCGGATTGTCGTCGCCATAGAGCCGCACATTGGTGTGGGCTGGCGGTGCCGCGAACGTCCCTGAATAGCCGCCGCGGACGGCGGCGACCGCGTCGGCTGCGCGAATCAGCGCCGGCAACGAGACATCGGAGGAATGGGCGTAACCGACCGCATCGTCCTTCACCGCGCGTAAACCAAAACCCTGTGATGTATCGTAGGTCGCTTGCTTCAAGCGCCCATTGTCGAACATCAGAGCTTCGGTCTGGCTATATTCGAGGAACAATTCGCCGTCGTCGGCGCCGGCGAGCCCGCGGCCCACTTCATGGCGTACTGCGTCGCGGTCAAGCTGGGCGCGGTCGATCAACGAGGTTGCTGCAGGGCTGGTCATCGCTCGGTCCGTTGTCGGAAGATAGAATCCAAGATAGTTCTTTCCTTGTCGCTCGGCGAGAGGCAGGATCGCCACATTACGGAAACGACATGATTGACATCGTTCCGATCAGTCCGGGTCACATCGACAGCTTCCATCAGACCCTCGACGTGGTGGCGCGGGAACGGCGCTATCTGGCGTTTTTCGAGGCCCCGCCGCTGGAGACCGCACGCGCTTTCGTGCTCGACATGATCGGCCACGGCTATCCGCAGTTCGTCGCGGTCACGGAGACCGGCGACGTGGTCGGCTGGTGCGATGTGACGCCGAAATCGCTTCCGCTCTATGCGCATGCCGGCGTCTTGGGAATGGGCCTTTTGCCGCAGTTCCGGCACTTGGGACACGGAACCCGGCTGATGCAGAAGGCGCTGGAGGCCGCGCGCACCTTCGGCTTTTCCCGAGTCGAGCTTGCCGTGCGGCAGAACAATGAGAACGCAATCGCGCTCTACAAGAAGTTCGGCTTTGTCACCGAAGGCTTTCAGCGCAACGCCTGCAAGGTCGACGGCGAATATGAGAACCTGATCCTGATGGGGCTGTTGTTTTAGGCGATCTTCGCGCTGCTTGCCGCAGCGAAGAAGCACCTCTCCCCGCCGGGGAGAGGCGGACCGAACGTGCGGCAATGTCTCAGCAGCTCAAAGCGCTCACGGCAATTTGTCATACCCCTCCGCGAGCCCGTTGAGGCTCAGCGGAAAGCCGATGCCTTCTTCGGGCGTCTCGAAGATGATGAAGGTCGCGGTCTTGGCTGTCTTCAGCTGATTGAGCAACTTGTCTTCCAGCACGACCTCGGCGACGCAGCCATTGGGCAGGCAGCGGACGAAGCCGGCACGGCCGACATCGACATTGTCGAGCTTGAGCCCGAGCCCTGAGGGCAAGAGCACGCCGAGCGGCGCCACCACCCGCATCAGGCGGCTCTTCTGATCGGCAGTCTTGAGCACGATGACGGTGAGGCCGGCGTTGGAACGGTCCTCTGCCACCACGCTCTGGATCAGGGCGCATTGCTCGTTCTGCGCGCCCGGCGGGGTGTCGCAGCGGATCTGCCAGTCGCCATGCACGGAGCGCACCGCGCCTTGCGCATGGGCCGGCTGCGCGGCACCGAACAGCGCCGCGGCCAGCGCCATACAGGCGGCAAGGCCTTTCGAAGCCCGGCTTCTCAAAATCTGTTTAGCAGGCCGCATCCGGGTCAGTCCCTTCGGAGTTTTCCTAAACTTGAGCACTTCATCGGTTTCGGCTTGACCGGTCTGGAGTCCGCTCCGCGCCGCCGACTGATACGGCAATGACGGCACGGTGAAGGCACACCGCGCGGGTCGTTGCCCGCGCCTCTTGTCACGAATCAGTCGCACCTCACGAGCAGCCGATTGTGCGTACAACGGGGGATGCGCCTGTCAAGCGCCGCAGGCCCCGGAAGGGCGCTTTTGGCGCCATTTTCACGGTAAAATGTGGCGCCATCGCGTGCGCGCCCGCCGACACCAGGGAATAACCGGCGCGGCTGGCAGATGCGCCCTACGACTGCATTGCGATGCCTCAAGAATTATGGTTTGAGAGGCCTGATTTCTGCGTTCTGGCGATCCGGCCCTGGTATCCCCCGCGGGTACGCAATGCGGCCGCTTGTCGAGGGGCGGATGCGCCTTTCGAGGGCGCGATTTGGGGATGAAATAAGGGAGCGGAAACGACATGAATATGTCGAAGGGCAGGGTTGGCCGGCATTTGCTCGGTCTGGCGGTCGCTGGCGCCGCGATTCTCGCGAGCGGCGCGGCATTCGCGGAGTTGGGCCAGCCCTCGCCGTGGGAATACACCATGCAGCCGTCCGGCTCGCCGGTGATGGACAACATCCACTGGTTCCACAATGTGCTCCTGACCCTCATCACAGTGATCACGCTGTTCGTGCTGGCGCTTCTGATCACCGTGATGGTGAAGTTCAACGCCCGCGCCAACCCGGTTCCGTCCCGGACCACCCACAACACCCTGATCGAGGTGGCCTGGACGCTGATTCCGGTCCTGATCCTGGTGAGCATCGCGGTGCCCTCGTTCCGCCTTCTGTTCCTCCAGCTCGACCTGCCGCAGGCGGACCTCACCATCAAGGCGACCGGCAAACAGTGGTACTGGAGCTACGCGTATCCCGATAACGGCAAGTTCGAGTTCGATTCCCTGCTGGCGCAGGACAAGCAGCCCCGCTTGCTCGGCGTCGACAATGAGATGGTGGTGCCTGTCAACAAGGTGATCCGGGTGCAGACCACCGGCGCCGACGTCATCCACTCCTTTGCGGTGCCCGCCTTCGGCATCAAGATCGACGCCATTCCGGGCCGCCTGAACGAGACCTGGTTCAAGGCTGAGAAGACCGGCATGTATTACGGCCAGTGCTCCGAGCTTTGCGGCAAGGACCACGCCTTCATGCCGATCGCGGTGCGTGTGGTGACCGACCAGGAATTTACGGCCTGGGTCGAGGACGCGAAGAAGAAGTTCGCGTCCGCCAAGACCAACACCTACGCGTCGGCGGCGGATGCGGCACAATAACCGCGCCGCTCCTGGAAGAAATAAAGGGCGATGAGGACCTCGAGAGAGGTCCGAGAGGGACTTCAAGGCTAGGATTTAAAGATGGCAACGAACGTAGCGACGCACGACGCGCATGACGACCACGCCCACGACCATCCGACCGGGTTGCGGCGCTGGCTGTTCTCGACCAACCACAAGGACATCGGCACGATGTACCTCGTGTTCGCGATCATTGCCGGCACCATCGGTGCGGCGATGTCGATCGCGATCCGCGCCGAGCTGATGTATCCGGGCGTGCAGATCTTCCACGAGACCCACATCTACAACGTGTTCGTGACCTCGCACGGGCTAATCATGATCTTCTTCATGGTGATGCCGGCGATGATCGGCGGTTTCGGCAATTGGTTCGTGCCGCTGATGATCGGGGCGCCGGACATGGCGTTCCCGCGCATGAACAACATCTCCTTCTGGCTGTTGCCCGCATCCTTCGCGCTCTTGCTTTGCTCGACCTTCGTCGAGGGCGAGCCGGGCGCCAACGGCGTCGGCGCGGGCTGGACCATGTACGCGCCGCTGTCGACCTCGGGCCATCCGGGACCGGCGGTGGATTTCGCGATCCTGTCGCTGCACCTTGCCGGCGCCTCCTCGATCCTGGGCGCCATCAACTTCATCACCACCATCTTCAACATGCGCGCGCCCGGCATGACGCTGCACAAGATGCCGCTGTTCGTGTGGTCGATCCTGGTCACGGTGTTCCTGCTGCTCTTGTCGCTGCCGGTTCTGGCGGGCGCCATCACCATGCTCCTCACCGACCGCAACTTCGGCACCACCTTCTTCTCGGCCGATCAGGGCGGCGATCCCGTGCTGTTCCAGCACCTGTTCTGGTTCTTCGGCCATCCTGAAGTGTACATCCTGATCCTGCCGGGCTTCGGCATGATCAGCCAGATCGTCTCGACCTTCTCGCGCAAGCCCGTGTTCGGCTATCTCGGCATGGCCTACGCCATGGTCGCGATCGGCGGCATCGGCTTCGTGGTCTGGGCGCACCACATGTACACGGTCGGCATGTCCTCGGCGACGCAGGCCTATTTCGTCGCCGCCACCATGGTGATCGCGGTGCCGACGGGGGTGAAGATATTTTCCTGGATCGCCACCATGTGGGGCGGTTCGATCGAGTTCAAGACGCCGATGCTGTGGGCGATCGGCTTCATCTTCCTGTTCACGCTCGGCGGCGTCACCGGCGTCGTGCTGGCCAATGCCGGCGTCGACCGCGTGCTGCAGGATACCTATTACGTGGTTGCGCACTTCCACTACGTGCTGTCGCTGGGTGCGGTGTTCGCCATCTTCGCCGGCTGGTACTACTGGTTCCCGAAGATGTCGGGGTACATGTATTCGGAGACGATCGGGAAATTGCACTTCTGGTTCACCTTTGTCGGCGTGAACCTGGTGTTCTTCCCGCAGCATTTCCTCGGTCTATCCGGCATGCCGCGCCGCTATGTCGACTATCCGGATGCGTTCGCCGGTTGGAACCTGGTCTCCTCGATCGGCTCCTACATCTCCGGCTTCGGCGTCCTGATCTTCATCTACGGCGTGATCGATGCCTTCGTGCGCAAGGAGCAAGCCGCCAACAATCCGTGGGGCGCGGGTGCCACGACGCTGGAATGGACGCTGTCGTCGCCGCCGCCGTTCCACCAGTTCGAAACGCTGCCGCGCGTGCAGTAAAACAGGACCTGGCACGGCGCCGCAAAGTCGGCGCTGCGCTAGTTTAAGGAAACGAGCTCTTACAGTGTCCGTCGTCGACCACAACGGAATCGATTTCGCGCCCCGGATTTCCGAGGCCGACGTCTCCGATTACATCGCCCTCCTCAAGCCGCGGGTGATGTCGCTCGTGATCTTTACGGCGCTGGTGGGGCTCGTGCTGGCGCCCGGCCATTTCCATCCCGTGCTCGCCTTCACTTCGCTGCTCTGCATCGCGGTCGGCGCGGGCGCCTCGGGCGCACTCAACATGGCGCTGGAAGGCGATATCGATGCGGTGATGACGCGCACTGCCAACCGGCCGATCCCGCGTGGCCGCATCACAAGGGGCGAGGCGATGGCCTTTGGCACGACGCTCGCCTTCTTTGCTGTGATGACGCTCGGAATTCTCGTCAACTGGTTTGCCGGCGCGCTGCTCGCCTTCACCATCTTCTTCTATGTCGTGATCTACACGTTGGGCTTGAAACGCCGCACCGCCCAGAACATCGTGATCGGCGGCGCCGCCGGCTCCCTGCCGCCGGTGGTCGCCTGGGTCGCCGCGACCGGCTCGCTCTCGGTCGAGCCGCTGCTTCTGTTCCTGATCATCTTCTTCTGGACGCCGCCGCATTTCTGGGCCTTGGCGCTATTCCGCTCCGACGATTATGCGCGTGCCGGCGTGCCGATGCTGCCCGTCATTGCCGGCCCCGACGCGACCCGGCTGCAGATCCTGCTCTACACCATCGTGCTGGTCGCGATTGCCGCGAGCCCCTGGCCGCTCGGCTATTTCGACTGGATCTACGGCGTGGCCTCGCTGGCGCTCGGCGCTGGCATGCTGGCGCTTGCCATCAACGTCTATCGCCGCCGCGAGCGCAGCGAGTCGCTACGCGCCACGCGAAAACTGTTCGCCTTCTCGATCCTTTACCTGTTTGCGCTGTTCGCGACGCTGCTTCTCGAAGTCGTCGTGCGCGCGCTGCTGCCGTCTCTCGGTTAAAGGAGCGCATGGCCATCACAATGTCCGACCAGCGGCCGCCAGAAGATGGGATCGTCCTTACCGAGGCGCAGAAGCGCAGCCGGAGGAATCGCTCGATCGCCACGGCGCTCGCGCTCGGCGTGCTGGTGCTGCTGTTTTTCGCGGTTACCCTCGTGAAGGGGCCGGCCGTCCTGAACCGGCCATTGTAGCCTGAGATGACGCAAGAGCCGACCAATCAGTCAACCACTGCCGCGACCAAGCACCGCCCGCGGCTCAGCCGCGATGCGCTGGTAGCCGCAATCTGCGGCTTCGTGGTGGTCCTGATGGTAGGCGCCGCCTATGCTGCCGTGCCCTTTTACAACTGGTTCTGCCGGGCCACCGGCTTCAACGGCACGACGCAGATCGCCAAATCAGCGCCGGCGGGCAAGCCTCTGGCGCGCACCGTCGCTGTCCGGTTTGATTCCAACGTGGCGGGCGGGCTGCCCTGGAAATTCGAGCCCGAGCAGACCGAGATCCGGGTCCATATCGGCGAGGTCACCACCGTCTACTACACCGTGACCAACCAGTCCGCGCGGACCACGACCGGGCAGGCCGCCTATAACGTAGCGCCGCTTACGGTCGGGGCCTATTTCGAGAAGATCAACTGCTTCTGTTTCACCGAGCAGACCTTCGCGCCCGGCGAGAAACGCGAGATGGCGGTGGTGTTCTATGTCGACCCCTCGATCGTCGAGGACCATGAGAACGACAGCCTGAACACCATCACGCTCTCCTACACTTTCTATCCCGTCCGCGAGGAGAAGCCGGTTGCCGCGGGCGAGCCGGAGAAACGGGCGCGACCGCCGGGGTAAGAGATTTCGGGTTTGATTTTTCGAGGAATATGTGCCGAATGAAACCGGCACGGTTTAGGGAGAAAGTGGGCAAAATGGCTACGGCGCAAGTCAAGCATCACGATTACCACCTGGTGGATCCGAGCCCGTGGCCGGTCGTCGGCTCGATCTCGGCCTTCATCATGGCCGTCGGCGCGATCACGTGGATGCACCACATGTTCTCTGCCGCGCCCATCGTGTTCGGCATCGGCACAATCGGCGTGCTCTACACCATGGCGAGCTGGTGGGGCGACGTCATCAACGAGGCTCAGCACAAGGGCGACCACACGCGCGTCGTGCAGATCAGCCACCGGTACGGCATGATCCTGTTCATTGCCTCCGAGGTGATGTTCTTCGTCGCCTGGTTCTGGGCCTTTTTCAACTCGGCGCTGTTTCCGGCGGATGCCGTGCATGCCACGCGCGATGCGGTGTTCGGCTGCGGTGCCGGCACGGCTGCCGGCGCCTGCTCCGTACCCGGTACCTGGCCGCCCAAGGGCATTGAAGCCTTTGATCCCTGGCACCTGCCGCTGCTAAACACGCTGATCCTCCTGACCTCCGGCACGACGGTCACCTGGGCGCACCACGCGCTCCTGGAGAACGACCGACGGGGCCTGAAATACGGCCTGATCCTGACCGTGCTGCTCGGTGCCAGCTTCACCTGCGTGCAGGCCTGGGAATATGCCCACGCCGCGTTCGGCTTCTCCGGCAATATGTATGGCGCGACCTTCTTCATGGCGACCGGCTTCCACGGCTTCCATGTCCTGATCGGCACCATCTTCCTGATCGTCTGCCTGGTCCGCGCCTATCTCGGCCATTTCACGCCGAAGCAGCACCTCGGCTTCGAATTCGCCGCCTGGTACTGGCACTTCGTCGACGTGGTCTGGCTGTTCCTGTTCATCTGTATCTACGTCTGGGGCACCGGCGGCGGCCGCGTCGGCGTCGTCGGCGAGTAGGGTTTGCAGATCAATGCTTATCGAAGGGCGGCCATTGGGCCGCCCTCTTTGTTTGACGAGGTGCGGCCGCAGCCTCGGTCCACCTCTCCCAGCGGGAGGGGCTGCAGCTTTGTCGAGGGTCCGTAAGCCCTCACCCGATTTGCTTCGCAAATCGACCTCTCCCTCCGGGAGAGGTGAACAGAGCCCGTGGAAGCCGCACGGTTGTAAGCACATCGTTTGTGCTAAGCTGTTCTTCCATGAATGAACTCTCCACCAGTTCCCAAGACCACCCCACCGTCCTCCACACCGCGCTGCGCGGCATCGCCTGCCGCTGCCCGCGCTGCGGCGTCGGAAAACTCTTCGTCGGCTTTCTCACCCTGCGCCCGGCTTGCGAGGCTTGCGGGCTCGACTACGCCTTCATCGATTCCGGCGACGGCCCGGCCGTCTTTGTCATCATGATAGCAGGCGCCGTCGTGGTGGCCTGCGCGCTGATCGTTGAAGCAAAATACCAGCCGCCGTTCTGGGTCCATGCGGTGCTGTGGCTGCCGCTGATTCTCGCGACCACGCTGTTGCCGCTGCGCTCGATGAAGTCGCTTCTGATCGCGCTGCAATTCCATCACAAGGCCGCCGAAGGCCGGTTGATCGAGCGCACGCCGAAATGACGTTGTTTTCGGCCCGGCGGGACGGCGTTGGCTTCGCTCTCTTCACTCTCGTCATGGTGGCCATCTTCATCGGCCTCGGCGTCTGGCAATTGCAGCGCCGGGTGGAGAAGCACGCGCTGATCGCCGCGCTCACCGAGCGTCTCGCCGCCGCGCCGGAGCCGCTGCCTGAGGCCTCGCAATGGCGAGCGCTCACCTCCGCGCGCGACGAATTCCGCCGCGTCAGTTTCACCGCGACTTACGCCCGCGCCCCCGACGCCATGGTCTATTCCGCCGGCTCCGCCGTGCGCGAGGATATTTCCGGTCCCGGCACCTGGGGCTTCCTGCCCGCGCGCCTTGCGAGCGGCGAGGCCATCGTGATCAACACGGGCTTTGTCGAAAACACGATGCAGGAGCGCGAGGTCGAGGATCGCGCGGTCGCCCAGCTTGTCACGGGGCAGCCCGTCACGCTCACCGGCTATCTGCGCTTCCCGGAGCATCCGGGCTTGCTCACACCGGCCGAGAACCGCACCAAGCGCCTGTGGTTCGCCAGGGACCACGAGGCGATGGCGAGCCAGCTCGGTTGGGGCAATGTCGCACCGTTCTACATCGATCTCGAGCAACCGGTGCCGGCGAATGGCTTGCCCAAGCCCGGCCCGCTCTCCGTGCATCTGCGCGACGAGCACATGCAATACGCCATCACCTGGTTCTCGCTCGCTGCGGTGGTCGTGATCGCGTTTGCGCTGTGGATGCGGGGGCGACGTCGCGTGTAGTGCGTAGGATGGGTAGAGCGCAGCGAAACCCATCACTCGCCTCCACGAGAGCGATGGGTTTCGCTTCGCTCTACCCGTCTCCAACCATGCAGGTCCCCGATGCCGCCCTGGCTAATCGGCAGGAACCATGCCAACAACCCCTTTCCCCTTCCTTGCAAAACGCACTATGGTGCCACCCCTGTCGAATGATCTAAAATTCTGTTGTACAACAAAATCAATGACTTAAGGCCGCGGCCGAGGGTCGGGAGACGAGTTTGGCGCGCTATATTTCGACCCGGGGGGAGGCACCTCCGCTTGCTTTCTGCGATGTGATGCTGGCCGGGCTTGCCCGCGACGGCGGGCTTTATGTGCCCGAGATCTGGCCGCAGCTCGCGCCCGATACCATCGCTTCCTTCTTCGGCAAGCCCTATTGGGAGGTCGCGGTCGATGTGATCCGCCCCTTCGCGGGCGGCGAAATTTCCGACGCCGATCTTGGGCGGATGGCGAACGAGGCCTATGCGACCTTCCGCCATCCCGCGGTGGTGCCGCTCAAGCAGATGGCGCCGCATCTGTTCATGCTGGAGCTGTTCCACGGACCGACCTTGGCGTTCAAGGACGTCGCCATGCAGCTGATCTCGCGGCTGATGGATCATGTGCTGGCCAAACGCGGCCAGCGCACCACCATTGTGGTCGCAACATCGGGCGATACCGGCGGCGCCGCGGTCGAGGCCTTTGCGAATCTGGAAAATGTCGACCTCGTCGTGCTGTTTCCCCATGGCCGCATCTCCGAGGTGCAGCGGCGGATGATGACGACGACTAACGCTGCGAACGTGCATGCCCTCGCGATCGAAGGCACCTTCGACGACTGCCAGGCGATGGTGAAGGCGATGTTCAATCATCATCGCTTCCGCGACCGCGTCGCGCTGTCGGGCGTCAACTCGATCAACTGGGCGCGCATCGTCGCCCAGGTGGTCTACTACTTCACGTCAGCCGTTGCGCTGGGCGCGCCGGCGCGGCCGGTGACCTTCACCGTCCCAACGGGTAATTTCGGCGACATCTTTGCCGGCTACGTCGCCAAGCGCATGGGCCTGCCGGTGCGGCGGCTGCGTATCGCCACGAACGTCAACGACATCCTGGCGCGCACGCTCAAGACCGGCATCTACGAGGTGCGCGAGGTGCATGCGACGGTCTCGCCCTCGATGGACATCCAGGTGTCTTCGAATTTCGAGCGGCTGCTGTTCGAGGCCGGCGGACGCGATGCCGGCGCGGTGCGCCGGCTGATGGAGCAGCTCAAGCAATCCGGCCGCTTCGTGCTGCCGGACGTCATGCTCGCCGCCATCCGCGAGGCGTTCGATGCGGGCCGCGCCGATGAGACCGAAACCGCGGCCGAGATCCGTGCCGCCTGGCGCGAGGCCGGCGAGCTGGTCGATCCCCACACCGCGGTGGCGCTTAGCGTCGCCGAGCGCGATAGCTCGGACACGGGCGTTCCCAACATCGTGCTGTCGACCGCGCATCCCGCAAAATTCCCTGATGCCGTCGAAGCCGCCTGCGGTGTGCGGCCGCAACTGCCCGCCTGGCTGGACGGGCTGATGACGCGCCACGAGCAGGTAAAGATCATGAAGAACGACCAAAGCGAGGTCGAGCGGTTCGTGCTCTCGGTGAGCCGTGCTGCCAAGGAAGGAGTCGCCGGATGAGCGTCGAAGTCACAAAGCTTCCATCCGGCCTCACTGTCGTCACCGACACCATGCCGCATCTGGAGACCGCGGCGCTCGGGGTCTGGGCCGGCGTCGGCGGCCGCGATGAAAAGCCCAACGAGCACGGCATCTCGCATCTCCTTGAGCACATGGCCTTCAAGGGCACCACGCGCCGCAGCGCGCGCGAGATCGTCGAGGAGATCGAGGCGGTCGGCGGCGATCTCAATGCCGGCACCTCGACCGAGACCACCGCCTATTACGCGCGGGTGATGAAGGCCGACGTGCCGCTCGCGCTCGACGTGCTTTCCGACATCCTCGCCAATCCCTCCTTCGTGCCGGATGAGCTCGAGCGCGAGAAGAACGTCATTGTGCAGGAGATTGGCGCGGCTCAGGACACGCCTGATGATGTCGTGTTCGAGCATCTCAACGAGCTCTGCTATCCCGATCAGCCGATGGGCCGCTCGCTGCTCGGCACTGCGAAGACGCTGAAGCGTTTTGATCGCGATATGCTGCGCGACTACCTGGCAACCCATTATCGCGCACCCGACATGGTGGTCGCGGCCGCCGGTGCCGTCGACCATGCGCGGGTGGTGGCCGAGGTCGAGCGGCGCTTCACGAGCTTCGACCCGACGCCGGCGCCAAAGCCGGAGCCTGCAATGTTCGGCAAGGGCGGCTCGCGCGTGGTGCATCGCGACCTCGAGCAGGCGCATCTCACGCTCGCGCTGGAGGGGGTGCCGCAGACGGACCGCTCGCTGTTCTCGCTGCAGGTCTTCACCAACACGCTCGGCGGAGGCATGTCGTCGCGGCTGTTCCAGGAGGTGCGCGAGAAGCGCGGCCTGTGCTACTCGATCTACACCTTCCATGCGCCCTACACCGACACGGGCTTTTTCGGCCTCTACACCGGCACCGATCCGGCGGACGCGCCGGAGATGATGGAGGTGGTGGTCGACGTTATCAACGAGGCGGTGGAGACGCTGACCGAAGCCGAGGTGGCCCGCGCCAAGGCGCAGATGAAGGCGGGCCTTCTGATGGCGCTGGAAAGCTGCTCTTCGCGCGCCGAGCAGCTGGCGCGACATATTTTGGCCTATGGCCGACCGCAGACTCTGGAAGAGTTGATCGGCCGCATCGAGGAGGTCAGCGTCGAGTCGACGCGGAACGCCGCGCGAGCGCTGCTGGCGCGTAGCCGCCCTGCCGTGGTTGCATTGGGCAGCGGCAGGGGACTGGACACGGCAGTGAGTTTTGCGGAAGGATTGACGAGGTCGAAGGAGCGGGCGCGGCTGCATTGATGCTGGTCACGCAGCCTCCGGGGAGCATCGCGGATGGCCCTGTTTCGATTGCCAACGGGAGGACCGCCTGCGCTGGCGCCGCGCGGCAATGGTTTGGTGCTGCGCGCACCGATGATGTCCGATTTTGCGCAATGGGCCCATTTGCGCGAATTCAGCCGCGAATATCTCACACCCTGGGAGCCGATCTGGCCGTCCGACGATCTCACCCGCTCTGGGTTCCGCAGGCGGCTGCGCCGCTATGCCGAGGACATCACCGCAGACCGCTCCTATCCCTTCATCGTTTTCCGCGAAGCGGATGGAGAGATGATCGGCGGCATCACCGTTGCCAATGTGCGGCGCGGCATCGTGCAGGCCGGCACCATCGGATATTGGGTCGGCCGGCCGCATGCGCATCGCGGCTACATGACCGCGGCGCTGCGCGTATTGTTGCCGACGCTGTTTGGCGAGCTCAATCTGCACCGGGTCGAGGCCGCCTGCATTCCCTCCAACTTCGCCTCGATCCGCGTGCTGGAGAAATGCGGCTTCACCCGCGAAGGCCTGGCGCGGCGCTATCTCTGCATCAATGGTGTCTGGCAGGATCACCTGCTGTTTGGGCTGTTGAGCGAGGATTTTCGCGGGTAGCCAATCGGCCCTTCGCGTATGTGCCATTTACTTCCATGCCACGGGTTCGCCTTGATCGCTTTGATATAACTTTCGCAGGAAATGACCGCCTGATGCACTCAGGATTATCGGACAATGAGTAAGACAAGCTTCAAAATCGCAACCTCCGGCCTGCTGGCACTCGTGATCGGCGCCGGGCTCTCGGCAACGCCGGCGGCCTCGCAATCGCTGAGCGACCGCTTCAAGAGCCTGTTTGGCGGCAAGTCGGACGACCAGCAACCGCCGATCGTGGACAACAAGCCGCCGGCGCCCGACATCAATTGTCCGCCGGTCAACATCCGAGCCGGCGCCTCGACCTTTGCGGTGGCCGCACCGGGCAAGGAGGCGGTCGGCAACGACGTGCGCTTCCAGGCCACCATCACCAAGACGGCGCGCGAATGCATCAAGGCCGGCAGCGACATCACCGCACATATAGGCATTCAGGGCCGCGTCATCGTCGGACCCGCCGGCGCGCCTGCGAGTGTCGAAGTTCCCTTGCGCGTGGCGGTGGTGCAGGGCGGCGTTTCCGAGAAGGTCATCGCCACCAAGGCATACCGCACCAATGTCGAGGTGGGCGAACAGGACAACGTGCCGTTCTCGCTCGTGGTCGACGACCTCGTCTATCCGGAGCCGCAGGGCGCGGACGGCGACAAGTACATCTTCTATATCGGGTTCGACCCCCAGGCCGTTGCGCCGGAGCCGAAGAAGGCAGGGAAGAAGAGGAAGTGAGTAAGGGCGACTGCTATCGCAGAGGCGCCGGGCGCCGCACCCTCGCTGTCGTCGCCCGGCTTGACCGGGCGATGCAGAAGCCCGTGGCCGCTCGGCTCTAGCACGGCCGTCTTTGGAACACTGGATCATCCGCTCTCGGCGTCAATGCGAGGAGCGAAGCGACGAAGATTCCATGGGGAGTGGATAGCGACCGGGTCTGAGGCCAGATTGAGGTTGCTGACACATCAACCTGGAGACAACGATG